>Ga0181355_1000922_pt1 | contig 12916 bp, 17 predicted proteins | sample Fa13VDMM15DN_FD_130099 | JGI IMG/M metagenome (GOLD analysis project Ga0181355, IMG submission 130099) | Freshwater viral communities from Lake Michigan, USA - Fa13.VD.MM15.D.N | ecosystem: Environmental > Aquatic > Freshwater > Lake | place: USA: Michigan | collected 2013-09-23 | reverse complement strand
TAGGGCGCAGGTATCGAAGTTGCTAACGGGTAGCACGGAAAGCACGACCTACACGGGTACGAAGGTCAAGACTGGGGGCTGGTTTGCCTCCGACGCCAAGGCTCCTAATGGGGTGGATGCAATCTATGATCGTAGTGTTGACCGCAAGGCTATAGGGGAGGAGAAGGCTCAATACATGGCTACGGCTTTGCAGAAGGCGCTCAAAAGATTTGAGAAAGCCGGTAATCCAGTAAACATAGCCGACGTGCAGACCGCCCTAGGGACTATCGAAAACCCTCTAACGGAGGATCAGTTCGCCGAGGTGAACGAACTCATGCTGACCAACCGCGAGGAAGAAGCGGCTGTGTTGAAAAGCGAATACGTGAAAGAGAACATAGCTGATTTCAGGGCTAGGCAAGCCGCCGCGAGCGCGAGGCTCCCTGAGAGTATTGCTCAAATCGTTGGTGAGTTGCGTGACGTGATCGACCCAATGAGCCGCTACGTCGATGAGACTATGGGATTCTCGGTGAAAGAAAACGAAGGCATTTACCTGAACCGAACCTACTTGAATTTCGCGGATGAAAAAACACGGGCCGCGCATCAAAAAAATGTGCGTGAAAACGCGAAGGTGATGGAAGACTTGAAGAACTACGTCAGCCGCCAACTCGCAGACAGAGAAGCTGGATTGCTGGTGCGGGCTGCAACCCGCCGTGGTGAGGTTCTCTACATAGAGGAAGCAACCAAGATAGCGCAAGCGGGGCTGACGGAAGCCGATCTAGCCGCAGGCATGGAACAATACCTGAACTATGGCGGAGACGGCATCGGTCGCGTCTTCATGTCGGGCAAAATTCCAGGTCAGAAGAATCTAAAAATCCTCGACTCTAGGGGGAATGTGGCACCTGAATTGCAGGCTGCGTGGGGTGTCGTCAAAGACCCCGTGGTAAACTACGTCAACACGACAATGAAGCTGTCGGCTCTAGTAGCCAACGACAGGCTCCTTCGTGAGTTGAAGGACGTGGGCATGGAGTCGGGCATGTTGTATGACCCTAGAGACCCTGCGAATCTTAGCGAATCGGATGCACAGATAATGAAAGACGCTCGCGCTGCGGCGCTGGCGGCTGACCCGTTCCTTGCTTCTAATGCAAGGTTCAAACCTCAACTACTGGATATAGCGATGGTTGCTCAAGACCCCGAAGTGAAGAGCATCCTAGAACGCTCTGAGAAAGGCCCAGCGGGATACGTCAAGCTCTCAGCGGACACTAATAAGTCTCTCGCGCCTGTATCGGGAATGTATGCCGAAGAGAATTTCGCGAAGTGGATGTTTGAGAAGTTTCCAGCTAAGGGCGAAGACTCTCTATTGCTTCAAGGTTTTTTGAAGGCGACCTTCCTTCCGATGGCGATGAAGACTGTCGGCAGCGTGTCGGGTCATTTTAGAAACTACTACGCTGGATACATGTCTCTGGTAGCTGCGGGTAACTTCAACCCATTGGATGCTCAGTGGAGGAAAGATGTAGCGGAGGCGCACGCGCTAACATTCGGTCGGATGCTTGACTCCGCGAGCGATGCGGACAAACGTAAGGCTATGATGAAGGGGCGGGCGAAGCTTGGAGAGCTGGGCTTGCTTAACCAATCGGTGATGCAGAACTTCATGGGGGATTTGGCTAAGTTAAACTCCACATCGGAGAGTGGCTTTAAAAACTTCATTAGGAAAGTGGCTCAAGCCTACGGCGCGTCGGACGACGCTTTTAAAATCATTCACTACTTTAGTGAGCTTGGAAAATACAAACGTGCTTTCCCTGATATGCCGATTGAGCAGGTTGAACAAAAGGCCGCGCAGATCGCTAGGGATGTCCACCAAACCTACGGCGACACATTCGCTGCGGTGAAGAGCCTCAAGAAAATTCCGGTCATAGCTCCGTTTATTTCATTCACCTCGGAGGTGATACGAAACTCCATCAACCTAGTCCGCCTCGCGCATAGCGAAATCAGTGAAGGCAGACGGACGGGGAACCGAGAACTGATGTCAATAGGGGTGAGACGCTTTACAGGTATGGCATTTGCAGGAGGCGGGACTTTTGCGATAGCTTCTATGTTTGCGGCTATGGCGGGAGTTAGTGGCGACGAAGAGCGTGACTTGCGGCGTTTGCTGCCTGACTGGCAGAAGAACAGCCAGCTTTTGTTCTTCGGTAAATCCAACGGCAAAATCAGCTTCATGGATTTCAGTTTCACCGATCCGTTTACCTACCTGAAAAAACCCGTGATCGCGTTGGCTAGGTCATTACGCAGCAATGATGATAGCTCGTTTAATGAACGTCTAGCTGACGGAGTCATGGGCGCGGTGAGTGAACTCGCGGGACCTTTCCTAGGGGATCAGTTGTTCTCAGGCGCGTTGCTGGAACTCAAGGCAAATAAGGACTCATCGGGTCGCTCGATCTACAATCCACAAGATAGCGGGGCGTCGATTGCAGCGAACATGACTTTGCACATCGCCAAGGTATTCACACCTGGCTCACTCGACACAGCAGGTAGAATAATTAAAGCAGCGGGTGGAGTTGTGAGCGATAGCGGCAGGTCTTATGCCCTAGGGAATGAAGTGATGAGTGCAGCGGGCGTTCGCGCATCCGAGATGGATGTTCGGCAGTCGCTTGGCTTCAAGGCTAAGAGATTCATGCAGGACTACCGCGATGCTTCCTCGCTATTCACCGGAGCGTTGCTCTCTAGGGGCACTCGGTCAGAAGGAGACGTTGCCTCGGGATATAACAAGGCTAACGATGCTATCCGCGAACTATCCGAAGACTTCCGTCAAACCTACATCGGGGCGATTCGCCTCGGGGTTCCTCAGAAAGAAGTTATCTCGGCCCTCAAGGCAAACGGAATCTCTGACGAGACGCTCACGATGCTCCAGACAGGGAAGATTAAACCCTACGAGGCCAGCAAACAGGCGATCAAGAAGGCTCAAGAGTCGGGCGCGAAGGATCGTATTGATGCCTACAACAGAACTTATGCGGCGTTTAAAAAATATTAACCTCTGGCCCCCGAACGGTTGGCAGTACGAAGAACTCTCCACGGGATTTCGCTTCAAGGCTTCATCGCTTCAAGCCCTCACTGAAAAGGTGCTACTGCACCGCGAGGCGAATGGTCTAGGTCGCGAGGATCGCGTCGAAGAGGACATCCAAGAACAGATCATCCTCAAGGCTCCAGAGGAGTTCGATGGGTGGGAAGACTGCTAATATAAAAAAGGGGGTTCCGCCCTCCGTGGTTAGAGGATACGCGGGGCGGATGCGCGATATAGAAAGTAGGAGGTGTAATGTACAACACCCCTCTCATCCCTCAAGGCACTCACGGGTTACCTGATTTTTCGACGGAAAACTCGGCATCTATTTCCGTCGTTCGATTGCGTAGGAATAGCTTGGACTCAGCGGATAAAAAATCAATGTCACTTAGAACGGCGATGTTGATTGCATTTGATGATGTCTGCTTCTCTTCAAGGCCAGTAGCCCTTCGGCCCATATCAGCCGCCGTTTTGATCTTCTCAACTTTGTGCAATAGCTCTTGGTCTTCCATCTGTGTCGTAAAGTCTAAGATGCGTTGAGCGGCCTGATACTCTGCTTCACGAACTTGTAGTGATCGATCTCGCCAAAGCTGCTCGATGTTCTCGGTAGCTTTTTTCTCAAGCTGGGTCTGAACCTTCTTGATAACTCGGGGGGATAACTCGCCGCCTAGCCAATTAAATCGGTAGGCGCGAGATTTTACGGTACCCTCAGGGACTTTGAATTGCTTGGCGAGGTCGCGGAATTTAGCGCCCGCAAGGTACATCGCTTTTATGGCAATCCAATCAGGGCGGGGTTTCCCTGTGAGGGGATCTTTTTTACGGCGGGGTAGTCGGGGCACAGGTTAGAAGCGGTCGGGGGTTATGATTTTAGATTCCTCTTCGGGCTTTCGTTCCTCGCGCTGCGTAGTAAGGAACTCGCTCATGGTAAAGTTGACTAGCTCTTGGCAAGTGGGATCGGACTCAATCGCACTCAAAAGGAACGCGTGTTGAACGAAGAGAGCGCGTAGTAACTGTATCCGCGAGTTGTCCTCTTCCGTTGGGTCGCTCCCGTGGGCGTCTAGGTGAGCGGCGATTGTTTCTAGTAAGTAGCTTTTCATTTGATTGTTTTTCCTACGCTTGGCATGCCTTGAACGCGCCTAATAATGAGGGCCTGAACGTCTCTGTTGATCTGCTCCAAGAACTCTTTTGACACCCGCTCAAATGGATGAGCGGGGCGGTGGGATTTTGCGGCTTCAAGTGCGAACTCTCTGCAAGTTTTTGCGTTGATGTATTTCATTCTATGGTTGCACGGTTAATACACTATGTCAAAAGGCTATTCGTTTGGGCGCTTTGACGGGCTCTTTAGCGTAATAGACTAATGACGTATCAACTCGCGAAGCTGGAGACGCCGCACGAGACTTGCGGCAACCTCCCCCTGCTGTTGTGACGATGACCGTTAGGGATGTGATAACACAAATCCACATTATTGTTAGTTCTTTAATCATTTTATTATTTAGGTTAGATGGTTATTACTTCTGTTCAATGAGCCACTCGGCCATGTTTGTATAATCACTCGACCAGTCGAGTAAGCCGATGACCTTGTTCTCCGAGATGGACGAGGGTATTGAGTCATTGCGACGGGCTGACCGCGATAGGAGGGCGTGAGTGAGTGCGGGGATCAACTCCCTCTGCTGGTACAGGTGGAGGCGGTGCATGACGCTGAACACGAACTGATCGGCAAGCGTAAAGGCATCGCGGAACCTAGCTGCCACGCTGCCCCATGAATGGGGATCGCTCCACTCGATGAGAGGGAACTCATCTTCAAAGGATTGCTGGCCGAAGAAGAGGACGTATGCAGCTTCCCACTCCCTCTGCGTTGCAATCCTGATGTCAAGATCGTTGAAGAGGGACTGGATTTCATGGTTCACTGGTTCACGGAACCGAGGGTGTCCACTCCCAAGGTTAGTGTTGAGGTGGACGTAGGCTTCTGGCGGCAGGCATGTAGTTGTCATATTTATTTTCTATTGGTTTCGACTTTGAGCGAACATGTGTAGTCGCCCACGTTTAATGCTTCGATAAGGTCTCCGACGGTTTCGGCAAATTCCTCGGCAATTGTTCCCTGCTCGGCATCGTATTCGACTCCTGTGCGCTCGAGCCGGGCATGCTCGAGCTGATCGGTTTGTCTGTCGGTCATTCCAGCACGCATTACGCCGACGGCTTGGCGGAGGTCTGTGATTTCGTTGGCGATCTCCTTTTTCCCGTAGCCCATATTTTGGACCAGCAAGAATCCGACTTGGATTTGCTCGCTGGCTTTTGTGTCGGCGGCGGCAAGAGTAATGTTAAAGAGGTCTTGGTTTTTCATATTTTGATGTGTGATTTTCATTTCTATTGGTTTGTTGTTAGATTTGGCTCTTGAGAGCCAGTAAGGCATTGCCCTTGACTGAAGGGTTTGCCATGTTTGTGAGGACCATAACTAGGGCATTAACGTCATTTCCTGCTGTGTTGGAATTGGCGATCACGATGTAGTCACTGGTCTTGAGTTGATCCCCTTCATCCTCGTCGTTCACGCAGAAGGTTTCTTCTTCGACGGCGAGTGGGACTGTCATGCGGGGGAACCCGATCAAGCGATCTAGTTCAGCTTCGGTGAACTTGACGCTATTTTCAGGCTGGATGTTTTCAACCTCGAGGGTTGCTAGTAGTAGTTTTGATGTGTTCATCGGTAGTATTAGACTGCAATGGGACATAACCGTTCAATCTTTTTATTAAAAAGATGACGCCCGAAGGAAACGAACGAGCGCATCAGCCAGACCCCAAAGGCTTTCTCTGCTTATGGAGGTGTCGAAGTGTTCTTTCAACTGTTCGGTTCTGTCGTGTTTGGTGCAACATATTCCCAGCGTGTGAACCCCACGTTCTTTTAGCGCGACCCTGTCGATATGGCGATCGGTTATGCACCCATCGGTGTAACAGATGGCGAGCTTCTTCGAGGTGACTTCGGTGAAGCAGTTGAATCGGCTCTTGGCTTTGTCAGGCCGGAGAGCCATACCGAAGCCTTCGCTGCTGCTGAAACCGCTGAACCTACCGAAGTCGGCGCTTGACCGCAGCGGTAGCGCGTGGCGGTAATTCACCCCGCCAGATGCACAGAGGTAGACCATGCCTTTGATGCGTCCCTTGCGGGCGAGTATGGATAACGCTCGGAGAAGAATCCTTCCAGCAACGTCGGTGAATGTCCTGCGTCTGCCCTCCCTGTCTAGGTAGCATGCTTGACCCCGCATGGAACCAGAGCAGTCAACCAGCAGGGAGATTTCAGGAACCCCACGCTTGGACAGAACTTTTCCGATGTAAGGCAGGTCGAAGCACCCGCGAAAGATGGCTCGCAGGTTGAGCTTGGCGCTTGGCCTGCTCGTTGCGCCTCGCGATACTCCGGTGCCCTTGAATGCGGTGTCTAGCATCTGGGCTAACTTAACTGCCGTCTGAGCTTCAAAGCGTTCTGCATTAGTCCTAGGCAGTTCCTCGGTGTGTTCCTCACTGTCTTCACCCGTAGCCACCCCTACCCCGCCGCCTTCTCCAATGCTGGCTTTCTTTGTGCCACTATCGGGCGCTTTCTTTAGCTCGCCTGGGGTGGATTCAGGGGCGCGGCTCCCGCGCTTAACGTCGGTCACTGTCTCTCCTGCTTCGCTTAGGGCGTCCTTAAAGTCCCCTGTCCCGAGCCCCCCCGCTTCAGAGATAGAGTCATCCGAGGTGTTCGGGAAGTCTTTGAGCCACTCTTCTAGGATGGGTATCAAGGAGTCAGTATCTCGGGAACTGCGTATCTTACCGAAGTAGTTGACCACTTTCATGTATGCCTTGGCTATAGAGAAGTGGATGCCGAACTTCCTAGGAACCCTCCAGCCTCGGAAGTCTTCGGTCTTGAGCCAGTATAACAGGGCTGATGGGGTCAGGGCTGATACGTCGTCGGGATACTTCTCCCAGCGTAGCCAGTTAAATCGGCGGCGGAGAGCCTTTACCCATCGGTGCTCAATACGAATGTCTTCAAACAGATTGAGTAGTCGCCAAGGAATCTTCTTCTCTTGGAGAATCTTGTTCAATCCTTTCAAGTCTTTCGTTGTGTAGAGGGAGTGTGCGGCTTCATGCTCGTAGACAGCTTTGAACAACTCGGGCACTTGCTTACGGACGCCTGCCCCTAGGGAAGGTGTCGCTATCGTGTGGTATGCCATCGGGGATAGCATGATGACATGCTTACCCGTAGCGTGATCGAACTTCCAGCATCCCGTGGTGCAAGGATTCTTTTCGTCAAGAATCCCTAACGCGTAGTGCTCGTTCAGAATACCGCCAGTCCGCAGGGCGACGTGTTTATCCTCAACTTGCGTGTTAATGTAGGGGGTTATTTTTATCGGTGTCATATTATTTTCTTTCTATTGTTTGGTTCTTTTTTTGTTCTCACTTCGCCACTTAATCGCGGCTTCGACTGAATCCACGGGGCACCCTTTTTTTTTCACCTTATAGACATAGGCTGCCGAGGTGCCCCAAGCGCGCGCGATCTGTCTTGGCAAGGATTCTGGGGGCCTCCAGTGAGGGGAGTTCCACTTTGCAGTATAGACATCCATTTGCCGCTGCCTCGCCTGCTCATATTGTTCGGAGAACTTCTTATATCGTTTCCACATGACTGCCGTGGAAGGAAGCACTCCAAGTTCGCGGCAAACCCCGCGAAGTGGCTCTCCACTAGCCATTCTTTCGCAGATTGTGATCGCGAGTTGTTTATTAAAAGTCGTTCGAGACCCGTCTTTCATATCATCTGTTTTCTTTCTATTGTTGTTTGTTACTTCTGTTCTTGGGTCGGTAGGCGTTTTGTCATTTTTCGGAGATATTTGACGTTGTCCCGTGCCGCCTCGATAGCGGAGCTAGGTGTAAAGGATTTCCCGTACCTCCAGTTGTCGAGCGGGTCGTTGCCTGTAACTGCCACATCAAGGCAATACTCAGCCCACCCAACGAAGTGTTCGATAGATCGTCCCTCAAGGTCGAACCAGAGGTCGTCTAATGTGGATTGTGCTACTTTATCACCTTCGCGCTCATCCCATCCAGCTACTGGTTGGTAGTCGCCGCATCCGGCGATGTTGTCCTCACGGACAACGAACCAAGTCTTGCCGTCCTCCCTGCCTTGTTCGATGGCTTGGATAGACTGATGCCATCCCGTTTCGCAGTCGGACTCTCCGCAATTCCATGCGTTTCCGACATCCTCTGCTTCGCCATCCCACTCGAAGTCGCCTTCTGGGCAATGCTCGAACAGGGATTCCTTGGTGATCGGGGTGCGAGGTTGTGCAAACAGACGGGTCTTGAGTTGGTATATCTGCCGCCGCAACTTGGTGACTTGCGCCTTTTGTTGAGGCGTGAGCTGCGGGGTTTCTGGTTCCTCATCTTGATACAAATGTTTATCGGGATCGAGGTAGTCGTTGTGTGCTGATGTGAATGACATATTATTTTCTTTCTATTGTTGTGTGGTTATTACTTGGCGGCAGTGAAGTGTTTCTTCAAGGCGGCGTTGACTTTCTTTACTTGCTCTTGTTCGGGGAGACCTTCGAGGGTTTCAGCAACCCAGATGTTCATGCCGAGGAATGCGAGAGATGTTGGGACATCTTTCTCGCTTGAGGCGTAGAGGATTCCTTCGGTGAGAATGCGCGTGGACGGGCAGATTTCAATGAAGCTATCTGCGGCAAGAATCTTGCACTCTTTCCAGAACTCAATGACTTGGTTGACCAAGTTGACGTGGAACTTCTTCGCCTCTACTGCTGACGCTATGATGGCTCGGAGCTTGGCTTCCTCTACTTCGACGTGAACGATTGCGAAGCGTTCTTTCTCAGCAGGGCAACCCGAGTTGACATCGAACCTACCGCCTACGTTAGTCGTTGCAACGATGGCTAGATTCTCCCTAGGGGCGAGGATTTCCTCAGTGCCTGGGACTCCAGTAATCGGATCAACGATGGGGCGCCCCGTGTTGAGGGCGTAGTAGGATTTGCCATCAATGACGCGAGGGCTCAATGGGGTGAGCATGGACTGCCGAGCCGCACCTTGAGCGCGGTAGAGTTCATCGAGGGTGACGAATACTTTCTGCCCTGATGCGGCCAAGCGCCATGCCCTAGCGATAGGCCCGTCAACCCACGACTCTAGGGCGGTAGGAAAGCCGAACATATCGGAAGGCATTGTCTCGGGGTTGAAGCCGAACTCAATGTAGGTGTCGAACTTCTTGCCCCACTCGCGGGCTCCGAACGTCTTGCCGCTACCTTGCCCGCCCTTTACTAGGACAGGTTTAAGTGATGCGCCTGGGCTACAATACCGCTCCATGTAGACTAGCGTGGGGTCAGAGGACGCTGCTGCGGTGGCAACTTCGACCTTGACGAACGGGGCTATGATCTTAGCTACCTCAGTGCTACCAGCAGCCAACGCCGCCTTCACTGCGTCGGTGAGTTCTTGAAGCTTCGAGTTGCGTCGGGCAACCTCATTGGAGATTGTCGTGAAGCTAGACTTCAAGTTCTCTACGTCAGCAAGGAGGGTCGGGGGTATCTCTGCTTTACCGCCGCCCGTGGTTACTTTTGATGCCAGCTCATCGACGGCTTCCAGCACGTTGTCGATTGCCGTGCCCCATCGTGTCTGCATGGATTCCAGCTCAGGTTGAATTGCTGCCTTGAGGGCGATGTTCAACGTATCGGTGGGGGGTGTTGCAGTAGATGCGACAGGGGCTCCCATGACACAGGCTTTTGCGTCTGCTTCACTGATATCGCCCTTCAGCAGGGATTTGAGGACAGTTACCTTGGCGATGGCGATCCAAGTTCCCTTGAATCCTTGCGCTCTAATAGCTTTGACGGTTTCTGAATAGTTCAGGGTGTCAATCACGGTGTCAAGGCTTGTGCTTGCTTTCTCTAGTTTCATATTACTTTTCTTTCTATGTTGGTTGTTGGTTGCCCTAGGGGGAACAAGGGTTGTGTGGTTACAGGGTTAATACTGTTGTATGTGGGTGGTCGGAGTCAATATCCGTTATTAGATGCACTATTCCGAGAGCTGTCGGATAAGCAGAGCTAAAAGACTCGCCGTAATCATCTGCTCCACAGCCTTTTCCATGATCGCCTCGCCAGTGGCGGTCAAGATACAGGTCTACTAGCAGTCCTCGATCGACAGCTTCGAGGGCGGACTCGGTGAGGGTTATTTTACCGAGGTTGAACTTAGGGTTTCCAAGAATGTCTTTCATTAGATCAGTCTAATAAGACGTTGTAGTCAGTGCCCTCATCCCAAGCTACTTCCGTAATGAAGTAGCCAATGCGGTTAACCACATGGTATCCACTAATGATGATAGGATTCTTAGCCCCATCTACATAAGTCCAGACCCGACGTGGTTCACGTTTGGCTACGTCAAGGACGTAAGCGAGTTCTTCACCATACGTCTCGAACATCTGCCCCTCACAGCTTGCGTTAGAATCTAACGGGTTGATAATTGGATGGAAGGTGTCTTCCCATTCGGCGTCGCCTATTTCTATAGTTGTCATAGTGTTTGGTTTTCTAGTTGGTTGATTGCCGCTTTTACTGCGGGGGAGCAGTCCTTTAAACATCTTGCTAAGTCCTCTTTAGAGAGGAGGTCTGTCGGGTGAGTCTCTTCCCATCCAGAGGCGTAGTCCTCGGTGAGATACGCCAGCACGTCGTCTAGTATTTCTTCCAAAACCTCGTCCGTAAGGTCGAGGTCTTCTCCGATAAGTGTGCGGGTGCGTTTGTCTCGTAGTGCTACGCTCACGGCTTCAAAGATGACGATTATGTTGGCTTCGATTTTATCTGGTAGTTTTTTCATATTTATTTTCTTTCTATTGTTGTTGGTTGTTGATGTTCAGGGGATGAACAGACACTCTGCCTCTCTGTTAATTAGCCTCCCTCGTAAGTGCGAGCTGCTTTTATGGTGCCGTCAGACAGGAAATGAATGATGAACCCATCTCCCAAGTCATCGCTCGGCATGACATCCGCTATGTGGTAAACCCCATCGGTGCGGCACCCCACATATTGCCCGTAAGGCCAGATTCTAATGGTCGTCCCGCCAAACTGTGTCTCCACATACCACTCTCGCGGCTTCACCGAACCGCTACCCCCAAGAGTCGAACCTATTTTGAAGTCGGCTTTGTGGGTATGGTAGTCGATCCACCCGAAAAGATGGAGGACTGAAGTTAAGTCCGCAGTCTTGTCGGGGAAGTGGGTGTCGATGAAGTAGTGCATCGAGCCGCGATCCCGATATTGTTCTTGTGTTGCTTTCATATTTATTTCTTTCTAGTTGGTTGGTTTATCTCTCAGAGCGTCGATGATGACCCATGCCTCGGTGACAAGGGCATCCTCAACATAGCGGGGCTCGACCCCCTGCAATTCCTCGGGGTCAAAGATCACGACTGCGTAACCTTTGAGACGAAGTGTTTTAAGGACGGCGCATTCTTCGCTGGTGACGTTCGATGATGACTTCTGAGTCCCGCATACTAAACAGGAGTCATCGTGACAATTGGGAGTCAATGATTCACAGGGGGCGCAGTAAGAGTATTCATCTAGGCGAATTCTATCGGCGTAGGCGTAGACGCCTGACTTCCCGTGTTTTTCGTATATCGTTACTGCTTCTTGGTATTGTTCTTGTGTTGCTTTCATATTTATTTCTTTCTATTGCTTGCTGTTAGTATGATCTCCGCCACATGGCGAAGTGGTTTCCTGTTCTGGGGTTCACAGATTCAACGCCAACCTCACACCACCCATAACGGGTGAGGATACGGCGCATGGGTTGATTGTCCGATAGCGTGGTGCAGATGAGCATGGCGGCGTTGTATCGCTGACCCCACTCCAACACGATTTGCTGGGCAAGGGTGCCGTAGCCGCTACCTTTGTAGTCTTCAGCTACCTGCATTGCGTTGAAGATAAGGATGCCGTGATTGCCTGCCAAGGGAGTGAGTCGGAACCTAACGACATCGGCTCCATGCTTCTTTGCTTCAAACCTAACCCCCTCGCCTGATTGGTATACATTGAACCTGAAGCCATCCTCCACAGGGAAGAGGCGTCCAGTTGTTTCGGCGGGGTATGAGTCGATGATATTCATATTATTTTCTTTCTATTTGTATGTGGTTATTACAGACCCCTAGGACGCTGATGTGTTCAAAAGATTTTTATCTTTTAAGAAGTTCACCAGCTCGCGGAATCTATTTGCGTTAGCAGGGGCGGTGACGAACTCGCAGAATCTGTTACTCCCTTTGATGTCTCTGTAGCTGCATACCCTGACAAACTCAACCAAGGCGGCAACGAACTGGACATTCTTGAGGAAGCTAGACCACTTGAGTGTAGCTCGGAAGATACGCACTTCGATACGCTTCCTGTCGCGGATAGAGGCAGCGTCATAGCGATCGAGGGCTGACGCCTTTACCGATGTCCAACCGTTAAGGTTGTAGTTAGCCCATGTGCTAGACTCCCTACCTGCAATCTTCTCGCAGAAGGTCTGATTCTCAGGGAAGAATCGGATGAACAAAGCCTGCTGCGATTGCGTCAACGTGTGACGACCGATGCTCACATGGATTCCATACCCCTTACCCATCTGCCATGCCTTTGCTGTGCCTTGGACTGAATTAATGAAGCTTTTCCACGCGCCATTGCGGAAGTCTTTTAGTGGCATAGGGAATCCAACAATCTCTACACCCCTCGACGCATTGAGTGAGCCGTCAGTCTCTGCCAAGAATCCTTGATCCCTTGCTTGGTAGCAGATGTTAGGCAGGTCGGACGTGTCGTTGGCACACATCTCCAACTCCACACCGAAGAGGTCGCGGTTAGGGTCGTGGGTTTTCCAATGGCTACGGTCGGCGCCGTGGTATTCACTGCGTCCATGCTCATCTTCATCATCCTCATCAGGCTCGG
>Ga0181355_1000920_pt1 | contig 12918 bp, 10 predicted proteins | sample Fa13VDMM15DN_FD_130099 | JGI IMG/M metagenome (GOLD analysis project Ga0181355, IMG submission 130099) | Freshwater viral communities from Lake Michigan, USA - Fa13.VD.MM15.D.N | ecosystem: Environmental > Aquatic > Freshwater > Lake | place: USA: Michigan | collected 2013-09-23 | reverse complement strand
TTGGAAATCTTGCTCGTGCCAATGCAAAAACTCTTACCGCTGCAGCAGCTAAAGCTTCTGTAGATGTTGTTGCACTTCAAGCGCAGCAGGAAGCAGATAGACTTGCTTTGGAAGGATTGAAGCAAGGATTGAATGGAGTTACTGCAGCGGCTCAAGCTTCTGATCGTGATCTTCGAGTTTCCACTGAAGAACGTGCTTTTGATTTGAGAGAGCGGCAGTTTCAATTCACAGTGGAACAAGCTGCTGAAGCTCGTGCAACTGCTGCGTTTAATCGATCATTGCGTCAAGAAGCGCAAGACGAGAAAAAGCAGGAAGCACAAGTTCTTGAGACTGCCCTCCAAGAAATTAATCTTGGAAGAAACTCTCGGAACTTGCCTCCTCTTACGATGGTAGATCTTCGTGGGGAACTTAAGCTTGGTGGAGGTAAACTGCCTCAAGAGCTGGCAGAAATGCGCCAGACTGGGAAAATGACTGCTGCTACTGGACAAGCTTTCATTGCCACGTCTCCCGCAGATGTAGGTAAAGTTCTTGCAAGCTCTCCTGATCTTCTTGCCTCACTGAACGCGCAGCAGAAGAAAGCGGCTGAACTGATTAAAGAGTCTATGAAAGTTCTTGGTGATCCGAAGAATAAGATTGCCCTTTCAGATGATAAGACTGGAGCTAAGGCTCGTGCTCTTGTTGCTTCTGATTTGCAGGATAGAATCACAGGAGAACTTGCGCTCCCAGGGAATAATACTGAGAATCCTTTCTTTGTGGGAGAGCCTTCTTCGTACATTGGAAGCGCAACAACTCCAGGTATTTCCACTTTCCAGAACTACACTCTGACTCAGAAAGTATTCAATCCTGCAATAGCCGCGGGTGGCTCACTTGCAGATCCGAATGTACCTTACGGACTCACTCTTGCTGCGGTTAAGAAAGGTGACATTCCCCTTGCTCAGGCGGCAGCAGATTTTGCTGCAATCTACAAGCGCATGTCGGCAGTTCATCGTGCATCTGTGGACTTCAAGAAGTTTGCAATTCCTCTTCCCGCAGATGGCGCCACTTACCGTGCTAAAGTGAATGGGCAGTTGGTTGATCTGACGAATTGGGAACAAGTGTATTCTGCGATGAATAAGGATTTGCGCCGTTCAGAGATGGCAGATTATCGCTCTGGCACTCGTGTGAACCCAGGTCTTGCTCGTGAGATGCAGAGAAATCTGCCAAAGGACTTCCCGAATGAGTAACACATTCTCATTTATCCAGCCTGCTGTCCAATCTGTAACTCGTGCGGTGGAGGGCACAGATGAAGAAGAAGGTACTGATTACAGCTCTTCTATTCTTTTTCGTGCTGGCGACCAACACAACATTGCGAACGGTGGAGTTAGTTGGGCCAATCCCAAATCATGGGCAGATAAGATAGGAAACATGGGCCGCTTTGTTGCGGTCTCTGCGCTTTCTGGCGCCAATGGTTTCTATAACACCGGTGTCGCAGTAGGAAAGTTCTTTGATCCTGGCTTGCAGGAGCGTGATACTGCCCGATGGATTACTAGCCTAGACTCGAATCTGGCTGAGTACTATAAGATCAATCAAGAAAGCGCAGATCTTACAGGCTTCATTCTTGGCTCACTCATTCCTGGTATTGGAGGCATTAAGATCTTCAATGCAGGTCAAGTTGCACTTCGCACTGCAATTAAAGAAGGTGCAGTTGGCGCAGGTATGGGTAGATCTCTCGGCCTGCTTCTTCCAAAAACTGATGACTATATGAAAGCGGCAGTGAAGGAGATTACTTCTTCTACTACCACTCTGAATCTCATTAATGCTAACACGACTCGGGCCATTGGTTCCGGTCTTTGGCAGAATGTGATGGAAGCTGCTGCATTTGAAACTATGGTATACGCTACCATGTTTCGTTCGCCAATCCTTCAAGAGCAAGATGGCTGGGATATTGCAAAGAACATCGCTATTGGTGGAGCATTCGGCGGCGGTGTTGCAGGTATCTTTGGTGCAGCTAAACTTCGTGGTACGTTGAAGAAAGCAATTGATGAAGAAGAAGTTCTTCGTCGTCCTTTCCAAGAGCGCCCACAATTCTCTACTGCTGTAGGCTCTGATTCCAGAATCATTCAGCTTGCATTCGATACCGAAGCCGCTGCTCAGCCTGTGCAACTTCGCAGAGCTGATGGCACATTGGTGGACAATGAATTCTCTTCGATGCAACGGCTGTATCAGCAGAAGGTTACATCGAATCTGCTTGATATCCGTACTGAATTCAATTCCATGACAGGTAAGGACCTGATTCTTGGAAACACCTTTGCGAACCTTCTGAGCCCTGTAATTAAAAACGGGCTGCCAACTCCTGGTTTTGCTCAGATGACGTACTCGTCTATTTCAGGAGCAAAACAGATTCTTCGTGCCACTGAAACTTCTCTGCTCGAAGAAACAATGTCGAAGGCGCTGGCGAAAGGAGAAGTGCCGAAAGTTACTGTAGCTTCCAGGTATGTGAAACTTTTCGGTGATGATGCAGGACAGACTTTCACTGAGCGTCCAGGAGTTCTTTACTTCGGGGATCGCTTTCGCACGCCTGAAGCAATCAAGCAAGCAATTAAAACTGACTACGCTTTCAAAGGTGATTTTACAATAGGCCTGAATCGCTGGAGCACTCTTTCTCTGAAAGGGCAGAAAGCTCACATTGATGCAGAGGCTCGCTACATCTGGGCATCTAAGGCATCTGGAATGCTGAAGGAAGTTCCTGAAGGCGCAACCATTGATGCCTTCGATCTTCCTGTTCTTCAGCGTGCATACGAAGATGGAGTGTGGAATATCTCTGTGATTTCCGGAGATGGTCCCTCCATGTCTATTCGTAAGATCACCTCCAAGGAAGATCTGTACGATCAGATTAAACAATCTAAGGAAGAGACTGCTCTGCATTTTGGGAATTCTTTCCTGACGAAACGAGGAAAGCAGAAGAAAGAAGGCCTGATTCCGAAGGAAGATTTCAAGGTGCAGATCGCTAAGATTGCAGATGTGCGCCTGAACTATCTGGACGGTAATCCTTCTGGAATAGAGATCGATGATCTGTTCGCTACGAAGGCAGCTCAGAGAAAGTATCTGAATCAGCTTCGTGAACGTGATCTTCCGCTCAATACTTCTGAAGGAACTACACCTATCGAATTCATGCCTCGGCATGGTAAAGTGGTGTATGAAGTTTCCGAGGATGTCAGTGCAGTGACTCCGAATGTGCTAGACGGAATCACGCATTACACTACGATGGAAAAGATTTATGTGGAAGATGCGCAGCGAGCAGCCGCTAAAGTTCTAGGACCTCTTGGTCAACAGCTTCCGAAGATTAAGAAAGATAAGCTTATCACTGCGACTCGGAATGATCCGTCGGCAGGACTCTTCTCCAATGACTCTTCCAATCTTGGAACTGTCAGCTCAGCAATGAGCTTCGTGGGATCTCTTGTTCGTCAGATGAAACAAGACCTACGGAAGAGTGCAAGTGATGCGCTTGAATCTTCTCTGGTTCGTCTTGCTGCGAAGCCTGAAGCCGCATTCGAGTTTGAATCTCTCAATCAGAAGATCACTCGCACAGGTAAGCAGTTCTATCTGAAGCAAGCTGAAGATGGCACCATGGTTCTGGTGGATAAGAAGCTTGTAGGAAAAGAAGGCGAAGTAAATTGGGAACTTGCTGAAGACGGAGTGAATGCATTTAACATTGTTCACCCTGAAACTGCGGCAGTGTGGAGCGCCCATCTCCAGCAAACTGGAAAGCGCACTGGAGATTTCAGAGACATTCATGCTGCACAAGGTAAGATTGATAACAAGGATGTGAATGTCATCCGTCCTATTCGTCCTGATCTGAAGCAGTATCCGCACTTCGCATTTGTAAAAGATACTCGCGTAACTGGCCAAGGTCACACAACTATGATTCATGCTGCCTCTGAGAAAGAGCTTGCAGCATTGGTTGAACGTGTGCCTCCAGAATATAAGGTAGTGTACAAAAGAGATACTGAGGAATACTTCCAGGCGCGCGGTGAATACGAATACCAACGTACTCTGAATGAGAACTACTTGGACGGAGAACTCGCTAACAAAGGTGTGTTCTCGAACTTCTTTCCGAAGAGTGATCCAGCAAAGATCGTAGATGATATCCTTCAGCAACACTATCGTGAATCAGATACGATTGTGTATGAAGCAGTTCGTCTGAACTATGAACCTGAGTTCGGACTTCTGGAGGATCTGGGTAAGCAGTACTCTAGAGTGGAAACCTCTAAGTTCGCCTCTCGTTCGGATATGATTGAGGCTTCCTCCAAGAATCCGTACTTCAATCAGATTAAGACTGCTCTGGATATTTCGAAAATCAATGAACATCCGTTGATCTACAATGCGAATAAACTTCTCGATGGAGCTTTTTCTCGGGCAGTGGCTTCGATTCGTGATACTTGGGCACAGACAAATAGCACGAAAGATCTTGATAAGATCAATACGCTTCTAGATCAGTGGGGCATGAAACCTGCTTACTATGATGCGGCACTTCAAGCTATGGCGAATCATACGGCGCCTCGTGGAGAACTTACTCGTTTTGTTCGCGGTGCTAATGCTATTCTGTCTAGGTTCACTCTTGGACTAGATCCTCTGAACGCATTGAATAATGCAATCGGATCGAATGTACTACGAGGAACTGAGACTGCTCATATCACCAGGGCGATTCGAGAAGGGAATACTGCGCTCGCTGCGGATCTTGCACAACTTTCGAAGATTAATCTTCCTGGCGTGGATGCACAGATGCTGGCGCCTCAGAAACTGATTGCTGCGGCTATTCGAAACTTCTGGCAAGATCAGGGCTCTCTGATGCAGAAGTATCGGGACATGCAACTGATCAAAGATCGCGCAGAGCAGCTTAAACTTCTCGTGGAAGATTTCACGTTGAAAGGAACTGAGACGGTCAGTGAACTGAATCGCCGTCTCGATACTGGATTCCGTCGCGCAAAAGAGATGACTTCTGAGAAGCTGGATCGGCTGGAGAAGCTGAGCGGTAATACTCTTGCAGAAGAGTTCAACCGATTTGTTTCTGCAAACGTGATGGATCAGCTTACGGGTATTGCAATCAAACATGGAATCATGGATGATGCAACAGCTCGCACGTATATCAATACGTTTGTGAATCGAGTGGAAGGTAACATTGTTGCATCGCAGCGGCCACTTGTTTTCCAGGGACCTATCGGCCAAGCAATCAGCCTTTTCCAATCTTACCAGTTCAACTTGATCCAACAACTTCTTCGGTATGGTGCCGAAGGAAAAGGCAAAGATCTTGCAATGTTGGCAGGTTTGCAATCTACTCTCTACGGAGCACAGTCTCTTCCAGGTTTTCAGGCTATCAATGTGCACCTGATTGGTCAGCTCTCAGGTAATACAGAACATCGAGATCTTTATGATGCAACGTATGGCGCAGTAGGTAGAACTGCAGGAGACTTCTTGCTTTATGGTCTCCCTAGCCGAATGATCCTTGGCTGGGGAGAAGGTAATGGTGTTAACATCTACTCTCGTGGAGATATCAATCCTCGCCATCTGACCATTCTTCCTACCTCGCTTCAGGAAACTCCAATCGTTGCAGGCTGGGGAAAGTTTTTCGGGAACATTTATGAGACCTCGAAGAAAATTGCGGGCGGGGCCAATGTCTGGGAATCTTTCCTGCAAGGCGTAGAGCACAACGGTATTTCTCGCCCACTGGCAGGAATGGCTCAAACTCTGCAAGCCTTTGGTCCCGGAGGTCAAGCATATTCCACATCTAACAAGGGCACTATCCTCTATCAAAATGATTTGATGAGTCTTGCTACACTTACGAGAATGGCAGGTGGGCGACCACTTGATGAAGCCATTGTGAATGATGCAATGTTCCGAGTTAAATCTTACGAGGCAGCTCGGCGCAGTGACATGGCTTCTTTCTCAGAGCGAGTTAAATCTACTCTGATTCAAGGGAACGATCCGACTCCTGAGCAGATTGAATCTTTCGCAGCCAGGTACGCAGAGCTTGGTGGAAAGCAGAAAGGTTTTAATAAGTGGATGATGGAAATGTATAAATCTGCGAATACCTCTCAAGCGCAAAAATTGCAAGAGAGTCTTTCTAACCCATATACCTATAAGGTTCAACTCCTTATGGGCGGAGAAGAGTAAATGATCCATTCTCAAAGACAACTGACCCTTGTTGCATTTCTAGGCTTAGCTACCCTGAGCGGTGGTTGTGCAAACACAGGAACTTTCAACAACGAAGTAGTTTGTGGAGAAGCAGGCACTCTTCGTTTCATTTCTTTCTACGGTCCCGTTGGCGTAGCAGCTAAAGTGGATAAATCGGCAGTTAAGTGTTCTGACACAACTCAAGGAGTCAGCAAGTGAATCACTGTACTGAATCTAGTAGTTTTGCCGCAGCGATCACTCCTAGTGATGTTACAGTTCTTACACCTACACAGAAAATTTGGGTAGGAGTTACAGGTAACATCACTGTGCGAATGTACAAACAACAAAATCTTGTGACTTTTTCTAACGTACCCGTTGGCTGGCTTGAAGTACAAGTAGATCAAGTGCGGTCTACTGGTACTACTGCTACTACTATGATTGCTGTCTGGTAACTATACAGCCCTTTTTAATCTAGGAAACTCTCATGCCAAACTTTCGTTTTGCTAAGTACGACGAGGCTGGAAATGCCATCGACGATCCAAATGAATCTCGTGCAATGTACGGCTCAACCGTAGACACGGAACTCGCTATCGGACTCAGTCCGGTTCGTCCTATCCAGCAAGTTACTTCTGGAGATCCTTGTGATATCTGGCGTCCGGGTAAAGTCTATGCCGTAGGTGATCGCATTCTGCCAAGTGCCTACTTGGTGGAATCTACTTTTACCACTGGATTCGTAAGTGCTCTTGGCCGACTTTATCAACTTGTCTGTGTTACGGCTGGCTTGAGTAGCTTTACTGAGCCTACCTGGAAAGACCCTGCTACGATCTCTAACTACAGTTACAATAACGGTGGTGGGGGTGTTGGTCAGTTGGATATTTCTGACAATACAGTAGTTTGGAGAATTCGTCCTATTGCATTTATTGATCCTACTTATACAGGCGGCAGTAACGTAGGCTCTCAAGTTCGTCCGTATACTTCTTATGCAGAGGTAAATGCACTTACGGGAACTGCTTGGGGAACAGTGGCCACGGATGCAGATAACACCGGTGCAGGCCAACTCTATGCAGGACTTATGGTTTTGCAAAGAGCAGGAACTACGATTACTGCGGCTGCTCCGATTCTAGAAATTCGTGGGCCTCAAAATGCTGTGGCTAACGATCTTCTGGATTACTTTGCAGGTTTTACAAGCAGCGCAGATCATGAAACTCGTAGACGTTTCTACGGTTGCTATCGTCGTCCTACTGATGTGCGAGCAAAAGCATTTCTTGTAGGCACTGGAACTACTTCTACTTCAAGTGTCGGCACAGTCTTCAATGCAGGAAAACTTAGTGTTACTATTCAAGATCTGGATATTGTTAATCAGCGCCCTGGCGACAATGGTTATGGTATCTATCAACTTTGGCAAGGAGCGGCCTATGACGTGAGAACTAGAGTTTTCCGTTGCGATGTGCATAACACTGTTGCCGGTCACGGCTTTGTTGCACTTTGTTTTGGTGGCGACAGTGTTCAAGCTGGCAGTGGTGGCTTGCTTTATCGCGATTGCAATGCTTATTCGATTGCAGGACATGGATTCTTTGCTCCGATTAACTGGAGAGCCGTAAATACATTGAGCTTTGACTCAGTTGCAAATAATTACAGTGTTCGATATGAACGCTGCATTGCTTGGGATATTGGGCGAAACACCACTGTACAAGCCTACAACCACGGATTTAGTTCTATCTCTGCTAGAGTTATTCTTGGTAATGGTATCAACAACGGTACGGCAGGTTGGACTTTAGTTTCTGGCACCACTTACTCTCGACTTGTTTCCGGTTTGGTTCCGCAACCTGGCACTGTGACTACTATCAGCGATATTTTTGGCATTACCTACAGATCAGAGTTAGGTATTTACCCAGGTCTTTTGCGTAAGAATACGTCTACTCCTACCACTCCAGGTACAGGTGAGTTCGGGGTTTCTGGCGGCACGTTGTATATTAATCTGGGCGCAGTTCTGGATATCCGTACCCAGCTTAATCTCCAAGTGTCTCGCTGCCAGGATATTCAATACAGTAACTGTGAGGCCTATCGTGTCTCTTCTTGGGTAGATGGAACGGAAGGCTTTGGATTCGCTACCGACGAATGGTCTGTTGCAGACTTCGAGAATTGCTACGCACACCATAATGGACAAGCAGGCTTCTTTGTTCACTTCGGTGAGAATGTAACTTGGAGGGGCGGTGCACTGAACGATAATGTGCGATATGGTTTCTACACTTCTGGCTCTGTGAACGCTACAGTTCGTGGTACCAATATTTTTAGAAATCCGCTTGTTGGGGTGTTTAGTGCCTATGGATCTTTCAACACTCGTGTTGAAGTCTGCAACATTGCATACAGCACTAGTGGAGTTAACTGGTTTGCTAATTCTACTGTGCCGCCTCTGGCATATCCGACTAACCTTTATCCGTTTTCTTCCACCGTGGCAGCGTTTGGAAACACTTTCCTTCATTGTCCGAAGCCATACTCTGTGTTCGATCTTTCTAGCGTTGATGCAGTGCAGCCGATTCGTAATGGGGATCTGGTTATTAGTAAATGAGTTTATAAGAAAAGCACAGACGTAAAAAAGCCACCTCTCGGGGTGGCCTTTTCGTTTCTGGATGACAATGAATCAGAGCGGTTAGTGCGCGTATGGAATGATGATCGAGCTTCGCATAGCGTACAGTTTCTTTGTGCACTTCTCTGCAAGATCAAGAATGTCCTGATGAGTGAATGTACCAATCACTACGATCTCACAGTAGGTTGCAATCTCCATGAGTTGGATGTACACATCTTTATTGTCCTGGTCGTGAAGAAGTTTCAATAGTGGAGGATGCTTACGAATTTCCGTGTGAAGATCGAGCATCTGCTGAGGGAAGAACTGTAAGTCTAGTTTCGGAGGGGATCCGTTCATTGTGCCGCTCATTCTAGGACTCCAGTACGAATGAATATTGCTGAGCTATAGCTTTCAATTCTGCTGCCTGATGAAGTGCATCTCCAAGTGCGTGGTGAGCATTAGGATTAGGAACTGAAGGCACAGGAAAGAGTTTCTTTACAGTACGAAAGTCTCGCACAGCATTGTATTTCCAGGGCACTTCCACTCCTTCTTGCTTAAAAGCATGGGAGAGAATCTTTGTATCAAAATCAGTCCCCTTACACCAGAGGATAGGTTCTGCACCATAAAAGGTCAAATATCGAGAGAAAGAAGTGAGCACCGCTTTAAGGTTTCGAATACCTTTGCTTGGAAAGTTTGACTGAGTCTTCCACCAATCTAGAGTGGCCTGCGACTGTGTTCGATTCGTTTGAGTGAAAACATCAATCTCTTCATAGAAGGTATTTACTTCTTCAAACGGCTCCATCGTACATGCGCCGATGGAAAGAATGACCGCAGTTTCTTCCACATCCAGCGTTTCGATATCCACCATCACATTAATTTTACTTGAGGACATGTTTGATTCCTTTATCAGTTACAGTTATCTGAGACTCTTTTACCTTTCTAGCCCGCCAGCGTTTGGAATACTGGCCAGAAGAAAGTGCTTTAGGTTTCGGAGCGTCACTCATTGCGTATCCAAACTTCCAGCAGGCTGCCCAATTACCTCTATCTCCTGTGCGTGTCCATTCATAAATGTACACTAGGTTCCTAACTTCTGGAGTTGAGACATGAAGGTAACGAATCCAGCGAGACACAGTTGAGTTACATAGCCCTGTAAGTTCCATGATTTCGGGCTGTGTCCTTGCTCGAACAATAATTGCATTGAGAAGGATTTTCAGTGCAGATACGTTCTGAAGAGTGTTAGTCTTTCGGACCGCTGCCTTCCCCACTCTTATCTGCTCGGGCAATGGCTGCTGCATCTGTGTACTTGAGTCCGACATATCGCTGGGAAAGTTTTTCTGCATTACATTGAAGGACATATTCCCGATTAATTCCATAATGATTCCTCACTGCTTGAAGATAGAATTCAAGATCACCAAGTTCCTCCACAATGTTCACTAGATCACGGGGCTTACCGTAGATGTATTCTTTCTTGATCGCATCGCCAAGTTCGCCAGCCTCTCCGCAAACTCCAAGAGCTGCATGGAGAGCCATTACTTTCTCAGCGTCTCCCTTGAATAGATTTCGAACAAATTGATCGTATCGAACAACTTCTCGTACAGGCTCTTCTCCGAACGCCATATTCCCAGGAGAAATTTCTACAGAAACAAAACTATTGGTATCACTCATTTAGTCATCCTTCTTTCTTCTGCACTGAGCAGAGAGTAGTCTACGATTGAGGCATCTTCTTCGAGAATAATTCGTCTCTTAGGAAGATACCCGTTAAGATCAGGCACGCTTTGAATCTTATCCGCTGCGTGCAGGTTCATGAGAATTTCTTGAAGCTGTGACATCTTCTCTAGATCAGAATGTACATGACACCAGATATTTTTGAGTGTGCATACACCTTTGAATCCAGAAATCACCTGAAGAACTTTATGTGTTACATCTGAGTTCTTCCCCTTTCCGAATTCACCAAGAGCTCTTGGCATAAAAGATTCAGAATGAGTGAGTACTGTGTTGCCGTACAATACATCCTGTTCACAGATTGAATTAGACTCTCGTGCGGCAGCGTGAATGAGACAAAGTTTGAGGAGGTGAATGAATCTTCTGTTTGAATAGCTTTCAAATCTGACATCATCAACTGTTGGATTGAGTCTATAGATTTTGTCAAGCAGACTTCTAGCGCTGGCTGTGAGTTCGGCAGGGCCAAAGCAGTTTGCCTTAATTCTTCGGAAGCTTTCAAGAATTCGTTCCGTGCTTTCCGCTGAAGGTCGTTCTGGAAAGGGTATTCGTTTTCCATTTGGTTCTCCATAAATGAGTAGGATGCGTGAAAAGAAACCTTGGCCTAGAATATCAGTTGGAAAAGCCAGACTGAAGCCGGTAGGGGTGTTACCACCAAGAATGCTGACAGTGGGATTAGATATGTCAACACTCTTACCGTTCTTGATTCGATTTCTGTACGTTCCATTAAAATCCCATAGAGTGCCAAGGAGAGAAATAAACTCAATATTGCCGTTACCAAAGAAATCATTAAACTCGTCGGCCATGATAAACATTTCGGAGTCAGGTTTGTCATCTCCATGTCCAAAAAGATTACGATCAAGGATGTCATCGACGGACACTGTTCCGGTATCTTCTCCTGCTAGATCAAGAAGGAATTTCTCTTTCGTGGACTTCTCTGCTGCGATTGTGCCGTAGCCTGCTTGCACAAGAAGTGAGCGCATCAGTTTAATTGCCGTAGACTTTCGTGTTCCTGGGGAGCCAATGAGCATTGTATAAGTATTAGGGTAGACACTAAAGTGACCGTGCTGGAAATAAAACTGGCGCCCAAGTAGAGCGCCTATCCCTCCGATTGCACACCATCTTTGGAAGACCGCTGGGGGTTCTATTCCTGATGTGTAATCTAGGTATTGGGAAAAGAAGTCATCCCCCAGCATAGGATTCCTCTCGGAGTTCCGAGGAGTTACAGAGTGTCTATACGCGATAGCTCGTGTGAAGCAATTAGCGAATCGAGCCGATCAGATAGCTCGAAGTAATCCTTTCCAAATTCCGGGGCGCAGTTGAGGCTACGTGCCAGAAGAGATTGAAGACGTTTCAGTTCTAGCACACCTACGAAAGATAGGTGAAGAACTGGCTCGAATGCGTTGTCAGATTGAGAGACTCGTGCGTGGATCATTCTGTTTCACTCCAGTATTTAGCTCGTTTAAAGGTCCCATCTTTCTGGGTCTTGCCTAGTTTGAGTGCGGCTGGCACTGTAAAAGTCCTGACAATTCCAGATACGTCGCGGACACTGACAGGAATCTCCATACATTCTCTGACTTTCTCTGCCAGATACTCGTGGCCCTCCTTATAAGAAAAGAGGATCGAATCGTGTATCTGTGCGTGGAGTCTAAAAGTATGAGGGTTCGGTAGGGCAATCTCATAGAACACCTGCATGAATGCTTCGTTCAACGTTCTGGCATTGAGTGACTGAGGGCAGTGAGCGACATACGAATTGAGGTCAAGTTTATTTTTATCGGGTCGTCCAAAACAATAGCGAGTCCAATCGCCTTCTGCGATGTATTCACCAGGCTTATAGTTCGCAAGATTGTATGTCGTATGGTGGAAAGCTCGGCTTGTAAGTCTTCTATCGATGAGTACGCTTTCGGCAACCCAGGCGTAGTACGTTCCTTCAGTGTACGGAGATTTTGGTCCACGTAGTTTAGGATAGGTTCTATGGAATGCAGCCAAGAGATGATCTGCGATTTGTTTTGGATCATTGAATGGTAGTCCTAGTAATCGTTTAGCTTCCCAGATATTCTTCAGTCCCATTGTTTCAATCAGAACCCCGGCTCCCATGTTATAGTTAGCTCCGTGATTGACTCGTTTTGCGAGGTCTCGCAGTGCTTTATTTTTAGTTTTCTTGTCTGCGTCTGAATAGATATCATCGTAAGGGACGCCGAAAAAAGCCGAAGCATTAACACTGTGGAAATCTCTGGTTCCTGATACGGCTGCAATGAGGGCAGTATCCCCTGCAATGTGCGCTGTGTCTCTAGATTCAGCTTGTTCCAGATCGCACTCGCCCAAGAAGAATCCATCCTCGGCACATATAGTCTGTTTGACTTCGAAGCCTCTAGGGATATTATGTATTTGTAGTCCGGTCCAGAAATGATGCTCTCTGCTCGCCAATCTTCCAGTGTCGGTTCCATGCGGATTGAGAGCGTAAAGCACACGTCCGAAGAATT
>Ga0181355_1000918_pt1 | contig 12922 bp, 9 predicted proteins | sample Fa13VDMM15DN_FD_130099 | JGI IMG/M metagenome (GOLD analysis project Ga0181355, IMG submission 130099) | Freshwater viral communities from Lake Michigan, USA - Fa13.VD.MM15.D.N | ecosystem: Environmental > Aquatic > Freshwater > Lake | place: USA: Michigan | collected 2013-09-23 | reverse complement strand
GTTAATAGTTCATCTATTGCAGATACGGCTCGTACAGCTTCATATTATAATGATACCCATTTGTTATCATTAACTGCATTTAATGCACTTACATCGTCGTTATCTGTTGCTACAGCATCATATTCTCCTAAAACAGATTATTTAGTAATTGCAGTTTCTGATGAAAATAATAGTATAACAACAGGTTCGGCAAAAGTAACATTTAGAATGCCATATGCTGGTACATTGCAAAGTGTTAAATCATCATTAACTTTAGCTCCATCTGGGTCTGATGTTATTGTGGATATTAATAATGCAGGTACTTCTATATTATCAACAAAATTATCAATTGATTCTACCGAAAAAACATCGAAAACTGCGGCAACTGCATCTGTTATATCTAATGGTGTATTTAATGATGACGATGAGATAACTATTGATATTGACCAAGTTGGTAGTATTGTTGCAGGAAAAGGTTTAAAGGTTTATTTTAAAACATTAATATCTTAACGTTATGAGTTTTATTAATACATTTCATTATAATAAACAGATACAATCATTTGTAAAAAAAACTAGTGCTGCAGCATCCCAGAATCAATCATATAATCCAACAGCTAATGTTTTTTATGCTGCAGGTGGAATCAATGGTACAGAGCCTATAAATATATTTGATGCTAACTCATTACAACTCATAGGTACATTTAATGCTAATTCGAACAGAACTAGAGGTATAATTTATAATCCAGCTGATAATAGAATATATGTTCAATCAAATCCATCTGGCGGTGGTGGTGTAACTTTGATATTTGATTGTGCTACAAAAGATCTAGTAGGAAATATTCCGGCAGAAACAACATGGGTTAGATATAGAGGGTTAGCTACTCCAGATTATACTTTCATACCATATGGAAATACTGGGACTGGTGGTGCAAATGCTTATGGATTTTATAAGATAAGTACATCTACCGGAGTAATTACTAAAATACAACATGGTGGTGGTTGGGGACAAACGTGTGCTTGGGATAGTAGTCGTAATAGATTATGGATACCAATCCAAGATGCCAGTTATAATTATTTAATGATTTATGACTTAAATACAAATGCAGTTGTGTATACTTCGACAAATGAAGGTACTACAAATCCTCCATTTTACGGATTCACATCGGCAGTTAATACTTATGATCCAATTAATGACGTAGTATATATGACAGAAGAATATTCGGGAACATTATATAAATTAAATGCAGCTACCGGAGCTAGGATAAGTAGTGCATCAATGGGTGCTGATACTGCCCCGGGATTTTCTATTGCATTTAATGATGATAGATCCGAAATATACACAACATGCTCAACTAAATTTCAAGTTTGGGACGCTGCTACTATGACTGAAAAATATAATGTACCAGTCGGAAATTTAGGAGGAAATGCATCTGTAATAAAACGTAAAGATGGATCGTTGGTATGTATAAATGGATCTGGATTCTTTGAACCGGTAATAAATTAAAAAATAAGGAAAAATATGTTTAAAATATTTTATGCAGATAAAGATGCTACATTATATCAAGGGTTACCAGATACTAATACCGGTATCGATGAAGTATTAGAAATTGGAAAGCGTTATGGCGTAGAAGGAACTACACTATACGAGTCCCGAGCAATGGTTAAATTCAATACAACTGAAATACAAAATGCACTAACTAAATATTCGGTAGATGTAGATGATTGTAAGTTCATGTTACAGTTATATACTACAGATGCTAAAAATTTACCAAATGAATATACTATTACAGCAAATATAGTAGCACAGGAATGGCTGAATGGTACTGGATTTTTAAATTCTGATTATAATATTGATAATGGTACAACGTGGAATCGCCCAGCTTCTGGATCTACATGGATATCATCGAGTCAGATGCAACAATATAAAAATACTTCTTTTTATATATCAGGATCTGTCGGTGGGGGTGGTAGTTGGATATATGATGTATCTGCTAGTTTTTTTAACCAAGCATATTTTAATCAAGCATTTTTATCAAATATTGGGTCAACAACATATGACACAACAGCATGGCATGAACCTACTGATATTAATTTAGATGTAACTGATTCTGTATATTATTGGATATCAGGAAGCGGTGGCACTACAATTGATAATAACGGATTAATATTAAGATATTCAGATGCCGATGTTGCAAATGCCAATGTTAGTGGATATATTAGATATTTTAGTAAAGATACCCACACAATATATGTTCCTAAATTAATAATGTATTGGGATAATAGCACATTTACAACAGGATCGTTAACTTCTATTAACACTGACTCATATATTGTATATGCTGACGTTAAACCGCAGTATAAGGATACTGAGATTGCTAAGATTAGAATTTATGCTAGAGATAAATACCCAAAAAAATCTCCTACTAATTTAGCACCATACCAATCAGTAAAACATTTACCAACAACTGCATATTACACAGTTATTGATGCTGCTACAGATGAAGTCATAATTCCATATGATGATATTTATAATAAAATTAGTTGCGATTCCACAAGTAACTTCATACATATTGATATGACAGGTTTTATGCCAGAAAGATATTATAGATTCGAGTTTAAAATTGTAGATGGAATCACAGAACAATATGTAACTGATTCAGTTTATTTTAAAGTAATTAGATAATGCCGAGCCAAAAAGAATTAAATGAAAAATACGGTAATAATTTATCCGTAACTTCGAACGATCCGCAAATAATACAACGAGATCAATCTGGTAATATATCTCCAGAGTCGAGTAAAACTGTATATATAGAACCAACCGTTTGGAAATATGATACTGACTCAATCAATCAAATTATTAACACTAATTTTAGTTATTATACGTTTCCACCTAAACTCATAATAGATGATGCCGAAGTTCCGGATGTTGAAGGACTTGCAGATCTAGGTATTAAATTTAATAGTAGATATCGAGCTGAGCCGCAACCGGTCCCAACGATTGAGTTACTTCTTCCAGATAAATTTGATATTAATTATGGATGGAATGATGTAACTACAACGGAGCTGATTTTATTTGATACCGAAAAAGCCAAAGAGCTTGGTATGAAACCAATAAAATTTCTTAAGGATGGCAGACAAATAGACCCAAAACCTACAGACTCAGATGCCGCAGACGCTTCGAAATATTACAGAGCTCAACTAAACGCACGTACCGAACTCGATCTAGGTACAAGTACCGGCCGTTACCGAACTATGCAAGGTCCAAGTGGTAAGGATTTTTCAGACTGGTTTGATCGTACGAGTTTATTTGAAGGACATTTTCGTAAAATTAAATTTACAGAAATAATCGATGGTATGCCGCAAACAATACCTGGTAGTTTTAAAGTTAATCAAGATTTAATTGATTCAAAAAAATCGTTACAGTTTAATATACAAGTTGCAGTTAGTCATCCAGATAATCATGGTAGAAATACATTTGCAATACGATTGATTCGTAATCGAGCAAACGCAAATGTAAATGAACCGTATGAACCATTAAAAATGGTTTCATCAATGGAACAAGGAGCATTTGCAGTACAAGATCAATCTGGTAAAAAACAAGAAATAGCAAATCTAGCACTAGCTAAAGACGAACTTCAACAACTAGTTCTTGCAAATGAAGCTAAACTACAAGCATTAGAACAAATAGCAGGACAATTGCGGACTAGGTATAATGAAAAAGAAAAACTATATGCAGCTGCACTTATAGCACTTGCACTTGCGCCATTCCTGCCTGTTTTAATTGCATCTGCACGATATACATATAACCAGTTTAAAGCAGCAAGAGATATGTGGAAACAATTCGACAACCAAGTAAATGCATTACGAGCTTATTTACCTACATTAATAACAGCGGCTAATAATAAAGCAACAGAATATAAGAATGCAGTAGGAGATAGTCAAATTGATCCGAAGTCTCCAGAAGCTATACTAAATTCCCAGTATACATATTTGTACACGGGACAAACATATTTTAATTTAAATTATATACTAAATGCCAATGATATGCAATTGAATGACATATATTCAATCGAGATGTTAGCATCAAAGGCACAGGAATATGAACACGAATTAATTGAAGACAATACATATTGGGATATAAAAGAAATAACAGACTCTGAAATATATGAACTTAACCAAGCACAATTGGCTGCCATTGCTGCAAAAGACGCGGAGGCCGCAATCAAGTTGAAACAATCACAAGAAGCTGCAGCTGCAGTAAAGGTAATACTTGACAAAGCTCTAGATACATTTAAAAATAAAACTAAAACCCCAACCGCTGCGGAACAAGCGGCTGCACAAGCTGCACAACAAGCTGCTACACAAGCTGCTATAGCAAAAGTAACAGCTGCTATTAGCAAAATAAAAAAGAAATAATTATTTAGGCACCATATGTTAACACAATATAAAAATAAAGACAAATTAAGTAAATCGGGTGCCGAGTATCTAACTAGGTTCGAAGATTCGGCTAATAAGTTATTATTTCCTAATGTCGATACTATCAAATACACCGAATCTAATGTAGAAATGCATATTTATTCGAATGATACATGGCTTACGGGTGATCATGCTGTAGTTTTAGATCATTGGACTCCAAATTTAATTAATCCAATAACAGGGAAAAAATATGAGTTTACTGGAGATCCGATATCGTATAATCTAGAAAATGTATTTAATAAATTAAAATTAACAGCTGGTAAATTTAGATTTGTTGTAAATTTCTTTGATAATGTTATTGGGTCTTATGATGAACAATATTTATATGTTGAGGAAATTGCACCGGATCGTACGGAGGTTAAATTACATTTAACAACTAAGGTTCCAGTAGCTGGTTTAAAACAATATATTGAATATGCTGATATATATGAAGATCCACAAACTGATCCAGACGCATTTCCTTTTTATAGTCAATACTTATTAAACTTTAGTAGAAATAAAACGATTGCATATGTTAATAGTGTAATTATTGGCGATACATTATATGTAAAATTATTAGATCCATTACCAGATGATATTAAAGTTAATGACAAATGTTGGATCGTAAAAGAATTAAAATTACCATATACTGACACAGTTGCTTTAACAGCGGTTAAAAAAGGAAAACAGTTTAAAACTTTGAGTCCTGCTAACTTCGAAGTATCAGTTGGCAATTTAAATATATCGTCTGGTACTGATGTTAAAAATTGGAATGATTTATTAGGTAAAGGTTTACAGACTTCTCAACAAATTGTAGATAAATATTTTGCAGGAAGTCTCGAAGGAGTTCCATTAAATATAGATTTTAGAGATTTTAATAACTTTATTTTTTATAGTTCTGCAGAAGAGCGATTACTTAATTTTAAATATAAATTAGAATTATTAGAATATTATAATAAACAAATATCAATATTAGATACACTAGATGGTAGTACGGCTACAACAAATGCTACGGATTATTCTTTGTTAAAAACTAATTTAGTTAGTGGGTTTGATTCATTTGAAAAATATCTATATTTTGAATCATCATCGATGCTATTTAGTAATGATATACCGGTTATTAATCCAACCGTAAGTTCATTAACAGGTAGTTATATATTTCCAGCTCCGAAATCAAATACGGTTAGTCCGTTTAATTTATATTCAGTAACTAGTAGTATATTTACAAATTGGCATAATGGATTACTCGAGTCTGCGTCTTTATATGATAGTTTAAACATTAATAAATTAACAAATTTCTTACCTGCAGCAATTCAGTATAATGAAAATAATGAGCAAGTAAATACATTTGTTAACATGTTAGGCCATCATTATGATATATTATATGCATATATAAAACAAGCATCTATTATATATAAACACGAAGAAAATCCTAAAATAGGGATGCCGGATGAATTATTATTTAGTGTTGCTAAACAATTTGGTTGGAATTTAGCAGATGGTAATCAATATCAAGATTTATGGCAATATGTATTAGGAACTGACGAAGCTGGAACGTTATTGACAGGTTCTAATTCGGTTGGAGATCCTAGTGTTAATGGGTCAAAAATGACTCGAATGGTATGGCGACGTATTGTAAATAATTTACCATTATTATTAAAATCTAAAGGTACTAAAAGAAGTGTACAAGCATTATTATCATGTTATGGAATTCCTGAGTCATTAATTAGTATCAATGAATATGGTGGACCTAGTTTAAATAAAGTACCAATATATGAAAAATATAATTTTGATTATTCATTAGATTTAATTAATAATGCGTCTGGTACTGTTACTATAGATTATACAAAACCAATTGGTGGTGTTGAACTAAGATTTAGATTAGATGATGTAATTACGAATCCATTGATGCCATCTAATATGAATTTAATTACAATATCTGGTAGTCAGGTCAATGTTAAATTAAATTTTACAAAAGGTACATTAGGTACTGCTACGATATATGATCATTTAGGAACTACTGCTACAACCGGCGAAATTGAATTATTTGATGGCAAATGGTTATCAATGTTAATTAATAAAAATGGATCTAATTTAGATTTATTTATTAATAAAGCAAAATATGGTAAAGTAGTTGCAACTGTTTCGGCATCGATTACTAGTACGTTACCAACAAATGGTTCAGTTAAATTAGGAGTGCCATCATCTGCAGCGTCTAGATTGGTCGGACAATTACAGGAGTTTAGATTATGGACTGGTAGTTTATCTTTAGATGCATTTGCAAATCATACAAAAGCTCCGTCTTCGTATAATGGCACTATAGATTCATATGATGAATTAGTATTTAGATTGCCATTAACTCAAAAAATTAATCATGCAACTACATCTAGTTTATCAGGAATACAACCAGTTTCTAATACGATTACAGCTTCATTTAGTTCGTGGTCAAATAATGAACCATATGATTCTATAGAAGAAACTTATTATTTTGATAGTGTATCTATTGCAATGAGTACTCATAATGATAATAAAATTCGAATTGAAACATCTGAGTTGGATTCAAATGAATTACAATTATTAAAACGTATTGAACGCAGTGAGTTTGATGAAGCTCCATTAGACAGTAATAAGTTAGGAATATTCTTTTCACCACAAACAATGATTAATGATGATATCATTGCGCAATTAGGATATACTGAATTAGATTCTTATATTGGTGATCCTGGTGATTTTGAATTAGATGAATATCCAGATTTAAAACAACGAGCTCGAGATTATTGGAAAAAATATACAGAAAGAAATAATATCAATGAATATATTAAAGTATTCACTTTATTTGATTTATCATTTTTTAAACAATTAGACCAATTATTGCCTGCTCGAGCTGATAAAATGACTGGATTGTTGATTCAACCTAATTTATTAGAACGAAATAAACAATCTGTATTACGAACTATTAAACGAGATTATCAAGAGTTATCTTTTGAAATTTCCGCTTCGTCTACAATAATTAAAGCAGATTATATAATACACACATCTTCTATTAAACTTAATGAAGATATAATTAGTAGTGATGCTATTGGTATTGGTTTAGAAAATAATATATCTATGACTGCCAATAAAATATTTGGTGATATCGATTCGAATTTAGTTTTTTATGTTACTGCTAGTAATTCTAAAAAATATGACGGTACTGTATATAAACAGAAATATATTATATGGTCTGGCTCTGTATTTATAACTGGATCTGGGCCGTACGGGATGCAAGAAGGATTATGGAATACCATATATGGTAGTGTTCCAAATGAAACATTACAAAAAATAGAAACTTTTATATCAGGTGGTATACAATATAAAATTTCTTCATCAGCAACCGTTACTGGATTAAACCCAATTGGATATTTGAATTCTAAATATAATGGAAGCAAATTGACATCAGCAGGATTCAATATAGATTCGCCAGATACATATTTAGGAAAACCGGTAGTTGAAATAATACAAGTTAATCCAAACTTAATTAATATTAATCCATCTAGTGCACCATCATCAAAATCTCCAGGATTTTTTGATAAAACTGGATTCGGTGGATTTGCGACCGAATAATACTACACAAAATTTAATAAATTCATATTTATATAAAAAAAGAAATCCATACATTAGTTTGTGGTAAATAAAAACTAAACTATTTAATAATAAAAACATATGGGATATTTAGATAATTCTAGCGTTACAATTGACGCAATATTAACAATTAAAGGTCGCGAACTTTTAGCACAGGGTGATAGTGCATTTAAAATTACTCAATTTGCATTAGGTGATGATGAAATTGATTATACATTGTGGAATACAGATCATCCATTAGGTACAGCATATTTTGGTACAATTATAGAAAATATGCCAATATTAGAAGCAGTTCCAGATGAAACACAAGCATTACGTTCGAAGTTAGTAACATTAGCTAAAGGCACACAAAAAATACCAGTTGTAAGTGTTAATGGTAGTACTACTATTGAATTACAAGATAATGCAACATCGATACTTGCACCACAGACTCTTAATATAGCTGGTGCAAATTCACAAATGGGTTATACCTGTATCGTATCTGACAATACTATATTAGGATTAAAAGTAGAAACAAGTGCAGCTGGTATGTCGTCTCAGGTATCTGAAACATATATTTCGTTGAATCAAGATGCTCATAGTATTTCTGCAGTAGGGTTTTCATTTAAAATACAAGGTAAAGCATCTGCAGATGGGGATAAAAAAGCAACCGTTACGATTATTGGAAATGAAACTGGTGGTAGTGTTACTATACAAGTTACAGTTAAGAAAAAAACATTATAATAAAAGAATACAATGATTATGATAAATTTAATTAAATCGAAATATCAACCAATTGGTCAATTTGGGGCAACTAAAGCACAACAAGACGCTGCATTTGCTAGTGCGAATGCGGCCGGTAATACTAACCAGAAGATTTTTAACCCAAATACTGGACAAACGGAAGTGGCAGGTACTACAAATGGAGTTCCTAATCCTAAAGCAATGACTGGATTGGAAGGGGACGGTGGTGTGGGATTTTCAGGAAAAACGTTTAGTAGATTTTTACTAGACGACGTCGTTTCTCAGCAAACGGAATTAGTTACTGGCGGTGTTTGGTCAACTGGCTTAGGATCATTAATTACTCATTTTTCTTCATCGGCACAAACAACTACACAACGTTATTATTATGTTGATGTGCAAAATTCATTACCAACTGAGTCTGATTCGTTAATACAATATTCAGTAGCATATGGTCATGCGAATGGTAGTGGTTCAAATTCGCAAGGACAACTTTCAGATTCTCCATCTAGAGCTATATATTCTCAATTTAAACAATTATTGTTAAATACATCCCAAACTAGGTTTGAAACTCAGGGATCTGGTAGTACTGACAGTATTTATGCTATTACATTTAAACGTAATAGAGTAAAAGAACGTTTAGATCCAGGAAATTTTGAAATTCCATTAACATCAATTACATCTAGAGCGGTTAATGCAACTGGTTCGGTTGTAGTTGGTAGTCCAGTATTTACTTTAATTGATGATTCATCTATTAACACGGCACCTGTAATTGGAGCGATGGGACGAATATATAATGTAGTATCTGGTTCAATTAATTCCGGGGTATTTAATACATCTGCACCTGTATACTATGGTAAAGCATATCCAGATTACGGTATTGTTATATTAGACGGTAATGTATTAGATCAAAAATTAGCATTTAAAACACAATTAAGTTCAAGTCAAGAATGTAATAATCATTTTTCATTATTCCGTTCTATTTCTGGATCTGGCACAGTAACAAACCCATCTACTTCTGATAAATACGGATTTTTAGCTAGAAATTCTGAAAAGATAACTAGTTCACATTATTTTGTAAGGGTTAAAAATAACGAATTTAATTTTTCAAATAATACATCATATGTAACAGGTAGTACAGGCGATATTAAAGAATTATCATTTAAAAAAGATCCAGTAGCTTATATCACAACAATTGGATTATATAACGATGATTTTCAACTATTAGCTGTTGCTAAAGTTAGTAAACCAATATTGAAAACATTTAGTAGAGAATCTTTGATTCGTGTTAAATTAGATTTCTAAAAATAATACCACATTTAGTCCCCGTTATATTTATTTAATATAAACGGGGATTTTTACTATTATGCCAACAGATAATTTAGATATAACTAATATCGAATACCCGGTAGTTTTTACTGGAATCGATAAATCAGATATTAATACCAATACATTTTCCGCATATAAAAAATGGAATATATATTCAGGTAGTGTGACTAGTTCAGCATTACCATTAACTGCAATATATTCGGATACTACTAATTTACCATTATTAGGAACTGAACTTACATATAATGACGCAAAAAATATTGATGACTCATTACAAACAGTAACATATTTTTCAATTAATCATTTATTCTATAAAAGAAAAGATACACCATTTAATACATTTGGTCCTACTGATACTAATAAAATTAAAAAGTTTTTATATCAAAGTGCTTCTATATTTTCATTTCCGGGTACAAAAGTTGGTCTAGGAATCAAACCAACGTCGTTTACATATACTGGTACATTAATTGATTTTATATATACTGGTAATAGTTATACATTAAAAGACGATAAATATGGTAATGTATATGATACTGCAATTAATACTAGTTCATTAATTACTAATGTAATGTATTATGAAGGTTTCAATGAGTATTTTGATACTACTAGAATTAAATCAACGTATGAAAATATTGCATTTGTCCCAGGAATCAAACTAACAGGAACTCTTACTCCAGCAAATATCGGATTAGCTGCTAGGTTTTCTGGTAATGGGTATATGAGACAAGATATCGATGGTAGTTATGATCGAGAACATGATTTTGCAGTTTCATTTTTTATTAGTGCATCAACTCAATCTGCTACTAAATTAATATTAGGTAAGACAGAAGCTTTAGGTACGCAATATCCATTTAAAATTGAATTAACAACTGATGCTAAAATAAAATTTACATCCGCTGCAAGCGACTCATTAAAAACATCAATTACATCATCAGCTTTAAGTTCTGATTGGAAACATGTTGTATGTCAAAAATCTGGAAGTAAAATGTATTTGCATGTAAATAATGGAACTCCGGTAACTGCTAGTAATCCAGCATTCATTAAATCAGCATCCCCTTTATCTGCAAGCGGGTATATTCACAATTCAAGTTCATTGTATATAGGTGGTTTTAGCACCAATAGCTCAAATATAACGGCTGATCTAGATGAAATAAGAATATTTAATAAGTCATTAAGTACTAGCAATATAAGTGCGTTAAGCAATAGATCTGTAACTGGTAGTTGTTTACAAACGAATGTAGTAGGTAATGTATTTCATGATCAAGGAATAGTTGTAATTTCTAGTGCAAATCCTATTTATAATAATTTAATAGATGTACCATTTACTGCTAGTTATAGAAGTACGGTTAAGTTAACTGAATTTACGGCATTGTTTCGAGTTCCGGCAGGACAATATAATATGTCGACAAACAGATCATTATTAAAAGATGATGCTGTAACATATGAACCATTTGTTTCTAGTAGTATATTTTCTCCGTATATTACATCTATAGGATTATATAGCGCTGGCGGAACATTAGTAGCTATCGCAAAATTAGCACAACCAATTAAAAAACGTAGTGACGTAGATTTAAATTTTTTAATACGTATTGATTTAGATCAACCGATTAAATAGAAAGATATAAAATGAAAATAATAAATGAAACCCAAGTAGCAATTGGTGATGTAATCCGCGGTAAAAATCGAGACCCATGGTCTTATACATTTAATCAAGAAAATGGTAATTTACTAGTAGCAAAAACTATAGGTAATGATTATACTAAATTTAAATGGATCGATTCAAAATCGGTGTTATCGCCAGAAGATTATCAAACAGCTGTAGCTAATGTTAATAAATTGAAAGCAGAGTACGATGGTAAAAAAGAAACGCCTATAGAACCAGTTGGAAAAAAATTAGAGGTTCCATTAGACTTAAAAGAAGCTAGTACTCAATATAAGATACAAGTTAGGATGTTACAAGCAATATATACAATGTTAACTGGAAATCCAGATGCATCATTTGGTAAGTATAAATCATTGATTGGTAATAACGAAACTGGTGCGGCAAAGGCATGGAAGAAATATTGTGATACGACGCTTATGCCGATATTAAAAAAACAAATAGAACAAGACGGGCCGTTTATAAAAAGTAACGCTCAACAAATTGTAGATATGATTAATGGAATATATGAATGGATTAAATTAAAATATCATGGTAATTGGAGTGTTGAAATAATCAATCCAATTAATAATACAGGTAAAACAGATTTAGCATCATATAAAAAATATAAAACACGTATAATTTGGAATTACCTGTAAAATAATTTATAATAGTTATGGCTAAACAAAAAAATCATTGGCATAGTGCGGGTAGTAAAACACGTGTAGAAGCTTATAAATACGGTTATAAATCTGGTTTAGAATTAACTGTATCGAAACAAATCGAAGATACAGAATATGAATTGAAATATGAAACAGAAATAATTCATTATATAGTACCAGAGCGCAAAGCAAAATATACTCCAGATTTTGTATTCACAAAAACGAATGGATCATTAATGTTTATTGAAACTAAAGGTAGGTGGACGGCTATTGATAGATTAAAAATGAAACATGTTTTAGCATCAAATCCTGGTGTTGATATTCGATTAGTATTTCAAAATCCAAACCAAAAAATCTCAAAAGCAAGTGCTACTACATATAGACTATATGCTGAAAAACTAGGCATTAAACATGTTGGTGCGAAAGTAATTCCGAGTGAATGGATGGCGGAATGTATCAAGAAAGGTGAAGAACCCAAACAAAGTTTAAACTTTTTTAATTAAAAGGTTGGAATTGT
>Ga0181355_1000916_pt1 | contig 12930 bp, 12 predicted proteins | sample Fa13VDMM15DN_FD_130099 | JGI IMG/M metagenome (GOLD analysis project Ga0181355, IMG submission 130099) | Freshwater viral communities from Lake Michigan, USA - Fa13.VD.MM15.D.N | ecosystem: Environmental > Aquatic > Freshwater > Lake | place: USA: Michigan | collected 2013-09-23 | reverse complement strand
GCTTGCTGCTGGGCATTGTAAATATCAGAGCCGTAATCGGCTGCCGCCTTCGTGGCCTCGAAAATCGGCGGCGGCGCAATATTTGTATTTTGCGAATACCCTGGCATCGTGAACGGATTCTGGACTTGCGTATTCGAGAGTGCCGCTGAAATTTCGTTGAGCGGCGTCTGTCGCTTTGACAGGTACTCGGCCTGCTGGGCGCGACGCAGATCGGACATCTGCTGGAATTGCAGTTGTGCTTGCGCCGCTTGCTGTTGCTGTGACTGCAAGCGTTGACCGTATCCGGTCGTACCCACAGACATTTCCTGCCCAAATCGCGCCGCCTGCTCCTGCATCGATTGTTCGCGCAACGCGGCTTGCTGTTGGTACCCCAACTGTGAGGCTTGCTCTTGCTGCCCAAACCGCGCCATTTGCTCCTGCATAGATTGGTTGCGAAGGGCTTCTTGCTGACCATACGTCAGCTCACCGGCCTGCATCCCCTGCGTAAACTGTTTCATTTGCTCGTCAAGCGAGGTCGCCCGAAGGCCCATCTGCTGCTGGTAGCCGAGTGTGGCGTTCTGAATGGCCTCCTGCTGCCCTTGCTGCCGTGTCTGGAGGTCCATCCCATACTGCCGCGCCGCCATCTCGTCTGCGGCCAGCACCGCCTGTTGACGGGCATCGTTCTCGGCACGGGCCTGTCGGTCCATGTCGTACTCGTAGGCGCGACTGCCTCCACGAATGCCCTTCGCAACTAAGTTTGATTGCAAGTCCTCGCGCTGCATCGCCAAGTCCTGCATAGGACGTGCTAACGCTGCCGTATACGCCTGCTGCCGAAGCGCCTCGCTGGATTGTGGCATGGCAGGAAGGGCTCCTGGTGCATACGCGCCGGCCATCCCAGGCAGTGAGGATCGGTCCAACACGGCTGGCGCCTGTGTCAGGGCTGCTTGGCCTGGTAATGCACTCAGATCGGTTGGGGTCAAACCTTGAACGGTTGCTTGAGCCGGGAGCGCATTGGGGTCCAGTGGTGCCACAGGGGTTTGCGGAGCAATGGTTCCACCGGCCTGATAGGCATTTGGGTTTGGGTTTAAGTTTGAATAGTCAATGGGGGTCCCAATCACCCCTTCAAGTGATTTAGCACCCTGTAATCCAAGCTTCCCAACCTGTGTTTTTGTCGCGAGGTCCTGGTCGTAGAGTGCCTGCTGTCCAGGACTGAATGTCTGGTACAGCGTCGGCTGATCGTCTGCAGTCGTGTAGTCGCTCCTGTTGGGGGCGGCGGATCCACGAAGCGTTCCGCTGATGCCGCCGGGGAGGTAGGGGCCGCTCTGCTGACTCGCCTGATAGTCGGCCATGGCCGCATCATAAGCAGATTGGTTGAACTCCCCAAATTTCACCGTCTGCGTCCCGTAGGGACTGTAGACGTTGGGGTTATTCATCTTACCAGAGAGCCGTGCCGCCTCGATATTGGCCGCGCCCTGCTCTCGCGCTGATCCCGCGTAATCTGGAGCCGGAGGAGGACTTGGATTACCGCCGCCCATAATAAGACTCCAATCGTGAGATATAGGATGGGTCAAGAAACGGACAATACATGCGCGTCATCGTATACAGGTGTAAGTCTGAGGTATCACGACAGGCATTCGCCAGCACCGCTTCTAACTCAAATCCCGCATGTTCTAACACTCGACTGCTTCGTACATTGCTTGCTGAGACCGGCGCAATCACCTTATGCGCCTTTGCACAGTCAAACGCATACCACGCCAACATCGCCAGAAACGCACGATTCATCCGTTCAATCGCCATGTGCAACTGAATCGACTGATGATTGTAATTATTAAAGATGGCACCCGCCACAATACGCTCTCCACGGAGCAGACCAATGGAGACGGAAGTCTTGTTGTCATAGTGTCCATCACAGGCCCGTTCGGCGACCCACTGTGACACCGCATCGTCCGAAACGATAATCGTATACGACTGTTTCGCCAATGCAAGTGTCTGCATAGTCACATTCCCTACCATAACGTACACAAACTGTCAAGGCTACAGCGTGCCACCCCGTTCAAAGACATAGTCACAGGCCGTCCATTGGATATCAAGAAGGTTTGTGGACACTTTGACTTTTCCCGCCACACAGAACCCTGGCCATGCACTCACCGTCGTCCATCGCTTGACAATTTCTAATCCCGACACCCAGTATCCGACATCCCACAGCGAGGAGTCCCACACGCCTTCGGCCACCACACTATACGTCGGAGGCGCGGCCATCACATCATCTTCGAAATCCACATCAATATCCGTGCGATACGCCATTTCGCCATTAGAGATTAAGGTGGGGCGGAACAATGTAAACCGCTTTACCGATCCGCGTGTGCCAAAGTAGTTAAACGAGGTCTTGCCATAGGCGATGATTCGATCTGACCCGTCCACATGCCCCGTCCATGCCTTCTTCACCGTGGTGCCAGTCGTAAAATACAGGACACTATCCATCACACAAAACGCTTCGGCGTTCCACCCATTGAACTGGCACCATGCTTTAGTAATAGTATTCATCACATATTGATCGTGTGTCCCTCCTTCAGCGTGAGGCACGTTCACAATCATGGCCGCTTGTGCAGGGAAAACGGTGGCTTCCCATCCAAATACATCGGCATACAGCCGTGCGGCGGTTGTGAAGGTCGGCTCAATCTTAAAGGAGAGGGCGTTCTTGTAGTCAATGGAGGCGGACTGGAGTGCCGCCGAAAGCGGATAGGTGCCATTTTCGGTGATAATGACAAGGTCGCCACCCAACTGCGTGACGCACCGACGCCCAACCGGCTTCCCGATATAATAACTGCCTACCTTGGCCCAGCTTGCTGAGGACGAGGGATTAGTCCCTTGATAGACAATCGCTTCCCCTTCTGACGTGATAAAAACCGCAGTATCGTCCTGCCCTCCGCCACCATCGCGAGTCCACGTCCCCATTGCCATTAGAAAGCCGCCACGCTTGCATTCGCCTGTCAGATCAAACTGCGTCAAGGCCCCGCCTGCGGCTGCTGCGGGAAGATACCAAAAGGACAAACTATTATTTTGAATAAAAAAGAGCCGTCCCTTAAAGGAGTTGACCGACACAAGTGTCGTGGTCGTCAACCCCGTCAACGCGGGAGAGCTAATTCCAGTGACCGCCACCCATGACGTCCCATTGTAATAGAGGGGACTATCTACCCCGTTCACCATAATCAGATAATTATTTGTACCATCTCCAAATAAAGCGGTTTGGTGCTTGCCATTGGTACGCACCGCAACCGCTGACCCTACCGGCCCTGCAGCGGTGACGTTATACACGCCAGACGCAGTGGCGCAATACAATTCATGCGTTCCGGTGAGGGTATTGTAGGAGACAAGCGTCTTGCCCGTGCCAGTCATGCCCGTAGCGTGTGCCTCGTACCCTCCACGCACTTCGACATAGGCCGTGCGAGGCATCCAATTATCTAGTGCGATGGCGTCTTGTGGGGGCATTTCCGATAGCCCATCTCGCGTATTCCATCCCCCTAGCGGCGCAGGCGTACTGATGACATGCGTCGTGGGGGAACGGACCGCTTTTGAGCGCATCGGTGCGCGCATTATACGGCCCAGTTTCCGCTCGGCACAAAGATACCGGGCTGTGGGCGGGTTGAATGCAGGTTATCTTGATGGAGAATCGGCTTCCCGCCTTCTCGTCCAAAGGCATCTTTTAGTTGCATTTCATACGAGCGAAAAAGTTCGCTGTATTCCAGCCCTTTTTCACGCATCCATTGCCACCGTAACCCTAATACGACCAGCGACTCAGGGAGGAGAACCGTATCCGTATCAAGGGTAAACGAAGACTTATAAGTCGTAAGGTTTGCTCCCAAAATCCAATTTGTCGTCACATATTCAAAGGCCCACGTATGCCCGGCAGACGGAGCCGGATTAACAAGTAGGTTGCCTCCGCGAATACGGAATTGATAACGTGGCCCCGTAACCACCACCGCCTTAAGGGCTTGCCAGTCCTGCCCATCGACCGGCCCCAGCACGGGAAGCCGGTCGGTACGGTCCCAAATGGTTTGATTTTTAATATAATTAAATCCGTTTGACGCAATGGTTGTCATTGCGCCTTGATTTTCCGCTGCAATAGTGGTGTGCGTGGCCTCAAACGTCAGCGCAGGCCACGATCCTCGCCGCGCTAAGTCATCGCCGCCCTCCTCTAAGAGCGTAAGTAATTGCACAATCTGGACATCAGTATTTCCGATGATCGTCGAAGGGGAAGGAACCCCTGTACGTTTACAGACGGATTGAATGATTGTCAGGAGCGACATAGACTCTCCTTATACGGCAGATTCTTTGAGAAGACGCGACCGAAGCTTAGTCGGCTTCGTCTCTACCACATCTGACGTTGATACGTCAACCGCTTGACGGGCCGCAAGGACTGCTACTTTGTCTTGCAAAGATTGTAACGACACCTTTAAATGTTCATTTTCCGTCTGCAAGTCAGACATCTTCGTCACCATCGGCCCTCGGTCTTGAAGCTGTTCGAGCCACGCCGCCGCTTTCTGCTTGAGTTGACGGCCACCCATGCCGAGCCGTCCTGTGCCTTCATCGTTTAACTGCGCCAGAGCTTCAACCGTAAGAACGGAAATACGAATAAGTTCTTCTTGCTGTGACGCCGAAATCATGCCCCATCCCTTAATGGGCGTTCCGTGCAACGGCATTTCCTGCCCACTTTGCCACGCCTTATACGACTCTTCGTATTGTCGCACCCACGTCGGCGGCAACCGCCCCTCATTAGAGTCGCGTTGCAACTGCGCCAACCATTGTGGCACTTTTTGCTTATAGACATCCCTTGATCCCGCCGCCGTGACACAGGCAATATCCACATCCTTAGCAACATACCGTCCCTCCGTCTTACTCGCCTCCATGTCCTGTACCGCCATCCGCTCAAATCGCACAACCGATGGGCGGGCCTCCTGTATTCCAATTGACATGACACTCCTCCTCCGTCAAAAAAATAATGAGGGAGGGGTGTTGCCACCCCTCCCGTGTCCCCTACTCAGGGAACGCGCACATGACGATCTTCGCACTCGCGTCCACGGCATACGCACAAATGCTATCGGTCACAAGGGCCGACACATCTAATGCGCCGTCGGAGGATCCCACGGGCGTCAGCGCATTGCCATCCGCTCCGGCGGTGAGCGCAAGAGCCAGAGTGGCCGCACCCGTGATCTGAATCCAGCCGTAGTACCCCGTAGTCACGGCGTACTGCCACACACCCGCGCCCAGCCCTGCCGAATCCGACAAGTCAGAGGTCACGGTCGTGGTGGCCCCAGCCGACACGCCACCCGGCGCGTACACATAGGCCACTTGCTGTGCCACAGCCGCCACGGCGCCTGCCCCGCTGTTATGCAGCACATACTTATACTTCTTGCCTGTCTGCGCTTCGTAAACCGTACCCAACGTAAACATCGCTGAACTATCGTTGGCAGTAAGCGTAACTCCTGCTAATTGACCCATGATATGACTCCTTTGTAAATTTTCGCACGATTACGCGTGGATGACGCCCTGTTGCTTACGGTTTGAGCAGGTCAAATTCCCCATCCAAAGGATCGGGATGACCGCTCCATCTTGATTGGTCGGGCGGATTTCTTCCACCACTTCCAAGTCGGCATCCTTATGCACAACCAACTCCAAATAATTGGTGTTAATCATGTACATATGGTCAGACGGAATGCCGCTATTGCCATCGAAGATCACGTCCGCGCTCTTGTACTTGAGCGACACGAATCCGCCGCTGGCCTTTTCGCTATCCATGTACCGCTTAATGCTCGTCTGAGAGCCTTCAAAATACTGATAGTACACATTGTCTGCCACGATGAGGTCTGGGCAATCATCCCCACCACGATCAATGGTCAGCCAAGTCGGTAACATTAACGACCCTTCAATGGTCGAAGAACTTGGCGTGACGCTTAACACCGACGCATCCGTCACCGTGTTGCGCCAAAACGCCCAGGTATTCGCATCAATCCCACCCACCGTATTGGTGTTGGTATCTGCAATAATGGCCTGAAGGCCGTTCACCTGATTGCTTAAGCTGCCTGACGAATACAAGTCAGATGAAAAGTTATTTTTGAACGTCCGCATCGCATTGTTAATCCGGGCTTTTGCCAAATTAATAATACGCGAATCGCCGCTGTTAATAAGCAGCTCACGACCACTTGCGACCACGTTCAAGGCCACCTGCCGCCACTGATATTCTGCCGCCGAAATGACGTCAGATGCCGCAATATTCAGAACATCCCAGTCGCTATAGCGCTGGTAGGTCCCGTTCTCCGCGTAGTCCAGCGGAGTGGCGATGGTCAGTCCACCATCTTCTTTACGATAATTCCCACGCTTCATCATAAACTTGAGCAACGCATTTCGCGTGGACAAGTTGTCTTTGATTTCCTTACGGTGCTTGCGGAACGTGGTCGAAACCAGTTCCGTAAATGTGCTATTTGGGGATGGCATAATATATATCCTTCATGGTTAAGTAACCCGTGATCGAATTTCTGCAAGTGTTGCCGCCATAGTATCTTGGATAGATCCCATTGGCTCTGTCGGAGCCACTTGGGAGGTGCGACCACGGACATTGACGCTAGTGGCCTGTCGGGCCTTCGCGGCTGTCTGTTTCGCGTCGTCTTTCAGTTTAGCCACCTGTGCTGTTTGCATGGAGGCTAACTGCTTTTGTCGCGTGACCGGATTCATCCACACCGCCTTTTCGTAGGCTCCTTGTAGGGAGGTTTCGCCTGACTTAATCATGGTAATGATGTCGTCAGACACCTCGTTAAAGAGAGGGTGGGCTGGATCCGCTGCGAACACTTCGACTTCTTTCAACATCTTGGTGTTGATTTCGTTATACGCGTGTTGGTCGCGCTGCGTCTGTTGCGCTTGCATCGTATTCATTTGCTCACGCATTTGATTCAGCCGTGGATCTTCTGGCGCCGTATTGGGCGCGTTCAGAAATCCAAGGTTTTGGCCGAGTTCATAAAACGCTTGCTTACGTCCCTGCATATCGCCCTGTGTGAGGCGGTAATGCGCGTTCATCAACGTCTGGACCGCCGTGCGGTCGTCCATTCCGGTCGCGGCAAGCATCGGGCGATACGGGTTAATAATATCTTGTAACGTTTTTCCATAGGTCGCTGACTCTTTATAACTTTCCATCCCCTTGTGCATCTCATCTTCACGCTGGCTATAATACTCCTTCGCCTTCGTATCCATCTTCGCCCAGGTCTCATGGTGTTCTTGGCGCCAAGATTTTGGAGCGGGTCGATCGGGCGTGACAGGCGCGTCTGTGACCACCGCCTCAACTTCGGCAATAGGCGCATCGTGCTGCTCGGTTTCCACCTCTACCGCAGACTCGGCAGCTTCATCTTGAGGAAACATGCTATCGCCAATCTCCGCGACCGCCGCCTCCATATCAAATTCTTTTTCGTTTGTTTCCATTATCCATTCCCTCCGGTCAACCGAGTCGTTCCGACGTCATGCGACTCCATCTCGGCATAGAGTCGTGTGCGTGTCGTCGAAGGCATCTGTTGGATGGCTGCTTCAACGGTTTCCCCCATCGCACGTTCTAATTGGGCATCATTGTCACGCTGTCGCCGGTGGTAATCCGTCTTTACGCCGGGGTCATACGCCTCACATCCATTTCGCTTAAAATCTTCCTGTCGAGCGTTGTAACTGGTGATGGGACGACCATCAATCGGGCTATCATAGCACAGGTCTTGCGCGGCACGCACAAGACGTGGTGCGTGAATACGCCGAGCCAAGACTTCACCGCAATCACAACGTTGGATATCGTCAAAAAACGCAAGGGCAATAAACCGATCATGCGTATGCCCTTTAGGGCATTCAAAGCTATAAACCGGCATTACGCCTCCGCTCCGATTGCCGAAACTTTCATTTGGGACATTGCCAACTGTGTTTCACGCTGAATCTCCGCCTTCCGTAGTTCCGTCTCTTGCTGCATCTGCGCCTTCATTTGCTCGGTGTGGCGTTCCGCTTGTAACGTGGACAATGTTGCCTGCTTTGTCGCCTCAAGTTTTGCTAACTCAATCTGCAACATCATTTGCATCTTTTCACGTTCGAGCTGGAGGCGCGCTTGCTCGGCTTGCATTTCGCGTTGATGCTTGGCGGCGTCCGCCTGCTGAAGTCGCTGCTCTGTGGCTTGAGCAATTTGCCCCTCCATTTGCATCCTTGCTTGCTCCATCTGCATCTTCGCGTGTTCCATCTGCATCTGCATGCCACCGTCGCCCTCTTCCTTTGGCGGTGGCGGAGGCTGCATATCTTTAATGAGATCTTCAATTTCGCTTCCAAAGCGGAACTGCTTTGTAATAGCCAAGAGAAGCGACTGCGCCACTTGGAACGGCATAACCCCTTGTGCCACAAGCGGTCCCACGCCATTCAAGAACTGGCCCACTGCCATCATCATGTCTGACATGTTTTTTTGGTCTTCTACCGCTTCTGGCTCGACCGTGGAATTCGTCTCCATGTCAATCTTGTAGGAACGTTGCAAGTCATCCTTCAAGAGTCCAAGCACCTGCCCCCATGTCGGCTGCTTGATGGCTTGCTGCATTTGCGGATCAGGCGGCTGTCCACTCATCTGTGCGGCTTGCATCACTTGCATGAGCTGTTGCGACTGGATCTCCGTGAGATAGGGCAACCCTGTCGTCTTCGCCCAGGTGTCCTCAGAAAACTTGAGTGCCGCCACTTCTACCATAATTCGCATCAAGTCACGGGCATATCGCTGCACTTCACGCTGTAACCGCTTCAGTCTGAGTGACCCCCACTGTGCCTTAATGTTCTGTGCGGTCGCCGTCTCACTCGCTTTCGACGCGCCTCGCAAAATGTCCGAGATGCCGGTGATTTCATAAATAACTTGCTTACACCGTTCACGGGCTTCGTAGAGTTGCATAAGGACGGAAACGAGTTGCTCGATCGGCATAAACCAAATGGCGTTCCCTAGTCCCTTTTCAGCCGCAAGTGACGACGATTTGTCTGCTGGCACCAGCGCATTATCATCGGCGGCCATCAGCGTCGCCAGATCGTCGCCGAGTTCGGCATCGTACACGCCACGCGCTTTAATCGCATCGACAATGCGGTTAATGCGAAGCGTAATCTTGTTCAGTTCGCAGGCTTGATTTTCATAGACACTATAAAGGGCCGTCACTTCGAGATCGTTAGACTTTTCAATAAACCGCAGCGGTTTGGGGCAATTAAAGAAGCCCGTCAGCCCCAGCGGGTCGTCTTCGACCTTCAGGTAGCCGTGTGGATACTGCGGCGACACATAGCGGACCTTGCGTCCCCCATCTTTATCCCAGATCTGGTATATACACGCCGTTTTCTTCTCGCCACGGTCCCGTTCGTCCGAGTCAGGATCATCCTGTGAGCGGTCCAAGTCGGCGTCTCGTGTAAACGTAATCTTCGCAGTGATCTCAGCCCCAAACAGTCGCTCGGCTTCCGTTTTATCAATAAATTCTTCATACGCCACCCATCCCACTTTCGACCATTTCTGGGCATAGGCAAACAGCACACGGTCCCACTTCTTTGTATCTGTACAGACGAGTTCTGATCCCACATAGCTGGTGTCCGCATCAATCTCCGCATCATATTTCACGCCCGTCACGCCACGACCAGGTAACAGCGCGTCCAGGGTCGCACTTCTCACACTCTCGTCGAACGTCTCATACCCGTCCACATTGGTATCGAGGAGGTACGTCAGCATGCGCTCGGCGGCGAGAGAGGTGGCCTTTCCCAGTGGATCTTCGTCTTTATAGCGACGGCTAACGATAGGGCGCGGTGTTGCGGAGTAGAGTGCGGGGAGCAAGGTCTCCGTGTTGCTAAAGAGAATATTAAAAGCGATTGTCTGATCTTGCTCCCCGTTGTAAATGTCGAGAATGCGGCGACCGCCCTTGCGATACGTCTTCTCACGCCGCTTTGCGGAATCCAGTTCGCTCATCCATTTTGTAACCGTCGCTGAGTCGTCTTTCATGCGCGTCTCCTCTGCCCCTGGGAAAGAGTACCGTTCGGGAGGAGCGAACGGCACCCCCTCCGCAAGAGCGGAGAGCGGGATGTCGTCCATCGCGCTCCTCTCTGATTTATCACGCCTATAGCATAAACATTTTCGACCTGTCAAGCTTCCGCTTTGCAAAATGCGCTCGTCGAATGTCCCCAAAGGTCCGACGATTCTTGGCAAGGAGCCGATCCACCAGCGGCGCCTCGTTTGGCTTATCCTTACTCCGCTTCCAACTTAACGAGAGATACCGGAAGGCGTCACTTGCATGCGAAGACCAATCGTGCGTCGGATTCGGGGTAAAGATCTTATGCGTATCGTCCCATTCTCGGTGATAATGCGCCAACGCCTCCAGTCCCTTTTTGCATTTTGCCTCATCGAAGATGCAGGAGGGGAACGTGGCCCGCGCCGCCTGAATCCCTTCCTGTCGATCTAAGCGTGGCCCAATCGCAAACCGCCCCAGCTTGTCGGCGCCAGCATGAAATTGCTGAAGAATGGATTTGCCGCCCCCCGCCAAGGTCCGAGGTCGCGCATCGTGCGGGAGCCAATGGGTCCCGTAGGTCAGGCTATACTCGTGCCGCTTGTCCTTGAGCAGTTGCAGATAGTACGGGATGTCCTGCATGTTTGAGGCGTGATAATCGAAGATCACGATGTCTTGCCCCACTAACTGATAGAACCACACCGCCGTATCGTCCGTCCGACCCAAGTCCCACGCCGTATTGACCGGCCCCGCCGAGGGATCGAAGACCACGGGCTTAATCCGACCTTGGCGCCGGATGGTATCCAAGCAATCGCCCCAGATACTCCCCATCAGCGCCGCCTCGAAGCTCACCTCATACTCTTGCAGGAAGAACGACCGTCCATAGATCTCGCCGTGCTGCGCTTGCATCTCGCGCAACTCTGCCGACATCTGGTCCGGACTAAACACCCCTGTGGCACTGTTGCCAAGGGACTCGCAAAACCAGGATGGGTCGTCCTTCGCCGCTCGATGGAGGTCGTAAAAGTGGTTGTGGCCTCTCGGCGTACTAATGAACAGCGCCCATCCGTTATTCTCTTGCACAATCGGGCGGAGATACGCCCATGCGGCGGGATTCGCCAGTGCAAACTCGCTAAACACCAGCCCACACGGACTCGACCCCACGAGCGAGTTGTAATTGTCGCTGCCGGCCAACTGCCACGTCGAGCCGTTCTTAAACTTGATGAACATCTCGTTTTCGCGGGTGGACTCGCGCATGTCGAGCGGAAACGCTTCGTCGATGCGCCGCTTGCCGGTGTGCGGGTTCACCGCGTCCCAGATACTCTTCCGCGCTTGCGAGTATTCCGGCAGCAAGTGCCAGATGCCGCCCACCCGCTCCTGACTCGCACACGCCGCATGACGCAAACACAGGTCGTCCTTGCCACTGCGCCGGTGCCACGCGATCGACGCCCGCAGCCCACCTCGTCCGAGGTAGTCCCACAACGCCTGTTGGTACGGGCGCGGGGTCCATCCGTTGAGGACTTCGACCTGCGTAATGGCCTGGACGGGTGCGAAGAGGCTCGTCATCCTGTGACTCCTCCGTCTTCGTCGTCGAGCATCGTGCGTCCTCGAATGACTGTCTCGTCTGTGGGATGCCGCCATGCCCACAGCTTAATGTACTGAATGCGATGCACCATCGTCCTGACTCGTTCCTTTGATATTTTCTCTCGCTTGGCGATCGACGTATAGGTGGCACCCGCCTTCCGTTCCGCCCACCACCCTTCGTTTCGCACGTCGCTCGGTATGCTTTTCGGCGGATTCGCCTCGTGTGCCTGCCCCCATGCGTCCCGTTGCGCCTCCCGCTCTACCCGCTGCACCACTCTTCGTATGCGCTCCCCTGTCACCTCATATCGCCGTCCGATACTTTGATAGGTGCCACCCGCTTGACGCTCATCAAAGATCACCAGGTCACGCTCCCGCTTAAGACACGCGAGCTGTCGCTGCTTCTCACGGTCCGTCATCCTGCACCCTCCACCATCTTCACCCCCCGTTGCACCACGATCTGCACCTTTGGCGCACTCATCCCCTCCGCCCCACCGTACCGGCCCTTCGCATGCGCCGCCGCCAGCTTGAACCGCGTCTCAATCCGTAACTTGTCTCGCGCCACATCCTCCCCCGTATCCGCAATCCCTACCACCTCCCCCATCGCCACATGCGCCGCAATCTCACTCGCCCGATAGTAGCTCTGCGCCCGCCCCTCATCCGCTAACAGCCACGCCACCATCTGCCCCGTCGGGATCCCCCATCCCTCTGCCACACCCCGCAAGGGCTCCCCCTCCGCAATGCGTTGGCACACCAGTTCCAGGGTCCCCTCCGTCGCCTCAATTTCCGCCCACCTTGCCCGTGCGAGTAGATTCATGCTCCCCCCATACCAGATGTGGGGGATGCTGTCAAGACGTGTGACGAGGATGGGAGGGGTAGCTGTCGGGTTCCCTTTTGTGTGGGGGTAGGAGTCGGAGAAGAGGGGGGGGGAGTAAGAGGGGAGGGGAGGGGAGAAGATTGGGAGACGCGCATTTCGTGCCTTGAAGCAAGTAAGAGCAAGAATCAGGCCAAAGATATGACGTGCCGTGGCCTAACACTTGCATACAAACACAATGGCCTAGTCCTTGCATACCCTCGCGCCTAGGCATACGCCTTGCATACGCTATGCGTGGCCTAATACTTGCATGGTTTTCAGCTTTGTCACTACCGTGTCGCATCGACCACATGACTATCCACAGTATCCACAGGGAGGTAGCTTTTTCCGCATGACACTAGATTTGAGTTGCGCTTTACCAACGTGTTGCATCTACAAATAGCCCCAAATCCCCAACGTGATACGTTATTTGTCGCATCGTTGTCACATCGTTTTAAGATGTGTACAGGGCCAATGCCCTATGCCTATTGAGGAACAACCACTATG
>Ga0181355_1000912_pt1 | contig 12937 bp, 3 predicted proteins | sample Fa13VDMM15DN_FD_130099 | JGI IMG/M metagenome (GOLD analysis project Ga0181355, IMG submission 130099) | Freshwater viral communities from Lake Michigan, USA - Fa13.VD.MM15.D.N | ecosystem: Environmental > Aquatic > Freshwater > Lake | place: USA: Michigan | collected 2013-09-23 | reverse complement strand
GAACACAACCTTGACAATTCCCGATGAGAGTTACAATATATTATTGTACAAAAATCAACCGTTTGATCAAATCAAGTACAGCAGCGTGGCAGTACAAAAAGACAGCAGTGGTGGATATGCTGTATTTGGGTACGGAACCACACAACCTTATTTTGAAATATTACAAAGTCAAGCTGTGGGCAAATTGCAAGAATACAGTGCTGGCGGCATCAGTGTGCGTGTGCCAACTTTCTATTCTGATAGTGTGGTGCAGGTTCCTTATGGATTTGTGTTTGCAAATGAAACTGCTGTGAGTGATTTCTTGATCAGTTACGGCAAATTATTAGAAGCCCAAGGACTTACATTCACAGATCAGGTAAATGGATATGTGTTGGATTGGCCACGAATGGTAAATGAATTTTTATACTGGAGCCAGCAAGGTTGGGGTACCAATTCACTTATCAATTTGAATCCGTTGGCCGGTGGGCTCACAGTTACCCGTCCAGGTGCAGTGGTTGACAGCATTGTGACTGAAACCAGTGAAAATTTATTGTTGGATCAGAACTCAACGGAGATACCCACACGAACACTGAATGTTGTGCGCCTGGGTAATACCTTTAGCATACAACCATTGAGTACTCAAAGCATCAGCTATGTCAATTTGAGATTTACCAACTACGAACACATGCTGGTATTGAGCAATCGTAGCACCTTTGGTGATCTAATATATGATCCAGTTACTGGTGCACGGCAAAATAGATTGAAGCTGGTGGCAGTGACCACCAATGACTGGAATGGTAGTGTAGATACTCCAGGATTTATTTTGAATCAAAACAATGTTCAAGAATGGACTGGCTTGCGTGGGTATAGCAAAGGTGAAATTGTCAAGTACAAAAATGTGTATTGGTCAGCATTGACTATAGTTCAACCCAGTGCTACCTTTGACTTTAACGTTTGGACACAAAGCGACTATACACAAATTGAATTGGGTCTTTTACCCAACTTGGCCAACAAAGCAGATCAACTGGCCAACAGCTACAACATAAATTCAGCTAATATTGAGACAGACAACGATTTGTTGAGTTATGGATTGATTGGATTTAAGCCGCGTCAATACTTGGCTGCATTGAATCTTGATGATGTGAGTCAAGTAAATGTGTATCGACAATTTTTGGGAACCAAAGGTAGTCGTCAAGCCACCGATTTATTCAAATCTGCTAATCTTGGAAAAGAAGCAGCAGACTACACAATCTACGAAAATTGGGCAGTACAACGTGCTGTGTATGGTGCCAATGCCAATCGTAGTTTCCTTGAACTACGATTGGATAGAGCATTACTCAGCGCCAACCCAAGCCTGGTTCAGGTAACTGTGCCGCAACAAGCAAGTGCAGCAGACCAGCAGATATTTTTAGAAAATGTATGGCGCTCAAGCCGTGCATTGACCAGTACAAGTATTTTACCAACCACTACTGAATTGCCCACGGACACAGCATTGCCCGGTGCTGGATATGTCAATCTCAACGATGCGGACATCACAGTATTTGACATTACAGACACAGCCAGTCTTGCTGCCAATATTGATTCTATCCAGGTAGGTACCAGTATATGGGTGGCCAAGATCAATGACTATGATTGGAACATTTATCGCGCAAGATCAGTGCCGGGACAAATTCAACATGTTTGTGACAACTTGAATGGCACCAGCCGGGTGATCTTTAGTGGACAGCATGGATTAGTAACTGGTGACAAATTAATTATCAAGGGATTTGATAGCGAAATCAACGGTGTGTATCAAGTGCTTGGTGTTCCCAATCTCAACACTGCGAATATAGCGTTTGCATTTACTAGTGATCGTGCAGTTGCAAATGGTACAGGAATTGGACTGACATTGCAAACCGCGCGGGTGGCACAAGCCAGTGATATCGCTCAGTTGCCGTTGGCACTGGACACATTGCCACTGTCAAAAGTTTGGGTAGATAACGATGGATATTCACTTTGGGAAGTGTTAGAAAAAAACAATGTGTTCTCAAGTGTGGTGGAACTTAGTCCTGAATTATTGGATGCCAGCGAACAATATGGCGCAAGTGTAGCACAGGCTCAAAACAGATTGGCTGCTTTTGTGGGTAGTCCGCGTTATGGATTCAGTACAGGAACTACCAAAGGCGCTGTTTATGTTTATTTAAAAAGTTTCAGTGATCAATATATTCCAGTAAGTCCATTGGGCGAAGGTGATGCAATACTCTCAATAGACACAACAGGAGTAAGAGGGTACGGAAATGCTATAGATTTTGGTAATCAAAATTGGGCAGTGGCAGGAGCAAGTGCAAGCCTGGGTCCTGCCAGTCAAGCTGATAATGGATATGCTGTTGTAATATTCCGCGACCCAGTGTTGGCAGTTCCTGATTCTATTCCGTTTGCACAATGGCAGTTGCTCACACAACCCGCAGGATATGGAACCTTGTTAACTGGCGCAGGTGAATTTGGTTACAGTGTGGCCATGAGTTTGGATGAACGTTGGATGTATATCGGAGCTCCGGGACTAAACAGTGTACATGCCTATGGGTACCATGATTGGCAAAATCAAGTAATCAAAGTCACGGGTGATGGCACCACTACTGTTTACACCATTGACAACACAATTCAAATCAACAACGACTATCAACTTAAAGTTACCTTGAACGGTCAAGTGCAGACGGTAGTTACTGATTACACTATAGATGCAAGTTTTAGCATAGTTACCTTTCTTACAACACCAGGAGTGACTGCCGCAGGCAGTTTTGTACCTGGACAATCATACTCTATTTTGACTGTGGGAACAACAGACTTTGTGGCCGTTGGTGCCAGCGCCAACACTGTGGGAGTTGAATTTATAGCTACCGGTACAGGTTCTGGAACTGGCACTGCTCTTGTGCCCACATTGATTGAATTTTCACGATACAACAGTTTCCAAATTCCATACACGGCTGTGACTTACAATCTTGACGATGATATCAACAATGATGGAAACAGAGTTGGATTGTTTACTGCCACCGATATATATTCATTCAGTATGAGTTTGAATGGTGATTTGTTGCGTCCCAATATTGATTACACGTTTGCGGGAACCACAGTGACATTTATTGTGGCTCTCACAAGTATTGATATTGTTGTGGTCAACGCCAAGGGATATTTTGAATATGTTGCCACCATCGATTCCAGTTCTGTTACAGGTGGATTAACAGCCGGTGACAGATTTGGACAAAGTGTTTCATGTTCTACAGATGGTCGTCAAGTCATGATTGGAACATCCAATCGTACTATAGATGGAAAAGTCGAAGCAGGCACAGTGTATGTGTTTGATCGCAATGTGCAACGGTTTATTTGTGCAACCACTGCAACCAACACCAACTTTACAGTGTTGGGTGGTACACCAACTGCTCCAGCCAGTGTGATAGTGAATAATGAATTTTACATAAATGAAACCGATAGTGTAATTGGAGCTGACAACTCATTCACAACAAATGCAGCCACGGTCACAGTACCAGGTACTTTGCAAGTTGGAGATGTGGTTGAGATTGAAACAAATCAATTCCAACAGCAACAGCAAGTTGACCAGCATGTGGTTGCAGAATTTTCAAACTTTGGCCAGGCTGTGGATATGTGCAGTAACAATTGCAGTTTGTATGTGGGGGAACCACAAAGCAGCCAACAGACTTTTAAAGGTGGTGTGGTTGAACGTTTTGTTAACCAAAGCCGTGTGTATGGCACTTTGGCCTGCGGCAACCCATTTGGCACATTGACCCCTGGTAATACCCTACGAGTGAACAATCAAGACGTGGTAGTGCCAGGAGCTTGGTCTTCGGCCACAGCTTATAATCCAAACACAGTGGTCTATAACACCAGCGGCACCACAACTGTCATTTATGTTTCTCTACAGTACACTCCATCTTCTACGGCATTAACCAACACAGCCTATTGGTTGCCAGTTGATTCAACCACAGTGGTAGCGTCAGTGAGTTATCGGACTTTGGCCGCACAAATCAACGCAACTGTTTCTAATGTCATAGCAGTTGTGAATGTTGACGGACATCTTACCGTATCAACCAAGAACCTGGCAGCGGCGCCTGCATATGACAAATTGCAGATAGCACCCGGTAGTGTGGGCACTGCATTCCAGACTATTGCATTTGAAACATTTGCATGGACTCAAACAATCACCAGTCCTTATGCTGTGGAATATGCAGGATTTGGCAGTGCTATCAGTATTGATGACACAGCTATTAATCTTGTGGTCGGAGCACCACGTGGCAGTCTATATCTTGAAACAGAATTTGATGATGGCACAACCTTCTTTGATGCTGGCAGTACTGTTTTCTTCACTTTGATAGTGCAAAGTGGTGCAATTTATACATTTGACTATTTGCCCAGTAGTTCGTCGGTGGTAACTAATCCTGGCCAGTTTGTGTTTGGACAACAAATCAACAACTCACAGGTAAGTTCATATGACACGTTTGGTGCTGCTGTTAATTACACATCAGGAGTGCTCATGGCCGGAGCACCAAAAAATGACAACGGCGACAGCGATGCTAATTTTGGTGCTGTGTTTGTGTTTGACAACCCGGATAATTTACCTGTATGGACCGTGATAGAAATTCAACAACCCACAGTTGACATACGTCTGTTGAACAGTGTGTTTTTGTATGATAGTATTACCAGCGCAAGAACAAAGTTTTTGGATTTTATCAACCCATTACAAGGCAAAATACTGGGTGCCGCCCGTGCCAATATTGATTATATTGGTGCAGTAGATCCAGCTGCATATAATGTTGGGGGAGTAAATCTCAAAGGCACAACATGGTTTGAAGATCACGTGGGAGAAATTTGGTGGGACATAAGCACCGTGAGGTTTATAGATCCCAATCAAGATTCAATAGTGTACGCCAGTCGACGATGGGCTCAATTGTTCCCAGGAAGTCAAGTGGATGTTTACCAATGGATACGTAGCACAACTCCTCCGTCATTGTACGCAGGTGAAGGTGTGCCACAAAACACACTGTCATACACAGTTAATTCAAACCTATCTCAAGATGGAACATTTGCTACCTATTATTATTTCTGGGTACGCGGCATCACAGTCACTGCTACACAACTGGGCAAAACATTACCAGCAAGTACAGTGGCATCATATATTGCTGATCCCAGGGCTAGTGGCATTGCTTATCTGGCTCCCATAAATGCCAGTACCATTGCACTATACAACAGTGCCGATGACATTGAGGCCAACGACACAGTGATCAGTATTGAGTATGATCGTGAATTGACCAATGACAACGTTCACGTAGAATATGAACTAATTCCGCAAGACCGCGCAGATGGATTTTTAAGCGACAGTTTGTACCGTAAACTGCAAGACAGTTTCTGTGGGGTAGACACATTTGGCAACAAAGTTCCTGATCCCAACCTAGGACCAGCAGAACGTTATGGGGTACAATTCCGTCCGCGCCAGTCTATGTTCATAGACCGTTTTTCAGCATTGAAAAATTATTTGATTCGAGCCAACACTGTGCTGGCGCAATATCCAATTAGCGAAACAAGGTCCTTTAGCCTACTAAACAGCAGTGAACCAATTCCAGTTGAGTCAGAAACAATTAATGCAGGAAGTTTTGTGGTGGGTGACACCTACACAATTTTCACTTTGGGAACAACCGACTTTACACTTATAGGTGCCGCGTCAAACACTGTGGGAGTGCAATTCTCAGCCACTGGCGCAGGAACAGGAACAGGCACTGCTGTGATAACAAATTGGAATCTACAAGTAGCTAACTTAGAACAACTGGGATTTCAAACTCCAATTTGGTCTAATACCAGTGGACCAATTCCATTGGGATACAAATATCTTGTGACCACTGACAGCAGTAATCGTGGCCTATGGACCATTTACACTGTGAACAACAGCGACACCTTGGCAAACACAAGAGTGCTGACTTTGACAAAGATACAAGGATTTAACACGTCAGACTATTGGAGTTATATTAACTGGTATCGTCCTGGATACAATTCTAGTACCAAGGTTGTGGCTGAGGTCAACACATATTCCGCTCTGGCCACGTTGACCGTGGCGGTGGGCAGTAGTGTCAAAGTAACTGCCAACGCACAAGGCAAATTTGAAATTTATTTACTTACCGATCTAGGCTATGAACGAGTGGCACTGGAGGACGGCACAATTGAATTTTCTGAAGAATTATGGGACTACGCTGTAGGACGTTTTGGATTTGACGTTGAAGTGTTTGATGCTCAATATTTTGATCAAGAACCAGTGAAAGAAACAAGAAAGATTATTCAAGCTATCAATGAAGAATTGTTGATAGACAATCTTGGTGTGCAACGCAACAAAGCTCTGATTTTGATGTTTGACTATGTGTTGAGTGAATCGCTAGCACCAGAGTGGTTGGTCAAGACCAGTTTGATTGACGTGGATCACAATATAAGACAGTTGATTCCATATCAAAATTACCTGGTTGACAATCAAGAATTTGTAGAAGATTATATTCAAGAAGTCAAGCCATATCATGTGAGTGTGAGAGAGTTCAATTTGAAATACACTGGATTTGATGAATTTTTTGGAGACATTGCAGATTTTGATGTGCCAGCCTATTACAACACATCCTTGGAGATACCCAAATTTACCAGTCCAATACTGTTGCCTTATGACCAGGGCACTGCATTTGGTTCGCCAACCAATATTGAAAGTGATTTGTCCGCAACCAGCGCAATATGGACCACATGGCCATGGAGCCAATGGTACAACAATCACCTGTTGGTACTGGACAGTGTCACAGTTATTTCTGGTGGATCGGGATATACTGAACCACCTGTGGTAATAATCACCGGCGACGCATTAGTGCCAGCTGAAGCTACCGCACTCATCAATAGTGTAGGACAGGTAGTATCTGTAACAGTAACCGATGCAGGTTCTGGATACAGTCAAACACCTACTGTGACATTTGACGGTGGTAACGGAGCGTCAGCTCAAGCCTACGCTCGAATGACCAATGATCTTGTGCGCAGTTTCCGTACAGTGATCAAGTACGATCGTTTCGAATATTTTACTAATGTTCAAACTTGGAGTGCAGACGGAACCTATCAAGATGGTATGCTGGTACGGTATGAAAATCGTGTGTGGCAAGCCACATCCGCTGATTCAACAGCAGTGGTTGGCCCGTCATTTGATCTAGAAGATTGGACCGAGATACCTGCCGGTGCACTCACAGGCGTTGACCGTACCATGGGCTATTATCAACCAGGAGTAAATCAACCAGGACTTGAGTTACCACTTTTGATTGACGGTGTTGACTATCCAGGTGTTCAGGTTTACGGAAATTATTTCTCAGGTACTCCACTGCTCGTAGATGCTGTTTACTCCAGTGAATTCACAGATACTACTTTGGGTGACCTGCCCACGGACATTAATGTGGATGGTGGCCAATTCGTTGGCTTGTACGAAGGTCATGCACCGGAAGAATTAGTTAATGGTGCAGAATTTGACACACTTGATTTCCGTGTTTACACACGCCCGGGCGCTGACTGGAACAGAGACGGCCATGGGTTCCAATGGACCACTATTCGTTACACATACGAACCCGCGGTCACAACAGACTACAGTTGGGCAGGACTTGTAGAGCATCCTGTTCAGGTCCTGGTCAGTAATGTGACCACCGGTGTTGATCTTGCTCTTGATATAGATTACACAGTTGATTGGGTCAACCAAACAGTAGCATTGCTTACAGCATCGGTTGAAGATGTTTTCCAAATCAGTGTGTATGAACTGGGTGGCGGAAGTCAATTGTATCGTGCAAATTACATTGGTGGAGACATTGGAGAAACTGTGGTGGTTCCTGTGAACTCTGCTGAAATTACCAGTATTGCTGTGTTTGTTAATGGTGAGAATGTTGACAGTGTGACCTGGGAACCCTACGCTGACAGCACTGTTTGGAACACCGCCAACAGTTACAACAAATTGGCTGTGGTGAATAACAATGGTGATTATTACCGTGCATTGCAAGATGTACCAGTCGGTACAGCTATCTCCAACATATTCTACTGGTTTGAATTTGTTCCGGCCCAGCAAAGTCTTGTGGATTTTGGCACAGATTACGGTGACACTGACGGCGTGGCCGTTGTGGTTTTTGGTATCTACACCGTTGATGCCGGCAACTTTGTGATTGGAAAATCATACACGATTACCACTATTGGTACCACTAACTGGGTCTCTATTGGGGCTGCGTCTGCCACAGTAGGTGTGAGTTTTGTGGCCACTGGCACAGGAACTGGCACAGGGCAGGCATCTAGTGTATACTCCTGGTCAACTCCACAAACACAAATTGTCATAGTGGATGCTGACACAGCAGCATCGAAAAATATCACCATGACCAATAGTGTGCAAGGATCCAATCCGGCAAATGCTGTGGTCACACGCAATGGTTTGAGATTGAGACCACCTGCAGCAATTGAATGGATTGGAGATGATTCAACTGTTGGTAGCTACCCATTGCCACAACGTCTGGGATTTAGCCAGTCGTTAATTTTTGCCCCCAGTGAAGTTAGTGTGTGGGTAGATAATATTTTGCAAAATCAAATTGTGGGACCTAGCCCCGGTACATACACAGTCACCGCCTATGATGGCACTGAAACTCGAGAGGTATTATTTGTAACACCACCACCCAGTGGAGCAAGAATTTTGATTTCTGTAAGTACCTTGGCAGATTATGTGATTGTGGGTAATCAATTACAAATAACTGCCACTGTAAACATCAACGATGTGTTTGCGATAACCACCTGGAACGATACTGCTCAACAATTTCCATTGACCTTGGTTTTTGTTGGACCAGTCACTCAAGGATTCACAATCACAGAAGGATATGACAACACAGTTTATGATCCATTATTTGTTGATGGTGCTGGAACAGGAACCTATCCAGCTGGACAATTTATAATAGGCAACACCTATACTATTGTAACTGCTGGCGATACTGACTTTGTTGCTATAGGTGCTGCCAATAACAACCCAGGAACTGTATTTGTCACAACTGGTGTTGGTTCAGGCTCAGGAACTGCAACTGGAACCACCACTGTTAGAAGTAGTGCAACAGATGCGTTCAATGACACATCAGGATCATATGATTTTTCAATAGGTGTTACTGAAAACATAAATGATTTTTATCTGCAAAGAAGTTTCAACAATGCCAGTCGACTATGGGTAACATTGGATGGCGAAAGACTTTTTGAAGGAGTTGACTACACAGTTGACGGTGATTACCTTATTTTGGCTAGCGGTACAATTGGATCCGCACAGGTAATGATAATTGAGCAGTACACCAACAACGTAGTTCCTGATGCCATAGCATTTCGTATATTCCAAGACATGCGCGGAGTGCAGGCCACTTATAGAATTACCGATGCCACCACCACTGCACTGGCACAGAATCTGTCCAGCACAGCAAACGTTGCTTATGTGACCAATGCCTCAGCACTGAGTCAACCAGACCTTGCGGCTGGTATTTTTGGTGTGATCACAATCGACGGTGAACGTGTCATGTATCGTGAAAGAAACACTGCCCTAAACACAATTTCTGGACTGATGCGCGGTACAGCAGGTACAGGAGCAGCTGATCATGACACAGGCGCCGAAGTTTATGACACAGGACGAGGCAATTTGTTGGCTGAACAGTTTCAGGATTATGTTGTAAGTGATTCCACCCTGGGAGATGACAGCACCACAGTATTCTACGCACCCAGCATAAGAATTGGTAATTTTGAAGATTCTGCTGTTGAAGTGGCTGCCCTTGAAGTTTATGTGGGCGGAATACGTCAATACGCTGAAAGCAATGATGGGTCAACCCTGATTACAACACCCAGCCAGTACCGTTGGAATTGCATAGATGGTGGTGGTCCTGATTACACTGATAACGAAGGTAATATCACGCACAATCCTCTAACAATAGAGTTTGTTGTAGATAACACAGTGTATCCACCTTTACAGGCCCCTGCTGCAGGATCAGAAGTTACTATTCTGGTAAGGCAAGGAGTTAACTGGTACGCTCCTGGTGCAACCACAGCCAGCGACGGAATTGCACTGCAAGACACCGACACAGTGTCTGCAAGGTTTTTACGCGGTGCGTAAACAACATAAATAACATATCATGTCAAATACACAACCAACCAAAACAGTTGACCCAAAACAGCAGACAATGCCCGCCAAACCCAACGAGACTGGAACCATCAATGTGCAAGGATATTTTAGAGTGTTTGATCCAAACACACAAAAAACCATTGTGGAGGGACGAGCATGATCGAAACTGGACCAGCTAAAATTACCGGACATGTCAAAATCTATGACCCTGCAAGTGGTGAAATATTTTATGATGATCATAATGCAATTAACTATGAAAATATTTCAGTAGCAATGGCGCAGACTCTGAGTGACAGAAACTTAGGGTATATCTATCAAATGGCATTTGGTAACGGTGGCAGCTCAGTGGATCCTACTGGTGTTATAACTTATTTGCCACCCAATACAACAGGACAAAATGCCAGTTTGTACAATCAAACCTATCAAAAAGTAGTCAACGACAATTCAGCTGCTGATACTGATCCAATCAACAACAACATGACTGTGTTGCACACAGCAGGCGCTTTTTACAGTGATATTCTGGTGAGTTGTTTGTTGGACTACGGCGAGCCAGCACAACAACAGGCTTTTGACAATTCAACCAATTTTAATGGTGAATTTGTGTTTGACGAGCTGGGTCTTAAAGTCTGGAACGGCGCAGTGGATAATCTGCGCCTGATAACACATGTTATTTTCCACCCTGTACAAAAAAGTTTGAATCGTCAAATTCAAATTGATTACACATTGAGAATTCAAACTTTGAGCAATATCAATGCGGTATAAATATTGAAATAGGAAACTAACATGGCATATACAATTAATCTTACTGACGGAACCGTTTTTGCAACAGTCAACGACGGTACAGTAAACACTGCAAGTAGTGTGACTTTGGTGGGAAAAAACTACGCCGGTTATGGTGAATTTTTGGATGAAAACTTTATCCAGATGCTGGAAAATTTTGCAAAAACCACAGCCCCTGCGGCTCCGCTGACTGGTCAACTTTGGTTCAACAAAACCAACAATCTGATGAACGTTTACAATGGCACAGCGTTCAAAACACTTTCAATCACAACTGCCAGTGCTTCTGCTCCCTCGTCCAATGTCCAGGGCGACCTTTGGTATGACACTACCAATCAACAGTTGAATGTATACACTGGTGCAGCATTTTTAGTAGTTGGTCCAGCATATACCAGTGGCAGTGGCACAGCAGGTGCAATTCCTGAAACTGTAAACAATTCTACTGGAACTCCACTTTTTGTAACATCAATATATGCTGAGAATGCCAGAGTGGCAATCTACAGCAATAATGCCACATTTACTGCGGCAGCTCCTACCGCTACTTTGTTCCCCACAGTTTATAAGGGTGTGACCATGAGCAATGCCACAGGTACCAACATGAGTGGCAACTTGATTGGCTCGGGCAACGTTACTGTTACCACAAACATCAGTACCGTGATGGCAACATTTACCGGCACAGGTGCAAACATTGCTGGATATGGTAATATTACAGGTAACATCACTGCTGGCAATATCTTGACTGCTGGCCTGATTTCAGCAACAGGCAACATCACCGGCGGCAATGTACTAGGAGGTGCCAATGTCAATGCCACGTTGTTTACAGGTACCACAGTAAGTGTAACAGGCAACATCACCGGCGGCAATGTGCTAGGCGGAGCCAATGTCAATGCCACGTTGTTTACAGGTACCACAGTTAGTGTAAGTGGTAATATCACAGGTGGCAACATCCTAACAGCTGGTTCGATTTCAGCCACTGCCAACGTGTCGGGCAATTTCTTCCTGGGCAACGGATCTCAGCTGACAGGCGTTGCCGCGGCGGCATCCGCGGCTAAGATAGAACTTGGCACATCCAATATTCAATTCGCTGGTTCTGGTAATGCCGCAACCATTAACATTGGTGGAACTGCCAATGTGGTTGTGATTGATACCACCACCCTGTTTGCCAACGTGGCCAATGTACAAAGCATTGTGAAGAGCAGTGCCAATGCAGTAGGCAACGTTGGTAGCACAACAAATTATTTCAATCAGATATTTGTGGATAGAGTAAATGCCACCACCGTTTCTGCAGCCGGTAATGTCACAGGTGGCAACGTAATATTTGGTTCAGGAATTATATCAGGAACTGGCAACATCACCGGTGGCAATGTGCTAGGTGGAGCCAATGTCAACGCAACCACACACACAGGAACCACTGTTAGTGTAAGTGGCAACGTAACAGCAGGTAATTTAATAACTTCAGGCACCACAGGCGTCTTGAGTGTGAACAGTATCACACACACTGGCAGTAATGGAGTAGGTAACATTGGCAGCTCCAGCAGTTATTTCAATCAGGTGTTTGCCACAGCAACCACAGCACTGTATGCTGACGTTGCAGAACGTTTTTGGGCGGATGAAATACTGGAACCAGGCACTGTGGTCGAACTGGGCGGATCAGCTGAAATTACAAGATCTCTCCAAGAATTAAGTGAAAACGTGTTTGGTGTGATAAGTACTAGAGCAGCATACTTGATGAACGGTGGTGCTGGCGAAAACGACACACATCCTCCAGTTGCAATGACCGGACGTGTGCCAGTCAACGTAACGGGTATTGTACACAAAGGCGATAGATTGGTTTCAGCAGGCGCTGGCATTGCAAGAGCAGCTCTAGCAGGAGAAGTTACCGCATTCAATGTAATTGGACGAAGTCTGGTTGACAAACCCACCCCAGAATCAGGTACAATTGAAGCAATTGTGACCATCAAGAACTAACAGGGAATAGAAATGACATATTCAAGTCAAGGACTAATACAAGCG
>Ga0181355_1000911_pt1 | contig 12940 bp, 19 predicted proteins | sample Fa13VDMM15DN_FD_130099 | JGI IMG/M metagenome (GOLD analysis project Ga0181355, IMG submission 130099) | Freshwater viral communities from Lake Michigan, USA - Fa13.VD.MM15.D.N | ecosystem: Environmental > Aquatic > Freshwater > Lake | place: USA: Michigan | collected 2013-09-23 | reverse complement strand
GGAAACAATTTTGTTTTTTGACTCTGATGATGTTATGTGTGAAAATATGGTTGAGGAAATTCTTAAGATGCAATCATTTAATGATTTTGTAAGACCTAAATATAGTAATTTTAATGGTGTAATACCTACTAACAACCCTGTAAATAAAGAAAAACTTTTTGGTGAAGGAGTGTTCTCAATTAAGAAATCACTGTTTTTATCGATGAATGGATTTGAGGGATGGAGAACCACTGCGGATACGGATTTTATAGGTAGGTTATATAAAAATAGTCGTAAGTCGATTAATACTCCTACAGTCCTATTTTATAGAAGACTACATCAAAATAGTTTAACTCAATCAAAACAGACAGGTCATGGGTCAAAAATAAGGTCTAACTATAATAACCTTATTAGAAACAAAAAAACCTTTGGTCCATTACCTTATTTATGTATCTCACCATTCTACGAAGTTTCTGTTGGTCATATTAAACCTATTAAACCTATTGAAGTATTTGACGAACTTAAACATAAAAAGATGGTGGTTAATGAGGTGGTAAAAAAAATTCTAAGTAATACCAATTTATCTAAAACAAATATTGACTACGATTTAATAAATAAGGTTACACAGAAACAAGGCGTTTATGTTCCTGTAAATCATATAAAACCTATTAGAGAAAATAAACCTGTAGATAGAACAAAGATAACGGAAATTAAAAAAGATTCGTTATCTTATCAAGCAAGAAATTTTGGTGACGTTAAAAAAAGTAAAAAAAGTTCTTCACCAAATATTTTTAGTGGTAATAATAAAAGAAAAGGTGGTCAGTCACTTTGATTACTTAAAAAAATATTCTTACCTTTACAAAAAATAAAAGTTATATGGTTCCGTAGTAAAAGGGATATTACCGTAGATTTCTAATCTTCTATTCCTGGTTCGAATCCAGGCGGGACCACTATTTTAATTTATATGGGAAGTCAAGATAATATATTAGAACAAGAGCATAATGAGTTCATTAATAACGAACTATTTTATCAAATGATTAAAGAGAAAATTGAAAATTCTCATTATCACAAATATGATGGGATTGCCCCTGAAGGGTTTATCATAATGCCAGAACAAACTTTAGAACGACTAAAAAACTTCGATTATTGGGAGGAATGGATACATGATTCAACAACTTTTAATAAAGATATGAAAGAGGATACAAAAAATATGTAATTTTTCTTGGATAGTCAAATTTTTTTTGTATCTTTGGTTTATGAAAAACATATTAGGATTTCTTTTTATTTCTTTTGGTGTTATGGTAGCGTTGAAAGAGGAGTACCATTGTAAAAATTACAGTGAGATATTTTCAAAAATGACTAGTTCTGAGGGCTCTCATAAGTCAGATATTTCGGTTAGGAACCAAGTTATTTATATCTCAGGGTTGGGTGATTTTAACCAATCTGATTTAGAAACGGCATCAAAAGAAATCACGGATGTTTTTGGGTTTAAGTGTGAAATTATTGACCCTATTAAAACTACCTCTAAATTATATGTCACTAATACTAATAGATTAGATGAAAATAAATGTATGACTTCACTTAATCCAAAAAATAAGACCGTATATATTACAAACGAATCTCTTAGTGTTAAATCTAAGAGAGGTTCGGCTAAAAAAAACGGAAAATTCATTATTATTACAAACGCTGAAAATAATGTGAGAAAAACCGTTCTTCATGAATTGGGTCATACTTTAGGAATGAACCATTGTAATAATAACAAATGTGTTATGGCGACTCGTAACTACGACTTATGTAATGGCAAATTTTGTAATAACTGTAAAATAAAACTTAAATTAAAATGAAACCTTTTGAAGATTATATTTTTTAAAAAAAATGTTGTGAATATCAAAATTAGTTGTATATTTGTAAAACAAACAAACTAAAACATATACTATGAAAAAAAATATTATGATGGTAATATTAGTAAGTACCTTACTGATTTGTACAACAACAAAAGTAAATGGACAATCCTTCAATAAAGAAACAAATTATAAACTGCAAATCAGTCCAACATTACTTGGAGCAATTGCCGGTGGAGGATTTATTGTGGCGGGAATACTAACAACTCCAGAGAAGAAATGGATTCCAGACAATACAAGTAACTCATCAACGTTCTATGGACAACAAGGACATTGGGGAAAACAAAAGATTTGGGAATCACAAAGTAGAATGGCAGCAATTGTGTCTGGCATCATGATAATGGGACTGTCTGTAACACTTAGTTTTTAAAATTGTCTGACAAAGACGGTGGTGGATGATTGGGGACATGGTCGGTAAGAAATTGGTGACCTGTCCCCGTAAAAAATAGAAAGTTCTTTAATAAAGATATTGAAAGAGTGGCGGAAAATAAAGACGCTCAAGCCGTCGCATAGTATCGGGGTTGTTGGATTACTACCCAACTATACGTGATGTAACCCGAGGCCGAAGTCCTTTTATGACAATGTGGGTGAGACCCCCACCTCTTTCACCTTATTGATAGTGGATTTATACGTTTAACAGATGTTACCATCGTCTAACGGTTAGGACTTCAGGTTTTCATCCTGACAATCGGAGTTCGATTCTCCGTGGTAATACAAACGAGTAAGAGACAAATCCTGTCCTGACCACACGTTTCGGTTAGTTTATCGAATAGTATGTCCAATACGATGAGAAACGGGATTAACTCCGTATGGAAACGTACATAAGCGTATAGGGAGAACGCTTGGGTAAGTCGGCCCGACCTCGTGAGGACGAAACGATTATTCCTAACCTGTAATGGGGACAACCATAATACCTGTAAGCTGGATAAATAAGGGTATTTTTAACTTTTAAATAAATTGTAAAATGGAAGATTGGAATCGTAATGAATGGCAAGGAAAACGAAAAGACCAAATTGAGTATTCAAGAATGGTAACTAGTATTAGCATGGTTTTAATTGTTGTAATTTTTTTGGTTTACGGAATTTGTTATCTTTGTGGTATAAAGTTATAATCACGCTTGGGTGGTGGAACAGGTAGACACGTATCACTTAAAATGATATTCCCATAGGGAGTGAGGGTTCAAGTCCCTCCCCGAGTACCAAGTTCGACCCCTACAGGGGGTACGAAACCGTGATAAGTTAGTAGATATGTCTGCACCGACTATCTTTAAAGAACGCAGGAAACGCGCAGATACCTGATGTCGCTAACCAATTTCACGGTAATATTTGGTAGTTCAAAAAACTATTACTACATTTGTAAAACAAAAAAATATAAAAATAAACTATGGAAAAAAATTTAAAATTATATCGTATCTACTTAGATGATGTTCGAACTCCTGTTGATATGGATAATTGGGTTGTTGTTCGTTCTTATGATGAGTTTGTGGAAAAAATAACTGAGATTGGGTTGGATAACATTTCTTTAATCTCTTTGGACCATGACTTAGGTGATACTGCGATGGCGGAATGGCATAAAAATGTTTACCACAACTACACTTTGAATTACGATAACATCACTGAAAAAACAGGGATGGATTGTACTAAATGGATGGTGGGGCAATGGATGGATGGTAAACCTGTGGTTGATGTGGTTATTCACTCAGCGAATGCTATCGGGAGTGCGAATATGCTGGGCTATATTAATAACTACCGTCACATTCATCGTTTACCACAAAATTGTGTGAGAGTACAAATTGAACATACTGTATAAATATGAATATTTTCTTTTTAGATTTTGACGTTAAAAAGTGTGCAAAATACCATTGTGACAAACATGTTGTCAAGATGATATTAGAAACCGCACAACTTTTATGTTCATCCCACCACGTAACAGGTGGGACCGCTCAGTACAAACTATCTCATAAAAATCATCCATGTTCAATTTGGGTTAGGGAATCGTTATCTAATTACCTTTACCTATGTGAATTAGGTTTGTCGTTAGGAGAAGAATATACGTACCGTTATGGTAAAAAACATAAGTCTGTTGAGGTGATTGAATGGTGTTTATCAAATAGGCCAAACATTAAAGATGTTGGTTTTACCACACCACCATTGGCAATGCCCGATGAATATAAAGTTGATTCAGTGGTGGAATCATATAGAAATTATTATAAAGGAGCCAAGTCGGAGATAGTCTCTTGGAAAAATAGAGAAATTCCTGATTGGTTTTTAGAAAAAAAAGAGTTAGATTTGTGTTATGATTAAAATACAAGGCGATAGTAAAGGACGTTTTCCAGATGTATGGGGGTTTTCGGACCCACATTACAACCACAAAAATCTTTGTCGTGGTGTAACAAATTGGCGTTTGCCTGATGGAACGGTTCCTATTAACCAAACTCGGGATTTTCCTGATTTGGATAAAATGAATGCGACTATTGTTAACAACATTAATGATGTTGTAATGCAAGATGATATATTGATTTGTCTTGGTGATTGGTCGTTTGGAGGGTACGATTCTATCAAAGAATTTTGGGACCGAATTGTTTGTAAAAACATTCACCTTGTTCTTGGGAACCATGACCACCACATCGATAGAAATAGAGATGGATGTCGAGGGTTGTTCAAGTCAGTAGAACACTACAACACCCTTACAATGGGTCAAAACACGTTCAGGTTGATGCACTACCCAATTAGTTCTTGGAATGGTCTTAACAAAGGTGTTATGCACTTACACGGACACTGTCACCTATTAACAAACATGAGATTTGGTGTTGGTCAACGTATGGATGTGGGGATGGATGGTCACCCTGAGTTCCGACCATATCACGTAATTCGTGAGATTGTGCCATTGTTGAAAGATAGACCAATCAAGTCTGATATTTATGATGACCATCACACAGATAAAATAATTAATAAAGATAAAGGATAAGAATATGAAACTTGATAAAGAAATTTTAATTTGCAGTTGTAATTCAACTGACCACCAATTAATTGTTCTATATGAACAAGAAGAGGATTCTCCATTGGTTTATTTTCATATTCATTTGAATGAAAGACCTTTTTGGAAAAGATTGGTTTATGGTATAAAATATATTTTTGGTAGAAAATCTAGATACGGGGCATTTGATGAATTTATCTTTAATCACGATGACGCTCACAAAATTGAGAGGATTTTAGAATATTTACGTGATGAAAAAACCGTGTAAAGAATGTCCCCACCTTATTCGTAACCGTCATAACGATACGATAGTAGAGTTTGCGGAAAGAACAGGGAAAAGTCATAACTGTCACATGACCAAAGGAAAGAAAAATTTGTGGGATGTTACAGATAAAAAATTAGAGTGTTACGGTAGTAAAAAAGTAAAAAATGGAAAGAAATTTAGCGAGTATTAGAAAAATAACAAACATTACCCCAATTGATGGCGCTGACAAAATTGAATTGGCAACTATTGACTCTTGGAAAGTTGTTGTTGCTAAAGACGCAAATCATAAAAGTGGTGATATGGTTATCTACTGTGAAATTGACTCATTCTTACCAATCAGAGATGAGTTTGAATTCTTGAGAAAAAGTTCATACAAAAAAATGGGTGACCAAGAAGGTTTCCGATTAAAAACTATTAAACTTCGTGGTCAAGTGTCTCAAGGTTTAATTTTACCTATTGTAGTATTAAATCCTCCTGACACAAACATTTACGTAACTCCGTTTGAAGGATTGGATGTGACTGAAATGTTGGGGATTGTTAAATACGAACCACCAATCCCTGCTGAGTTATCAGGTAAAGTGAAAGGTTTATTCCCTTCTTTCTTACGTAAAACAGATGAGGAAAGAGTTCAGAATTTAACAAAAGAATACGAACAATACAAATCTTTAGGCCGTAAATTTTACGTAACCGAAAAATTGGACGGTTCTTCAGCAACATTTTACTACAAAGACGGTGTATTCGGAGTATGTTCTCGTAACTTGGAATTACTTGAAACTGAGGGAAATACTTTTTGGAAAGTTGTTCGTGAATTGGATTTGGAAAATAAAATGAAATCTTTGGGTAAAAACATTTCAATTCAGTCAGAACTTATTGGAGAATCGGTACAAGGAAATCCATATAAAATTAAAGGACAAACTATAAGATGCTTCAACCTGTTTAATATTGATACTCAGGAGTATTATTCATTAACTGACTTTAAAGATACTGTGGAGATGTTAGGTTTGAAAACCGTACCTGTGTTAGACACTAATTTCAAACTACCTGACACTATTGATGAGTTATTAAAATTTGCTGATAGTAAATCGGAGTTAAATACTAACTACGATAGAGAGGGTATTGTGATTAGAACCTTAGATAGAAAAATCTCATTCAAAGTAATTTCAAATAAATTTCTTTTAAAATCGGAAAATTAAGAGTACATTTGTAATATGTTAGAAAAATTAAATGAGTATTTTGAAAAAGGGTTGGTGTACAAACAAGTACACCCAACTCTTCCTTTGACTATATGGAATTATACTGAAAAAGTACAATACGAAGGATTGTGGGACGAAATAACTTTACAAACTCGAGGACTTGTTACCGATGATGAAGGGAATGTTGTTGCTCGACCATTCAAGAAATTCTTTAATATAGAAGAGAAAAAATTCACCGCAACTGAAGAGTTTGAGGTGTATGAAAAAATGGACGGTTCATTAGGAATATTATTTTTCTATGAAGGTAAATGGATAGTTGCAACCCGTGGGTCTTTTACTTCCGACCAAGCGGTAAAAGCTCAGGAAATACTCAAGTCAAAATATATAGTTGAGTCAATACCAAAAGGGTACACTACTTTATTCGAAATAATATTTCCTGAAAATCATATAGTCGTTGATTACGGTGATGAGGAGAGTTTGGTAGTTTTAGGTATGACTAGCAGAATGTCAGGTAAAGAGATGGACTATGATTCATTATTGAATGTTCATAACGAATCAGGTATGTCCGTTGTTAAAAAATACGATGGTATCAATGACTACAAACAACTTAAAGAAATGGTTAAAAACGACCAAGAGGGGTTCGTAGTGAAGTTCTCCAATGGGGATAGAGTCAAAGTTAAAGGTGTTGAGTATCTTCGTTTACATAAAATTATGGCTAATTTATCGACCACTGCGGTTTGGGAAGTTTTAAGTAATGGTGGAGATATGGAAAATTTATTAAAAGATGTTCCGGACGAATTTTATAAAAAAATTAAAACTTATGTTCAAGATTTAAAATACGGATTCTTTCAAATATCTGAACGAGCTGAAAAACTTCACGATGGGTTTCGTTATGGAAAATATGGTGATAGAGATTCAGAACCAACAAAAAAAGAATTTGCTGAGTTTGTATTCAATCAAGATAAAGTCTTACAACCGGTCATGTTCTCAATGTGGGATAGAAAGCCATATGACCATATAATATGGAGAATAATAAAACCCGCATTTAAAAAACTTTAAAAGTATGACGTAATGTCGTACTTTTTTTGTTTTACAGGTATTTATTAAGAAAATAAAAACTTAATAAATTTATATTAATGTCAAACGAAGTAATTATTGCCTTTATAACAGGGGTATTAGGACCAATAACTCTATTATACGTAAAAAATATTTTAAATAAAAGAAAAGTCAAACCTGACATGGTGACAGAAACGTTAAAGGTAAGTGAATTAATTACTACTAAAATTGACCATATTAAGGAGGAGTTTAAGTCCGATAGAGTATGGGTAACTCAATTTCATAATGGAGGACATTTTTACCCAACAGGTAAGTCAATGGCAAAATTCAGTGTCATATACGAATCTGTTAATACCGGAGTCGGGTCAATTCAATCAGGATTCCAAAACATACCTGTAAATCTTTTTTCCAAATCAATAAATCAATTATTAGAAAATGATGTTATTGAAGTTTCAGATTTTAAAGATGAAACAATTGCAACATATGGTTTAAAATACGCGGCGGAAGAGTCAGGTTGTAAATCATGTTATTTATTTTCAGTTAAAACTATTGATGGGAAATTCATTGGGACACTAGGTTTAGATTTTACAAAAAGAAAAACTGCCCTTGATATAGAGTCTATTAATCGTTTATTAGTACACGCAACCTCAATCGGTGGAGTTTTAATGGGACATTTAAATAACCACTAATAGAATTTAAACTATTTATTAATATGAAAAAAATTATTAACGAAAAAACTGTTACCGACTTAAGAGCGGAGATAACTAAACTTGGATATTTCGAAAAAAACGGGCAATTAAGTTCTGCAGGAGTGTTAAACGATTACTTTGTGGGTATTCTTTCACATCTAATTAATGAATGGAAAACACAAAACAAAAACTTATGTAAATTAACCTTTACTGCAGGTAATGATGTTTCTCATAAAAAGGGGAACTCAAGACATCCTAAGGGAGAGGCGGTTGATGTTTTATTAGGAACTGAATGTCGTTCAAATTTCATACAGATATTAGAAAAATATAAATCCGCTTATTTTGGATTTGCATATATAGACAAATATACTAACCCATCAAAAGGGGAGACAGGACATTTTCACATATCTTATCGACAAGGACTACCTGAAGGTGGTAAAAATAATAAAGAGGATGGTGATGATGAAGTAGAAGTAAAATCCCCAACAAAATCAGATTCATCTGGAGTTTCTGTAACAACAACAACAACAACAAAAAAAAGACATGATGTCTATGGAGGACTACTAAATACACTAGACATTAAGGATAAGTCCGGTCAAAGTGCTTTAATGAACGCGGGTAAAAGGGCTTGGGCTGAAACAGGCGGAAAAATTCAAAACGCTTTGGCGGAATCTACAGAACATAACTCAAATAATCTTAATGAAGAAGTTAGACGAATAAAAAAAATGATGAATTTATGAAACTATCAAATCCGATACCTAACGGTAAAATGTCAAATTCTATGTTATCGAAAACAGTGGAGATTTCTTCCTACAATTCTAACACAATATTTAGCCCTGCCCAAGGAACCATAGTATCTTCAGATAAGTTTAAATGCGGTGGAAATATTAAGATAGAACATTATATTGATGGTAATACTTACTACTCTAATTTTTGTAACGTTAATAGACTAATGTCATTTACAGGTAATCAAGTTAGACAAGGAGAAATAATAGGAACAGTTGGAGATTCTCCAATTGAATATTCAGTAACAGATAAAGGTGGAAATAAATTAGACGTTAGTAAATTTTTATCGGGAGGATTTGAGCCCGCAAAAACCAAAGAGACAACTAAAGAAAAAAAGAAAGAGGATAAAAAAACCGATTACGAATTTAAGAAAAGAATACCAAATCCTTTTATGGACGTTCTTTTATCACCATTTTCACTTATTACTAAGGCCTTTACTAAAGAAAGTGTTATCATGAACAATAATCTAATTAAAGAAGAAATTAATAAGATTAAAAGGCTTATTAAATAAAAAAATCCCCTTATTTCTAAGGGGACTAAACCAATTACTTTGTTTTTACTTTGTTTTAACTGTGTCAACTGTTTGAGTTACCACAGAATCAACGGTGTTAACTAAGACAGAATCAACTGTTGTTGTATCAGTCGCTGGGACTTCACTTTTTGGCGCAGACCCACCACATGATGATAACATTACGCTACCTGCAATTACTATTGCGAAAATTACTTTTTTCATAAATTTATTGTTTTTTATTTGTACAATAAATAGGTGTTTATTCACGATAAGTCAATTTATTAGTTGTTTTTTTAAATTTATTTTTTAGAAAAAATAAATCACAGGACTTGTCAGATAAGATTTTATTATTATCTTTGTAAAACTTTTGAAAGAAAAGGAGATATTTATACAACACCCTTTTTATTTAAATAAAAGTTCTTTTAAAATTTGACAAATTATTATCCATTTAGTATACTTGAAGTATGAATAATGAAAACAAAACAGTAACAATTGAAGATAACGTAATGTATTACTATTACGTGAGTGGTGTAAAGTATTGGACTCCAAGTTCAGTTTTCGCACAGTCACGAGCAATATTCTACGGTGACGAAAATGTTTACGTTGAAACAATTAATTAAAAAAAGATTTGGTAGATTGAAAAAGTTTACTTATCTTTGTAAAAGAAATCAGGAACGTCTGATTTAGTTCTTTGAAGAAATTGGTTATAGAAACAGTCTAGGTCCGTAGGGCTACTGTTGTGTGTGAGGAAAGTGACTACGGGACAAACATTTAACTGTATGAAACAAAGCAGAAGTCCTTCGCATTTAAAGTGTAAATGAAATATGTTACCGCATCAGTTATTATAACTAAAAAAAGATTTGGTAGATTGAAAAAGTTTACTTATCTTTGTAAAAGAAAAGAGATAGACAAACATTAAGATACAAGTCTCAAAAAAAAATTAAAAAAGATTTGGTAAATCAAAAAACTTTACTTATCTTTGTAAAAGAAATCGGAAACGTCCGAAAATGTTCTTTGAATTATTGTATTATCCAGATTAGATGAAAGTAAATTCTTCGGAATTATGATAGTCTAACAAATGATAATCGGCCGTGTATGGTCGTTAAATAAACCACGAAAGTGGGATAAAGTGAATCTGCAAGTGTTAGTAGGTTCGCGTCTTGGGAAACTGAGGTCGAGTACACAAGTGGGATATCATCCGACCTTTAGTACTGAGGGCGACGCTTTAGGGAAAGTGGTTGGGTGGAATGGCAATGTGGATTGTCAGTCTGAGGAGGGAACTCCAATAAGAATTACCCATAGGTGTCAAGCAAAAAATGTGGTTTCCAATTACATGATTGCGGGTACCAATATAAGAGAGAACTTAAAACCGAAAGGTAAGATAGAGAACAAGTGGTGTTGCTACTATCCTTATTAAAGACTTACCAAAGTCTTGGTACGAAGTAATCTTAAAATATAGAGATGGGGACATCTCACAGAGTAGTTTGGTATATCGGTTTCCAAAAGAAAACGACTCCTTTAACGGACCACTACTTTGATTCATCCACACACGTAACTTATACTAAATTAAGTAAAATTAACTAAAAATAAGCAAAAGTGTCCGTTAGGTATCGGTGAAAGGTGACTACATAGTAATGAGCCGTTCATTGCACATGAAGACCGCAAGTCTGAGTGTATTCTTACCAAAAACCTCTATTCCCATAAGGAAAAGTCGGGGAGGCATCTTCGAAGAGAGTTGAGTAATGAGAGAGTAGCTGATATCTCAAGAAGTGATTGGTCTAACCAATCGTCACTGAGGAATACTTCCCAAAAAGAAGTGGATATGTGGGGAATTAATAATCCTACTAAAGTTTCTCATAAACAGGTGTAATCTCAGCCTTTTTTATAGCCAAATATTGTGGGATAGAGCAGAGGCAGCTCAAAAGGCTCATAACCTTTAGGTCGGAGGTTCGATTCCTTCTCCCGCTACTAAGTGACTCCGTATGTGTTTTTTTAAATCATAACACCCACCACGAGTTTAAACTGATGGAGACATAATGATTTGGGTGTTTGCGTGATTATCCTATCTTTTGACAACACGATTCTTCCTTATAGAAAGTATAACAAGTGATTAAGTACCGATATGTCTTTGACAAGACAACCTGAGGTTATGATGGTAAAAACTAGTTAAGACTGTTTTTAGGATGTGGATTTTGTTATAACCACACACCATTTTTAAGTCTTTAAATTAAAAAGGGTAGTAAACATACAGACGTTCAGGTCGTACACCAGTTACAACTCACGATAGAAGTTGGATAGAGATTTCACTAATCACTACCTCGGGTTAAACTTACCGAGTGACAAAGTTTAGGCTAAAAGTGGGAGATTTTGACTAGCCGTCTTAATCTCCCCTTTTTTTATTTCCTTTAATCAAAAACTCCATTATACTTTAATACCCTTGAGGTATAAAAAACAAAATCTTAAAATAATGGAAACATTTTATTTTACTTTAGGTGTCCTTTCGATTGTTGCAATAATTTTCATTGTTGCTCTTGTTTGGGGGTTAGTTAAGGTTGTTAGAACAAAAAAAGATTTGGAAGATTTCAGAATATCTTATGAGAGGGATTTAGATTCCAACCAAATAAGATTAGATGAGACTAGACGTGAATTCGAGACCACAGTAGAACATCTCTACAGACGTATCGATGAACTTCATCAGGAATCTAAAAGTCATACTGACAAACGAGCTGACCAACTTAGACAAATTTTGACAGAATCAAAATCCTAAAAAACAAAAAACCCCATCCTAAAAAGGTGGGGTTTTTTATTTATTTGAATATACCAACATTTCTACCTCTAACCCACCCATCGTTTAAATATGGGTTAATCTCAGTCTTTTTAATTTTTTTATTTTCGTTATTTTTAGTTATCCAACAAGTCCCGTATTGTGAATTTTTAATACCAATACCGGTCCCTTTCTTCACTTCACTCATTTTTTGTTTAGATTCATCTGTGTGAGTTTTCCCATTCCAATGGTAAAAATATTTTTTTTCTCGTTTACCTTCAAGAACTTGTTTTTTATAAGCATTACTTAATTTTTTTGAAAACTCTTTCCGAAATTCTTTATCTTGCATTTTTTTTAAAAACATTTCATTACCGGATTTAGAACATTTTAATCTATGTTCTTCAGAATAAAATGTTCCTCCGCCATAACCACCTGATTTAAGATTTATACAATTTTCATCTAATAATAAATCCGTATTAACAATTTCAATTTCACGTTCTTTTAAAGATTCTCTGTTAGGTAAAAACTCTAAAATAATTTTAGTGTGTTTATCCTTACCATACTTTCTAATTGAATATCTTAATCTTTTACCACTACCCATATACCCATCCTCTAAATTAGATGTACTGTGCATTCCAATATAGTATTTTTGATTAAAATTACAAGTGGTTTTATAGATATAGTGGATATGAGGTTTTTTTCTCGGCATTTTGTTCTTTTACTATAAATATCTCAAAATATAGTAAAAGAACAAAAATGTTAAGTGTGGAGATAGAGGGAATCGAACCCTCGTAGTTGTCCATAATGACTATTAAGTACT
>Ga0181355_1000909_pt1 | contig 12948 bp, 15 predicted proteins | sample Fa13VDMM15DN_FD_130099 | JGI IMG/M metagenome (GOLD analysis project Ga0181355, IMG submission 130099) | Freshwater viral communities from Lake Michigan, USA - Fa13.VD.MM15.D.N | ecosystem: Environmental > Aquatic > Freshwater > Lake | place: USA: Michigan | collected 2013-09-23 | reverse complement strand
TAGCGGTAGAGTAGGTATAGGAACATCACTTCCTACAGCTTCATTTCATATCAGCGGAGCAGCAGCAGATAGATTACTTAGGATACAATCTCCGGCTTCATCTTCTATTCTATTTGTAAGTGGTAGCGGCAACGTAGGTATAAATACAGAAACACCAAATTATACTTTAGATGTAAATGGAAATATAAATACTAATGCTAGTTTAATAGGAAATAATTTATTTGTTAATAGGGCTAGAGTGTATCTTACTGCTAGTTTTGGCGTAAGTGGTATTGATTTTCCACCAACAGCTATTATTCATATAAGTGGTGCTTCTGCTGATAATCTATTTAGAGCAAGCTCCCCAACTAACACTGATATCTTATTTATAAGTGGTAGCGGTAGAGTAGGTATAGGAACATCACTTCCTACAGCTTCTTTCCATATCAGCGGGGCGGCAGCAGATAGATTACTTCATGTGAGTTCACCAGCACAAAACAACATACTATTTGTTACGGGTAGTGGTAGAGTAGGAATTGGGACTTCAACTCCTGATGAATTATTGTCAGTTGTTCGTAGTGGCAATCCTAAAATAATAGCTGGGGATAATGTTGGAATCCAAACCAACCCGGGAGAATGGATAGATCTATTTTCAGAACCGGTTAGTAGTAAGTATATTCAAATAGCTGCAGATCAAATTTCAAATTCACCAACCGAATATACCGCCACACCTAGCAAGATTTATGGAACATTAACACAAGATGCTAATGTTTTAGGCACCCCAGATTATTGGATGGAAATAAAATTAGGAGCAAATGCTGGGGGCGCTATAGTTCTTATTCCCTGCTATTTACCTGCACCCTAATATGTTCCTCAAACCAACACCCGAACTCCTCCAACAAATTAAAGATAGTGGTAAACCCATTATCCAAATTACTATGGAAGAATTTCAACAAATAGCATCTAAAGGCAAATTACTAACTAACGAAGAAGCAAAAATTAAATTAAAAACACATAAACTTAAATAAAATGGAATACGTAAGAGAGTTATATTTATTTGTTCAAGCTAACGGATGGGAATTTATTCGTAGTGAACAATCGTGGGTCCCTTTTTTAGAATGGGTACGAACCGAATATCCAAATGACGATACATTGGAAAAAGCAATAGAAATAATAAACAATTATCAACCTTAATAAAAAATTTGGAGAATCAAAAATAGTTTTATATATTAATGGTTATGAAAAAACTATTGTATATAGCTCCTCATTTATCAACAGGAGGTTTACCCCAATATCTTTACAAAAAAATAGAACTTTTACAAGGAGAATTTGATATATACCTTGTAGAATGGGATAATCATACAGGAGGAGTATTAGTAGTACAACGAAATAAAATTACAAATTTATTATCTTCTAATCATTTTTTTACTCTAGGAGAAAACAAAACAGAACTTCTCCACATCATAGACGAAATCAAACCAGACACAATCCATTTAGAAGAAATACCAGAATTTTTTATGGATTATGATATAGCAGAACAAATATATAATACAAATCGCTCATATTCTATTATAGAAACATCTCACGATTCATCTTACGATACAACACAAAAGAAATTTTTCCCCGATAAATTTATGTTTGTATCAAATTGGCAAATTCAACAATATAAAGATATAGACGTACCTAAAATATTAGTTGAATACCCAATTGAATATAAAGAACGCCCCAATAGAGAAGAAGCATTAAAAACACTAGGATTAGATCCAAACAAGAAACATATTCTCCACGTAGGGTTATTTACTCCACGTAAAAATCAAGCAGAATTTTTTGAATACGCGCGGGCTTTACCTGAATATCAATTCCATTGTGTTGGAAACCAAGCAGATAATTTTAAGCATTACTGGGAGCCTTTAATGGAAAATAAACCCGATAATTTAACTTGGTGGAATGAAAGATCAGATGTAGATAGTTTCTATAGTGCTATGGATTTATTTCTTTTTACATCTAAAGGTAATAATAACGATAAAGAAACAATGCCCCTAGTAATACGTGAAGCTATTTCATGGCAACTTCCCATATTAATATATAACCTACCAGTATATCTAAACTATTTTGATAAATTTAGTAATATACAGTATATAGAATTTAACAATTTTGAAGAGAATTGTAATAAAATAAAAAATATATTATCTATAAATGATGATTTTATAAATACAGAAGAAGAAGTATTTGTTCTTTCCGTTTATCCCCAACAGCAGAGTGTTATAGAAGCAACAAAGGAATGTATAAAAGGAATTAGAAATACTAACCGTAAAATTATATTAACTTCACATTACCCTATCCCCGTTGAATTACAAGAATTAGTAGACTACTGTGTTTACGATTCAAACAATATTTTAACTAAAATGGATTTTTTTGGAGACGGATATTGTTATGATAATAACTTTGAATATATAATTAAATTAAAAGAAGAAAATAACGACACCTACCACGGCCCTGCTGTCTATATAAACTACTACAATGGGGTATCCTTAGCACAAAAACTAGGATTTAAAAAAGCATACCCTATAAACTTTGATTACATTCTAACAAACCCAGATTATATAGATCATATATCTAAAATTCTTAATACTAAAAAAATGTATGGGGGCACAACAAAAGGTATAGAGGGAATGCTAACTTATACTTACTTTTTTGGTATCCATGTAGATTTCTTTTTATCTTTATACCCTAAAATATCTACTTCTCAAGAATACGATAATTTAAAAAACAAATGGCAAAGCAACTCAGTAGGGTATGAAAATTTAATTTATTGCTCCTTAAAAAATCACCTGCCCCAAATCCACCTAAAATCAGAAGAACATTGGGAAGAATTAATTAAAAATAATTTTAATCATCTTGGATATTCTAGAATAGAATATTTTTCTGTACTTCCTGTACAAAATGCAACTGACCAATTTGCTATAGTAACCCATAATTCAAATAATACAGATAAAAAAACCATTGTTATTACCTTAATTGAAAACGATGAAATTAAAGTTAATGAAACTTTAAATTTAAATGGACAGTTAATATGGTATTATATTTATTCTTATAACAATGATAATATTATAATCAAACAAGATATGTACGACCTTGATGGGAAATTACTTAAAACCCATTCTATTAAAATAGATAAAGAATATATTACTAATCAACTACCTAAAAACGGATATTTTAAATTTAAATGAAAATTTGCCAAATAAACCCCGGTTGTGGTATCCCTATCCCCCCTCCATCTTGGGGAGCCATTGAAAAAATAGTATGGGAACTTACTTGTAATTTACAACAACTAGGCCACGATGTTGATATTAAATGGTGTAATGAGATACAATCTGGAGAATACGATATAGTAATGGTTCATGTTGCTAATTTAGCATTAGAACTGGCAGAACGAAATATACCTTATGTATTCCAACACCATGACCACCACGCCTTTCATTATGGGAAAGATTCATTTATTTATAAACAAAACAAAGAAGCAATGGAAAAATCTATATTTTCGTTGGTTCCTGCTAAATACTTAGTTGATTATTTTGAATTATCAAATGTATATTATTTTTCACACGGTGTAAATAATCAAATCTTTTACCCTGAAGAGCAGTATCCTTCCTCTCATAATCTATTGATGTTAGCAAATAACGGTTTAGGAGGGTATGGTGCTTACGATAGAAAAGGATTTGGAATAGGAGTTCAAGTAGCAATGTCTCGTAATCTACCTATTACAATTGCTGGTCCTAAAAATAATGAAAATTGGCTTAATGATAATCCTTGGGTTAAAGGTTATCCTAAATTAACAATGGTATGGGAACCCTCAAATGATGATTTGAGACAACTTTATACAGCTCATACTATATTTTTACATCCTAGTGAATTAGAAGCAGGACATCCTAATCTTACACTTTTAGAAGCGGCCGCTTGTGGTTTACCAATATTAGGATGGATAGAAATGGAAACTACATTTCATGGATTGTGGAGATCACCTCGTGATTTAAAAGAAATGTTACGTGGTTTAGATGAAATCATAAATAATTATACTGATTACAGGTATAGTTTATTGAACACTGCTCAAAAACTATCTTGGCTAAACCGCTCAAAAGAATTAATTCAATTATATGAAAGACATATTAATTAGAGAATATAATAATACTCAAATATTAAATATAAAAAATAAACCACCTCAAAATACCTTTAAGGTTAATTTTATCAATGGTGCTTTTTTAGAAATATTAGGTTCTATAAACGAAAAGTATAAAGTAATATTTACTAATCAAAAAAATAATAAAGTTATACACGAAACTAATATTACTAATAATATGTGGACTCGTACTAGTATAAAATATTGTATTGATTGGAAAATTGAAGTATTTATAGAATCTACAAATAAAAAAATATTTGAATATAAATTCAATCCTACAGGAAAACATGTCTATATTCATATAGACTCAAAAGCAATAGGAGATCATTTAGCTTGGTTCTCGTATATAGAAGAATTTAGAAAAAAATGGAATTGTAAAGTTACATGCTCTACGTTCCATAACCAATGGTTTAAATCTGTTTATCCTCAACTAGAATTTGTTAATCCTGGGACAGAAGTATTTGATATATATGCTATGTTTGAAATAGGATGGTTCTATGACAATAACAAAGCAGATACAAATAAAATACCTATAGATTTTAAACGTTTTCCGTTACAACAAACCGCTGCAGAAATACTAAATTTACCATATAAAGAAATCAAACCATTAATAAATACCCCCTCTCAAAAAACCAATATTCAAGACAAATATGTTGTAATAGCTCCTCACGCTTCAGCACACGCTAAATACTGGAACTATCCAGGTGGATGGCAAACAGTGATAGATTATTTAAACGATAAAGGATATAAAGTTGTTATGTTAACTGCTGAACCTTTAGGGGACGAATGGCACGATTCAAAATTGGGAGGCACATTAACGGGTGTAATAGATAAAACAGGATTTGATATACCTTTAGAAGATAGGATGGTTGATATTCGTGATGCTGCTTTATTTATAGGTATGGGAAGCGGGTTAAGTTGGATATCTTGGGCTTTAAATACTCCTACTATTTTAATTTCTGGTTTTAGTTACCCATACACTGAATTTCAAGATTGTGAACGAATATATCCTTTAGAACATAATGTATGTACTGGGTGTTTTAACAGACATAAATTAGATGCAGGAGATTGGGAATGGTGTCCTGATCATAAAAATACTCCTCGTCAATTCGAATGTACAAAATTAATCAAGCCCGAACAAGTAATCGAATCTATTGATAAATTTTTAAAAATATAATATTTATAACAAACAATTAAATCTATGGAAAATCAAAAATTAACACAAGAAGAATTAGCTACGCTAAAAGAATTACAACAAAACGGTCAAACCGTTATTGAAGAATTGGGCCAAATTGAATTTGCTAAATTCTCTCTAGAACAAAGAAGAGCTAAAACAGAACAGTTTTTAACAGATCTTCAAAAACAAGAACAAGAATTTGTCCAAACAATTACAAATAAATACGGAATTGGCTCTATAAACCCAGAAACAGGAGAATTTATTCCTTCTAGTACAGAGAATTAATTTTTACGAAACCCTGCCATATTTATAGTCAACAAAAAACTATATAAACATGGCAGAAACTTTAATATCTCCGGGCGTTTTAGCAAGAGAAAATGATCAATCGTTTATTACCCAACAACCTGTAACAGTAGGTGCCGCAATTATAGGCCCCACAGTTAAAGGACCCGTTGAAGTACCTACTATCGTTACATCGTATTCCGATTATTTAAATAAATTTGGAGCAACATTTGTAACAGGTGGACAGGTTTATACATATTTCACTTCAATCGCCGCTTACAACTATTTCAACAATGGTGGTGAAACATTATTGGTAGCAAGAGTAGTAAGTGGTACTTTTTCTGAAGCAACTAGTACTGCTATTAGTAGTAGTACTCAAGCAACTACTCAACCTGCTTTAGTATTAAAAACTATTTCTGAGGGTATTATAATGAACAATAGCTCTAGTTTAGATGCATCTGGTTCATTATTAAGTGGTTCTGCAGATAATGTAAGATGGCAAGTTGTAAACTCTAATACATCTTCTGGTACTTTTGATCTATTAATTAGACAAGGAAACGATAATGCCAATACTCCTATTGTATTAGAAACATGGACTAATTTGTCTATGGACCCGTTAGCTCCTAATTTTGTATCTAGAGTAATTGGTGATCAAGCATTAAATTTTGCTTCATCCGGAACTAGCTATTATTTAGATGTAACTGGTTCTTACCCAAATAACTCAAGATACGTTTATGTAAGTGCTGTTAATAACCCAACCCCGAGTTATTTTGACAATAACGGAATAGCAAAAGCCCAATTTACTAGTTCTATACCTATTAATGCTAGTGGTTCATTTACTGGAGCTATTGGGTCTGTATCTACTAATGGTCAATACTATAGTGCTATTACAGATGGTAACAGATCACAAGGTATTCCAAGTGCCAGCTATGGTAATATGATTAATTTATTGTCTAACCAAGACGATTATAGATTTAATGTATTACTAACCCCAGGCCTATTTAATTCATTACAATCATCTCAAGTAACTAGTATTATATCCAATACACAAAATAGAGGAGATAATATTTATGTACTTGATTTAGTACCATATAATCAACTTGTATCCACAATTACTACTCAAGCTTTAAGTAGAAACACATCATACGCTGCTTCATATTGGCCTTGGTTGCAAGTAATTGATCCTGATACTGGCCAATTTGTTTGGGTTCCCGCTTCTACCTTAATTGGTGGTGTGTACGCCTTTAACGACAATGTTGCCGAGCCTTGGTTTGCCCCAGCCGGTATTAACAGAGGTGGATTGGCAGGAGTAATTAGGGCAGAACGTAAATTATCTCAATCAGATAGAGATACATTATATAGCAATAAAGTTAACCCAATTGCTACATTCCCTGGTCAAGGTGTTGTAGTATACGGACAAAAAACATTACAAACAGCAGCATCTGCTCTTGATCGTGTAAACGTTCGTAGATTATTGATTGCTCTTAAGTCTTACATTTCTCAAGTAGCAAACAATTTAGTATTTGAACAAAATACAATTGCAACAAGAAATGCATTCTTAAGCCAAGTAAACCCATATCTCGAATCAGTACAACAACGCCAAGGATTATATGCATTTAAGGTAGTAATGGACGATTCAAACAACACTCCAGATGTAGTAGATAGAAATCAGATGGTAGGTCAAATTTATCTTCAACCAACCAAAACTGCTGAATTTATTTACCTTGACTTCAACATTACTCCAACTGGCGCAACTTTCCCTGCGTAAATTTTTAAAAATATAATATTTATAATAAAATAATATAACATGGCAGTATTAGATCCAAACGAAATATTTTTCACAGCCTTTGAACCAAAACAGGCCAATCGATTCATCATGTATATTGATGGTATCCCTGCTTATGAAATTAAAGGTGTAAGTAATGTGAATTTAACCCAAGGTTCAGTAGTTTTAAACCATATTAACGTACAACGTTATGTTAAAGGTAAAACTACTTGGGGCCCTATCACATTTACTTTATTTGATCCTATCACTCCTTCTGGTGCACAAGCAGTAATGGAGTGGGTACGTTTACATCACGAATCTGTAACTGGTAGAGACGGCTATTCTGATTTCTATAAAAAAGATTTAACATTTGATGTATTAGGCCCTGTAGGTGATATTGTATCTGAATGGATCATTAAAGGCGCTATGATTACTACTGCTAATTTTGGCGATTACAGTTGGGATACAGTTGATACCGCAATAAACATTTCATTAACTGTTCAACCTGATTACTGCGTATTGAATTTCTAAAAATCAATTACATATTTTTTAAAGAGAGCTTGGCAACCCCAAGCTCTTTTTTTATATTATCGCATTATAAGGGAAAGTTCTTTAATATTATTCAACAATTTAAATTAAAAAAATTATGACAACATTTTATTTTGTATTAGGTATGGTTACAGTCTTAGTAATTGCTGAGGTTGTGGCTGCATTTTTTGTAATTAAAATAATTAATTCCATAAAATCAAAAACACAACATTCAGAACGTTCTCTTGAAAACGAAACAAGAGATTTACACCAACGGATTGATAATACTGAAAGACGTATTGATCATGAAGTTCAAGAGATTCACAGGCAACTTGATTCTCGATTAGATAAGTTAGAAAACAAATTAACATCAAAACAAGTTATAAAAGGATAAAGAATCCAATTAAAGAACTTTCCCCTTATAATATTTATAATAAAACAATAAACAAAATGGAAAAACAATTAAACGAAGAATTCAAAAAAATGCAAAAACTTGCAGGAATTGTTAATGAAGCAGTTGACACTCCACAATGGCCTGATGCTATTCGTAATTTTATTATAAATAATTTATCTAATGATGAAAAAGAATTATACCTAGTGGTTAAGGCACTAGAAAAAACTCTAGAATCATTTAAAAATGAAATGGGAGAGTACGACCCAGATTTTCATTATGACGACCCAGATTTTGATTATGATTTATGGAAATATAGCCGCATTTAATAAATAAATCTTAAATAAGAGCTTGGCTATCCAAGCTTTTTTCTTATATTTAATAAAAATAAGTTATGAAACAAAACAATTTAATAAAAATAATGCAAGATCGTTTAGATGATTGTGTTGTAAGAGAACGTTATGAGATGGCTGCTAAACTAAGAGATTTAATTATCTACGAAACAACAGACAATGAGGAATATAAACACCAATATTATTTAAAATTACTTAAAAAATATGCTCCTGAATGTCCTGAATTTTATGAACGAATAAAAGAAAAATATTCACTTTCTTAGATTTTTTCTTAGATCTACAATATTTATAATCAACAAAGTTACACTAAATAAAAATTATGGCCGAATTAAATTTCCCAACAGAAATAGTCGATTTACCTTCAAAAGGATTAGTATATCCTGAAGGCCACCCTCTTCGCAGTGGCAAAGTAGAAATGAAATACATGACCGCAAAAGAGGAAGATATTCTAACAAACCAAAACTATATTAGCAAAGGTATAGTGTTAGATAAATTACTAGAATCTCTTACTCTGAATAAAATTAATCTTAAAGAACTAATAACAGGTGATAAAAACGCCTTGCTTGTAGCGTCTCGTATTTTAGGTTACGGTAAAGAATATTCATTTACTGTAGACGGAAAACCGTACGAAATAGATTTATCCACTTTAGAAAATAAACCATTTGATGAAGATGCTATTACACCTAGAGGTACTCTTAAATTTACCCTACCAACATCAGGTGCTGAAGTAGAAGTTAAATTCCTTACAGATAAAGATACAGAAATAATAGAGCAAGAAGTTAATGGATTAAAGAAAATCAATAAAGATTCTTCTCCTGAAATTACAACTCGACTAAAACATCAAATTGTATCTATTAACGGGTCTACAAATAAAAACGATATTAAAGATTTTGTTGAAAACCACTTACTAGCTCGCGATTCTAGAGCACTTAGAAATTTCATCAAAGACACATCCCCAGATGTTAATTTAAAAACCAAAGTTATGGTGAATGGTGTAGAGGAGGACATCGACATACCAATTAGTCTTAACTTTTTTTGGCCTGACCTCTGATATAATACCACAATATAGGTTAAGTATATTTAACCAAATACACGAAATAGTATTTCACGGTCAAGGGGGGTATAGTTGGGAAACTGTATATAACATGCCGTTGTGGCTTCGTAAATATACATTTGATAAACTAAAAGAATGGCATACTCCTAAAACGAACGAAAATGAAGATTCTTGGGTACAGGGTGAAGCAGTAAAAGAAGCTGTTAAAAATAAAAAAATTAAGCCGCCCACTTATGTTACAAAGGCATTACGTAAAAAGTAGTGCCTTTTAATATTTATAATAAAATATTCTAATGGCAGAAGAACCATTTTCAGGATTAAATAATGAAGCTGTAAAAAGAGCTCAAACAATTAGATTTGAGTTGGGAGAAATTGAAGCCTCTTTTAAACGTATTAATAAAAGCAGCACTGAAAATAAAGATATATTAAAAAGTCTTGAAAAAACTTTCGGTAATATAGAAGGATCAATAAATCAAGTAGCTAAATTACAAGAACAAGCCAAATCTAGCACAAAAGGAACAGCAGACGCATTAAAAGAACAAACCAAACAACTAAATATTGTTCGAAACCTAAATGCCCAGATTGATTTATTATATGAAAAATCAACAGATAAAAATGGTAAAATTAATTCAAGTATACTTCAACAAGCTAAAAATTTAAGCGAAGCAAGGGATAAAGCTAGAGAATTAGCAGGAATATTTGGTGATATAGTTGAAGATTCTTCTAAATTAGATAAATCTACCATTTTCTTTTCTAAGATAGCTGAAGTAGTAAAAGATATACCGGGCTTAAGAAAATTCTCTAGCCCTTTTGAAGCCGCTGCAAAAGCTGCACGACAACAGGTGCTAGATAATGCTAAAATAGAAGCAAACCAAAAAAATATTACTGAACTTACTGAAGCCCAATTAAAAACAGGAAGAGGACTAACAGCAGAAAAACTTAAAGAACTAGGACTATCTGAAATTACAGGAAAAAATACAGGAGCAACAGCCGCTAATTTACTCAGAACATATCAGGCTACTAGTAAAACATCAAGTTCAATGATGGCCGGTTTGAATGCTGGTATGAAATCTGCTGGAGCGTCTTTTAGTAATTTCTTTAAAGGAGGGGGATGGATAGGAGCAGTAATAGAAATACTTAAACTTGTTAAAGATGCAATGTTCGCTGGTGACGCAAGAGTAACAAGTCTTGCTAAAAATCTAAGTATAAGTAAAGATGCAGCTGCTGATGTATATAGTAATTTAACTAATTTAAAAGGATCTTTAGATACGGTTTATGGAACTACAACAAATATAGTTGAAGCCTTTAATCAGGTATCTACTGCTACTGGGTTCATAGGAGTAGCTACTAAAGATCAAATAGAAACACAAATAATTTTAACTAAAAACTTAGGATTACAAGTAGAAGAAGCTAACCAACTTCAAGGATTATTTGCAGCAAACAATACAGAAGCTAGCAAAGGTGTGGATATTGTATATGACCAAGTAGCTGCTTTTGCTAATGAAAATAAATTATTGGCAAGTGGTGCTCAAACTCTTAAAGAAATTCAAAATACTAGCAAATTAATTTTAGTTAATTTTAGAGGAAATATACCCGCCCTAACCAATGCTATTTTAGAAGCTAAAAAATTAGGACTTAGTTTAGATCAAGTTAATAAAGTAGCAGGATCTTTATTAAATTTTGAAGAATCAATTTCAGCTGAACTAGAAGCAGAATTATTGCTTGGAAAAGATATTAATTTAGAACGAGCTCGTTTATTTGCATTAAATAATGATATTGCTGGTGTAACTAAAGAGATAGCAGCACAAGGAATTACTATTGAAAGCTTTAGTAGAATGAATAGAATTCAACAGGAGGCTATAGCTAAAACTTTAGGAATGCAAGCTGAAGAATTAGGTAAAGCCTTATATGATGCTAAAGTAATAGAAAAATTAGGTGGTCGAGATTTAGAATTAAAACGAGAAGCTGCTAAAAAAGCAAGGGAAATTGCTGAAGCAACAGGAGACGCGAAAAAAATAGCAGAAGCTATGAACGAGGAAGCTAGAATAGCAGCTATTGAAAAAGGAATATTAACCGGAAAAGCTTTAGAAGACGCTGAAAAATCAGTTAGTATACAAGAAAAATTTAATGTTATGCTAGAAAGAGCCAAAGAGATATTCAGTGATGTATTTACTGGGGAAAGGCTGGATAAATTTGCTGACGGGCTTGAAAGATTTATTAAAGCTATAGAAAGTGGTAGAAGTTTAACTAGTATATTTCTTTTTGGACTAGATTCTAAAGAAGAAAAACTTGAGAGATATAAAAAGCTTGAAACTAAAAGATATGAGGATAGTTATTCCTTTCAAGAACATCAAAAACTTTATTATAATAAGCCTAAAAACATAATGTCAAAAACAGCTTTAATAAATAATGAAAATATTAAAGTAACAAAAAGTGGTCAAATGTATTCTGAAGAAGATATAATGGGGTTTGCTGCTATGCAAAAAGGAAACAGAGAGATGGCTGAACAAAAGGAACTTATAAATACTATTAATAAATTAAATCAACAATTAGAAAAAGGAATTACAGCAAACGCCTATCTTGACTCTAATAAAGTAGGTACTGCTCAAAATATGGCTACAACTAAAACATAATCTTTTAATATTTATAAACAAAAAACACTATGGCACTATTAAATAAACTATTAACCGACGGATCTACATTAAGTGGATTTGATGGAGTTACCCCATTAACCCCAATAGGTTCAACAGATCAATCTAGATTGCACTACACATATTCTATAAACGGTGTACCATTCCTAAGATCTAGACCAGAACCATCTCAACTAGATTTAAATGGTCAAACTCCTAAAAAATATTTAGATACACTTCCTAGAAGATAATGCCTTTAATTGATCTTAAAACAGATCTTAAATCCCTTAAATATGGGAGAGACAGGTTTGATGGAGGAAGTAGTGGACAACCGTTCATACAAACTCCTATTCCTGATGGGACATCGACTTTAGGAGGGGCATTAGCTCAAGACTATCTTCTTAGGGGGGGCCCTAGAGCATTAATAGATTCGGGGGTTGATGTTTTGAGATTAAATAAATATTTTAAAACAACAAGTGGTGTATTATTTACCACTAAACAAAATTTACTGTCTCGTACTGCATCCCCCGCTCAAGGAGGAACAAAACAAGCACCTAAATTATTTAATGAAGGAGTATACAATCCTTTATCAACGCTAGCACAAGCTGGTGT
>Ga0181355_1000908_pt1 | contig 12948 bp, 7 predicted proteins | sample Fa13VDMM15DN_FD_130099 | JGI IMG/M metagenome (GOLD analysis project Ga0181355, IMG submission 130099) | Freshwater viral communities from Lake Michigan, USA - Fa13.VD.MM15.D.N | ecosystem: Environmental > Aquatic > Freshwater > Lake | place: USA: Michigan | collected 2013-09-23 | reverse complement strand
CGCGAGTATGTTGACTATCGTCTAACCTACAAGACCTTCAACGACGTGCGTGGATTCGGAATCCCGAACCGTGAGGACAAGACCATGGAGTTCTTCATGGACGAAGACCTGCCGCAAGATCCGAGCGGGTCTTACCTCATGCACTGGGAGGAAATCACCAACGCCATGCCATCCGTCCAGAAGGTCGCGATGCAAGGCATCTTAGATCGTCGCATCGGGCGGTATCACTTCCCCGAAGATACTGTCATGATGGCGTCTGGTAACAAGCTGGCACACAAGACAGGTGTCGAGCGTATGCTCGCTGCTCTGGCTGACCGCTTCGCCATCTACCATGTCCGCCCCGATCTTGATTCCTACATGGGGTATCTGCAAGAACACAGCAAGTCATCCGAAGTGTTGGCTTTCCTCAGTAGCAATCCCAATGCTACGTATGACTTCGACATCAAGAAGTGGGACGGCGAGTCTAACCTTCCAACCTTCCGTTCGTTCGACAGGCTGGATGATCTTGCCGCATCCTACAAAGATGGCAGGGAGATGGCTGCTGATCCACTGCTGCGGGCACATGCCGCTAGCTGTGTCGGGTCTAAGTATGGCGACCAGTTCGCTCAGTATGTCAAGCTCACAACCGAAGTCGGTGATGTCGCCAAGATGATCGAAGAAGCAGACACCTGCACCATCCCATCCGCAGTGGATATCAAGTGGCTCATCGCATGCCGTGCGATTGTTCTTGCCACCAAGGATAATGTCGGGCAGGTTCTCTTGCTGGCACATCGCTTGACTGATCCGACGCGACAGTCAGAAGAGATGCAAGCGATGGAATCATTCGTCGGCAACACAATCAAACGTCGCAAGCAGGATCTCCTCCGCACCAAGGAGATGCTGGCTTGGCACATCAAACATGGAGAAGTCCTCAGCAGTTGATCTTGTATCCCGTATCCTGAATCATGAACCAGATACCCCGCTCACGCATCGGGTATCTGGCTCCACTGATACAGCGATATGGTTTAGCAAGTGGTTACATAGCATGTGTTCAATCCACATGCTACGTGACGGCTGTGACTATCTATGTTCGAATGAAGTATACGAGATCTGGACTCAGTATCCAGACACAATGAAACACCTAGCAACCTGTCATAAATATGACACCCAACAAAATGAATGCGAAACAAAAAATAGAACGAGCGATGGTAGTCATCGCCAACCACCACGATGGCTTTGCTGCAGCAGCCTGCGCCATGCCGTGGATCGAGTCATCCAAGATACCCACCGCCTGCACCAACGGCGAGCGTGTCTTGTATAACCGCGAGTTCGTTGACGGCTTGTCGCTGCCAATGACTGTCGGCCTCATCATCCATGAGGTGATGCACCCACTGCTCGGTCATCTCGAGCGGTCAATCGGCATGGATCACAACAGAGCTAACGTAGCATTCGACTACGAGATCAACAACATGATTACTGCCTACAACAAGACAGCATCCCATCCGATCATCCTTCCGTCCGAAGCGCTGATTGACTTCGACAAATATAAGAACGAAGCGGGTGAAGTCATCTATCGCAAGCTAGAACAAGAGCAAGAGCCAGATGATGACGACGACGACGGCGGCAAGTCGGATGACGGCGACAAAGACGGCAAGTCGGATGACGGCGACAAAGACGGCAAGTCAGACGGTGACGGTGACGGTGACGGCAAGTCGGATGACGGCGATGGAGATGGCGACGGCAAGTCGGATGACGACGGTGACGGCAAGTCAGACGGTGACGGTGACGGCAAGTCAGACGGTGACGGTGACGGTGACGGCAAGTCAGACGGTGACGGCAAGTCAGACGGTGACGGCAAACCATCTGACAAGAAGCAGCCCAGTTCGGCTGGCGAGTTCGAACGTCCAGTCAACCAGCAGAAGGCGCGCGAAGTCTCCGACCGCTGGCGTGAGATCCTCAGCAGCACCATTCAGACAGCGCGGCTTCGCGGCACTGGCGGTGGTGACTTCCTACAGAAGCTAGCCGAAGTGATGGAGCCGCCCATCACACTCCGCGAAGTGCTTGAGAAGTTCGTATGTGAAGCTACTATGTCAGATGATTCCACTCGACCAGACAAAACTTACATGGCGAACAACGACATGTTCGTCACTGGCATGGAGAGCGAGCGTCACGGCACGATAGTCTTCGTGAAGGATACCAGCGGGTCGATAACCGATTCGATCCTCAAGCAAGTCTGCGCCGTGATTCAGGATTCCTGTGACACGCTTCGGGCATCCCGTCTCGTAGTCATGGACGTTGACGACAGAGTCTGCGACGTCCAAGAGTATGCACCGAACGAAGAGATACCACTCACTGCCAAAGGCAGAGGCGGCACTGACTTCTGTCCCGCATTCGACTGGGTAGAGGAGAACGCACCAGATGCGCGTGTCATCATCTACTTGACAGATGGGTGGGGTTCATTCCCAGACGAGCCTTCCATACCCACTGTCTGGATCTCATGGGATCGGCCAGAGTCCAGCTATCCGTTCGGTCAAGTCCTCAAGTTGGACGACGCACTGAACACCTCTATCTAACAAACCAACAGGGGGAGCGCATCTGATAACGCTCAATCTCACTGTCATATATATGACAACCAACTGAAATACAAAACAAACATATGAAAACTATAGACGTAATCAAACAAGCCAACGAAAACTCACCGCTCAAAGCGAAGTCCTCAATCCTCAGATGGGAGCCAGCTTCCCGCTCCCTACTGTTAAGACGTGACGGGCGGTGGCATCCCGTCGTTAGCCTATTCGACGGAGTCCTCATTCAGTATATCCAAGCTGGAAATTCGGATGGTCTTAGTAGGTACGTCGATAGGAATGCGTTCAACGCCTTTGTAGATCAACAAGCGCGTGCGCGCCTCCATCTCCTCATCCCACCACAACTACCGTATAGTGTAGAAGAGCGCACTCCGAGCTGCGTCGCGATGCTGCGCGGTATTATGGATAGCGTAGCTCCGAAGGTTGGCAGCAATCTATATTGGCAATGGGCGTTCCAATACATGCTCGTCTCCTACTGCGCCACAGTAAGATCCGCTGCTACATCATTGGAATCGAAGCTTAACTCAATCATAACCGCACCCGCTTACTCGCAGCTTAGTTCAGCTCTGGCAGCATTGTCTGACACAGTATGTCGCGGCCGTGTCCTGAACTACGCCGAACATTGCCGCGCAGTTACATCGATTATGGATACGCTTAGGCAGAGTTTTTACAGTGCCAGCTCGATGCTCGGCGCGGCATACTCTGATGAGGATGGCCTTAGATACAATCATCCAGTTATTAAAGCGAAGCTGGTGACTGTAGATGTGGCAGGCAACTGGGGGGTTAGTGATCGCGATCACAGATACGACTTGTCTATCCGCGTAGAGAACCCCGCAAAGCTTATGGATCACTGGCCAGATCTTGTCAGTGTCTTAGCATCTGTCGGAATTGAAGAGCCGACACCTTACGGCCTTACCTTCTCTCAAGATAACCTCGCGGCGATTGCGTCGCTCATCGACGTGGCCAAGCTCGACTATGCGGAACCGCAGAAGTGGCGGGACGCCGCGACTGGTGTCACCGCCCGCGAATCAACTCCGGTATCCGCAATGGAGTTCGCATAACAATCTACCAAACAACAATATGAAAATGAAACATAAAGCACCGCTAATCAATACTGGAAACTACAAGACCCGCAAGGGTGAAGCCATCGGCTACAAGACTATCGGACTGCATCTCGCGCCCGCTAACCTCAGTGGCTACAACGTGTGCATCAAAGCCAGTGCTGGCTGTAAGGCAGCCTGTCTCAACACGGCAGGCCGTGGCGCTATGTCGTCCGTTCAGTCAGCGCGCATCGCCAAGACCCGCCTGTTCGTAGAGGATCAGCCGCAGTTCATGGCCCGCATGCACGCTGACATGCTCACTGCAATCAAAGCTGCGCGTCGTGCTGGCATGCTTCCAGTAGCCCGCTTGAATCTCACAAGCGATCTGTCATGGGAGTCTATCCGCATCTGGAAAGATACTGGTGACAAGGCGACACTGATCTCCACCTTAAGTGACGTGCAGTTCTATGACTACACCGCTGATGCTTCGCGCATGATGCGGTGGCTTGCTGGTGACATGCCACCCAACTACCACCTCACGTTCTCCCGCAAAGAGACCACGCCCGACCTATTGGTGGACTCCATTGTCAAGTCTGGTGGCAATGTAGCCGTCGTCTTTGACAAGCTGCCGACCACATGGCGCGGACATAAAGTTATTGACGGCGACGAAAATGATCTTAGATTCTTAGATCCAATCGGCGTTATCGTCGGCTTGAAATACAAAGGCAAAGCGAAGACTGATGATTCAGGATTCGTGATTCATTCAACGAACAGACAACAAACAACATGAAATACAAACTACGCTACTACTTAGGAAAGGTCTTCAAGTTTCTTGGCTTCTGCCGCGATTGCAGGGCGGCCTTATACTTCACAAAATACGGTCAGGGCGTGTGCCCTAGATGCTCAAAGAGATACTGAACACCGATCAACTAACAAACAACATGAAAATAATACTACAAACTACCGACTCTGAATCTAAATACGCACGCTCCGCAGAGGTGCGTGTCGGGTACGACGATCTCAACATACACGAGGTGTGGGAGGACTTGATTGTTCCTGCGCTTCTAGCATACGGGTTCGCACGAGAATCAATCGACAAGATTAACGGATAACGGATAACGAATAACGAATAACGAATAACGAATAAAGAATAGATTATGAACACACCAACCAACTCCGAGGCGTTGCCTCTCACGAATTGTTCGGCTCTTGTTGTCCACTGCGTTAGTAGTCTGTCGCACGATGTGTATATCGGCAGACCATCAAAATGGGGGAACCCGTTTGAGATCGGGAAAGACGGCAACAGAGAAGCAGTAATACAGAAATACCGTGAATGGGTAGTGACCCAACCTGATCTTATGGCTGCTCTGCCTGAGTTGCGCGGGAAGGTGCTGGGATGCTGGTGCGCTCCTAAATCGTGTCACGGCGACGTGCTTGCCTCTCTCGCCAACCACCAACACGACGTAACCGATGAGATCGTGGATGCCGTAGAAAACGATGTCGGGCTGGAATCTTGCAACGCCGTAACGCCGACCGACTTCGGGATGTAATTCTGAACAACCAAAAACCATGACAACACCAAATGATCCTAAAGGCGCAATCGGCGCTACGAAAACATAACCAGTAGATATCAACTATAAAGCAAACAAACATTATGCAAACAGACAGTCCCACATCAATAACACTAGACATCAACGGAAATGATGTATCCATCAAATCCAAACAGGAAGGCGGTCGCTGGGCAGTGATCGCTTTCACCCCATCCTGCTCTTTGCGCAGCAACAAGACGCACCGACCCCACCTACTTGACATGTTCTGTGAGGCCGTATTAGCGGGCTGTGACTCGGATAGCGATGGAGACTTGGACATGATTCGGAAAGGCGTACTTATGATAACGCCAAACATAACAAGTGGGCAGTGAAGCCGGACTTGTATTCGGACGATCCCAAGTTCCATGAACTGATCGCCCATGAGTTGTTCCACGTGGTCTCTGCAAGATACAGGATACCTTATCATGTTCTCGATTCCAAGAAGAGATCGCGTGGCGCTGTCGCATGCCGCGACGTTGCTTATCAAACCGCTGTGTCGCTGTTCCTATTAGATCTCAAGCAGGCCGCGCGAGCCTTCGGAGTTAGTCCAGCCACTATCTTAACGAGCACACAGCGCACGTTGGACAACTGGAATCCCGACGCATCTAGTAAGGTGCTTGTTGAAGTGTTCAAGGCGGTCGTCTTGAAGCTGGGATTAAAAGAGTGAGCAGTTTAGAGTGGGCAGTTTATTTAGTGTCGAACTTAATAAACTGCTCCTCCTTATTAAACTCGTCGTTTAAGATCTTCAACCTACGGTAGCCCTCGTCGCCAAGGTTATTGACAACCCTTTCGGCGAGTTCTTTATTGATGACTGGTCGCTCGGTATATCCGTTAAATATCAGATTAATATTTTTCGGCCCATAACCCTTCTCCTTCAGAATGCTCGCTGCTTCATTGATGGACAGGTCGCCGTGTTTGCTAGTGACGAGTCCTCTGGTAGTCTTGAATACATCTCGACTAATCTCAATCTTATTGGCTGTATGTTCGCGGGCTAGCTCTTTAATTTCTTCATCGGATATCGGACGCTTACTTCTGAGAATATTCAAACTCGCTCTATTGGCTCTCAGCTCGGTGCTCGCGTTGGCAACCAGCTTCGTATACTGCGCTACCGTATCTACTGGGAAAGATCTAACGGGCGAACCCTCACCTATTACTATTGAAAGCGCCGAATACTGGTCGTCTATTACGGGCGCTTGAGTCGCTTTATACGCATCAATCGCTTTCTCAAGAATGCGTGGGTTGTAAGATTTATCAAGAACATATGCGATTCCTTTCCCAAGTATCCCTAAACCGTCCTTCTCACCGTAGATTTTCTGACCTGTTTTAGAGTCTCTATTGTAACTAGCATCAAAAATAGCGCCAGCAAGTATCTGTTGATCTCCGTATGTGCCCCAAATAGAACTTAATACGGCCATAGCAGCGCCGGATATGTCGCCGCGCCGCGCTTTCTCAAGCCCGCGCAGTATCGGATCGACCCCCAATGCGAATGGATTGACGAATGTTAGATCCACAGATCGTAATTTACCACCCAATGTGAAGTAAAGGATCGAGTTGTCCTGCATGAAAGACGGGAGGGCGCGCCGCCGCACTTCCTCTTCTTCATCTCCGATATCAAAAATCTGTTGGGCTATTGCACCAAGCCCACCTGAAATAAGTGTTAGCACCGCAGTCATACCAATCATTCGTTTTGCACCGCGTGCGGCCATTACTGGGTTGCCAGACTTCATCTCAGCAACGCCTTCTTTGTATGTGTTCCATATGATTCGGGGCACTTCAATTTTGAATCTTAGGAACGGAGATACCAAAACTCCAGGCCCTCTAACAAATTCTTTTACGATGGGCGGTGCTTCTGAGTAGCTCTGAGCAGTCGCAAGAACCTTTCGAGCAGCTTCTCGCTTCATCTCATAATCACTTAGGCGGCTATAGTAACTATCGTTTCCAGCATCGATGTCTGCTTGTCTCGCTCTTTCAAGAGTAGCAAGCTCATGCTTGAAATAAGCTATTTTGTAGAAGCCGTCAACGGCGCCAGATAATGCTTGAAGTCTAGACATGAGCGGGCCTACTGCTTTAGATCCTGCATCTTTAATGGCCTTCAACTTGTCTGCGATATCTTTCATATCGTTCTCCATCTTACCGACAGAAATCTTTCCGCTGAGTATATCCTTCAGGAGACCTGTCGTTATCTCGTTGTTTAGAATGCCGAAGGCGGCAAGCTCAGCTTGTAGCTCATTGATAGCGTTCGGGTCTTTACGGAGGTTGAGGAGGTTTCCAACCAATCCCAACTCTTTGCCCATATCAAATACGTTGATAAAGCCTTGTGACGGGCCGAAGAATATCATGTTGCTAACAATGTTACGTAAGTAGAATCCAACAGAGAATAATGTTTTTGCTCCGAGCGATAGGCCCGTCAGTGTTGAAGCCAGCCATTGCATGTTCTCGATGGCCCTCTTTGCCCTCGTCTTATTCTCACTATCAAACTGAGGTGCATAGGCGTTACGCATGCCGTCAATCAGTTCTTTAGGTCCGTAGTAATGGTATGTGGGGTCATACTGGCCATCAAGATCTTTGGGTATTGTATCTTCGGCGTCTCCAATAAAGGCGCGACCCGTTCTAAGGTTAACGAAGTCGCCCGCAATAAAGGCTGGGTCGTTGCGCATTTTCTCATTTAACTCATCCCGCGTCATGAGGAACCCGACCATTTCCTTCTTACCATCCAAATTAACCTGCTCTACCATTGAACCAATAGAGATCAGGTTGTTGTAGAACGATTGGCGCGAAGCCATCGATGTTACAACGGCGAAGGTTCGGAACATGTTGTTGATCGCCTCCTCTGGTTTGTCGTATTCTCCAAGTAGTTCGCGGACGGCTGGATCTAAGTTACCTTTGTTCTTAAGGTTATCGATCAGCGACTTGGTCACGCCGCCTTCCAGTGGCCTGCGCTTACGATAATCCTTCTCATAGGATCTTAGGAACTGAGCCATGAAGTTTGCTACCGCCGATGGATCTTCATCTACTTGGTCTTCAGCCTTTTGCTTAGCTTCCTCCTTTGTAAGCTCCTTCTTGGTTTTGGTAGAGTCTTTGTCAGCGTCTATCTTGGATTTCTTTTTAAGAGTCGATGCGAGTTTGGCGACGTAACGCGCGCGGAAATACGGCGTGGCGTTGTTGCGGATCTCAACGAATTTTTCATCACTCGATGTGAGAACTTTGTCTATGTAACCCTCTTCGTTGAATGCTCTGTAAGCGCGTGTCAGATAGATTCCCATGTTCGAATCGAACTTGATCTGCATACTCTCTGAAAGAGCGTATGTGTCCTTTAGCTTTCTGGAGAACCCGTCGATCACCGAGCGGAACTCGGTTATAGTGTCGGCTAGTTCCGGATAGTCTTCGCGGATACGGCCCAGAGCAGCACTCTGCTTGCGTCGGACTTCCTCACGGGCGACATCGCGCAAAGCTTCGATTTGGTCCTTAACCATTCTCTTTCGCATCTCAGATGTTGCTTCTACAGAAATATATTTTGGGTCGAGTGTTCCTTCTTTGACCCTTCTCTTGCGTTCTTTCAAGGCTGACAGATAGGACTGCGATAGTCTGAGTCTGGTCTCTTTATCAACCGTAAGCAGCTCGGTGCTTCCCGCTGCATCTGCAAGATCGTTCGGATCTACCGCTCCATCCGTTTCGTCGAGCAGCCTAGCCAGCTTCGACATGTAATTCTTAGCGATAGCCTCTACGGCATTCTCAAAAAATATCTGCTGCTTCTTCAAGCGGGTTACACGCGGATCAAGCTCGCCTTTGAACAAGCTTACTATGCCTGAGAACCCTTTGTAGTTCCCTTTTACATACTGTGAAACTGGCAGATCGATGGAATCAATCACGCTCTGGAAGCGGTTAGCTACTTCTTCATCTGTCGTTTCATCTGTGATATCCACGCTAGTCGCAGCGAACTGGCGGCGAAGAACTTCAAAGCCAGCCAGTGGCGTACGTGGGTCGAACGCATTATGGCCGTCAACCGAATAAGAACCAGCATGCAGGTAGCGCAACTCATTCGACATGAGGTGAATAATCGCTGCGAGTTCTGGGTTGTTCTTGTTGAGATTGTAACGAGCGTATGTCCGTCTGAATACTCCACGGAGGTAGCGCAACGCGATCTGCATCAGGTTCGGGCTGCCCTCAAAGAAAGCGATGTCCTCCTCTGTGGTGGAGCCGCGAGCGACCCGTTGATGATACATGCGCAGATACTCGCCTATCATCTGGCGTTTGACGTCCGCCGCGTCCGGCCCGCGAATGCCATCCTTCAAAGAAGCGCGGAGTTCAGGGTCGGATGTGTAGTCGTCGATGATGCCGTCGAACTCTTGGTCAAGAGTCTCGTCAACCAGCGCGTTGATCTTCTCGATTGGAACAGCGTTGAACTCAGCTACGTGAGTAAGCTCTTCATTGATGTATGTTTCGAGTAACGCCTTAGCCATGTTGGCGTCTTCGATCACCGAGCTGCGAGACAGCAACCTATTGCGCATGTTGGCTCTATTGATAAATATCGCGGACTGCTCCGTGCCATCTGTATTGCGGATGATCGTGGCGACGATAGCCTCGTTTGGTCGCCCATCGAATGTGCCACTATCATCAGCTTCTTGTTGAGTATTAAATACTGATACCGCTACATCGGCTGGGATCAACGAACGCACTGCCTGATCGATCAGATAGTCAATCATCCGCTGTTGTTGAGCGGTTCCGAGTTCACCGTCAACGAGTGGCTCCAAGCTGGAGAACTGAGTGAGATCGATCTCAGCAGCGGGTTTTGCTGCATCTCTAATTGATTTTGGAATCGGGGAGAACTTACGCCCTTCGTCGATTGTCTCAGCTGCCGCGCGATCCATCCGAGCTTCAATCGAAGTGGATGCCGGATCGATGTTGCCGATTGTGGTGAAGTCGATAAGGTCTGCAAACGCAGAGTCAAAGGCTTTGTTCAAGCGGACTCCAAACAGATCCTTGATCGCGTCAATGATACGGGTGAAGAAGTTCCTGCGACTACCAGCATCTCTGGTTACTTTGAGCGTGTTCTGGAAATCGCTGGACGTGAAGAACGTGGCGATGAACTCTTCGATGTTCTGAGTGCCCGACTCAAACAGTAGGCTTGCGCGCCCACCATCAGCAAGCTGCTTGTCATATGCGCGGCGTGAGATTTCAAGCAAACCATTGAGGCGCTTCTTAGCCGTGCGCTGAGAATCCGTGAGTTCGGATTCAGGCTTGGTGGTGAGGTCAACAGTAGCTGCGTGGAGATACTCATGAAGCAGGACGGACTCGATGCCCATTCCGTAGTATCCTGTCATATTTATGACAACGTGTCCGATACCATCGGAACCGACGCTGAACTCGCCTGCCTTATTGTTGTCGATGTTGGCGATGGTGAACTTGGTTTTGTTAATCAGATCAGGATTCTTGAGCAAGAACTGGGCGACAGCGCGGTGCTGCTTGTTCTTGCTGCTCTTCATGATCTCCTTCATAGCTGCGGCTACAGAGTTCGGGTTACCGGATTCAAGGTTCAGGCGCTTGATTTCTTTCTCGTTCTTGACGCGGAAGAAATTACGGTGCTTTGAGTTGATGAACGACGGTGCATCAAAGCGGTGGATTTTCTCTGCCAGAGATTTGTGTAAACTCTTCGCTTCAGATTCCGTGATATTTAGTTTTTCCGCGAGCAATGTCGGAACAGATTTCTGTGTGAGTAGTGTGGTCTCTAATTCTGAGAAGCCAAGTCTACGTAACGTGTCGCGTTGTTTCTTATCAGCGACCCTCTTGAAGTCGTATTTGTAAACGCCGTAGGCTTCGAAAGCCCTGCTGATAAGAGCCGTCGATTTATTCGTAGCTTGAAAGCGGTCGAGAAACTGACGGCGGAATCGGTAAGAATCCGTTTGGGAATGGCTTTTAGATACTGCCCATAGGGCGATAGCTCTAAATAATTTTTCTGGTTTCAGGCTTTCGGCAAGAGCTGGGCTGTCTTTATGGACGGTGTCCTTAGCGAGTGCTCGCAGGGCTAGCTGAACGTCTCTGTCGGAGTCGAACAGCTCGTATGCGGGCTTCAAAAAGAGCTTCGGCATCGCTGCTGCAGCTTCACTAGCCGCTAGTTTATCAAAGATGTATGGGAGTGTAGACTCGCCTGTGGTATACATTTGCCCAAACTCGGACTCTTTCACAGCCTCAATAGCGCCCGAACGCTTTTTAGGGTCGAGCGCGAAGACGTCTTCAGTGGCTTTCTCCTCAAGGGCATACTGGACTCGTTTGAGGGCGCGTGTACCTACTCGAGACGCAATAGCTTTTATGTTGGGGAACAAACCGTTTTCATCTGGACGCGCAATATCATCATTGATAATACCGTCGATATAAGAATCGAGGACTCTGTTCTCCCAATCGGCGGTAAGCTTCTTCGTCTTGTTCTTCTCGCCTTCTTTTAGGATTGGTTTGCGCTGGCCTTTCTTAAAGCCAAACGTATAGATGAAGGCGGCTTTGCGGTTTGTTTCTTCCGTGATTGGGAGATCGGTTTTAGCACCCGTAAAGTCAGCGGGAACTTTGATACGTTCTAGTAAGGCGTTACGCGCTTCTTGCTCAGCCCCAGCTTTGATCGAAAAGAGACCGTCCACCACCTCTATTGCTCCCGCTCTCTGGAGGCTCTGGAATAGCTCTCCAAATAAAAGAGCTTTCTTAAACTCTGGGACAAGCTCTAGCGCCGCCGTTTCTTTAGCTAGCTCAAGGCTTGCCCCCTTTAGGTTGGCGCGGCTAATGTCTGACATGGCAAGCATTGCAGCAGCCATGTCCTCCGCTTGCTTCTTGGCAGTTTTGTCTTCTTTTTTACTATAATCGCCAGCAAGACTACCCCCTCTAAAAATCACATAAATTTTTCCGATAAGGTCGTCTACCTTAATAGACGCTTCGCCGAATGTAGTTTGAGCGTCGTCTAATGGCGTGGTGTCGGTAATGTTATTCAGATCGCGATGGATTTCCATCGGAGCGTAGGACAGCGGTTTGAATCCCTCAAGGAGTTCAAACGAATCGTCGGCAGTCTTAGATACGAGTGACGTCTTTTTGCGGCCGCTCCTTTTATCTTTGCGTTCCAACACATTCGGGTCTGCTGCAGTTGGACCATCTACACGGATAACCAATCGAGTAGTCTTATCAAACACAATCGACTTGTTCCGTAGGAGCTCAGGAAATGATTCCGGAACCCTTACCGGAATCTCAGCTCGCAAAAACTGGATCATGCTCCGTGGATTGTTGTCGAACAATCCGATCTTTACCCCGCCGTCAGTAGCTATATAATACGTCTGCTTGTTTCTTTCTACAAACTTGCCGCTAACTGGATCAAATTCATTTGCCTGCGGAGTTCTAAGGGCTTCAGGATTCAGGATGTCGGAATAACTTGCAATCTTTGCGGCATTGAGGACTGGATACTTTTCGTAGATTAGTTTAGAAATGAGATCGGATATCTCGGATGAGCTTTTGACATTCTGGTAGCCGTTTGGCATCCCATAAGCACTGCCTTTAGTTAACCTAATCGGGAAACCCTGCTCTACTATCAAATCAATAGTGCTGCCAATAGCCTTTTTGATGGCCTTGATCTGACCTGCTTGGAGCGGGTCTGACGCAGCCGCTTCCTTACCCGTCTTTCTTTCTGAAGCCGCTTTCTTTGTAGCTGCCTTAGCTTCTGCCACAGCTGCTTTCTCAGCTGCCTTAGCTTCTGCCGCAGCCGCTTTCTCAGCTGCCTTAGCTTCT
>Ga0181355_1000907_pt1 | contig 12952 bp, 15 predicted proteins | sample Fa13VDMM15DN_FD_130099 | JGI IMG/M metagenome (GOLD analysis project Ga0181355, IMG submission 130099) | Freshwater viral communities from Lake Michigan, USA - Fa13.VD.MM15.D.N | ecosystem: Environmental > Aquatic > Freshwater > Lake | place: USA: Michigan | collected 2013-09-23 | reverse complement strand
GTGTTGGCTCCGATGAACTGACTCTGTAAGCCTTCTGTAAAGATGCCACCTGAGGTTTGGATAACAGCACCAGTGCCTCTATGAACCATCGCGGTGTCCTTGATGCCGAAGATTTGTCCGCCCGACGCATCAATCATAGCAGCCGTAGCAGTGGCCGCCATTGACATACTGCAGTTTTGGATATCCAACTGTGAAAGGCCGTTGCCTGAAGTGACCAGCGAACTCATAGATATCAGCGGACTGGTGGCGGCGAATGTTGTGGTGTAGAGTCCATTCTTGAGATACACTCTGGACCCACGGCCTGATATGGCGACGGCTGGCGTTGTAGCATTCTTCGCAAAGACTGACAGGTTGGCCAAAACCACCACATTCACCGTATTCACCAGAGTCACATCCGTGCCGTTGATGGTTATGGCACCTCTGAGTTGGACGCGTTTGGAGTCATCCGTGTCGTCACCCAAGCCGATGATGCTGACACCTGGGAGTGTAGCGGGGGCGATGTTAATCGCGATGTCGTCTGCGTAGGAGCCGGGTGCTACAAAGATGGTCATACCGGGAGCATCTGTTGGGGATATGGCTGCCGGCATCGCCAGGGCCTGAGCGACAGTTAAGAAGGGGTCGGTGATAGCACCCGTCGCTCCAGCCCTGCCGTTGGTTGCTACATAGTAGGTGAAGGCTGGCTGGGCTACAACCTTCGTTGCTGAGAAGGTTCCAGAGGTAGCCGTCAGAATCCCTGTTATGGTCACCGGCCGGTTGATGTTCAGAGTTGTAGCGTCCCACATCATATTCATCGTTGTCCCGCCGGCTACCATATTGTAGTTGATGACTCCTCCAGTCAAGGCTTCCAGGTTCATCGCGGCATATCTGCTGGCCCCTTGGTCGGCCTGGACACTCCATCGTGTCTTTTGGGCGGGTGTGGCTACGCTATTGACGGTGAAGGTGTTGCTGATAGATGACTGCACATTAAACACACCTGAGAAGTAGCCGGCACTGCCTGCGTCAGTGGGTGTGTTGATGACCTCTATGTTTTTGAGTTTAAGGTCAAATGTCCCGTTCATCGGTGCTACAACCTCATCCAAGAACTCAAACTTTTCCACCTGGGTCGTTGCCCCTCCTACATTCCCTGAACCGATACGGATATTACCAGGCGTGATGAAACTGATGTCCAGGCCTACCAGACATTCAATCGCACCAGAAGCCATAAAGAAACCGCCACCCGCCACCGTCACACCAAACGGTGCTGTGAGATTCATAAAGGAGGCGGGGTCTGTCATCGTCAAGTTAATGTCAGGAGCCGTCAGGTTCATATCCTCACCCGCAGCACCTACAAGACTGATGTTAAACTCATTCGTTCCTGTTGATGATGTGCACAGTAGGGCCATACCGGCGTTGGACGATATGTTCATTGTTCCGACTGGTGAGATGTTGTAGATGTTGGTGCTGAAGGCATACTGGTCGTTGATGCCGATAGGAGCCAGTGCTGTTCCAAGACGATGAATGTTCGTCGCAGGAGGCACCAGGTTGCCGGTCATTATGAGGTTGTTGGCCTGGACCTGGACCTCCGCCACTGCAGGAAAAGTCGCCCACTGGCTGGCATCCGACGGTGTGCCAGTCTGTACCTCTACGCCATTGACGAACAGTGCCGTTCCGCCGGCATTCGAAGTCAAGGCACAACCAGACAGATCGATGTCGTGGATAGTGCCAGTACCGCTAACATGTAGGGTAGCGCCAGAGATATCTCCAACAGAAGTCAGAGAACCTACGTTGGCCGCTCCGCTAACATTTAGCGTAGCGCCAGAGATATCTCCCGTGACTGTTGCAGAGGCTCCTGTAATAGCACCGCTGGCCGATACATCAACAACTCCGCCGATACTGAAACCATTCCCTGCGATGTTTGCAAGGGCAGGATACAAACTCCAGTCTGCGACATCCTGGATATCATTCGCCTTGGCCAGGAGCTCATTGTCATAATAGAGGTCACCCTGAATGGACTTGAGTAGATGACTGCCTGACGCATCTATGAACTCAACCTCTCCTGTCAGCGTGGGATACTGATACCAGTTAGCGGGTAGCAGCGAAGTCCCATCATAGAGTAAGTCGGCAGGAGTCCCCTCCAGTATTGTTTGGCCGCCACTGACATCAAAAATAATCTGACCATTCACAGTGGGGAACTGATACCAGTCTTCCACATTTCCGCCACCCTCTCCCTGTTTGAGGTAGTAGGACTGGTTCTGGCTGTAGTTGGTCTCCAGGTGCGGACTGTAGTTAATCGTGGAGGATATCGTGGGGTCACCCAGCATCTGCGTCATAGGCATAGGGCCTTGGGATGCCGCGGTAGGGCTAACATAGACCGCAGGAGGTGGTCCCGTAAAAGGGATAGGCTGTTCATAGACGGGTACATGTACGACAGGAGCAGGCGCAGGAGCAGGGGCCGGGGCTGGTACAGATGGAGCGGGTGGGGGGACGACTATAGTTCTTACAGTCGCCCTTCTACTTAAATCCGGTGTTATGACATAGTCATCCATTCTGTATAGTAGTTAGATTTTATGCTGTGCGGCAGAGGCGAACTGTGCCGACGCTGGCTACCGTCTTACCTATAACGGCCAGTTGGAGTGCCGTCCCCGATACGCTGAATACGGCCGATGTTACACCCGGCTCTGAAAAGACCGCCGACTGAGAACCGATGGCGGGAACATTCCCTGCTCCGACACCAAGAGCACAGGAGGCCAGCACACCAAGGCCATCGTGTAAATCCACATAGACGATGCAGCCTACAGGGAAATCTACCGTGTTGAGTTGCGGAATGGCAAAGTCAAAGAGTGTCGTGGCGGCAGCGGAGCCTGGGAACGAAATGCCTGCCGATGTGATGCTGTCAATAACTGCGGATGAGAGTCCGATTCCACCAACAGCACTAACCGACACACTGTTCGCACTGATTGATATATTCGTGTTGTCGCCCCTGTTCCGGACGAAGTTGTCGGAGGTAACGCTCCGCTGGATGCTCTCAATAGCATACTGTGCTCCATTCACAGGGCCTGACATCTTATATTTAGGCCAGCGATTTAAACCTGGCAGCGGGTCAGTCGGATGTAGCCGTTCGTTGTGGCCGCCTTGCCTGTGAAACTAAAACTGAGGACAGAGGTCGCGACGGTGACTGCGACATCCGTTACGGGGGCTACGAGAGCACCGTTGTTTTTGACGGGCGCACCCAGAACACTGCTGGCTCCGACTAATGTAAAGCCCGTGACCGACGAACCGGCACCGTCGCCGCATTCAAAATAACAATATGCCCCAGGGGGGAATCCTGCTAGGACAGCGGCAGCGGCAAAATCAATGGTAACCGCTGCGGCGGCCGCTACCGAGACACCTCGGAGGTAAATGGAGTTTGTAAGAATGGCCGGCACCGTAAGGGAGGAGGCGACGGTCAGTGGTGTGGCAGCCGGAATAACAACCGATGTGCCCTGGAGCGTAAGCGTCGTCCCGCTGTTAAGGAGAATGCTCAGGGCCCGAACATTGATATCGGCATCTGTTCCCTGATTGACTACGAAGTTAGCATCGCTGGTGCCGCTGCTGAGTGCATCTATACCATACGAATAGCCGGCTGACATCTTATATTACTGGCTCACAATATTATGCCAGGAGCGGTTGAATCATACAGATGACCGTCCCAGATGCTCCGAGGTTAGGCGGAGATGGCTGCGTCCCAAGTTGAACTGTAAGGACATCACCGGCCGTCAGTTGCACAAGGCAGTCGCGGTTATCCTCAAAGCCTGGTGCTGGCGGCACGGGGACATCCCACCAGGAGGCCTGGCTGAACTGAACCTCATTCCCGTTTGCCTGGAGACGCAGTGTGATGAGTGTGCCGGCCGGCCAAGAGAATCCGGCACCCTGGCCGTTAATGTAACTCGTAAAGACATACCAGCCGGAGGTGGCGACCGTGTAGGCAAACGGAGTCTGCGTCATATTGGAAGAGAATGTGCTAAGCGTAAAGTCCGGACCGGGCTGGGGACGGTTATTCACCGAGTCATAGACATTTCCGATACCCGTTGCCCCATTGATTTTGACAAGAGCGTTCGTCGCTCCAAGGATAAGGTTACCGTTGGCCGGGTCTGTCTGGATGACACGGTAGGTGGTGGTCGTCGTATCCGAATAGTAGTCAAGGGCGACGGCTCCAGTGTTCAGGCCGATCAGCTGTGCTCCGCTACCAGCCGCGGCTCCTGACCCGCCAGCATTAATCGCGACCTTGCCATTACCAACGCCGATAGGCTCAAGGACAACCACGGCCGTCCCCGTGCTGTCATTGACCTCTACTGCTGCACCTGCACCCTCGATAACAAGAGGACCTTCGATCGTAGCACCTCCCTGCGCATTGTCTTTGAACACAAAGTAGGCATCCTGGCTTGCCTGGCTGACACCGTCAATACCATACGCCGCTTGCGGAGTCTTCGGGCCTGACATCTTATACTTAGGCTACCTATTTTGTTAGGTCTTGATGATGTAGAAGAGGCCAATGTAAGGCGGAAGAATATCTAATGCGGTGTTCGCTCCTGTTCCCGTCACAGTGAAGTTAGACGAACCCTGTGCATCGCCACCACCCTGGCCAAGCGTAGCAGACCCGATTGTGCCTGCTCCTGTAAAGACGGTGAAAGGCGATTCAAGCGTAGGCAAGTTCCCCAAGCCTATCGTGGCGGTCGTTGCACCGCCCGTCCCAGCGTAAGGGGTGGAGCCACCCGCACCAATAGCAAAACGGTCGGTCAGGTCTGGTGTTCCAGGCTGACCATTGCACAGCAGCCAGCCGTCTGGAGGAGTGCTGGAGTTCCACATCATAATCATTCCGGGGACAAACTCCGCCGCGGGGAAGATAGGCGGAGGGACTGTCAGTGTAACAACTCCCTGGCCACCCGCTGGACTAACAGTAATGCTGGCATTACCGGCGACTATCTGTGAGACGCTCGGAGCAGCCGTCAGTGTAACTACGCCCGTGCCTCCAGCGGGGCTAACCGCGATACTGGCGTTAGCCGACACTATCTGTGTAACACCATCCGCAGCAGTCTCCAAAACATAGAAGTCGGCGTTGCGTGCAGCCGTAGTGGCCTCTGGAGCATATGTGAAGTTTCCTGGAGTTAGCGGGCCTGACATACTATACTATAGGCTTATTTTATTTCGGACTCATCCAGCTTACAAGAGAATACCTCATCGGCCAAACAATCGACAACAAAGAATCGATGGTTCTGTGTCAGTTGTTTGTACATGTGGCACTGCTCATTAATCGTCCCCTTGGGCAGTGCATGGCGCAGATAGTTTCGAACAACCTTTTCTATGGCGGAATCAGAGTTCAGGCGGAAGCACAAAATATAGTTCAAGTTCGTCCGGCCGATCGCATTTAGGATGCTAAGCTCCTGCGCACAGATGATAGTACTAAGATTTGAGTTTCTGCCGATCGTCAGCAGCTTGCAGAGAGCCTTGGTGTTCTTGCCATCCAACATATCATCCAGGATATGTAAGATCGGATAATGATTCTTGGTCTTCTGATTTAGCATCATCGACTCCTTGATAAGCTCTGGATAAAACTCCGGACTGATCGCACAGGATTTTTTAAGAGGCCCGTAGATGTCGGCCTGTATGGATCCAGTCGTCATGATGGTGATGTGTTTGGCAAAATACTTTTCGAACAGATAAATCATAGCCGTTGATTTTCCTGAACGTGTGGAGCCGATGAGACCAAAGCTGCAGCCGCCTCCTGTCGGGAGATCGATGCTGCTGAGTTTCCGAACAGGTATTCCGAATGCGCGAGGATCTATTTCCCGAATGTCATCCATTTGTCTCTCTACTATGTTAAGATTTTCTTTGTCAGTTAATAGAGATGGACAATAAATTCCTTCGAGATTTTATGGCACGGCAGACTAAAGCCGCCATCATCGAAAGCCCTGCCACAGAGACTCCTACGAAAGGCAAAAAAAAGAAATCGAAGCATGGTACAGCAGATGGCAAGCATCCTTTTGGTGGTGATGATATGGAATCGCGGATGGCGACTCTGATCGCAGAGAAGCCTCCTAAAAAAGAGGTACTGGCCTATTTCAAGGACAGGGTCGCAGAGCTGGTAGCTGCAGATGATTTTTGATGATCCTTGTTAGAATGCCTTACATTGTAGTGGCCGTAAAGGGAGGCTACAAAGTTAAAAAGGATCAGCCCGGTCGAAGCGTGTATTTTTCTAAGGAGCCTATGACGAAGGCGAAGGCAGAGGCGCAGATGCGTGCGCTGTATGCTGCAGAGAGAAAATGATTTCTTTTTCTGGCGCGCAGGTATCCTGTATGTATCGCCAGAGTTTGTATCCAAAGTCAGAGTCGCCTGCGAATAGGTCATTGACGGTATAGTTTATGAACTGCAACGGCACGCCCGCATCATGCATTTGTACGCAACACCACGTCTCCATACCTAATAGTGTCAAGGCGTAGAGTTCCGCCTTTTTCTCCTCGTCATCATAGTTAATCGCATCATTTACAATATCGTAAAAGAAGTTGGACATCGTACTTTATATCACCCGGCCCATATGGGCTGTCAAGTTTGTCGAAAACTTTGGTTTCAATTTTACTTGAAGTGGCTCCCACGGATGTGGATCATGCCCTCATTGTAAGCCGTCGCATCGTGGCCCATCACTTTGGAGACCGGGCCTTCGGCTGCCATGGACCCCGACATGGGCGATTCAATAATCCCACCAACCAAACGCTGGCGTTGATCTGGGCCCAGAGAGGTGCTGGAGATAATACCCGGGATCCCCATGTTGTGATCCTTACCGGCGCGGACATTCTCAATAATGCCCATCGATCCACGAAGGCTCGTGGCCGGTGGGGCCTGGCCTCTTACAGATGACTTGGCACCCTCTCCAGAGATCATTCCACCGCTACCCGACTTGGGGTGAGGAGCATTGTGCATCCCGGTCATCGGTGCAGACGCGGAGTGGTGGCGAACTGCATGTTCGGCATGCTTAACAACATGTTTGCCACCCACCATCTTCTTGGAGAGCTGTGCCGCTTCCTTTTTGGACATCTTTTTATCCGACATCATCGTTCCGTCTGGCATACGGTGCGACATTCTATGTTAGGGGTAGCGATTTTAAACTATCCGCGGACTGAAACAAAACCTTGGGCCACATTATAAGATGCAGTCGGAGATCGCCCTCAACGTACAGCAGAGCATCCGCCCGGGAGAGTGTATTGATACTTACTATGCGGGCAAGGAGAACTCCCTCAAGCAATGCCACGCGACGGTGGAGGACAACCGTTTCTTCCAGGGCCTCCAGTCGCTCAACAGCGGCTCCAGCTCTACGGTCACGTTCAACCCGAATGAGGGCCTTGCGGAGGTTATTCTTACGTTGCAGCTCCCCGTTCCTTCGGGTGCCGGCGGTGTTGGCCTTGCCCTGCCTGCCGGCTGGGGCTATTCGCTCCTCCGCCGTATTGGCTACCGCTATGGCTCCAGCCAGCTTTACTACATTACGGGTGCGCAGAACCTGATGCAGACGCTGGCTCTCTGCGAGGACTCGGGCAAGAAGCAGCAGATGTTCTTCCTTGGTGGCCAGGCCCTTACGACGGCGGGCGACTGGGCGGACCAATACAAGCGTACGGCGTATCTGTTCCTCCGCCTCCCCCACTCGTCACCGGCGCTGTCGGGTGGTGCGCTCCCTTTCCCTTCGGATGTCCTCACAGCCCCGATCCAGCTCCAGATCGATCTTGAGGACTTTGGCCGTGTGATCTCGCAGGCGGCGGCGGGTGCCGACCCGGTCCCCACGAGCCTCCAGTATGCGACTGTGAATTTCACGCAGGTGACGATGCAGGATGCCGGTGATCTTGTCGCCCGGCGGTTTGACATGTCCAAGCATGCTCTGACGATTCCTCTTTGCGAGGGCTGGACGCAGGAGGCTGTCAGCTTCCCCTTCACGTCCGGTGCGTCGGATGGCTCTTTCTCCCTGTCGCTGACGGGCTGCAAGGCGGGTGACCTCAAGAAGCTCCGCATTTGGTTCTCGGACCCGGCCGATACGTCGGGTGTTGTCAAGAACCCGAACTACTGGTACGCGCCCAGCCAGATCCGCTTTGCGATCAACGGTCTCATCTACCTCGATTCGGCGAACGGCAGCTACCTCCTCACGAACGTTGTCCGCCGCCGTGTCCCCCCGATGGTTACCTATTCGGTCCTCGCCGCTCCGGCCCCTCCAGCCTACACGACCACGCCAGTCGCCTCCAGCTGGGTCGAGATCGATCTCAGCCAGCCCTACACGATCGGCAACTCTCAGGAGGTTGCTCTGGTGCATGGTGTCCCAGTCATGAACTCGGTGCTCTCCCTTACGGGCAACATGCCCTCGAACAACAGGGCCTACGTCTGCAATGTTGAGTACGTGCTAAACTGCAGCTGGATGGCGAGTCGCGGGTCAGCTGAATTTGTTTTTTAGTAATTTTTAAAAGTTTAGGGGTTCGGCACAAAAAGGTGACGACTATATTCTTGGGCTATTAGTAAAGCATAATGCCCAAAGGAATACCAGAGGACAACTACGCACACAGCAAGATATACAAACTGACGGCGACTGGAATAACGGATTGCTATATCGGTAGCACAACGATGGAACTATCTCAACGCCTATATCATCATAACTGGTGTGTGGCACATCCCGACACACAAAAGCAAACTCGGGCGTGCAGTTTATATGAGGGTGGTCGGACGGTCGCGATAGAACTTGTAGAGGCATTTCCGTGTGCTAACAAAACGGAACTGAACCTCCGCGAACGCTATTGGATAGAGAACACTCCTACGGCGATTAACAAAAATATTCCTGGTCAATCGTGGAAGGAGCGGGCCGTAAAACGCGATACGGAAATCAAAGAGTATATGACAATCTATCGGGCGATGACAATAGAATGTGGTTGTGGAAAGTCATTTGGCCGTGCTGAAAAGGCCCGCCACGAACGCTCTGCGTTTCATAAAGCCTGGGCAGAGACACCACCCTGACCCTCCTGATAATGTGACGTGAATGTGAATAAATGTTATTCATTTCATATCATTAAGCCCGATAGCCGAGATTCGGGGACAGCCCTTCATCGTGTTCATCGACCAAGAAGGTGATGGCATAATCGCGCGGGCCGCAGTATGCAATATTCGTAACCCCGGCAAGATCAACGACATCGATAGTAGGGAAGTTGGGTATAGGAAGACCATACTGGTCATACAGAAGAAGATCGATGCTATCGATGGATCGCTCTGCCGTCCATTTCATAATCTTTGGATTTCTGAACTGGCGGTGTATAATGAATGGGCGGCAGCCTGGCGGGTCGGAAGTCGTAGTACTAACATCTGATGCTATATAGACGCGCGCGATAAGATCCCGACGGATAACCGTTTGGTTGGTGTTACCATCGCGCACGTACTGTGCCTGGCAGAGTGACGGGCTGCAGATATCGATGTACTGGGTGTAGGAACCAACATACGATGTCCCAACAAGTGCTTGCAATGCTCTGCCCGGAAATATCGGGTTGGGAGCTACATTTGGATAATTCTCCGGGACTAGGGCCAGCGTAGCAGGGAGAATCGGTGGATTGGGCCAAGCACCTGGCTGAGGAAACCCTAAGCCTGCGAAAATATTCCTAAATCCCAACGTCCATAAAAGAGCAGGAGAATCTATTACAGAGTTAGCTGATACAGCCCCAGGCGTAGCGTACGGGATAAAAATGCTATTTGGCCCGACAGGATCCCACACACCACTGTTGATCATATAGATGCAGCCACTGATGGGATCCACATTAACTGTAAGATCAGCCATACTTGGAGGCAGGGCAGCTTGGACAGCCGTTATCAGTTCAGTTGCCGTATAAAATCCAGGAGGGACAACAACGCTAACAGTCGTTTGTGATGCGACTGCGCCAGTTGCTCCAGTAACAACCACAACGTTAAACACTACTGCATCATTCTTGTTGGTGACGATTGTGGGGATATCATACGGGAAAAAGATTTCCGCTACACGGATTTTATTAACCTGACCTTGGATAATGTTACCACCCAGAGTCTGGACTTTAAAGTTATTGTATGGCTGATACGTGATGCCATTAGCACCAGATATTCTATCCAACGATGATGTTGCCATTAGAGCATTTGTATGCTGCATTCTATTGGGGTTGAATAAAATTGTATGAAGCCACGATAAGATGGCAACGTTGGTGGCCGAACTTGACCCTTCAGTATTTTTGGATCTGACCCGGGAGCTTATGAGAAAACGCCTACCGAAAAACTGTGATCGGGCGCAGGCGGGGGCAGGAAAAAGCCAGGCATTTGGAATCATCCGCCGCTGGTCATATCGCCCACATCTTAGTCGTAACACGTGGATGCGCCCATATCTGTGGAAGCTTCTGTTAGATTTTGCAGATCATCATGTCCCTATCGCATGGGATGGAGTCACAGTCAATGATGATTACACATCGGCACCGCATACTGACAAAGGCAATGAAGGAGACAGTTATACTGTTTCTTTCGGAGACTTTACGGGGGGAGAGTTATGTTTGGACGGGCCTGATGGTGAGATAAAGATAGCCACCAAACATCGGGGCTATCTATTTAACGGTGCTACATTACGACATTGGACTGCTCCCCATATAGGGCGGCGATTTTGTTTAGTCTTTTACAAGATCATCTGGCCTCCTAAATTTCTTCCACGCTACAAGGTTAGCTGCAGGCAGGTCCCAACAGGTCTGGAGATCACCGATGAGTACGATGATTCGATCGTGATCGTGGATACTAAAGGTCATCTTCAGGCGGTGCTGCGGGATCCACAACCTCGGGAGTGGATTGGGCGGCTGACCCAGAAGGGTCAGAAATCTCGAGTAGGCGTGGAACATATGCTGGCTTCTGCATGCATTTCAGATCCAGGCCTTCCTTTCGGATTTTGATTTTAACAATGTCCGGATACTTTGTAGCCAACGCCGTGCAGACGCGCGTACGTTCTTCCTTGCTCCTCTGCATGCCGCCATTACCGGGTGGCAAAAAACATCGTGTAACAAAGCCGATCCATTCGAACCGGACAGGTGGGCGACCAGCAGCCTGTTCGGACAAACATCTGGCCCAGTCCTCCATCTCATCGACCTCTGGCTCTTCAAGCTTAGGGTCGTTGATGATACCATAGAACCCTCCAGGGATATAACAATGACCGATCGCCTCCCGCATCTTCATCCAGTCGCGATTCACTACCGGATAGACTCCCCACATCAGAGGTGTCTCCATATGATGAATTGTTTGAAAACACATATCGACAAGTGCATGAATGTTTGCAACAGGATGAACCTTGCCACCAGCCAAAAACTTCAGCCGGGAGATATCATCATCGATGAACACTATCTCCTGCCCGGGCGGCCACATGCTCCGAACATGCTTCCGTTGATTCACCAACCCCTTCTGTGCGCCGATCAAGATAATAGGATATTCCTGCAGGGCTATGGCATAGGTTGCGACCTCTTCATGAGGGACACAGATGATCAGATCGCCCTTGAAGCCACAATTTGTAAGAGTTGTTAGTGTCTTTACTTTTAACATCTCTGACCTACCAGAAGAACAACAAGCCCAAACAATAGACATCTTCTATCTTACATTTACATTTACATTTACATTTGGTTAATGGTAATTGGGTAATTGGGTAATTAGGGTAAAGTGGGTAAGAATGGGTAATTCATAATCGACCTAGGGGTTAAGGAGCTTGGGGGTAGCCCTGGGTTGCCAGGATGAATTACCCGGTCTTACCCACTTCGCGGGTAATTAATTACCCCGGCTTAAAACCTTTGCCCTAAGTATAAGTAGCCAATGTCATCTTCGAAAACCCAGTGCCCTTGCTGTCCTTATAGTGGTAGTGGTGACAATAGCATTCGGTCTGACCATACGCGCCGTCATGTACAGCGACTGCATACAACGATCCCATGGGACTATGTCGATGGTGGCGGGTTTCATATGGAGAAGCTTGGTCCTATGTTGGCCATAAAATATAAGCCTCTGGGAGATGCAAAAAAATACGGGTGCGCCGGTTATTGTTTTAAATGCTGTTCTTATATCATTTGTTCTGGTTCTAATCCTATTAACAAGCTTGCAGTCGTCCGCGGACACGAATGCAAAGAGAAGCAGGTCCGACCTCTCCGAAAAGGAGTTATTAAATCTTCGGAGCCAAAAGCAAGAACTATGACAACGCTGGATGAACAGTTCGATGCAATCTTTAAAGAGCTCAAGATCGATGCTGAGTACAACGACAACCTGACCGTAAATGTCAAAAAGACTCTGCGGGCGCTGATCGCAGGCAAGAGCGGGGCTGCATCGAACAAGGATGACTGGTGGGAGTCTCTGAAAAAGCAGAAGAAGCTGGTGCATCATAACCTATCAGGTAAAGAGGCAGAAGCGCGTTCGGTATGGCAGGAGATGTTGAGTAATTGGGAGGAGGAGCATGATTCCGATGACGAGGAAGATGTGGCTCCGGTGTTTGATCCGCGTGATGTATTACTGCCTATCTTAGCAAATTCTGGTAAAGAGGAGACAGTCATAACAAACCTGCGTGGTAATATCAAAGATCTTAAAACGCAGTTGGAGCAGCGTGAGGATGTGATGGAGCAAATGCAGCGCGAATATAAACTAAAAATGGAGCAGATGCAGGCCAGCTTGTCGGAATTATCCAAACAATATTCTGACACGCGCAGTGAGTTGCACGAGGCGCAGGATAAAATCAAAGAGCTTACCGCAACTGAGCCTGACGCTCAACGACCTGGCATTTCATATTCAACGGATGAAAGTGATCATATACAACTTGTTCGACATCACTGACATCAAAGTCCTTACACGAAAACACATCAAGATACATATCATCGGTCTCTTCCACGAAGTGAGCGATGATATTACTTGTCTGTATCAGCTGTACAAGAGTATAGCCAGCCTTATTGCCTTG
>Ga0181355_1000904_pt1 | contig 12976 bp, 24 predicted proteins | sample Fa13VDMM15DN_FD_130099 | JGI IMG/M metagenome (GOLD analysis project Ga0181355, IMG submission 130099) | Freshwater viral communities from Lake Michigan, USA - Fa13.VD.MM15.D.N | ecosystem: Environmental > Aquatic > Freshwater > Lake | place: USA: Michigan | collected 2013-09-23 | reverse complement strand
TTAACATGTTCGTCTTTGTTCATTTTTAGTTTCCTTTCTTCTTCTTTTTGTTCTTTAGTCTACGCTCTCTATATGCATTTGCAATTGCTTGTGCTGCACGAGGATCATAAGTATCTTTTGTTTCTTCTTTTACATAATCAGATCTTTCCATTCCATCTGATATACCAGATGCTTTTCTAAATCTCTGTGCATCGAAGTTGGGATTTGATTTGTAAAAATACATTGCAGCCTTCTTATGCTCTGCTGGTCTTTCTTCTGGACGAAGGTTTGCAATACTCTTTGCAACTTGAATCATGTGCTTTCTGGTTGATCTCTTTGGAACTTTGATACCAACTAAAGTTTCAACATCTTCATTTACTTTTTTAGCAATTGCCTTACCGATTACTTTTCTACGGTTTCGGAGATACTTATCAGTACCATCAACTTTACCGTCATTATTTACATCTGAATCTTCCTTACCTACTGGATCTAATGCTGCTTTCTTTGCTTCATCTAAACGAGCAACTAATTCTTCAATTACTAAAATTAGTGCTTCATTCTCATTTTGAAGTGATTCAATTAATTCATTACTATTTTTTATATTTGACATGGGTATATCTTCCTTTTAGGTTATTTATAAAACCTTTAACTTGTATACATACTGTGCCAAGGATAATGAAGATCTATTATGGATATACTAAAAACCCTAAAAGAAGAACAAAAAGAGTATAAAAATACTCTTTTGGAAGACATTCAAGACCGCGATGGTGCTGCTGTAACGATGTCTCCAGAAGGAAAGAGTCCAGCAGCACAAACACTCTTCCCAACTTCATATTCCAGAGATGCAAAGAAAGTTCTTCTAAAAAGAATTCCAACAACAAGTATGGAAGACTTTTTAATGAAATTGCAATTATTACAAAATATGCAAGCAAAGCAAGAGGCAGAGCAACAACAAACAGAACAGCAACCAGACGAACAACAAGTTGCTGCAAATGAAGAATTTTTGAATAGTGTTCTTACTTTTTTAAGTGAAAAAAAAGTTATCAATATGTTTGGACCAAAAACTTTAAATAGTCTTGCAGCATTATCAGTTGCTGGTGGTATTGGACTTGGTGCAAGAGCATTTGAAAAGAGTATGGACAGTAAAGATAGTCCAATAACAAGTAAAGCACCACTGAGCAGAGCACCAGAAAAACAAACTTTAAAAATAAACAATTTAAAGAAATCAACTGAAAAACCAGCAGAAGCAAAAGAAGAAAAACCGACAGATGTAGTTGGTGATATACTCGTCCCACATTTAAAAGAAATGGAAGGATGGAGAGCAAGAAGATATAAGGATAGTAAAGGACTTCCTACAGTTGGTCACGGAGCATTGATCGATGGAAGTTTTGTTGGTACAATGGAAAAAGTCTTCCCATACCAATCAAAGGAATGGAGACAAAAAGTAGCATCAGGAAATACAGAATTAACTGCTGCTCAAGGGCACGAATTATTAACTCATCAAGCAAAACAAAAGCATGATCAAGTAAGAGATATTATTGGTCACGAAACATTTGATAGTATGCATCCAAATTTAAGAATGCATATTGCATCTGAGCATTTTAGAGGTATGATAAAGAAATCACCAAAGGCACTTGCAATGATTCGTAAAGGTGATTTAAAGGGTGCAAGTAAAGAATATTTGGATGCTGATGATTATAGAGAGAATACCAAAAACAGTATCGGAAAAAGAATGAAAAATCTTTCAGATGCTCTTGCACAACATTCAGAAGGTGTTAAAATACCACAAACGACCGAAAAATAATTAAAAGGAGATTGTTATGAGTAATGAAGTGAGTGGAATTGATTTTGAAACTTTTGTTAAAAACAATCCAATAGTAGAAGCATCTGCACCAGACGCACCTGCTCCTGTTGAAGAAGAAAAGAAACAACCAGTGATTAAGAGTAGAGGAACTGTTGTGGTTCCTGATAAGATTGTTATTCAACCATCTTCTCTCCACAATCAAGGAGTGTTTGCTAAGGTTGATATCTTACAAGACGAGACTGTAGAAATCTGTCCTCTTCTTCAACTTGGTTGGAGAACACAGTACCAAAATGATCCAGTTGCTAAAAAGTATATTTGGTCAAATACTTCATGCAATTGCAATGATTGCAAGATGAATAGTCCAATTGCATATATGCCTCTTGGTTATGGTTCTCTTTATAATCATTCAAATGAACCAAATGTTAAGGTAGAAATTAATTGGGTAGAACAGACCGCATCATTTAAAGCGATCAAGACAATTCTCGTTGGAGAAGAATTGTTAATACAATACGGAAAATAATATGTTAACAAATACACAATACACAATAGATTACTTGAAGGATGGGGTTTATGTTCTTCTTGGCAAGAATCCTCTGAATAATCAGAACATGGTACTTGCAAAAGGAGATTCTCCTAGTAAACTGTTGGAGTATGGGTATCTGGATTTAGGAATTTCCCAACCCATAGACATGTCTGGAACTGTATCAGCAATTATGGAACTTGAAACAATTTCGTCTATGGGTGGGATCAAACTACATGATGAGATGATGAATGTCATTCAAAAACTTATTGATGGTCTTTTAAACAAGAAGTTTGATGAGGAAAATTTTTATGAATAATACTTTTGTAATTTCTGGTGTTAAAAACATTAATGGTTCAAACCCAATTATTGATCTTGTTAAACATCCACTAACAAATGAACACATTGCATGTTTTAGAAACTTCAATAATGAAGAATCTATTGATGGTTATGATTATCACGAGATTCTTTCTATTAGGAATATGCTCACTCAAATTCTAAATGAGATAGATACTAGAGAAGTGATTGATGAAATTAATAATGCTTCAGAGTATGATCCTCATTTAGAAGACGATGGAGCATAAATGCAACATAAAGACAATCAGACATGGGTATTCGAATTAGTAGATGCAGCAGAAGCATGTGTGATTGGTTATGAGAAGTATCTAAAAAATAAGATTACTTCAAAAGATTTGGCTAAGATTATGAAACAACTTCGAAATTTACTTCCAATGGATTTGGAAGGTAAAATCGAAGAAAAGTGAAAGGAAAGTAAAGTGAAGATTGAAGATGATGTAAAACTTGATTTTGCTGATGTTTTAATTCGTCCAAAGCGCAGTAACCTTGATAGTCGTAGCAAGGTTGATGTAGAACGGACATTTAAGTTTAAACTACCAAATGGTGAATTTGTATGGAGAGGTGTTCCTATTGTTGCTGCTAATATGGACACAGTAGGCACATTTGAAATGGCAAACTCTCTTGCAGATTATGGTGCCATGTGTGCTATTCATAAGTATTATTCTGAAGAAGATTGGAGTCGTGAAGCAAGTTCATGGCTACGAAAGCATTCAAGTTCTTGTGGATTAGTTTATACTATGGGAATGGGAAATGACTCTTCAACATTAACAGAAATTCAAAAAGCAGAAAAGATACTAAATGCACATAAGCATATTCGCTTTATTTGTCTTGATGTTGCAAATGGATATACTGAAAAGTTTGTAAATTATGTTCGAACTATTCGTGGTTTATTTCCAGAACATGTTATCATTGCAGGTAATGTTGTTACCCGTGAAATGACCGAAGCATTGATTCTTGCTGGTGCAAACATCATCAAGGCAGGAATTGGACCAGGATCTGTCTGCACCACTCGTAAGGTTGCTGGTGTCGGTTATCCTCAACTCTCCTGCATCATGGAGTGTGCAGATGCAGCACATGGTCTTGGTGGTTATGTACTATCAGACGGTGGTTGTACTTGTCCCGGTGATGTTGCTAAAGCATTTGGTGCAGGTGCAGACTTTGTTATGATTGGTGGTATGTTTGCAGGTACTGATGAAGCAGCAGGAGAGACTACAGAAGAAGGTAAGGAGTTCTATGGTATGTCTTCTGCAACCGCTATGGTGAAGCATTCTGGTGGTGTTGCTACCTATCGTGCAGCAGAAGGTAAGAAGGTATTTGTTAAAGAAGTAGGACCAGTTGCAAATGTAATGCAACAAATTCTTGGTGGTGTTCGTTCTGCTTGCACATATGTTGGTGCAGCAAGACTTAAGGATTTGTCAAAGTGTACTACCTTCATCCGTGTTAATCGTCAGTTGAATAACATATTTCAAGAAAATTGAAATTTGAATATTTGCATTTGACTCCCAAAAAAAATCTTATAAATCTTTACTTTTTTTCTTGCGGAGTCCGATAAAAGTAGTATACTATACAAGTCAGAGAAAAGAACAAGGAAACATACTATGAAGCACTTTGATAATAATATTATGTGGTTACATTAAAAATTACTTTTATTGTTTATGATATATTATTAAAAAAACCTTGTCGGTATGTGGGATAACATATCCGAGCGAGCAGAAATGGTTTACGGGAAACCTTCTGTAGTACCTCGACTAACAAAACCGTTTGACTGGTTGGTTTACGGTTCCTGATACGAAAGTAACGAATGTCTGTACGACAGTAGTAGTTACTGGATACAACCAAAACCGTTTTTATGCCCTCTTAGCTCAGTTGGTAGAGCAGTTGACTTTTAATCAATAGGTCGTAGGTTCAATTCCTACAGGGGGCACTTTAATGGAGAATACTAATGATTGATTATGTAGATGTAATTTATGGTTTAGCATGGGGCGATGAAGGCAAGGGAAAGATTTCCAATGCTCTTGCTCCAAAATATGATTATGTTTGTCGTTGGAACGGTGGACCAAATGCTGGTCACACTGTTTATGTAAATGGACAAAAATTCAAAACTCATATTATTCCATCCGGTATCTTTGCAGGTAAGAAGTGCGTAATTGGACCGGGATGTGTAATCAACACTGATAAATTTTTTGAAGAGATTCGTGGACTTCGTGCAGCAGGATTTGATACTTCTCTTATCAAGATTCATCCAAACGCACATATTATTACTGAAGAACACATTGAGTGGGACAAGAAGAATCTTGGTCACTTAGGAACAACTTCTCAAGGAATTGCTCCTTGCTATTCGGATAAGATGTTGCGTAGAGGTAGGAGAGCAAAGGAATATTTCATTTCAGAGTGGTTGTGGGATGGAGAACTGTCTGGTAGGATTCTTTGCGAAGGAGCACAAAGTGTATGGCTCGATATTGATCATGGTGATTATCCATTCGTTACTAGTAGTTCAACAATGCCATACTCTGCATGTTCTCTTGGTTTCTCTCCAAAGAAAATCCGTAGACTAATTGGTGTTGCAAAAGCATATGACACAAAGAGTGGTACAGATCCACTCTTCCCTGAAACTTTATGGAATGATCCCGTACTGAATCGAATTATTGAGGAGGGTCAAGAATTTGGTTCTACTACGGGTCGTAAACGATTGGTGAATTGGTTGAATCTTGATAAGTTGAAGAAGTCTATCATCTTATCTGGCTGCACTGAACTCATCATAAATAAGTGTGATGTTCTTAAGAAGATTGGAGAATTCAAGGTCATTCATGGAAATGAATACATGAATTGTACGAGTTTTGCTATGATGTCCGCATATATTCAAAACACTTTGATGTATGCAACAAATTCTGATTTGCATGAAATTACTTTCTCGGGTGATAAAGAAAGCATTTGATTCCTTTGTGGTGAAACGGTATCACAGGAGATTTTGGTTCTCTTTTTCCTAGTTCGAATCTAGGCAAAGGAATTATTCTTGAATAGCTCAGTTGGTAGAGCAGTGAGCTGTTAACTCACGGGTCACTGGTTCGAGTCCAGTTTCAAGAGTTTGCCATATTAGCACAGTGGCAGTGCAGTGCTTTTGTAAAGCACAGGTCATCGGTTCGAATCCGATATATGGCTTTATGTTAAATATAAATATTCCACATTTTTATTGTTACATGAGAAAAGAACAGATGTACCAACACAAAGATCATGTTGGTGAATTTGTAAAGGTTACTGTATTTGGAGCACAATCTAATCCAGATAGAGCATTACTTTTTCATGTAATGACTGATGATGGTTTGGTTAGAAGTAGAGTTCCAATTAATATGTTATGTCACAAAGAAAATACTCCCAATATTCAATTAGATTATTTACAATTATGGGATTGTTTTTCTATAAATTGCACAAATATTGTTTATGATTATTTAAAAGGTGCAAGAGCAAAAATAATTTTAAAAGATAAAAAAGAACTTTGGGGCAATTACATGATGACATTTGATTGGTATGATAATTCATATAGTGATGAACCAACACAATACAAATGTTTACATATGTTTGAATTGGATAATGGTTGTTACACTTTACAACCAAATAATAGAATATATTGGAAACACATGTCTTTTGTTACAAAACCATTTCCACAAAATCCTGATTATAAAGTTGATCATAAAAATTTTAGATGTGAAGGAACAAGTGATAGATGGGTAATTGAAGGTGAAGATGATAGTTATTATTATGATTTAAAAGAGGAAGAAGATGGGCGGTAAACATTCAGCAGGTAAAGGTGATACATATAGACCCGTAGATTGGGAACAATATTCAAAAAATTGGGATGATATTTTTGGAAAAAAGAAAGGTAAATTAAAAAATGAGCAATGTACAACTAATCGGAATGGTAAGCGGAGAACAAATAATCGCAAAGATCGAACTAATTGAAAATGTATATTCAATTAAAAATCCAGCAATTATTGTTCCAGTTGGTAAGGGAGAACTTGCATTAGCACCTTGGTTGCCGTATACTACGGTAGATCAAACAGGAGTTACGATCAATAAGGAGCGTGTTCTTTTTGTTCTTACTCCACAACCAGAACTAGCAAATAATTACAATGAAAATTTTGGTAGTGGTCTAATCATTCCAGATAAGACAGTATCAGCACCAAAGTTGTCATTAGTTGAATGACATCATGCGCTCGTAGCTCAGTTGGATAGAGCAGATGCCTTCTAAGCATCAGGTCGCAGGTTCGAATCTTGCCGAGCGCGTTTAAGGAGTTTATTATGGAAAATATGGATATATTGGAAAGACTTAAAGTTGATATTGAGATGTTAAGTATGAGTCCTGATGAAAATGAAAGACTCATTTCTACCACATTGCAAATGGCTTTTAATGAAATTCAGCATCTTAGAAAGAAAAATTCAGATAGCGATTATCTTTCTTCTTATTTTACTGACTGGCATGATAAAAAGAATGTTAAGAAAAATGCAATCACCAATATTGATGTTGGAGAGATTTGATAATGTCTGTTTTGGATGAATTAATTTCTGAAGCATATCCAATTTGCTTAAGGATGAATCGTCAAAAGAAGCATGTTTCTTTTGTGTTGCATAAGAATCGTGTTGTTTCTGTTGGTAGAAATGTTTTTAAGACGCATCCTCTTGCAAAAGAATATGGATATCAGTTTAATGAAATGCATTCTGAACTTGATGCATTCCGTAAAATTCCATACAATTTTCGTAGTAAGAAGTTGACTCTTGTAAATGTTAGGTATAATAAGTTTGGGAAACTACGAATGTCAAAACCATGTGAGCATTGTGCTCCTTGGTGTAGAGAAGTTTTTCATGAAATTTATTACACGACTGATGATGGTGTCGTGAGATTGGACTTTTAATGTTTAGACTTTTTATTGATATTGCAATTCCTGGTACTGAAGTCGAAGCACTTAAGACTGCACAGGAAATTTTAAATTATTGTTTTGATAATCATATTTCAATTGAAAAGTTACAGAATATGAATATTGATACTATAAATTTTAGACTTGGACATGATCAAGATCGTCAGAAGTCTAATTATTTTATGAAGAATGATAATGGTCATGTTAACAATAAGAAGTCAAGAATTGTTGTGAAAACTTCTCAAGATACTCTTGACTCTGAAGAAAACTAAGGTATATTACTGACATGGGATACACGCTTCGGGTGGAGCAGGGTCGCTTATAACGACCTACCGCAGAGTTCGAGTCTCTGGTATCCTACTATGAGTGAAACGCGAAACATCATTGATCATTATCATTACTGGAAGCATGAAGCAATTCTTTCAGACCTAGATAAGCGAAGGCATAATTTTACTGTACTTTGCAGTAATCTTTATAATGATTTTAATATTGCTACGGTGATTCGTAATGCGAATGCCTTTTTAGCAAAAGAGGTAATCCTTTATGGTAGCAAGCAATATGATCGTCGCGGCACAGTGGGAACTCACAATTATAGTCGTTTTGTACATTGTCGTGATGAGCAAGCACTTGAAAAGAAAATAATTCAACTTGCAAATGAGCATGAGCATCTTCGAATTGTTGGTATTGATAATGTTCGTAATGCTCGCCCAATTGAAGAATATTGTTGGGCACCGGGTGAACATGTGTTGATGGTTTTTGGTCAAGAACAAGTTGGAATTCCTCCAGAACTTCTTGACAGGTGTGATGATCTCGTTTATATTACTCAATATGGTTCTGTTAGAAGTTTGAATGTTGGTTGTGCTTCTTCTATTGCAATGTATGATTATTGCAGTAAGATTGAAGCAGGTGTTTTGGCCCCATAGATTAACTGGCTAAATCCTCGCCCTTTCAAGGCGATGACTACGGGTTCGAGTCCCGTTGGGGTCACTAATTAAATATAAATAATTGTAAATGCATTACAAAACTGTTTTTATTTCGGATTTACATATTGCTTCTAAAAAAAGCAAAGCAGATAGAATTAATAATTTTTTAAAAGAAAACGAATTTGATCAAATATATCTTGTTGGTGATATAATTGATATATGGAGATTCAAACAAGCGTTTTCCTTCAGTCATGATAAGCAATCTTCTCATGTAGAAGTAATTGAAAGACTTTTACGACACTCTCGTAAAGGAACTAAAATACATTATATAATTGGTAATCATGATGAGTTTTTAAGTAAATTTAAAAATCACAATATTTTTGGAAATATTGATATGCACGATACCATAGAACATGTAACCTGTTCTGGTAAAAAATTCATTGTGATGCATGGACATCAATTTGATTTTATTGCAAAATTTACATTTTCTCCAATTTTATACAAATTAGGAGATATTGGTTATGATGTAATGATGGATTTAAATGATGTGTTAAACTGGGTACGAAGAATATTAGGAATGAAATATTGGTCACTATCCAAACACATAAAAATTAAATTTAAAAAAGCATCACAATTTTTGGATACATTTGAAAGTATAATTGTCAAATATTGCAAACAACATAAGTACGATGGTATGATTTGTGGTCATATACATGATCCTAAAATAAAAGAAATAGATAACATTGTATATGCTAATACTGGCTGTTGGACAGAAAAAGAAAACTGTTCTTTTATTTACGAAGATGAATATGGAAATCTTAAATTAGAATATTATGAAAAACCAAAACGACTTGGTATCTGATCTTGCTTTATTTGCTTGTTTAGCAGTATTATTTCCATTTGTACTTATGGATGTTATTCGTCAAAATTGGTTTAAGAAGCCGATGAAATCTTGTATGAAATGTTCAAGTAGTTCTTGCGTTTCATCAAAAACATAGTATAATTAGCATATACTTTAAAGGAAAATAATTATGGGATTTACATCTACATTTTACGGTCAAGGTCAATTTCCATATACTGCCTCATATGAGGGATCTACTTATACAACACAGGCATATACCCATCCACCTGAGTATAAGTCTGCACTTTCAATGACCACTGAATTTGGAAGTTCAATTCAAGGTAATACTGTTCCACTTGCAGAATATGGTAGTACTATGTTTACTGGAGAAGCAGTTGGTCTTTGGATTTATAGATTATATTTTGATGGTCAGTTGGTCGGTACATATCAAATGTCTGATCAACAATTTTCATTTCCTGTAACATTTGATCGTGTTGAAGGTTTCTGTATGGGTGTACCACTCACTCCTGCTATCCCATATCCGGGTACTCCTGAATCAGAAGATACACCAGTTCCTGCACCTGCATCTTTTATTCTGATTGTGTGTGCAGGAATTGCTGCACTGTTTGGAAAAAGAAATAAATGAAAGTAGGATCACTATTTGCAGGTATTGGTGGTTTTGATCTCGGTTTTGAACGAGCAGGATTTGAACTTGCTTGGTCAGTCGAGATTGATCCACATTGTAGAAAAGTTTTACAAAAGCATTTTCCAAATGCTAAAATTTATTCAGATATCAAACAAGTAAAGGTTGAAGAACTTGAAAAGGTTGATATCATCTGTGGTGGATTTCCATGTCAGGATCTTTCCGTCGCAGGTAAGCGTAAAGGTCTTGCAGGAGAAAGGTCAGGATTATTCTATGAAGCAATGCGACTTGTACGGGGAATCAACCCCCAATATGTCATACTCGAAAATGTCCCCGGATTGCTGTCGAGCAATAAAGGAAGGGATTTCGCAGTCCTCCTCGCTGAAATGGACCAAGGGTGGGATTGTCAGGAAATCGCATGGAGAATTCTTGACAGCCAATTCTTCGGAATTCCCCAAAGACGCAAGCGCATCTTTATTGTCGCAAGTTCTAGAGTCGGGGGTGCCGAGCAAGTATTGGCTCTCTCCGAAAGCATGTCAGGGAATTTTACGACGAGCAGAGAAAAGAGGAAAGACCTTGCCGCCAATTCTGGAGGAAACTCTCAAGAGACAAGTTGGTGGGACGGTGGACAACTCTCAGACACCTTGACTTCTTCTAGTTTGTTCCGTCAACAAGCAGAACCCGATAAGAGAAGAATGTCAGCAGTTATAGAACCTATTCCATATGATTTATTCCAAATTACTGCACCAATCAATCGACAAGCGAGAGTACCGGGTGATCCGTGCCACACTCTTGCTGCTTCTAATGCAGTCCATGCTGCTATGGTAATGGCAGTTCGTACAGCACAAACAGGAGCAAATGGTCATGGTGTTGCAGAAGAAGTTTCTCACACATTAGATCTTGCAAATGGTCAAGCAGTTGCTTATAATCTAACTATTCGAAGACTGACACCTTTGGAATGTGAAAGACTACAGGGATTTCCAGATAATTGGACAGATGGACAACCTGATACAACTCGTTACAAACAACTAGGAAATGCAGTTACCGTAAATGTAATTGAATGGTTAGCAAATAACCTGAAAGGAACAATATGAGTGGTAAAGTAATTTGGGATTATAGAATTATTATGGATGATACTGCTGGTGATTCATATGGTGTTTGGTATGCTATTCATGAAGTATATTATCTTGATGGTGTGCCAGTTGATCATACAGTAAGTCAATCAAGTGTTTATGGTGATAGTATTGAAGAGTTGAATAAGTCTTTAGTAAAGATGCGAGAAGCATTTAATCACCCTATCTTGAAGAAGTCTGATTTCCCACCAATGGACAATCATCGTCGTGAACATTGGATGAAAGTTAGAAAAATAGGAGAATCTCATGAAGGATAAGTTTGAACCAGATGCACTTGTTCGTAAGATCATTCTGGATGATTATGAAATTGAAAGTTTGCAAAAAGCATTGTATTTTTTGAAGGGTGTTGAACTTGCAACACCAAATTCACAATATACACACAGTATTATTTCAGAAGTAATTCAGAGTGTTGATTATGTTATTAGACAGTACTGGAACGCACCGCTGGCAACTGAACAAGACTTTAAGGATCGAAAAGCACGATATGAAGAACTTGATTTGATTCCTACAGATGAACTTCTGCGTGCTAGTCGTCAATATATGAATAGAATGAAGAAAGGAAACAAGAAATGATTGATAAGAAGCATGAACTCCGTCGTAGACGCAAGCGTAAGTATGAATCTCGCCGTCGTAGAAAGCAAGAGCAACTTCTAAATGCAAAGAAGGAAACTCTTCGTAAGTTAGATGCTATCGGTCGTTGTCCTGCATGGATTAAGACTGAAAAGGGAATCTAATGGTTAGCGTGTATGATGTAGTGGTAACATATCAGATTTCCATTCTGATCTCGTGAGTTCAAATCTCACTACACGCTTTATAAATAATCTTTGATATCGTTGATCTTCAATGAAAGACAATCAGGACAGGGGTTCGATTCCCCTCGGCTCCACTCGACGGGGCTGTACAGGCATTCGACTGGTGTTTAGTAAGGAAAAGGGAGATATTCGGGACAGGCAACAAGTCTCGTTAAAAAATAGTTGTAAACAATAATTGCTAACGAACTAGCAATGGCTGCCTGAGGCAGTGGGGAATGATTCACCCGCATCTGAACGAATCACGATTTGCAGTCAGAAATGATTGCAAATCATTTTGGAGGACTTTATGAATAATGAACAATTACTTGCAATGTGTGATGAATTAAAAAATATTAGAGTAAATATTGCTCATCAACTTTCTAGAATTTCTACAATTGAGAGAGTTGTAACAGATATTCTTTCTCCAAAGGAAGAAGTAAAAAATGAAGAACCTCAAAATTAAATTTTGCATTTTAATGTTTTGTTTACTTTCTGGATGTACTTTGAAGAAAGTATATTATCCAGCATATACTGGTTATGATATTTTTGGTAGACCTGTAACTGTTTATGATTATTATTATGTTGATTTGGATAATCCTGAAAGTGCTCGTCATGCAAATCCATATATTATTCAACAACCAGTAGTTGTTCAACAAACAGTCGTTGAACAACCAAAAGAAAATTGGGATTGTAACTGTAAGTGACTTGACTTTGATTTAGTTTGTGATACTATGTGTTTATGGGACGGTAGACCAATGGCAGAGTCGATAGACTTAAAATCTGTGTAGTGTGGGTTCGAGTCCCACCCGTCCTACTTAACTAAATAGATTACTGTTACTGGGCAAATAGCTCAATTGGGAGAGCACTGCCTTTGCAAGGCAGGGGTTGCGGGTTCGAGTCCCACTTTGTCCACTTGGTCGAATAGCTCAACGGCTAGAGCATCGCCTTTACACGGCGAGGGTTGCGGGTTCGAATCCCACTTTGACCACTTCGCGTCGATACCAAAGCGGCAACTGGGACAGACTGTAAATCTGTTGTCTTTAGACTCCGTAGGTTCGAGTCCTACTCGGCGCAC
>Ga0181355_1000901_pt1 | contig 12981 bp, 17 predicted proteins | sample Fa13VDMM15DN_FD_130099 | JGI IMG/M metagenome (GOLD analysis project Ga0181355, IMG submission 130099) | Freshwater viral communities from Lake Michigan, USA - Fa13.VD.MM15.D.N | ecosystem: Environmental > Aquatic > Freshwater > Lake | place: USA: Michigan | collected 2013-09-23 | reverse complement strand
GATGGCATCCTTCGCCGAGTCTTCGAGCGATTCGAAGTTGGCTGTTTCGCCTGCTTCCATTGCTTCCATGACAGAATAGATTCGAGTAATTTTTTGGTGCACCATATCAAGAATCGTAGCACAGCCACGCGGATAATGATCAGCCTGACGGATACGCGACTTTTCATTCTGGTAATCTTTCGACTTTCGTTGCTGAAGCTCAGCACATTCTTGTAGGACTTTAAGAGACTCACGCATACGTCAATTCCTTCTCAACTTTAATTGTTCCATTATTACATTTTGCAAAACGTTCATCATACAACTTCATTAAACCTCTTTTCCATATGGCATATGTTGGCAGCCAAAGATTAGGTCTATATGATCGCATAATATTAGAAACTGTGTGATCGTTCATTAGATCTTCGTAGTGGTTGATTATTGCAACCGTTTTATCTTTATCTACAATCTTCAGTGGTTTAAAGCTTGTAACCCACGGCTTTTCTTGATTCTTATAGTACATAAAGATTTTAGCAATGGAATCACTATCATATTTTTTTGGAAGATTTAAAACAAAATACTCCGGATCTTCAATAATGTCAACAATATTATGAGGATTCAATGGCGCATATTCAGCACCATTCCATTTGTATTTGTTATAGAGATAATAATCAAATGTTTCTCTATTATATATGAACACATACAAATGCTCTGGATAATTTCTCCAAAGCTCTTTCAATTTAATTTGATTGCATTTGTTAACAACGTGGTCAACACCAGCTTCGTCATCAGTAGTTTTAATTTCTACAGGTTCATCAACTGGATTAATAACATCTCCGTACTTGTGAGGATCGCTAGTATATCCATGATACTGCATCAGATATAATTCTGCAGACTGTCCTTGAACACAATAGTTAAAGATTTGATCTAAAGATCTGCCACGAGCTCGCGACGGGTGTTCAAAAATACCTTTAGCTTCTTCTAAAGCTCTATCACATAGCAGAACTTGATCTAGTTCATGTCTGTTAAATTCCATAATTAAATCTTCTTTCTTTTCCACCCAGACCATTTCTTTGAAGTCGCAGTAACACAACGATAGTAAATGTCTTTTTCAGAACAATTGTGAGCCGCAGCAGCTTCACTTGTACTGTTATATACTACATCGTAAATATTGTAAACATATTTTTGTTTACGGCGAGGAGTAAATGCAACCATCGGGCTAACAACCTGTGAATATTCCCATTCAACATCACGCCGAGTCTTAATAGTCTTTTTAGTATCAACTTTTTTAAGAGCTTCATTTTCAGCGCGAGAAACACGGTGGACTCTAGTAGACCAAGCAAGAATTGCAGCAATTCGTTTAACACTGTGACCAGCCATGATTTTCTTAAGAATAAGACGACCGGAAGCTTTACGACCAGTAAAGTGATCAAGAGTAGGATTTTTTTGTTTGATTCCTTCTATTGATATAAGACCCGAATATGTATTAGGGGCCCGCTTAATTTCTTCAGCAATCAAGCCAGCACGGCGTTCAAACACATGCTTAATATTAAGCTTGCCCTTTTCATGAAGAGGGCGCATCATGTCACAAAGATCGTCAGCGATATCTAGATATCGTTCCCAACGTTGTTCTTTAGCAAGTTCTTTAGCCATAACAAATTTCCTGTGTTAGAATTATAGTCTAACACAGTTTTCAAAAAATGTCAACCAATATGTGAAAGCAAACCATGATTGCCTTCATGGTTCGGTGCAACCCAGCCTTCTGGCTTAATCAAATCTGGCAAACCAAGAGGATTCGGCCGACTTGGCTTTATACCAACTTCCTTGGACATATTGGCCTTATGTACAGCATCCCATGCTGCGTGTGAATTGACTTCAAACGCGTCGAGTGTACCAATAGCAACCACACACAGGTCAATCAACGCATCAACAACTTCTTCCGGATTGCCCATATTGTCCTTAAGTTCGTTCAGTTCTTCCTCAAGAAACTTGACTCGAAACTCAAGAAATTGCTTGAGCTTCTCAGCATCAAACTCACGAACCTTTTCATTCACGCCATACTTGGCATGCATGTCTTCAATATCCCATACCCAATTCAAACTCATGACTTTAGTGCCTCCAAAATTTGTTCTGCTTCAGGTGTTAAACTTTTAACACGTAATCCGCCAGCGGTTACTGGTGTTCCTTTATTTAGCTTTGCTTGAAGCTTCCTTGCTTGTTCAAGATGATATGCATTTGCACGTTTAGTATGAACAATACCTTCAAGGTGATCAAACTCGTGCTGAAATACTCGAGCAGACATGCCATCAAAAACTCGAGTTTCTGTTTGACCATCTGGGTGTGTAAAACGAACTTTGATCTTTTTTGGACGCTTGACCTTAACCCAAAGATTAGGATAACTCAAACAACCTTCTTCTAAATACACTACTTCACTTGAAATGTCAACAATTTTTGGATTGAAAACACCAATTATATTTTCAGCTCGCATAACAAATGCTCGATAAGGAAGTCCAATCTGCGGAGCAGCAAGACCAAGCCCATCGAGTTCTCTCATCGTTTCAGCTAAATTATTATAAAGTTCTACCGGATTGATTGGAGGATTTTTAAAATCAAAGAGATCAGTCTTTTGCTTAAGAATCAAATCATTACAATCTACTAGTTCATGAATCATGCTGCCATCCTACTAAAGTTTGCGTGCTTTTCAAATTTAATTACGCTGTGGAACTTGTCATAGAGTTGATCACCCTTATGACTAATTACAAAGGTGTTAGTATCTTGTGTAAGTCCTTCAAGGATCTTCATGAATTCTTCCGTACCGCCGACATCAAGCGATGAGTCGAAGACTTCATCCATGATGAGAAGGTTGGTCGAAGCAGAATTGCGGAGCTTAGCAATAGCCCGCCAGGTAAACATAAGGCTGAGATCAATGCGCATCTTTTCTCCCTCGGAGAAAGAGGCATAGCTGAAATCATCTCTGTAACGTGATTTAATAGTTTCATTAAAATTCTCATCCAATTCAAACTGGACAAAGAAGTCCATTGCTGCAAGATACTTATTGATCAGTTTGTTCATTACCGGAACATACTGCTTGATGATCTTGGTTTTGATACCAGTGTCCTTGAGCAACACTCCTGCAACTTCCAACACTTGGCGGTGGTGTGCTAATTCTTCTTTGCGAACTGCAGACTTCTTAAGATCTTTCTTAAATTGATCAATGTCATCGTTGCCACTATCAATTGCACGATTGTTATTTCGAATCGATTCAATCTCAGCATTCAAAGTCTTAATCGAGTTTTGCCAAGAACGAATGTCAGCATTATAACCAGTGATTTGAGTGTTGCATATGGTAATCTGCGAGTTAATAATAGCAATCTCATTCAGTCTTGTTTCAATAATTTCCATTTGCTTTTCAATTGCAGCCATGGCATCATGAATCTCAGATGTTTTGGTTGTGCGATTGGTGATCCATTCTTCCTTGAAGTTATGATCAATACCCTGGCGACATGTCGGGCAATTGTCATGATCATGGAAAAAATCAATTTCTTTCTTAAACTTCTTGATCTTGGTTTCGAGATCAGATTCCATCTGGACCAGTTTTGCCTTACGGCGACTTACTGTACTCGAATCCTGAATCGATTCGTTCAACGCAGTAATTTGATTTGAAGCTTCTTCAATTAGAACTTCAGTAGAAGCCACTCGATCTAAAAGTTCGTTAATCATATCTTGCTTGGCTTTAATCAAATCTTCGTTGTTAGTACGAAGAGAGATAATATGCTTTTCAGCTAGCTCGATCTTATTCTCAATGATAGTAATCTTATGATCTATATCATTGATATCGGTTCTATTCTCAACAATCTTTTCTTTTAAAAGAGTGTTCATCGTACTAAAGATTTGGATATCCAATAGGTCTTCAATCACTTCTCTACGTGCATGTGCAGGAAGTTGCATAAAGGGCAGATAGTTTGCAGAACCTAGTACTACAATTTGACCGAAAGATTTGAAACTTAGTTTCAAGATTTGCTTCTCAAATAGATCTTGATAATCTTTAACAGAAGAACTTTGGTTAATTAGTACATTATTTTGGTAAATCTCGAATAGGTGTGGTTTCATACCCCTTCGCACAAGAAAATCATTTTTACCGATAGAGAACTCACATTCTACGAGAAGTCCTTTATTGGTGATAGAATTCATAAGCTGAGGCTTGTTGATATTACGAAATGGTTTACCATACAAAGCAAATACCAGCGCATCCAGAATAGTGGACTTGCCGGCACCGTTTTCACCAACGATAAGTGTAGACTTACTCCGATCCAATCGGATTTCAGTCATTTGATTACCAGTTGACAGAAGGTTCTGCCAACGAAGTTTTTTAAACAATATCATTTAGTTTTACTCTACCTGTAAAGCTTCACTATACAACGTTCTGAGAAAATTGTCAAGGCGTTTCTTATCTACAGGAGTTTCCCATTGGTCAACTACTTTAGTAAGAATCGTAAGTGTATCTTCTGCTTCATTGACAATGTCACTGTCATCTTCTAGTTGAAGATTAAGATTGTCTTCGACAACTTGAATGTCAAGAGCGCCTGCCTTTTCGAGTCTATCAATATATGTATCAAACCAGAAAGGGTTGTTCTTGTTCTTTACAATAACCTTGACATAGGTTCCTTTGGCTGCACCAAAGTCGAAGCCATTGATATAGTCAAAGCTTTCCCACTTAGTATCGTCATAGAACCACTTTTGAAACATCTTGTAAGGATTTTGTATGAATGTCAGCTCACGTGTGTCTGTGTCAAATATATGAAAGCCCCTTGGATCATCGTAATCAGACCAAGACATTTCATAGGGTGCGCCGAGATAATTGATATTGCCACGCGTGGATTTATGGTGGAAATGACCAGAACAAACGACATCAAACTTATTAAAAATGCTAGCGCTAAATCCATGATCATTTACTGCACCTTTATACATTTCGAAGCCGGCAAGTTCAAGATGCCCAAACAAAACCTGAGCGTCTGTGTTATTAATAAATTCCATGCTCTCATCATAATTGCCAGAGCAGATCCATGGAAGCACGGCGATTTTCAACCCATCAATATCTACTTCAGTTGGATCTGAGTAATAATGAATATCATAAGTCGAGTGATCAAAGAGCTCACGCATCGAGTTCACATCGTTTGTGTTCTTGAACGATGTATCGTGATTGCCAATGATGACGTCTAGTCTAATTGCTGAAGTATCACAGTGTTCGACGAATCGTCTGAGATGTCGAGCCGTGACGAAGTTGATGTATTTTCGGCGATCCACAATATCACCAAGATGGAAAATACGACTAATGCCATGTTTAGCAAGGTACGGAAAGAATTGTTCATAATAAAACCTATTAAAATACTCAGCAAAAGCCACAGAGTCGCCTCGTGCTCCCCAGTGAGTGTCGGTGATCAAAGCAATTTTCATTTATACCTTCTTGACTTTCTTTTCATATTCTTCAAGACACCTATTGCAAAAATCACGAATGTTTTGCAGGTTCATCATATAGTTATACCGTATCGTAACTGTATTGGAAGGGTCTAACATATTTTGTCTGTACTGCTCAAGCAGAGGTGGAATATTTAAATTACTCATCTTCATCCTCGATAAACTTTTCTACGCCCTTCTTGGGCTTTTTAACTACTGGGTTTTTAGCTTCGAACTTCTCTACAAGATCGTTTAGCTTTTCATTAACATTTATATATGCCGCATCAAAGTGTGATCGATCTTCCGGAGCCATATCAACAAGAGTATTCATCACAATCGAATTCTCAAAACTCTTGTGTTTGATATAAAGCTGCTTCTTTTCTTTTTCTATTCTACGCAGAAATGCATTGTATACGATTTGTGTAAAGTATGCAAATGGATTGTTTGTCTTTTCCGGATTGAAGTTATGCAAATACCGCAGACAATTTTCAATAGCATCGCCGGTCATTTCTTCACGATACGAGTAACCAACAAAGTTTGGTCGAGTCGCAAGTCGCTCAGCAATTAACATGATACACTGCCCAACATATCTTGGAACTCGAGGACGGTCTTCGCCGAGTCTTTTAGATTCTTGGTAAGCAGTGTGGTACTTTACCATTTCGGTATAAAAGAGTTTATTGTCGATATAATGATTCGACTTCTTTTTCTTTGGTACGCTTTCCATTATAACCTCAATTCAATTTTGATCGATCCGGCATCAACATAGCCATTAACTTTTCATATCGTGTTTCAGCCTGAGTCATTTCATGCAAAGCTTCGTTTACAATATCATCTGACGACTTTTTGTCATACAAAGAAACAAGCTTTTCATAGTAATTGCACATTGCTTTTGAAATAGGAAATTCAAATACTACATGCGACTTACTGACTATTATATAATCAGACGAAGAAAATGTCAACACGTTTGTGAGCTTAGATCCAGCTAGACCATCTTCATTAATTGTTTCGACAATATAAAATGGATTGAAAACTTTAAAGCTTTCGTAATGGTCTTCAACATTACCAATAATTTGTTCACCGTTCATAAGACTAATTGCACGAATCATTATACCCTCGCTGTAAATGAGTTGTCTTTTAAAATGCTAAACGTTTCTTCCCAACCAGATACTGTATAGCATTTATCGGCTAACAGTGAAATGGTATGATCGTTTCCACCAGGTTCTGTTTTATCACCAAAAAATACAAAAGGCTTTACATCTTTGACTATCTGGCTTTTGTCGTTACCTTTAAGGTAAATATCAATTCCGGTTTCACCTGCTACTGTAGCTTCCAATCTAGGAAATTTCAAAGTTATTAGTTTGGCTAAATTGGCTCTTTCATTGATAGCAGAATCATATTGTACGTATTCTTTTCGCTGATCATGATTTGCACTTCGGCCAACTACACTAAAATTATAAAGACCAAGTCGACTTTCAATATGCTGACCTGTTTTTTCAGGATACGCACTCAATGTTAATAGCATATTTAAGAATTCGAATTCTTCCTGTGTTAACTCGAATGTGTTAGCATACACTTGTTTGCCGGCAACATAAAGAGCATTGCCTGCACAACTATAAACACCAGCAACGCTTTCACAAATTTCCGGACCAAGCTGTTCTAACGTTTTAGCGTAATCACTTCCGGTAACAAAATACACTGTGTTATGTTTAATAAAGTCGAGGAACCATGTAGCAAATGTACTATCAACAATTTGTCTACTGGGAGTTAGTGTGCCGTCTACATCAAAAACAAAATTCATTATAACCTCACGTTGTAAATTTCGTAATCAAACTGTTCTGAATCATAAATCTTAGTACGCTCTAAGAAATGTTTCAGAGTAAAATTTTGGTGTGACTTGTGAGATAGATCATCTACAATGTCATATAAGATCGCACCGTGTTCTTGTTTTTCTTCGTGCAATCTTAGCATACGACCAATTGATTGCAGCACTTTAATCTTAGACTTTGATGGTGAAGCTGCAATCATATGATGTAGTTTATTTATGCTGACACCGGTCGAGGTTGTTCCCAATGAAGCGATGAGAGTTGCATTATGTTCATCCTCAATAGCTCTACGAATTGCTTCTCGTTCATTGCCGGAGACGCCGCCATCGATGTAGAAGACATTGTGATTAGAATCAGCGCTAATGAGATCGTTAAGAATTTTACCATGGTCGATAATCCTAAAGAATACAAGTTTGTTACCCTTTAAAGAAAGGGCGAGATTTTTAATGAATTTGTTACGACTGGCATTAGATACGAGAAAGTCAATTTCCTCTGCATAGGTTTTTCCTCGTACAGACTTTGCCACTTCATCGGAGTATTTGAGCACAATACATTTAATTTTGAGCTTTGCGACATATCCTTGGTCCATAAGCTCTTTAGTAGAGACTGCTTGATACTTTGGTCCAAATAGTCCCTCAATTGTTGCTTCATTGAGAGGGTTGCCGTCAAGAGTTCCAGTTGTTCCAAATCGATATTTGCAATTTTGCAAACTGCTAAGGATTTGAATGAGACTTGTGGCTTTACATCCGTGGGCTTCATCGCCAAAAACGGCACCAAACTGTTGGTACCATGGCTTTGGCATTCTGGTTTTTCCGTTATTGAGAGATTGCCAAGTAGTAATGACGATGTCTGCGTCGATGTTATCAGACTTAAGAAGTCCTCCGATTGAGGTGTGAATCTTTCCGGTATAGCCATAGTCTCTAAAGTCGCTTTCCATTTGCGTGACTAGACCGATTGTAGGAACAACAATCAGTCCTTTGTGGCCCATTTGCTGGTACCATCTCATGATTACCTATATCATAAAAGACTTACCAGACGATGTAGGACTGACAAGAGTTCTACGTGTAGATCTTAGACACTTAAGAATAGAGTCAAACTGGTAATCTCGTGATTGATATTTTTCAGGTATTCCAAGTGATTTAATAAACTGTTCGAGCTCAAATTCAGAAATATTTTCATAAAGCAATTCATCATCAAATGAAAAACTATATCCACGGGAATCGCAAAACTTTTTAATTCTTTGAGTAAGACCGGCGTAACAAGTTCCAGCCAAATTGTTAATCAGGCGTATTTTACCATCCCACATTCTTGCTCGATATTTGGGATTAAACTTATAACCTTCTGCGTAAAACGTAAACTGATCCGACAATTCCATAATTGTCGAAGGTTCGGCTACTACTTTTACATGAACTCTATCAATATACTTTAAATGGATATCACTCATTAAATACCAACTTTGAATTTCTCCCAGTCAATCGCAGATTTAATGTTGAAGCCACGGTTAGTGAGAGATTTAATAATGGACTCAAGAAGCTCAAGCTTCTCCTGTTGAATACCAATCTTGAGTGTGATGTTAACCACATCCTTATCGGCCTCTATATAATTATTCACATCTGACCGAAGGATCTTACCCTGAGGTGGAAGTCTCCAACCCCTGGCATGAGTTTCTTCAGTCGGTCCCATAGTAAAAAACTCGTGCTTTTCAAGCTTCAGTTGCTTGAGCTCGACCTCGTATTTACGAAGTATCAAACGTTCATTTGTAAAAATCTTAAAATATTTATGATGGAGTTTTGGAATGCGCAACACCTCATTGCCCAGTTCAGAGCGATCGATGTTTGCGTCTTGTTCCCATTCGGTGTAGATATCTTCTAGTTTCATAATATAAGTCTACCACAGATTATAAAAAATGTCAATCAATAAGTTCGATATTATACTTTAAATATTCAAATTCTGCTGTACACTGCACGTAGTTAACATCCGTGTCGGTTGTGTTAAACTCTAAATCACCAATTGCAATTGGAAATGCATCATGAAAAGTTACTTTAATATTTGATCTCATTGAACTGTTTAGAATAATAAGAGTAATATCTGAATAAACTGTTTGTGGATTACCAGGATCTACATTCTTTAAAGCTTTATACTGATCAAAACTTTCTGGCGCACCAAGTCCTACCATCCAATTGTAGATCTCGAGATAGTCAGTCATATCTTCGCTGACTCTAAAAGATAAAGAAAACGGTGAGTATGTGATATGACTAGCAATAGGAATATTTACAAACGGAGTAGGACTCTCTGCTTGACTTAATTGCAATCCTGGAAGACGCACATCCTGTACATTAAAATTTAAGTTCGGAGCTCGAGTCAGACTGAACCTAAACCCTAAAGGAGATAAGAAATTCTTATTAGCAGGAACGTTGATAGCAGACATATTATTCCTTTAAAGACTTAAATTCATTATACATCAATTATTTATAATGTCAACAGATAAAAAGAGAGGGGACCGAAGCCCCCTCTCAAGTTTGGTTGGTTATTCCAACTCTTATGATTACATAAGATTTGAGATAAGAACGCGACGGTAGTACTTGTTCGAATCCTGCTCGAGAGTAGCTGTGCTATCAGCAGCAGTTGTACCCTTAGCGAATGGATTTGGAGCCATGCCGTAGCGTGTCTTGAAGCCGATCTTTGGCTGGAATGAGCCTGGATCAACTGCACGAACCATTTGTAGTGGAACGTATGGGCAGTAGAACAGACCAGCGTCATATGGGTTCGAACCCTTATAACCAACTACCAGGTAGTTTGTGCCAGCATATGGATCGATGTAAACCTTGATACGACCGTTGATAACACCAGCGAATGTGTTACCTGTATCGTCAATGTTCAGCGAGTTTGTGTTAAGAGCTGGAGCATAATCCAGAACACCAGCCATCTGAAGTGCAGAAGCTACGTCTGACGAACAGATGATGATGTTACCCTTACCACGACGGGTTTGCTTAGCAATCTGGTTGCATTCGCGTTCGATTTGGAACAGAAGACCCTTGAACTTTTCAACCATCCAACGACCGTTTGAGTCGGTGTCAAGATCGAAGAAGCCCGAAGTTGTTGTACCTTCTGTAGCGCCACGCTCAGCAGTGATGATGATCGAGCGAACAACTTCACGGTTGATTTCAGCCAGAATTTCTGCCGAAAGAATATTCGACAATTCTGTTTCAGCGTCAAGACCGTGAATTGCCTTCAGATCCTGTGCCAGTTCCAGAGTGTATTCTGCTTTCAGAGCGCGAGTCTTAGCAGCAACAGTTACCTTCTCGATTGAGAAGCCCATTTCTGGGAAGATGTAAGTGCTGTTTGCACCAAGAAGTTCGCCTGTGCCAAGCAAAAGACCCATTGTGTAGTTATAGGTCGAGTTACCTGCGTTGTTCGAAGAACCAGGAGCTGTACCAACTGTGTTAGCACCAACAGCTGTTGCAGAACCTGCACCAGTGTTAGCAGCATCAACACCTGCGCCGAGACGCGAAGAGTGACCTGTGTTTGCTTCGTTGTAGAATGCTTCAGCACCAAGAGCGCTTGAGTTAGCATACTTCGAACGCATTGCGAAGATAAGACCTGTTGGGCCTGACATTGGCTGAACGCCGCAGATGTCATACGCAATCAGGTTTGGCATCGAACGACGAACCAGCGAAATAAGTACTGGATCGAAGTTTGCAGCGTTGCCTGCTGTATTGATGTGTGTTGCTTCGCCTAGAAGTTGTTGACCACCACCTTGTGCAGCCGACTCACGAAGAGCTGCTTCAGTGTTTTCCAGGATTTGTGCGGTTACATAGCGCTTGTGTGCACTGCCGATTTCTGGCAGATCACTGTGTTCAAGCACTGGCTTCCACTTGTTTTGTAGTTCCTCAGCTAACATTTTATTCTCCCTTTACCTTTCTGGGCATTTGGTAATTTTATTTATTACTTTACGTTTCTTGAAATAGCGCTTACGTAGTGAGCCATGTCTTGGCGTGTTTCTACAACACGTTCAACACCTTCATCGGCTTCTTCGGTAACGACACCAGTTGTAACTTCTTTCTTCTCAGAGAAGTACTTGTTTCTGATAATGTGAAGCTTCTTAGAATAAGTTTCAGCATCGCCAAACTCAATGCCTTCTGCAAGCGTACGAAGCTTTTCAACTTGTGTAGCTGCTAGGCCTTCGCTTACTTCGTCAAATGTAGCTTCCATTGTTGCTTCATCAATTACTGATTGAAGTTCAAATTGCTTATTAATTGACTCGTCGAGCTTACCTTCGAGGTCTTCGATTTGCGCATGAAGTTCACCAAGAACATCAAGCTTTTCATCAGGAACATTAATGTAGCTTTCAGCAAACAGATTGCGTAGACCTTCCATAAAGTCTTCTGCAACTTGTGAACGAATTGAAGATTCAAGAGCGAGTTTGTTATCTTCAATCCATTGCTCAACTACGTAATCAAGGTATTGATCAACCTTTTCGGTCATCTCTTCCTTAACAGCATCTACAGCTTCATCAAGCTGAGTTGCAAATTCTTCTTCTAGGCGAACTGCTTCAAGGTTCGCACGAGCTGCTACAGCTGCTTCAAAGATTGTTGATGCACGATCTTTGAACTCTTCCGAAAGGTCGTCGCCTGCAAACATTTCAGCAACGTCTTCCTTCATAGCACCGAGTGTCGCAGCTGGCATTTGACCAAGAGCTGGTCCACCACCTGGAGCTGTTGCCGAAGGAACACCATCTGGGCTGTACTTCTTGATTGAGTCATTGAAGAAATGCGATAGATCTTCCTTACCAAGCTGAGCCATCAGCGAGGTCATGGTTGCTAGCATTTCAACACGAGTTGGGTTAGGCTTCAGAGTTTCCGAAGCAGCCGATTCGTCAAGAAAATCTTCGTTCTCAACGATATCAGTTAGTTCCTTATCTGACATTTTGCACTCCTTAGTGAATTTGATTTATTTATTTGATTCAGGATTTCGAAATCTCGTTGAGAAAATTCTCAAAGATCTTAAGTTTATTGACTTCTAATTGTCTAGAAGATACAGCTTTTTCAATGATTTGAACCGTTTGTTCTGCAACTCGTGCTTTCTTAGCGATAAGCAGTTCGTTTTCCCAGATCCATTCTACACCTTCCATAATACCATTGACAAAAGCATCTGGAGCAGATGGATCTGCTACAATATCAGCAGCTGTTGCTAGATAAAAATCGTTTTGTACTTCATTGATTCCTTCTTTGTTGAGCTTAATTGAGCCCATACCACGAGAAGAAACACCAAGCTTTACACCTTCACCAACAAGACCCTTGGCAATATTACCAAAAGGAGTATCCATAAGCTTAGCACGACCAACAAAGTTATTACCTTCTTGGCGAAGATTTGTAATCAAGTGAGAAACACGATCCAAATTAATTTGCGGACCTTCTGGGTGACCAAGTTCACCAAGAGCTCTACCTGATTTTACGTATGATTCATTGTAGCGTTCTACTTCCTTGGCAAGAGTCTCAACTGGATACATACGTCCGTTGCGATTCTTAATGCCACCCTGAAGGAACACACCTTCAATGAATACGTTTTTCTTACCGTCTTCACGAGCTTCGGTAATTGTTTTTAGGTCTTCAAAGACTTCTGTAATGAGTTTCATTTCGGCCTCTTTTAAATCTTTATGTTTTTATTTATATTAAAACCAAACACGAAAAGGAGTGTTCGGAGTTGGTATAACATATGGCTCGAGAAT
>Ga0181355_1000898_pt1 | contig 12987 bp, 18 predicted proteins | sample Fa13VDMM15DN_FD_130099 | JGI IMG/M metagenome (GOLD analysis project Ga0181355, IMG submission 130099) | Freshwater viral communities from Lake Michigan, USA - Fa13.VD.MM15.D.N | ecosystem: Environmental > Aquatic > Freshwater > Lake | place: USA: Michigan | collected 2013-09-23 | reverse complement strand
TGAAATGCGCGTACAGCGCGTCCTGGGCGGTCCTGGGCAGCGTACTGCGGCATTGAATACACCGGCTGACGTTTACGTAATCAACCGAGAGAACTTTAGTTGGTTGGTCGACCAGTTGCTGGTCTGGCCTTTCAAGTGCGTGGTGATCGACGAGAACCGGGGATTCAAGGACCGGGCAAGCAAGGCGTGGCAGGCGCTGAAAAGCGTCAGGGCTGAAATCGAGAGGCTGTACATCCTGACGGGTACGCCTGACCCTAACGGCAATCTGCTTGACCTATGGGCTCAGATTAGCATTATGGATAGGGGCCAGAGGCTGGGCACCGGGATCACGAAGTACCGGGACAGGTGGTATCTGCCAGACAAGCGCAACGGCCAGACGATTTACACCTGGCGTCTCAAGTCGGGTGCCCGGGACGAAATCCAGAAAGCGGTTCAGGACGTGATGGTCAGCATCGACAGCGGGATCACGCTGCCGGAGCGGATCGACAACGTGGTCCAGGTCACGTTCGACCGCAAGCGTTACGACGAGATGGAAGCGACCATGGTCAGCGGCAAGGTGACGGCAGCCAACGTGGCCGTCCTGGCTGGCAAGCTGGGCCAGATGGCCAACGGCGCGGTCTACGACAACCTGGGCCTGGTTCACCACATACACGACGCGAAGCTGGACGCGCTGGAGGAGATCATCGACCAGGGCGAGCCGGTCTTGTGCTTCACGGCATACGTGCATGACTACGACAGAATCAAGGCCAGGTTTCCCCAGGCTTGGAAGTTCGACGGCGAGCCAAGCCTGCGTGCATGGCAGGCCGGTCAGATCAAGCTGCTGGTCATGCACCCGGCCAGTGGCGGGCACGGTGTGGACGGGCTCCAGGTGGGCGGCAACGTGGCGGTTTGGTTTGGCCTGCCCTACAGCCTGGACTTGTACGAACAGGCCAACGCACGGCTGCACCGACCGGGCCAAGCCAACAGCGTGGTGGTCCACCACATTGTGGCCGTGGGCACAATCGACGAACGTATCGTCCAAGTGCTGCAAGCGAAGGGCGACATGCAACAGGCTTTGATCGACGCAGTGAGGAACAGATGAAAGAACGAATCGTGAGTGCGCAAACGTCCAGCAACCTGGGCGAGTCATTGGTCAACGACCTGGGCGACATCGACGTCGTCAGGGCATGCGGCATGGCCGGTCAGAGCAACCCGCTGGGCTTGTCGATCTGGCGATGGCGTTATGCGGGAGATGAGCGAGAGCTGTGGAAGGTGGCTGATGGGCTAGTGGCGCGAGGGCGTCCTGCCCTGCTTGTGATGCGCGTCCTCCACCACCTGGCAGACGACGTTTGCAAGGTCTGCCTGGGGCGTGGGTACGGCGTGATTGAAAACACCCCGGTCCTGAACGGCGAGCAGTGCGCCGAATGCCGGGGTGAAGGTCGTTTGACAATTCAGGGCGAGGCTGAGCAAGCCCTGGTCGAGGAGATCGCGGCACTGGAGCGCGAAGTGGCGGGGAACATCATGCGAAAGCTCGCATGACCCGGCCGCAGCTTGGGCAGATGTCTTTGCCGTCGCGTCTCTTGATCGCACGGTGAACGGCTGATTGATTGACGCCCACCTGTTTTGCAGCAGCGTAGACGGTCAGCCCTTCATCGGTAATCAGTTCGACTGCTTGCATGGTCCTTGACTTTGGAATCTTGGACCAGATGGCAACGACGTTGTCCGGCATTTCATCTGGCTTGTCGGTATAGGCCGAGCAAGCCAGGCTGCCGTTTTCTTTGTTGTACGCAACCAGGTAGGCCGCGTCCTGGGACGCGATCTCGATTGCCCGCCTGGTGTTGGCGGATGGGAACAGGGCGAGAAATTCGTCGAGTGTCATAGCAGATTCCAAAAAAGATAAATGGCCGCGCACACGTAGGTGACGCGGAAAAAGAAAGCGGTCATTTTTAACTCCAAAAAAAAGGGGGCCGAAGCCCCCACTTGATTACGCGGCCAACAACTCAAGGGTGCGAGCCTTGAGAGCAGCGCCAGTGCCCCACTGTGCAGCAACGAACCGGTTCTGGTCGTTGTGAGCGCGGACGTGGTGGTCAGCGTACTCTGTCACCGCGTTGAGGAAGCCCCAACGGGTGCCGAAGACACCGTCCATCATTGCGCCCATGCCGTCGCCGTTGAACAGCGACATGACCTTCTTGAACCCGGCGGTCTCGCGCACTTTCTCACTGCCACCGAACACCTTGACTGCAACGTCAGCGGCTTGCTCTTCGTGCATCTCGATGTTGGCCAAGCGGGTGACCGTGGCGCGGAACGCGTCCCAGGCAGCGGTGTTGAGCCCCATGAACTCTTTGACCGAGACCGGATCGAACACCGAGCGGTGAGTGACTTTCACCGAAGACTCGGAACCGGCCAGCGCCATCTGCAAGGTGTTGTTGCACACGGTGCGGACAGTGGTGCGCTGCACTTCAGTGGCCAGCGAACCGTCAGCACTGGAGCTGATCAGGATGTAGCCGCCGATGGTGTCGCGTACCGACACGGGAGCGGCTTCGCCGATCTTGGCAGTTGCCCAGAAGCGTTTGCCGTCGTAGATCGTGCCTGCCGCTGACAACTCCAGGCCACCGGCCCGTGCGATGTCGCGGAAAAACTCGATTACCTGGCCAGGCTGAACGACCTGGTAGCGTTTGGACACGATGCCCAGGGGCTTCTTCGTATCCGAGCGGAACAGGACGTGCTGTTCGGGCAACTCGATCTGGTCACCGTCGAAGCTGGTGTTGTAGCGAACGACGCCGCGCTTGATCTTCCAGTCCATCCCGGCAGCCGAGCGCCATGCGTCCAGGTTCGTGCCGTCTTCCAGGGCCTGGCCAAGGCCGTGCCAGGGAGTGCCGTCGCTGGCCAGATAAGCAAATTCGACGCGGCCATCGGCGTGGGTTGTGAGTTCGTGAGACATGATTATTTCCTTTACAAAACCAAGCAGTTATCGGTCGCCTGGATACACCGCCAATGCCGAGCACGCCGGGCATTGGAAGGGGCCGAAGCCCCGAGGGTTACGCCATCGCTCTGCACCGGCTTTCCAGAGCGCGGGCGGCTTCTCTGCTGAAGACTGGCTTGCTTGGTGGGGGTGGCGAAACGTCACCAACTAATTCGCCCTCCATCACTTTGAACAACACCGCCTTGGCAAGGTTCAAGGTTTGCCGAGCGCGTTCGACGTCACCGTAGGCCATCAACTCTTGGGCATCGGACATCAACCCGGCAACCACCATGTTGGCCCCCGAAAAATTGTAGGTAGATGACCGCAATACGTTGTCAAGAAATTTAGCGAAATCGCAACCGTACATGTTTTGTTCGTTCATGCTACTGACTCCAAGTTAAGTTTATTGACCAGTTCGACTTCGTACCCCATCTTGGCAATCAGAGCCAAGACCTGGCTGGTAAGAGTCGCAGTGCCTGCAATGCGAGCAAACAGTTTGGCTTGTTCGCACACGGGGTAGGCTTTAGGCACCCCGTAAACCTCGCGGATGTTGATGATGATTCTCATGCTGACTTCCTCGCAGAGATGCGCACCACGGTGAAGGACTCACCTTGGCTGGTGTGCGCGGTGATCAACTGGCGCGATGGCTTGAGGTGCATCGCAATCGATTGCCAGTCGACGCTGATCTTGCCGTCGGGCTCGCTGATAGCGGCGCGGTAGAACAGGCCCTCGACCACTGACTCGCCGGAGTCAACCAGCTCTTGCCGCAAGGCGGCTTCTTCTTTTTTCAGATCGGCGATCTGAGCTTTGACCTGGGCCATACGGTCAACGACTTGACCAAGGATGTTTTCGATTTGCATACTTTTCTCCAAAAAACCAGGCCGTTGTCGGTCGCCTGGATACACCGCCAATACCCGGCACGCCGGGCATTGGAAGGGGCCGAAGCCCCAACCATCACGCTACTTCGCAAGTCACTTCTGCGACGTCTAGGATGCCAGCCAACCGACCGTTGGCGTTGATCGAATATTCGATCTGTTCCAGCGTCGGCTTGTAACTGCCGCTGTAATCGGCCCACTGGCCACACTTACGTGTGCCCTCGAACCACACCAGGTAAACGGCGTTGCCTTGCGGCACGCCCCGAACCGTGTACACCTGGGCGTCAGGGTGCTCACCGCGCACCACCAACAGGCCAGGGCGAATGTCAGCTTTCTTGTACTGCATTGCACTCTCCAAAAAACCAGGCAGTTATCGGTCGCCTGGATACACCGCCTAAACCCGGCACGCCAGGCTTAGGTGACGGGGCCGAAGCCCCTGGGGTCAGAAGTTGTAGTCGTAAAACTTGACGGGCTGGTCGTTCAACCTGAATCTGCGACCGTGTGCATCTTTCCAACCTTGCTTGCCCAAGCGAATGCGCACCACGGGGTTGCCGGGATTGCTGTTGATGTTCCACCGTTGGTCGCATTGATTGACGCAATGCGCGCTGAAGCCACCGACGTGGAAGTCGAGCTTGACGCTGTCGTCGCGCTCGGCGTCCATCTCGCGTACTTCGATGGTTTTGTCGCTGATGACTTTGACCACCTCGTAGGGGTTAACGTCGCTGAAACCGTAGTGATTGGCAAACTGGTTCATATCAATCTCCAAAAGACCAGGCCGTTGTCGGTCGCCTGGATACACCGTCAAAAGGCAGCACGCTGCCCTTTGATCCTTCCTTCGCACTCGGCAGCCTGGGGGGCTGAGTCTTAGCGGTCTGGCCTTTAGGTTCCCTGGTGGGTACTGCTTAATCGGCTGGTTCCCTTTTTGTATCCCCCTGGTCCTTCGGGGCCGTCTCGTTTCCGAGCACAGCCCAATCATAACAAGACATTGACAGTGCCTGTCAATTATTTTACAAACTGTTATTGCGATTTCACATCTATTTTTTGGCCGCGTTTTGCCACTTGACCTTGGAAACTGAAATCCCCTAGAATGTGGGCGGGAAGATGCGTCCTCCTAAAACCGACTAACCGAGCCGCCGATAAGGCGGCTTTTTCATTGGAAAACCCATGAAGCAAATCACCATCACCATCGGCGACGATGGACGAACCACCGTCGAGTCAAGCGAGGGTGGCGAGCCTTATGAGTGCGAAACCATTGAGGAGTGCCGCCAGTACGTTGATCAGATGCTGGCCGAAGAAAGTGGAGAAGGTTCCCAGGAACAGGCCATGGAAGGCGAAGAAGACTATGGCCAAGCCTGGAACGAAGAAGCCGCTCAGCGGAAACCCCAACCCGGCCTGATGGCCTAAACCCCGGAGAACGACCATGCAAGACTATTCCAACCCCGCCAGCCGTAACACCATGCGCGCCGCTGGCAACCCTATGAAAACCGGTGCAGCCATTGGCGGTGGCGGCAATCAAACCCAGGGCGCTGGCACGATCCCCAGCAAAGTCTCGGTGCCCCTGCCTGGCACTAATGAAACCCAGCCCGCGTACAAAGGCGGCACGGCCAAGATGCCTATGGGCTTCAACGGCGGCTTGATCCCTGGGAAAATCTAATGGCCACGAAACCCGGCTTGTATGCCAACATCCAGGCCAAACGTGCCAGGATCGCGGCGGGCTCTAACGAGCGCATGCGCAAGCCAGGTGCCAAGGGTGCGCCAAGCAAGGCCGACTTCGTGGAGTCTGCAAAGACGGCCAAGAAGGGCATCATTGGCAAGGCCATGCGATGAAGTCTCCAGCCTGGCAACGCTCCGAGGGAAAGAACCCCGAAGGGGGCTTGAACGCGAAGGGCCGCGCCAGCGCCAAGGCTGAGGGCATGAACCTGAAGGCCCCGGTCAAGTCAGGCGACAACCCGCGCCGGGCCAGCTTCTTGGCCAGGATGGGCAACATGCCTGGTCCAGAGCGCAAGGACGGCGAGCCCACCAGGCTGCTGCTGAGCCTGAATGCCTGGGGCGCTTCATCCAAGGCAGACGCCAAGGCCAAGGCTGCGGGCATCAGCAAGCGCAATGGCCTGGTGCGCAAGCACATGAAGGACTGACCAGTGAAGAAAGCAAGCCGAGCCAACGCCCGCCATGCCGACCTGGCCGGAGCGCCGCCCAAGCTGGCGACGCTTGACGACTTGGAAGTGCCGACGGTTGCCAAGCCTGGGAGAGCGCACGCCTCGAACAAGTCAAGCAGCACGAAGAAGGGCGGCGAGCTAAAGATCAACCTCAAAGCCGTGGCGCAGGCCCTGGTCGATGAGGGCTACGACCCAGCCGTGGAGATCATCAGCATCCTCAAGAAGCAGGTGCCGATCTACGACAACAGCGGCACGCCAAAGCTCGACCCGAAAACCAAGAAACCGATCATGCGTGACGCCCTGGACCCAGACACCAAGCTGCGCATGCTCAATGAGATGCTGCAATACACGCAACCCAAACTGAAGGCGGTCGAGATGAAAATCTCCGGCCACCTGGACCTGACCAATGAGCAACTCGACTCCCGTCTTGAGATGCTATTTGCCAAGGCGATGAAATGAAGATCGACGACATAGACCTGAGCAAGCTGGACCTCAGCAGGCTCACGATGGAGGAGAAGCTCCAGGTCTATGAGCTGATGCGCCTGCGTGACATCCGGGCAAAGCGCAACCGCCTGGCGATTTACTCGGCATATGCCAAGCAAGTCGAGTTCCACAACGCTGGCGCGTCGTTCCGTGAACGGCTCTTCATGGCAGGCAACCAGCTTGGCAAGACAGTGGCCGGAGCTTTCGAGGTCGCCATGCACGCGACGGGTCGTTACCCTGATTGGTGGAAGGGCAAACGCTTCCCCTATGCCACGCGCAGCATGGTGGGCTCCGAGTCTGCTGAGCTGACACGCAAAGGGGTGCAGCGCCTTCTGCTTGGCCCGCCTGAGATGCGCGACGAATGGGGCACTGGCGCGATCCCGCACGCTTGCCTGCGCGACACGTCAATGAAGCAAGGCGTGCCCGATGCCGTGTCCAGCGTAGTGGTCCGCCATGAGTGCGGCGAGGACTCGGTAATCCAGTTCAACAGCTACGACCAGGGCCGCACGAAGTGGCAGGCCGACACAGTGGACTTCGTCTGGTTCGACGAGGAGCCACCGCTGTCGATCTACTCGGAGGGCTTGACCCGTACCCAGGCAACCAATGGCCAGGTGTTCGTCACCTTCACGCCATTGCTGGGCATGTCCGACGTGGTGAAGCGGTTCCTCATCGACAAGCCTGCCGGGTCCAACGTCACTACCATGACGATATACGACGCAGGGCATTACACGGACGAGCAGCGCGAAGCGATCATCGCCAGCTACCCAGAGCACGAACGAGAGGCCCGGGCAAAGGGCATTCCTATCCTGGGCAGTGGGCGCGTGTTCCCAGTTGCCGAAGAGGCGATCAAGATACGAGCTTTCCCCATACCGCCGCATTGGCCGCGCATCACCGGCATCGACTTCGGCGTGGACCACCCGACCGCAGCCGCTTGGCTGGCATGGGACCGAGACAGCGACACGATCTACGTCACCGACACGTACCGCAAGAGTGAGCCCGGCATCGCAGGTCACGCCATGGCTGTTCGCGCCAGGGGTGAGTGGGTGCCCATCGCATGGCCGCACGATGGCTTGCAGCGGGACAAGGGCGGATCGGGCGAGCAGTTGGCCAAGCAATACCGCGACCAGGGGCTTAACCTGTTGAAGGAAAAAGCGACATTTGAGGATGGCAGCAACGGCGTGGAGGCCGGGCTATCCGACATGCTTACACGCATGCAGACCATGCGCTTTCGAGTGTTCGCTCACCTGGAAGATTGGTTCGAGGAGTTCCGCCTGTACCACCGCAAGGACGGTATGGTCGTCAAGCTCACCGATGACCTGATGTCCGCTACCAGGTACGCGCTGATGATGCGCCGCATGGCCAAGACACAGGAAGAATCCGAAGCCAGGATACGGACCAACCGTCCACCAGTCGCCCCGGCATTTGGGGTATTCGATGAAGTCACAGGATACTGAGAGGTAATTTGTATGTTTGCTGGTCTTACCCCGGAGAAGATTAAACAAATTGAAGAACAGAAAGCTAAGGATGACGCCGCTGCCGATAGGGCGCGTGGCGGCGGCGGTACAAACGCCTTGGCGCGGATAAAGCGCGGCGCTGCCCAAAACCGGGCGTCCGTCATTGCGGCACCAACCACGGGGGGCCTTATCAGCGATCAGATGACAGGGTCACCCTACGGCTCAAATCCAAACACCCGTTCCCGGTACCGGTAGTAGAGGAGATTGCCGTGAACCATGACGATATACATGCGCGTATCAGGGAAGATATGGCTAGGCAGCAAGCTGAAGATGCGGCCAGACGAGCTGCTGAAGCAGATAGGCGAGCTGCTGAAAGAGAGGCCATAGAGCGGCCTATAAGAGAGGCGGCTGCCGCTCGCGCCGCAGGTGGCGGCGGTACAAACGCCCTAGCGCGGATAAGGCGCGGCGCTGCCAAAAACCAAAAAACCTTTGTTCCGGCACCAACCACGGGGGGCCTCATCAGCAATCAGATGACAGGGCCATCCTACGGCTCAAATCCAAACACTCGTTCCCGTTCCCGGTACCGGTAGTAGCAAAATGCCCGCCGATTACATGACCCCGGCAATTGACCTTAGCGCATACGGCCAAGGCAAGATGGCCAAACCAAGCAAGATGACGATGGGCACGTCGGTAACCGCCATGGAGGGTTCGTCCCCAGTCGGTCCTAAAGTTCAAGCCCTGGGCGTGCAGCAAGCTGGCGTCCAGGTTCCGACAGGTGCTCTTGGCCAAGGCTTGGCTAGACCGCCAGTCGCCGGTCAGGCAGCCCCGACAGGTGGCCTTATTGGCAATCAGATGCTGAGGAAATAACGATGATGCAAGACACCCCGGTCGAAGAAGACCAGCAAGCAGCCAAGGAGCGCATGGAGGAGAAGCTGCAAACCTTCGGCACCAACATGGGCCATCAGCGCGATGAGTGGATTCGTTCGCGCTACAGCTACGGCGTGGACAAGCGATGGCTCGAAGACGAGGATCAGTACAACGCCAAGGACAACATCAACAAGGCAGCCAGCCAGATGATGACAAGCGTGGAGCAGGGCTACCCTGTAACCACGCAGCAGGCCAAACCTCACCGGTCAACCGTTTACATTGGTCTGACACGTCAGAAGTCCAACGCGGCAGAGGCCCGCCTTGCCGACATCCTGCTGCCCACCGATGACCGCAATTGGGGTATCCAGCCCACACCTAAGCCTGATCTGATGACCATGGCGCGTGATGAGCAAATGGCGGGTGACAAGGAAACAGGCGAGCCGCTGCTGAATCCTGATACCCAGGAGCCGCTGCGCATGAAGGACATTGCTCGGGCTGCCATGGATGTGGCGCGCAAGAAGGCCGAGGCCATGCAGTTGGAGATCAACGACCAGCTCATTGAGTGCGACTACAACGCCGAAGTGCGCAAGGTGATCCACAACTCAGCAGTGCTGGGCACCGGCGTGGTCAAGGGGCCTGTCGTCACCAACCGCACGCGCAAAGCCTGGCAGCCGTACAGGGACATGGAAGGCAACCAGATTCACACCTTGGAGATCGTCGAAGAGATCAAGCCCGCGTCGTTCAGCGTCGACCCGCGCAACGTCTGGCCAGACCCGGGCTGCGGCGACAGCATCCACAACGGCAAGGGCATCTATGAGCGCGAGCAGCTTACGTCGCGCCAGGTGCGTGAGCTGGCCAAGCAGCCGGGCTTTATGAAGGCGCAATTGCGCAAGGTGCTGGAAGAAGGTCCAAAGAAGTCGGCCACGTTCCAGGAGCTGAAGGACGAAGACCAGCGCGACATCGCACGCGACGTCTACGAGATGTGGACCTACTGGGGCGAGGTCGAGCACGAAGACCTGGAAGCCACAGGCGTCAACGTGGGTGAGAAGGACGAGCTGCGCAGCATCAGCGCATGCGTCGTAATGATCAACAGCACCGTGGTCAAGGCATTCCTGAACCCCTTGGAAGGCGGCGACTTGCCTTATGACTTCTTTGTCTGGGAGAAGGTAGCAGGCAGCGTGTGGGGCTACGGTGTGCCATACCTCATGCGCGCGCAGCAGCGCGTGCTCAATGCGGCATGGCGTCAGATGATGGACAACTCGGGCGTCACCAGCGGCCCGCAGATCATTGTCAAGGCTGGCACGATCCAGCCAGCAGACAAGCAGTGGCAGCTCAGTGCCCGCAAAATCTGGTACGCAACCGACGACGTGGACGACGTGCGCAAAGCCTTTACGGCTGTCGAGTTCAACAGCCACCAAGCCGAGCTGGCTAACATCATCAAGATGGCCATGGAGCTGGCCGACCAAGAGACTGGCGTGCCAGCAATCACCCAGGGCGAGAAGGGCGCAGCGCCTGACACCGTGGGTGGCATGCAGATGCTGATGAACAGCGCCAACGTGGTCCTGCGCCGCCTGGTCAAACAGTTCGATGACTCGGTCACCAAGCCGCACATCCGCCGGTACTACGACTACAACATGATGTACAGCGAGGACGAAGAGATCAAGGGTGACTTCAGCGTCGACGCACGCGGCTCTAGTGCCCTGCTGGTGCGCGACATCCAGAACCAGTCGTTTCTAAACCTGCTTGCCGCTGCTGCTAACCCGGTATTTGGTGTTTACCTGGACACGCAGAAGCTGTTTGAGAAAGCATTGCAAGCACAGCACATCGATCCCAAGGACGTGTTCAAGCCGGAAGACGAGCTGGAGAAGATTAAAGAGCAGATGGCCAACCCGCAGCAGCAACAGCAGGCACCCGACCCGCGTGTCCAGGCTGCACAGATTCGCGCGCAGACAGACATGGAAAGAGCCAAGGCGCAGAACGCAGGCGACATGGCAGAGATTCAATTGCGCCAAACCCTTGCTCAGCAAGAAGGCGAGCTACGCATGGCCGAGCTGCAAATGTCGCGCGAGATCGAAATTCTGAAGATGTCGAACAGCCAGAACATTAGCCTGGAAGAGATCAAAGCAAAGCTGGCCGACACGGCTATCCGCGAACGTGGCAAGAAGGAAATCTATGCCGCCGAGCAAAACCTCAAACTCCGTACCGGTTCCGGTATCTAACCAAAGGAAATTACCATGGCAGCAGTAAACGCAACCATCAGCCGCGACACCGCACCCGGTGCCGTGATCGTGACCTGGGCATTGGCCAACGCCGACACCGGCACGGCCTTCCAACTGCCTGCCGCTGGCGACATGACGTGCCACATCTTTGGCACTTTTGGCGGGGCCACCATTACCCTGCAAGGGTCAAGTGATGGGACTAACTGGCACGCGCTGACGCAGAAGGGCGGCACCGCCAACATGGCCTACACCACCGCAGCCAACCATTCACCCAACGAGATGCCGCCCTTCGTCCGCGCCATCTCGGCAGGCGGCACCGGCACGGCCATTACGGCGTCCCTTTGCTACTACCCGCGTTACACCAAAAACGCGTACTAAGCGGACAGTAGCGGGCAGTACAACATGTTGCAAGAAAACCCCTTCAGCCTTATACTATGGGCAGGGGCCTTGCGCCCAAAATATACATAGCCAGGCACTGACCTGGCTTTTTAGATGGCATGAACGATTTCACTTCCGCAACCTGGCACCAACTACGCAAATGGGCTGAAACAGAGCTTCAGCGTGCGCGTGTCAAAAATGATGCAGTCGGTCTTTCTCTCACCGACACGGCGTCACTGCGGGGCGAAATCAAAATGCTCAAACGATTTCTCGACTTGCCGAATGAGGCAACTCGGGGTGTGGTGGTTGAGCCGGACGAATAGTCCCGCATGACCTTGTGAGTAAGCCACCGAAAGGTGGCTTTTTTATTGGAGAGCATTGTGGAAGAAACTGAACTGTCTCAGGAAGAGGCTCAAAAACTTTGGAACGAGGAAGCTGACAAGCTCGATGCCGGTGATTATTCACCCGCGTTTGAGTCTCAAGCATCTGCGCCGGGCACACCGCCGCAGGAAACCCTTGATCTGGAGGACGCATCAACCCAAGTACAGGCGGCTGATCCACTCGCCGGTCTCCCGGAGGAAGTGAGGCTTGCCCTTGGCAAGATCACCCAACTGGAGCACGCAAATGCTCAATTGCTGCACCACGTAAAGACTGCCGAGGGTCGCGTGGCCGCGATACAGCGTGAGTTCCAGCAGGGACGCCAAGCAGCGACTTCGGTCGATGCGGCTCCTAGCCAGGGACAAATGACTGCCGCTGCCAAGAACCCCGAGAAGTGGGAGCAGCTCAAGCAAGATTTTCCCGAGTGGGCGGGAGCGATGGAAGAATACGTGGGCTCAAAGCTCAATGGTATGCAAAGCGGCGTACAGGCGATGCAAGTCGTCGACTACGTGCAGCAACAGCTTGCCGCAGAGCGCGCGTCCATGAAAACGGCCATTGAAGAAGCCCGAGTCGAAGGCCGGTACGAAGACTGGCGCGATACGGTGAATACACCCGAATTCGCGCAGTGGTTTGCGATCCAGTCTAACGAGGTGAAAGCCTTGGCCGACAGCTCGGCTGCCAGGGACGCGATCAAGATGTTGGACATGTTCCACAACTTGAAAGCAAAACCGGCAACGGAAATCAGGCAAGAGCGCGGAGCACGTCTCGCTGCGGCTGCGACGACCCGACCTGGACAGACACCGCCGCCCAAGACATTGGACGACATGTCGCCAACAGAACTGTGGAATTACGAGGCCAAGAAGCGCGAGGAACAACTCGCAAAACGCGGCTACTAACTTTTTTTTTGTAAGGAATTTCAAAATGGCTATTCAAAATTACGGCACAGTTGCATCGCGGAATTTAATCCGTGCTGCGCAAGGCATGCTTGAGCACGCCCAGCCCATCACCGTCCTTGGCGACTTCGGTACCCAGCGCGAGATGCCGCAGAATTCGACTGACACCCTGGTGTTTCGTCGTACTCTGCCATTTGGCGCAAGCACCGCAGGAACCACGATTGAGAACACCTCACGCTATGTGGGCACACCGGACATCACCGCTTCCAACTTCGTGTTGGCTGAGGGTGTGACTCCTAACTCCAACACCATTTCCTTCCAGGACGTGTCCGTTCAGCTCCAG
>Ga0181355_1000896_pt1 | contig 12993 bp, 13 predicted proteins | sample Fa13VDMM15DN_FD_130099 | JGI IMG/M metagenome (GOLD analysis project Ga0181355, IMG submission 130099) | Freshwater viral communities from Lake Michigan, USA - Fa13.VD.MM15.D.N | ecosystem: Environmental > Aquatic > Freshwater > Lake | place: USA: Michigan | collected 2013-09-23 | reverse complement strand
GTTGCTAGCTGCGCATCCTTTGCCCTCAGGGCCACCCCTGCCCGCTGCCAGTTCTTGCAATGCCATGCCGCGCCAGACTGGCCCGCTAGGTGAATGCACTCAAGGCACAGCCGCCGGTCGTCTAGGTCGCGATCCCGCCTCACTAGCTTGTCTACCAGATCGTCTGCATCATCAAGCCTCAGCCCCTTGTCGGTGAATCGCGTCAGCCGCGCCGAGAAGGTTTCAATCTCAGCGCCATTCATGGCCGATGAGTGAGGCCAGCACCATCGGTCGGGGGCATGTGTCGGGTCGTTTGCTGCCGGTGAATTGCCCCCTGTTTTTGGAGTGTGTGCCATATCGGGGGCTACAAAACCTACGAAACCGGGTTCTGTAGGTTCTGTAGGTTCTAGTTCCGAGGGTGTGCTGATTTTCTTTAGTCGTGCCAGCCAGTTCATACTGCACCCTTTACGATTGGATTGATGCTGTAACGGTCGCTGGGTCTGCCGCCCGATGCGCCGCCCTGCACCACCTCGCGCCGTAGCCAGTCGTAATCCACCAGCACCTCTGCTGCCCTGCGCACCGCTGCCGGTGTGCCAAGCCCGGCCCAGCCCTTAACTGCAATTTGTCGGGGTGTGAAGCTGTCTAGGATCACGCCGTCCTTGTCCATCAGCTTGCCCGCCTTGATTCTGGAAAGCAGCGTTACCGCATCAGTGGTTTCAGGTATCACCGCCGCCGCATACAGCCGGTTGGCATGGGTTCGCAAGTACTCACCCCAAGCCAGTGCCCGCAATAGTTCCCCCTCTTGGATCACCCCGCCGCTGTCCGGTGTGTCGATCAGGGCAAACACCAGCGCCAGCGCCGGTATCAGCTTGCGGTATTTGCTTAAATGCGAAACCATCGCCGGGTGCAGGGCATCGCCGCGTATCTCGGTTTCAAACGGCACCAGCCACTCCACGAACAAGGCTTGCGCAGCGTCGTCAAAGCGCCAGATAACCGGCTCGGCATCGCTGGCCGGTTGCAGTGCTGCCAGTCGCTCAAACACCGCCCACGCGGTTTGCTTGGCGGGTGTGTCGGGCCACTGGTCAACGTGGATAAAGTCGCCGTCCACATCAGGCCACACAGCCAAACCAAAGCGCTGCAACAAACCATCGTCAGCACTTCCACCCGATACCGCGCCGCGCACATATTCGTGAATCCGCCCCGGCTGAATGCCGCCGATCATTGCCAGACAAACGCGCGGGATATGCACGGTGCCGCGCATGATGCGGTCGAAGGTATAGCCCTGATTGCCGTCGTAGCTTTGCAGATAGAACGCCCGCGATCCCTCTTGCCCTTGCTTGTCCAGCCCGGTCAGCAGCCCATACAGCTCGTCGCGATAAGACAAGGTGCCCCACGGGTTTTGCTGCATCAGCTCGCCCAGCTTTTCGACCGTGGCATCGTTGACGATAAAGCGCCGCGCCGTTGGCTCTGTCGGTGTGTCCACTGGCTCCAATAACGCACGCGCCGCCGCTGGGTCTTTACCTGCCAGCCCCTTTGCTTTTTTATCGTTCGCATCGTTCTGCATGGTCAGGACTTTGCAGTCCAGCGCCCAGACTTCATGCGCTGCCTTGTGCAGCTCAAACTCGTTAGCCTGTAGCCGATGCAATGGCTTCAAGACTTCACTAAGTGCGGGGCTTTTCTTTACGCCGGGCCTGCCCACTACCGCGCCCCACAAGTTCGGCACCACCTGCCAGTCGTCCCGCGCCTTGGGCTGAATCACGGCACGCGCACCAATCAAACTGGACAAGGCTACCAGTGCTGCAACAGCCGGAAAGTCTGCCGGGCACTGCATACGGTGTGCAATGTCCATCACCCAGCCGCGCAAAGCCACCGGCAATAGCGCTGCATCAAAGTGGTCAACCGGGGGTAATCCGTTAGGCAGTGGCGTAGGATCTGGCCATTCGTCAACGCCAGCCGTCGTTACGCCTGAAAAGTCAGCTTGGGCTGATTGACGGGTAAAGCCTTCGGGGTGTTGGTAGCCGTACTGGGCAGCGATATGGAACAAGGTCCCAATGCCAACTCCGCCGCCTTGGGTTGCTCGGTCATACTTGTGATCAGTATCATTGCGGCCTTTGTACTTAGGGCTTTTGCTTGACCACTCATGCGCCAACTCACGGCCTCTTTCGCCGAATTCATTTTGCAGTGCCACGATCATCGTCCACCAATCAGGCTCAGACATATTTGGGTCTAAAAACCTAAGCGCTTCCACGGCCTTTGAATAGGTTACCTCAGGGTCGTTAGCGTATTGTCGCGCCGGGGCCTGTAAGGGGGCTTTAAAGGCCTGAAAATTAGCTCTGGGCGCTAGCGCTGAGGCTACGTTGAGAAACTCTAGATTTCCAGCGGGGGCAGCGGCTGGGGGTGTTGCTGAAACCCTTTTTTTTGCAATACCAAGCTCAATTAAAAGCACCTCTAAATCATCCACATAAACGACTTCGCCTTCCATCTTGTCGCCGGTCAAAAGAACAGACTTCTTGGCGCTGGATGGAACGCCAAAAACTTCTATCTCTTGTCCCTGTGCCAGCGTATACTTTTTCAGGATGTTGTTGGCGGACTTGGCAATAGCGAAAATATGGTAACCCTTACCGGATACAGACAACTCGTTAAGCGCTCTTTTTTTGTTGACCCAGTTCACCAAACTCTTGATGACTGGGTGCGTTGGTTCGCCCGTGGGTTTGCGTTTCATGTCCACGTCCAGGCAAACCAAATGCCCTTTGCCTCCAATAACTATCGGTTTGTTCATGGACAGGCCAAAGTATTGGCCGTGCCGGATATCGTTCATGCCGTTAATGTCGCCAGCGGTGAACAAGGCTTCGTCTGAAATGTCTGCCCCAACTCCATGTTGACCATTGCGTTGATATGGCATCTTTTTATCGTCACGCAAACCAAAGGTACAAAACAGGGCTGGGGCTACTGCGCCCAGCTTGAGGGCCATAGCTTGGGTTTTTGCGAAAGTAGTGGTGGTCATGCTGCATCGCCCTTCGTTGCGGCCAGTGGTAATAACGGGCAAAATAAAGGCCGGTCGAATGTTTCGGCTTGTTCTATCGAAACCCCGGGTGCTTGGTCGGCTGTCGGGGTTTCGTCTTTTGGGGCGCGAATGTGTGCGTTCATTTACCCCCCCTGCCTTTTCTCGCTGCCTTTGCAGCAGCGCGGCGCATTTTTCGGTTTTGGTCAAACGCTTCAATAAATTCCTGCTCGTTTGACATTCTGCTAACCGGGTTGCAGTTACATGAACCCATGCCTTGAGACAGGATGGCCGGGCAGCCGTTGCCATGCATTACCCGGATATGGTGAACCCCCGGCGTTTGGCATTGCTCCGCCAGTTTGGCTATGTCATAAATATATTTTGCGTTCATGCTGTCACCCCGGCCAATGCCTTAACGGTTTCAGTGTTCCAAGCTAGCAGGCCACCAATGCGAGTAGGGCGAAGCGGGCCATTTCCAAGGCAAGCCCAGCCCCTCAAAGTTTGCGGGCGGCGGTTCAGGTAAAAGGCAGTCTCAGCGGTCGTGAGATTGGGACGGGTGACTTGATGAAGCGGCAGATATTGCGCGTTCAACTGTTGCGGGGCTGTTTGCATGTTCGCTTTCAAAACCCAGCAGCACGGGCTAGGTATGGAGCGAACTTTGAAAACCCCGTATTTAGGCGAATAACCCCGGGGTTATGAAATCAAGCATCCATGCGGGTTCCAAGCGTATAACCCCGCATTTTCGGGGTTCACCCTCGGGGTTCTGACGATGGTTTATTCAGTGTCGAGGTATTCAGCTTCGTAGGTTTTCCACTCATCAAGCCACGGCAATAAAAGCGACTGTGTTTGGAATCTACCTCTAACACTGTTGGGCTTGACACCTTTGTCACGCACCAGCGCAGCGCCGATATAAACCGGGTTCCATCGCGTTTCACTAACACCTTGCCGGCCGGGTATCACAATGCAGGTCTTAAGCCATTTAGGCTTGTCCCCTAGTGGTCTTTTCCATTGCTGTTCATTCCATCGCAGGCCAGCGAAGCAAAACGCTATATTTCCAGTAGTCAGGGACAGCGGCCCGGCCTTGGCAGGCTCCACGCCACCGGGCGCGCCAGCAGTTACCAAGGGCGCGGCGGGTATCGGGGTGACTGGATATTTAAACCGTGGAAATTCGATAGCAATCCACTTGATAACGTCATCCCAATAAATTTCTTCACGCAAGTCTCTTTGATGCGGTTCACAGACTATTGGGTCTTTATCGTCTCCCGGTGCGTAAGACTTTATCGCGCCTGCGTAAACGGCTTTATGTAGCGCAAAGTATTTGCCCTTTTCCGCTTGCAATCTGAGGATGGCTTCTTGAATTGTGAGACGGCCATCACGCCTTTTTTGTTCGTTTGCCCCGATAAGGTCGTCACCTTCTAGTGGTTCGAAACTGCCGGTAATTTTTGCTTTGCCGATGGACATGCTGCACCCTTTCAAAGTGCCTTTCAATTAGGGGCCCCGGCCTGTCGGTGAAAGTGTCCGACTTTTCGCCAGCGGTAATTAGTCGCGGACTAGGTCGGGGCAAAAAAATATCACTCTATTCCTGTACAGGGAATCCTATTGAAAACAGTTTCTCGAATAAAACACCCTGTTTTACAGGCGCTGTTTTATAAAAGTAACGTCGTTAAGTTTTGTGTCCCCCACTTTCAGGCCGCCACGCGCAACGCACCGGGCGCGGCCTTGGCATCAAACGTAACCCCGGCTTGCTCCAAAATGTGCGCTTCAATCTGTGCCAGATATGGCCTCAGGGCATCAACACTACGCGGGCGGTAGCCTTCAGCCGTAGCACTTGGCTTGTGTCCCATTACTTGTGCAATCGCGCCAGCAGGAGCCCCGGCAGCTTCTCCTAGCAGCGAAAACGAACGGCGTAACCCGTGAATAGTCAGGCTGTCAATTCCAGCGCTTTGCAGGGCTTTGGCATGGCTTGCGCGCGTGTCTGCAATACGGCCCGCCTTCCCCGTGCTGGCAAATACAAATTCATTGATACGCGGCAGGGTTGCGAGTTGTTGCGCCAAGTAAGGTGTCAACGGAATAACTCGGGTTGCGTCCACCTTGTCAGCAATGGTCAGCTTGCGCCATTGAAAATCAATATCAGCCCACTTCAAGGCGGCTATTTCCTCACGGCGGGCACCTGTCAGCAGCAGGGCGCGTAGATACACGCTTGCGGTGCGGTTGCTCAGTTGCTCTATGCCACTCCACCAACCGGGCACCTGTGCGGCTTCAAGGGCATCAGTGCGGCGGGTGTTGCTTGGCAAGCCTTCCAAAATGGCGGCAGCTTTTCCAGCGTCACGGTCAATCATGGCGCGATATTCAGGCTTTGCAGAACACCAGCGCATAAAGCCCCGGAACATCATCAGGGCTCGGGCGGCTTGGTGTTTGCCTGTCAGGGCTTCACGGTCAAACCAGATTTTCAGTGTGTCCTCGTTCACATGGGACAACGGCAGCGCCAGCAGCGGGAACAACGACCCCGGTCGTGTGTTGCCCTCGCCTCTCTTTTTCTTTTCACCACCGGGCGCGGCCATCGCTTCAAGGTCAGCACGATAACGGGGCTTGAAGGTATCTTTACGCTTGGGCTTACCCTCGATTAGGTAACGCGGCCAAACATCGCCCACGGTCACGGCTTGGGCATTGGCGGCGGCTTTAGCGGCAGCTTTTGCAGCTTCTTGCTGGCGCTCCACTTCGCGGGGGTCTGTGCCACCGTCCAACGTCACACGCAGGCGGTTTGCCTCATTACGGGCGGCTTCAATGCTCCAGGCTCTAACGTCGCCAATCGTGCGCCGTATGGTTTGCCTGTTCAGTTTCGCCTCAAACACGAACGACTTAGCGCCAGCGGCAGTAACCCGCACACGCAAGCCGGGCGCTTTAGCGTCGCGCATGAAGGTTTGCAACTTGCCAGCCGTGCAGGTCAGGCGCTCTATAAGCCCGGCGGTCAGGTCTTGCGCTTCGCTTAGGTTAATATCAGCGTCTTTTTTCGGTCTAGCCATGTTGCACCTCATTCCATGTAGCCACCATGTAGCCACTTTTAAGCTATTTTGGCGAATTTCAATCAACGGGGTAGCTGTTCACTTGTCCAGTTCTTAGGCTATAAACTGTTGATTTATATATATTCTACTACTCTAATCAACATAGTGGAATATGTTTATTCTCACATTCGTAATGAGAAGGTCGGGTGTTCGATTCATCTCTCCGGCACCAATCAAATCAAACACTTACGAATCTTTCCAACTATTCGGAGCTTTTTACTTGTGGTCATGTAGCCACTATGTAGCCATCGGTACGTGGTTTTGTACCGTGTAGCCAGCACCACCAGACAAGAAAAACCCAGCGGGTCAGGTCGGGTTAGATCGTGGTGGCCGGTCACGGCGGCCCTGCGACGCATCAACAGGGGGGGGTAGGTCGCCAAGGAGTCAAATGATGTGACTGGTAGCTCGGAGGCCCTGAACGGCGCTTTTTCAGGCAGTAAGTGCTTTATTGCGTTCTGAAAAAAAGCGAAAGTCTCCAAAAATCAGCCCTCGGTGCAATAAGCGCAGACACGGTTGTGTCCAGTCGATTAGCTAGCTTTAGCAGCGTTTCTAGGCTCGGGTTGCCCACGCAGCGCTCAATCTTCGAAACAACTGTCCTATCGATTCACATCACCCAACGGCGAGCGCCGGCGTATGGGTTTGGGGCCATTGCATGCGGTATCACTTGCCGAGGTGCTCCCGGAGCTTCAGGACTTACTAAAAGTCCCCATCATGGACAGCAATGACAGTATCCAAAAGTACTTCCGCAAGTACGACACAAGGAAAAACAAATAAGACAAACAGTGAAGTCTTTTTATAGTAGGTCACTTTTTTGTGATGTAAATTTTCGAAAAATTTACTTACCTAATTCTTCTTGCACCTACAGTTTCGTTATCTTCTGTATTTATTAATTTATCTGGGCAGGCAATGATGTCAGTTGTAGGAAGCCAAAGCATAGTATCGATCTGATCTACAACGTCTATTTCCCAAATGCTACCATCTTCTAGTTTGACAAACTCGCCATCAGCCATAACATCTTCAACCCAATGACCAGATTCACACCCGGAAGTACCTTTTCTTCTCGCGCGGGTTGGTGCCGGGGAGGTTTGTTGAAATTTCTTTTCTGCAGCTTCAGTGAGTGTTTTTTGCTCAGCCGTAAGTAGTTCTTTATTGCATAAGGATCTGTACCGTCCAGTCAGGCATGTTGCTAAATTTTCTCTTACTTCTGCACTAAGCACTCTGCTGCGTTCTTCAGGATTCAATAACTCACGCCTACATAAGATGGGGTATTTTCCGGTCATACAAGTAGCTAAATTTTCTCGACGCTCGGCAGTGTTTACAGCCCCTAATTCAGTACTTGAAAGTAAATTCTTTTTGCACAATATTAGGTACTTGCCAGAAAGGCAAGTTTTTAGATTTTCACTTCTTTCTGCAGTAATCACCTCTTGCCTTTGCGCATCAGTCAACTTACTTTTATCGCAAAGGATTGGATATTTTCCACTTAAGCAAGTCGATAAATTATCCGCATGAGCGGCACATACCCCCAAGCATATTAAAATTACAAATGCCAACTTTAAGCAATTAATTATTTTCATAATTACATCATTTATAAAGCTGGGGTTGCCTTGATTTCTAATTTTTAAGGAAAAATATAGATATTTGACTAGCATCCGTTGTAGTTCTTTTTGCCATAAGGTGTAATTGTGTAGGTGCCGACTTGCTATATTGGCTGGATTCTAGAGTCGTATTTTTTCACTTTAAATTACCCTCGAAATATGGACGGATAATTTTATCAACTATCCTTTTGCCAGATCGGGTATACACAAATGACAAATTACTGACTGTATTTGAGTTGGTTGTACCACTAATGAAAAAATGATTGTTTTTTGGTAGCCGCCCGTTCGCACGAAGAACAGCAATATGTTCATCTAATTCAGTTGAATGCATAAAAACCTGCAATAAAATTGTCCAACAATAAACTTCTCTAAATGACGACGTATTTACTTCTTCAAGAATGCATTTAAGAGAATCCCTTGCAGTATCAAGCTCATTTAAATATTTTTGATGACTAAATTCCTGAGATTGAAGAAACCTTAATTGTCTTTGTATTTTTATATTTATATCTGATATTTTAGAAATTGCAGCTCGTTCAGTATCTAACCACTCCAATTCGGACGGCTTTTGAACAGCAATTAAAGAGATTGAACTCTCTATTTGTCTCAACATCCCCGTTGCTGCTTTCAATCGATTGGCCCTTGTGTCACCTTCCAATTCTAAGAAGAACAAGGCCGTAGAGGTAGTCTCCTGTGCCATTACTTGGCTTAACAAGAAAACGGGGGCAAAAAATATAAGTGCGCATTTGCACAACATATGTTGAAGGTTATTTTTTATCATGCTTTTTAATTTATTACCCAGCCTTAGCATTAATAAAATTGGTGATGGACATACCATTTCGGTATCCAAGACCGTGCAGTTCTTGGTAAATCCCCAAGAGATTTCTAAAGCCTTCAGTCTTCGAGCCATTACCAGCAATGGAAAGAATCAGCGCTTCAGTGGCTGAAATGTGCCGATTGAAGTTCCGAGCATTCATTACCTCAGGCATACCAGCAGCGCGCCCTGGTTGTCGTATGTAGCCTTTACGGGGCATAGTGAATCTCCTCAAATAGCGAGTCGATAATTACTGATCTCATTTATATCCTAACAGTTTACTTACAACAAATGGCCTGTGGAAAAGCACCATCCGAGGCTCACATTTACTGCAATTTTGGTATCCGATGTACCCCTTGCCCTCTGGCAGGCCTGAAACATGTTGTGCCTTTCAAACGTGAATCGTGAAACCCTCGCACCGCTGAAGCTGCAATACGAATGCAGTTGCTAGCTGCGCATCCTTTGCCCTCAGGGCCACCCCTGCCCGCTGCCAGTTCTTGCAATGCCATGCCGCGCCAGACTGGCCAGCTAGGTGAATGCATTCAAGGCACAGCCGCCGGTCGTCTAGGTCGCGATCCCGCCTCACTAGATTGTCTGCAAGATCGTCTGCATCATCAAGCCTCAGCCCCTTGTCGGTGAGTCGCGTCAGCCGCGTCGTGAAGGTTTCAATCTCAGCGCCATTCATGGCCGATGAGTGAGGCCAGCACCATCGGTCGGAGTCTGGTGCGGGGTAGTTTGCTGCCGTGTCTGGGGCTTTTGCTACTGCTATTGTTGCTTCAGTTGCTACAGTTGACGTACTGAATGGTTCATGTGTAGCAAAAGTAGCAGGTGTAGCAGTAGCAAGCCCGCGCAAACCGCCCCTTGTGATGAGGTTTGCCAAGCTCATTCCAATAGCTCCCGGCGAATCTGGATGAGGCGTTTTTTGCCGTCTTGCACTAGGCGTGTCCGGCCAAGTTCCGCCAGTTCCTTGATCGCTGCCGTGTATGTCGACTTGTCACGCAAGCCGCTCGGCCCGTATTGCTGCACTTCCCGAGTCGGCACCTTGTCGGTGCTCTCGCGCTTGCAATATTCAATAAGCCACTTTTCTAGCCGCGCCGGGTTCGCCAGTTCAGCAGGCATTGCCAGCTCACCCAGAAACCGCCGGGCTTCGGAAAGGTGCCAAGCCGTCACACTTGCCGCCGCTTCCATCGCATCAAGATCAATCGGCCCGATGTTGCCGGTAAAGGTGTGGAACAGTGCCGCTAGGCGTGCCGCGTTATCTGCCGTCTTGCTGGCCACATCGCGCACGTCGTACAGTTCTCCACCGGTCGGCAACATGGATTCAATCGCATCGTGAAAGCGCACCCATGCCGCTTTTGCATCCGGTGATAGTGTGAGCATGGCCGGGGTCAGTGCGCCATCATCGTCAATCGGTGCCTGGCGGTTCAGGATGGCGGTTAGCCGGTCGTTAAATGTTGCCAGTGCTGGCCAGTTCGCCGGGGCTTCGGTGAAGTTGCGAGTTCCCTGCGTCGATACAGGCCAGGAAACCAGAAACCGCGCCAGAAAGCCGGTGCCGCGTGCCAGGCCCTTTGTATTGGCAAAGAATGCCCGTATGGTCGCCTCCTGTACCTGTAGCGCCATCGTCAGCCGCGCACCGCGTACTGTGAAGCTCTCCGATGATCTGCGCTCCACTGGTAATGTCGCACCGTCCCATAGCTGATTCAACGCTGCTAGGTTGCGCATCACTGAATCCGCACCCATGCCGTGCCCACCAAACACGCTGCCAGCTTCGCTACTGATAACGCCACCCGATGGCCATTGCTTTGCAAGTGCATAGGTCAACGCCTCCGGTGTGGCGTCGCCATAAATCAGGCGAGGCACTCTCGGGGGTCTGGGTTCGTCTTTGTCCAAGTTGTGAAGCTCACGCGCCTGCACCGCACTAGGTTTACCCTCTTTGGCCAGTGCCTTAATCTTTTCCTTTAGCCCGCTGCGCTGCGCCTCCCATGCCGCATATTCGGACTTGTGAGCCGTAATCAATGGCTTTGCCGCCTCTTGCTCTCGCGCTTCATATTCCCGAATGGCTTTCATAAAAAAGCCGTCACACGTCGATTTACGCTCTCCGCTATCGGCAATGGCCAGCATGAACAAGCCGCACGGCCCATTGAGCTTTTCCGCACGCTGCACGTCGGTGTGGGCTTGAATCGCAAGGGACAATGCCGCGAGTGCGGATGTCGAAATCAGTGGGATGGGCGCCTTCACAAATCCCGCCACCTCCAGCACTGCACACCGCACCGCCTGCGGTAGGGAATCAATCGGGTAATCCTGCGCGTCTATTGGCGTAATGAGTGGCTGTAGCACTGGCCAGTCGTCAGCGCCAGCCGTGTCACTCACTGCCGCTGCATTGATGCAGCGCTTCACCGCATCCGCTCCAGCAATCTGGTGCAGGTCGTTAAAGTCGGTTGCCTTATCTGGCCTGCCCGCCGGGAACAACGGCACGGCCAGCAGCCCGCCCACTGCCAGCGCCGCTGCCCTTGCTTTAGTCAAACCGGGATTGCCATCGGTCTGGTGGTCATCATCAGCTGCAATGATCATTTTCAGGCTGGGATATCTAGCACGCAATGCCACCGCTACCGGCTCTAGGTTGCCTGCATCAAAAGCCACTGCCACCGCGTCCCCGGTCGATTCATGAATGCTTTCGCCGGTTGCATAGCCTTCACAGACAATCAGCACCCCCGCTGGTTCGCCTATCGAGTGATAGCAGCCCTTCTTACGTCCGCCGGTCATGAATCGCTTGTCACCTTCTGGAGAAATGGTTTGCAGGCTGTGCACCATACCCGCTGTGTCTTGCATGGGCACTAACAGCCGCTGCCCGTCACACCTCACGCCATGGGGCTGTATTCCCTTACGGCGCAGGTAGTCGTGTGCTGCCGTTGCTGGTATCGCCTGTTGCCACAACGCTGCCGCTGTCTGGCTGGTCTGTAATTGGGTTGCAAGCGTATCGGCCTCGCGTTGTACCTGCATCGCTTTAATGCGCTGCCGATAGACTTCGCGTTCTGCAACGGTCATGGCCTTGTCTGACTTTGCGCACCAGATTGATTGCAGCCCACTGCGCCAGCAGCCAAACGCGCCAGCCGCTATGCCGTCGGTGTGCAACACGTACCAGCCAGAATCATCACCACGTTTGCCGTTGGTGCTGAATCGGTGAATCCTACCGTCCGGGTTGATGCTGTCGGGGGCTTTCAGTCCCGCCGCTTCAATGGCCAGTCTGAAATGCTCGATAGGGTCGCTCATAGCCGCCCCCCTAGCTGCTCTAGAACCTGCCGCGCCGTGTCAATATTGGATAGATAGCGCACCAGCCCCCAGCGTTCGGCCCGATAGGTCACAGTGCCGTCTTTTGGGTAGGCACGGTGCAGCGCGTGGCCATGCAAGGCATAAGCTGCACGCAATGAATGAAACACCGTGTCGGGGTTCGCCGTGTTCGGTATAGTTATGTTGTCTGTGTTACCTGCCGTGGGATTACCGTCCCCGGTGGGCATTTCTTTTAGGGCAGTGTCTGTGTGCATCAGCCGCCCCTTAAACCGTTACCAGCTCGATGCGCTTGGCGTGCAGCCGGTTCACGAGCTCGCGAATTTGATCATCTGACTGGCCAGCAATGCGCGCGGCGTTGATAGCCAAAATTTCATCACTGGGCCAGCCAACTGAGCGCATTCCAATGCTCACGCCCTTGGGCCAAAGCCCCTTTTTAATCAGGTTGTAAATGCTTGCAGTCGAACGATATCCTGTTGCAGCTTTGCAAGTTTCGATACGCCAGATATTCATTGAATTCCCCTATAAGCCATTGGCTTTTGTTGAGATGGGAATTTGAATCGACCGGCTTTTGCACGGCAAGAAAACTCAACCGCCGATAGCTGGTATCGGCAGTAAATACATTACGGTTTTGGTCTTTTCAACTTGCCAACAGTATGTTTTTCGATGGTGCTTAAGGGAATTCCGCCTTCCACCAATTCCATCTTTACCTGCTTGGGCGTTTTTTCGCCTTGATTGGCGATTGCCACCTCGATTGTTTTCCTATTTGCCGCACCCTTTGCTGAGCCTCCTTTTTCGCCCAATTTCTTTTTATGTTGCTCCAGCCCCAGAACAACTAGGACAGCCAAAACCTCGGGGCTGGGTGGGTGCTCTCGAACGTATCGCGTCCACCCCTCCATGTCGGCTTTCTCGAACGCAATAAACAAGCTTTCGGCCTCGAAGTTGGCAATCGCGTTTTCCATGTACTGGCCAAGCTCATCCATTCGCTTAGGGCTTGGCGTTATGCCCATGGTCCGGCCTGCCTCGCGCCAGTTGGCCCAAAACTCCACTAGCCTTAGTTCGTTGCCTACTAACTTTTGGCGGCTTGCTTTGACCATGGCTCAAGCCCTCTTGAAGTCAATCACTTCACCACCAGCGGCCAGCTTGTCCAAGTAATCGGCCCATTGCTGCACCATCTCAAAGCGCTGTTTGAGGTATTGGGTACGGTTGTAGCTGCGCCCTAGCCTGTCTCTTGCACCATGGGCTAGGTTAGCTTCAATC
>Ga0181355_1000895_pt1 | contig 12997 bp, 34 predicted proteins | sample Fa13VDMM15DN_FD_130099 | JGI IMG/M metagenome (GOLD analysis project Ga0181355, IMG submission 130099) | Freshwater viral communities from Lake Michigan, USA - Fa13.VD.MM15.D.N | ecosystem: Environmental > Aquatic > Freshwater > Lake | place: USA: Michigan | collected 2013-09-23 | reverse complement strand
TAGCCCTAAACTATTGACGATAGCACGGTGAGCGAGACACTATTAGGGCACGGGTAGAAAATCTACCTAGCAAGACATAGACGGGAGACTATAAAGTGAAGCAAGTTAATCAGCGAGACGCAGTTTATTACATAGAAAATCGCCTAGACTTTCGCGCTAGTGCGCTTGAAGGATTAGACGGACGGACTAATACCTACGGGCGATTAGATAGTGTGGAAGTTATGCGCTATGAAAGTGTAAAAGATAAGATTGACTATGTGGTGTTAAGTTACCGCACGCCGATTGCGTGGCACTATGCGGGTGAATGGTATGTAGTGGCGCAGAAGTTTAGTGTGACTACTAGCAAGCACCAAAGTATCGTGCGACGTGCTACTGCAAGCAAGTTGGTGGGTGCGTAATGAAAACACTAGCAGACTTTAAGCGTGTATTGCAGACAGAGGGCGTTAAGTTGGAGACTCTAGCCCTAGCGAACTTTATTAGCAGGGGAAGGTTAAAGGTGGGAGATATCCGCCCCGTGATTGAACGCAACACGGTGGGAGTTTATCTAGCGACAGAAGGCGGGAGTGTTCGCGGGTCATTCTTAGGATACGATAAGGCTAGCGACTGGACTTTCACCGAGGATACTGCCACTCATAAGTGCGGGCTATCCTATCGGGTGCTACTGCCCGTGAAGGTTGGTGCGTAATGAGACTAACACGACGCGGGAAGATTGTGGTTGGGTTGTTGATAGCCCTAGCCCTGTGGGGATTGTGGGAGATATCTGCTCACCTATGGTACACAGAGGGGCACGGCTACTGCTGGGGTACTGCGAAGGAGTGCGGGCTATGAGCAAGTTACCCGAAAGAATAAATGCTATGAAGTCTGTTACCTATGATGTCGAGTCAATAGTGGACGCAATGATGACTATGGACTACAGGGAAACACAAGAAGAGATAACACTAGAAGACATCTTGGAGTGGATAGGAGATGATGTCGAAGCAGACATAAACTTTTCCAATGTCTTTTATCAAGATGAAAATGGGGGCGAGTTATGATACAGGAGGCTATATCTTGGGGTGAGTTGGCAGAACTTACACACGCCACGCAGGTCGAGAGATTTAATTGGTGTATGTGTGAGGATAACGAGGGCAACGAAAATCCATATAGCGATTGTCCTAAGCAGGAGACGGTTGCTATATGTGGTGACTGCCTATATCCTATGAATGAATGCGAACACGGACGGGAGTTTAAGCGATGAATAAGAAAGAACTATTAGCACAACCAATGGTGATTTGTAAGGATTGCGGTTGGGAAATTGCACGAAGCGCGGTGTGGATAGAACCTATCTGTGATGATTGCGCTATGGACGGGATGATACAACACAACAAAGAACAGGGGATAAGAGTATGAGTACAGATACAAAGTTAAATTATCTAGTCGAGAAGTTTAGCGATGAAGATACGGGTTGGGTTAGAGGATTACAGATTGAGAAGGACGGCAAGACATATAAGGTCAGCCTTTATTGGGATACCTTTGACGGCTACGACATAGTATGGCGTGACGGCACACCAGACTGGGCGTGGGAAGTAGACCTTGCCGACTTAGATGAAAGGACTATGTAATGAGCCTTGAACAGGAGTTAGAACAGCAAGAGCCATATATCCTAGATGAGTTGGCACGATTGGCTCAACTAATAGTAAAGATTGGACAGGACGATGAGTGAGCCGATGTGGTTAGGCGGAGACCCCGCCTCATATGAAGACCCCGCAAGCGATGATGTATACGAGTTTGATTGTGGCAACGATGACTGCGAGCATCACGCCGAAGTGCCAGCACAACGCTGGGAAACTAGCAGAGTCACACGCATAACTGCGGAGTGGGTGTGCCCTGAGTGCAAGTATGAAAATTCTAGTGAGACGGAGTGGGATAGTGAGTAAGCAGTACACCTGCTATGGGTGTGATGATGTCTGCTTATACAAGGGTGACGCAATCGAGTGGGAGTGGCAGAAGTTCTGCTCTCGTGCTTGTTTCTTGGAGCGTTTGTTTGCCAATCAGTATGAAAGACTAAGATTTTTGGGGAGGATATAGTGAGTAATCAGTATCAAGTTACCTATCGCGTTGAGGGTGTGCGGGTTGTTGAAGTTACCCTACCTGATGGAGTGGAGCCACCCAAAGGGTTTGCTATGTGGTCATACGAGGAACAAGACCTATGGCTATTCGAGAGACAACTCTCTAGCACCGTGAAGTTTGAGGACATACACTTTGCAGAGCCTGAGAATGTATTGCAAGTCCGCCACCTAAAGGCGGTTCAATGGGTATCACAGTAGGCGTGCTGGTCGTTATAACAATTCGTTATTATTCTAAGTGGAAATCCTATTGGGTTTCGTGGAGGGATTATCAGAATGGATAGAGGATTTGTACATCCTGAGTGGATGCAGTTGGCTAGATGTAAGGAGACAGACCCTGAGGTGTTCTTCCCTGAGCGTGGAGACTCTACGATGGACACGCTAGCAGCCAAAAGGATATGCTTTGGGTGTGAAGTTAGGGTAGAATGTCTGCAGTATGCTGTGGATAATCAAGAACGGCACGGTATATGGGGTGGGCTTAATGAGAAAGCACGCCGTAACCTTAAAGGAAAGCAGGTAGCGTGACTACTAGGATAACGGCTATCTTTGTATTGGTGATTGCATTCATATCATTTCCAATGCACAAGACAGTAGATGTGGATATCACAATCAGCAAGCACAAGCCAGCAGTTGTCCAGACTAAGGCTACGATAGCACAGAAGCGGGCGAACAAGGCGTTGGCTAAGTCATACGCCTATGCAGGATGGGGTTGGCGTAACCAACAATGGACGTGTATCAACAAGTTGTTCACAGCAGAGTCACGCTTTGACCACCTTGCTAAGAACCAAAAGGGTAGTAGTGCCTTTGGTATAGCGCAGGTCTTGAAGGAGAAGTCCAAAGACCCAGCAATCCAACTGCTCCACGCCTATAAATATATTGAAATCCGCTATGGAAATCCGTGTTCTGCTTGGTCTCACCACGTTCGCAGAAACTGGTATTAGTGTTCGACCTACAAGGATTACCAACAACAGCCTGTATCTGTGGTTGTAAAGTATTCACAATCAACGTGATGTGGGATGACTGCGAACGGACGGTTGCTTGGTATGACTTAAGACAGGTATGTAAGGACTGCGGTACAGTAAGCACAGCACCAACACCGATAGACGACGAGGAATAAATATGAAATGCAAATCTAAAATAACAGGTTACACATACGATGTTTCCGATGGTTGGGATATTACTAGAGATGAATACCGTGTGGTTATACACCCTGAGGGTAGAGAAAATGGTAGTAATTTTATAAGATTAACATATGCGGAATTTATTGAAGCATTTGATAAGGTAGAGGAATGACATACGATTACAAGTGTGACAAGTGCGGAGCGACACAAAGTGTTGAGCGTTCTATGTCAGCGCAGGAAGTACTGCCTATCTGTACTGCTTGCCAAAGCCATATGATTAGGGTATGGTCTGCACCACCAGTAAAGTTTAATGCCGATGGTTTCTATTCAACAGGAGGATAACAAATGAAACTAGAAGAGATGAGTTGGAAAGAAGTAGTTGAGTTCTATGGAGAAGAACTATCTAAAGACATACCTGAGATGTTGTGGTCAGACCCAGCAGAGTCAGAGTTTCCAGAGGGCGACTGAACTTCATCGAAGTCTTCATCACGATATGGCTTGAAGCCACCTATCTTGTTGATTAACTTACGAATGGTGCGCTTATGGCGCATACGTGCTGTGTCTTCAGACCCAAGTTCCATTTCCTTTGCAATGTCACCGAAGTCCATTGACTCTGCATAGCGTAGGAATAATAACTTGCGGTCATCCTTAGGTAACTTCCAGTAACCTGCGTCAATCTCAATCATCATCGCCATCATATTGCCACCCTCACTAGGTGCGGACTGACGACCACCACCTGCAAGGTTTAACTTCTGGCTGATATTCATTTCACCTCTTAAGACAGAAGGAAGTAAAGCCTCAACCATATCAGACTCATAGAAGAACAAGTCGCTAGTCTCATAGCCACCTGACTTAGCCTTCCAATGCTGGCAGTAATCTAGTGCTTGGTTACGTAGGCTACGATAGATTAAGTTCTTTGCATCCTTCTCACCTATTGCCTCCCAAGTATCTAACTTGTTAGGGTGTTCAACGAACCACTGATACAGTACCTGCTTGATGTCTTCATAATCTAAATCAAACTTACGCTTATACTCTGAGGCAACAGAGTCAACGATATAATCCCAACGTTCAATGCGCTCCCACTCAATCACTTACTTACCCCTTTGAATATCTCATTCCCCATTAGTAAATCATTTACCGTTATCAAGTAACCCTTGCTTTCATTAGGGGGAATGGAACAACTAATCTTTCTGCCGAACTGCTCAACAACTAATCTAAGTATGTGAGTTGGAACCATAAAGACTGACTGCTCTAGCACGAACGCCCAGTACTCAGCCTCTGTTACTGATAATCCAGAGGGTTCCCAAGAGTTAGTGCGTTGATACCAACACTCAACTTCTATGTAGATGTTTCCAGTCTCGCTCCACCTACGGTCACGCTTGACCTCAATAGTTCTGCCGTGAGTTAGTAGTTCTTCTACTAAGTTCTCACCATCCTTGCCATACCCAAGGTCTAAATCAAATGAAGATAGGGTTGTCACTTAACCTTCACTCCGTTATCTGTATGGAGGAAACCAACTAATTTCATCTTGTTGTTCTTGTTGGCAAACTCTGTGGTAGATGGTAGCCATTTCTCTGCCCACGTAATCTCAGGTTGTGTCTTAAGATTGTATGCCCATACACCCTCAGGTGTCCAGTTAATATACCAAGGGGCATAGCCCAACTTCTCTGCCTCTGCTAGTAAGAAGTCATACTTCATCTTCTCAATGAGCAGGTCAGGGTAGTGGGTCTTTCGTGACTTAAGTTCTATAAACATCTTCTGCTCAGCAGAGGTGCAATCAAAGCCATCATATTCTTCGGGGGAGTGTACTAAGTCGGGGAACTTCTCTGCCTTAAGCCAGTCAAATAGTTCCTGTTCTTTCAATTACATATCCCATTTCCCTCGGAGTACTAGCAGTCCAATTATACCATAGTTCGCCAGGTCTTTGAATGAATCTTCAAGGGGTTCGTGTCGTGCTTCTTGCTGGTTATCTACGAGGTTGTTAATGCGTGCCATCTTGTCCCACATACGTACCCTTAGCCCGTTGATAGGACCACCTGGGGACTGGCTTACATTCTTCGGTCCATAGTCTCGGTGCTTGGAGATAAGCAAGTCACCAAGTTCCTTCATTACTTCTCGGACGTTTGATTCAAACTCTTTCCAATCAACAGGGGTATGTGCAGAGTAACTACTAGAGTATGGTCGCTCACCGTATATTCCTTGACTTTCAATCCTTGTTCTACCAAGTGGGTTATAATCTGCCATATCTCATCCTTCTCTGCCTTCTTCATCGGTATCCTTTGATAGTAAATCCCTGAGTCCTTCATCTAAATCCTGCATAGCAGACTTAACAACCATATCTTCTACAAGTTCATCAATCAAATCGTAGCCATTCTCTGCTGCGAAGAGCGTAACATATGTCGACTGAGTTATCAGGCGAATCTGTTCTGGGTCTTCAGCGTGTGCATAGAAGAACCTTAGGAGGGAACCTAACTGCAACTTGAATCCATTGGGCAAGACATAGTAAGGGTCGAACTCTTCATCCTCGTCTAGTACGTGGTCAATGAGTTCAAAGGAATCCTCAAACGTCTGGTCACAATCGTTGCAGTAGTTATATGGTTCTCCACCTATATCAAAGTTCATCCAACTAAGTCCATCTTATGATGGAAGTAATCTGCCCCTGCTTGCACATACATTGAATTAACATCTTCTCCTTCAGGTAGGGAGACGATAGTAACTGGCAATTCTCTGGCAAGACTACGGGCAAACTCCTGTCCTGGCTGGTCGCCATCAGCAAAGATGAACACTCTCTCAAAGTCTGCAAGCAATCGTGTGTAGTGCTTCTTCCAACTGTTCGCACCTGGTACTCCAATGCAAGGAATGCCAACGCAATGAGAGAGAGTAATAGTATCCAGTTCACCTTCGCACACTCCTATGAAATCGCCAGCCTTGTCAATGTCAAGCACGTTATACATCTTTGTCTCTGCTCCAGTTAAACCCATATACTTTGGTTCAACTGCAGGGTTAAGACTTCTAAATCTTAAGTCAACAACACCAGTCTTAGTGACATACGGTATTGATAGTCTACCTTGATACTGTTCGTGCCCTACCTCAGGCTCCGCGACTACGCCTAATCGAGCCAGACGTGCTACCTCCAGAGGAATTCCCCTGCTTGCGAGGTAGTCTTGAGCCAGAGAGATGCTTGCCGCGTACTTGTTGGTAGCCCGTTCCAGTAAATCCTTCTGCGATTGTGATTGCTTCACGTATGTTTACTCCTTCTCTCTGACTAATGATTTGGAGGGAGTTGCCTTGAACGCCACAGGCAAAGCATATAAATATGTTTTTGTCTGTGTTGCAGGTAGCACTCTGGTGCGTATCATCGTGGAACGGACACTTAAGGTTAACTTGCCCGTGCTTTTGTCGTATCGTCGCACCATAATGTGCGAGGACATCTGTAATGGGTGGCAAGTCGTTGTCAATTCTTGTCACCATAACCTGCATCTCTCAATAGTTTAACGCCATCTTCTGCTCTCATTAACATTACCCAATCCCCCACTGATTTCTCTCCCTGTCCATTGAGTCTTAAGACTACGATACCAAGGTCTTTACCGTTGTCTCTGTCTTTCAGTTGTGCTATGGCAGCAGCAGGATTGAAACCTGTCCTTGCCTTTACTTCCCAATCAATACCGATAGTGCCAGTAACATCAGTGCCACTACGACCAGCACCTGTAGATTCCGCAAATGGGAATCCGTTGTCAGCCAAGAAATTAGCCCAGACTTTTTGGGTTCTGTACCCTCTGTGCTTTCGTGCTTGAGATGCCATTTATGAGGCACTCTTGTCCCGCTTCAGTACACGAATAGCCCAAGACATACCGACGTTAACGCCTTCAGTCCAGTCATCAGTGATAGGTGGCTTAGCATCTTCTATCTTCTGAACAAAGCCAAGGAGTTCTTCGCTGACCTTAGCCATTATTAACTGACGCATCTCCTGCGTCATATCATCTTCTTCTTCTCTTAGCATTCCTTATCCTTCTTCCAAATAGACCAATACCAAGTACGTGCAAACAAAACAATAGTAAAGTAGTAATCTGCTTCATCATCTTTATCAATACCGATGTAAAACATTTCACTCCAGGTTACATATCTGTCGGTTCCTTCATATTTTATTTTCATTGCTTATCCATTCTCTGGTATGTCTTCCATATACATATACTCAGGGTTAAATGATAGCCAACAAGTTAAGTTAGCATTGGCATCGGCACGCCCATATCTGTTCTTTACTGGAGCAACAGCCATAGAACTACCAACGACTCCAAGAGTACAAATAAGAGCAGGTAGTTGTGCGACTTTACCCTGAAGAGCCGAGCGAGGCTGACAAGGAGTGCCAAGTACACCCTCAGAAGTATGGTGCAGAATAATAATAGCAGCGTTAGTAGCACGAGCAAGGTACTTCAACTCCTTCATAATCGCACGCATAGATGCGAACTCTTCACCACCATCGGTGGCTATATCCATCAAGTTATCAACGAAGATTGCCACAGGTGGCATACCCCATTGTTCCTCAAAGGCTTGGACTTCTTCATCTATATCTTGCAATGTAGGTGAAGATTCAAATGACCATTGGATGTGGTTGCTTCTCTGAAGCACAGCCTTAGTCCAACCAGTATCGGTATTCATTAGGTGTTCTACATCTGTCTGGTTCTTACCTGAAATCATCGAGGCAATACGCATAGCCATAGTATGAGCGTTGGTATCTGCTGATATGTAAAGGCTAGGCACACGCATCTTAAGTGCGAGCGCGAGTGCAAGGGTAGATTTACCTACACCTGGTACACCTGCAAGCATAGATACTTCTGCTCTACGAAAGATAATTTTATTTGCTTCAAATGTTTTGAAGACAGAGGGCAACGGTTCTCCACCGATGTCCGACCTTCCTATACTTCTTACTAATGTTCTCACTTACGTCTCCTGTCTTAAGTTGGAAGAGGGGCAGTCACCTTCCCCTAATAACTACCCCTCAACCAATTCTTATAGTAGTGTGCCTTGCGTTAGTTCGCTGGCTTGCACTGGTCGGGTGTCCCCTGTGGCGTTGGGCAAGCCCAGAATGCGTAAGGTTTCCCTGTTGTCTTGCTGACTCCCTGACGGAAGATTCTCGCTCCGTGTACGCAAGTCGGGTTTGATAGTCCCGCCCCACCTGACGCTGGTGCTGCCTGGGTTGGAGTTGAGGATGCCCACACTGGCGTGTCTTGAGTTGAACTTCCAGTCGCTAAAGGGAGTACGGTATAAGCCGCTGCTACCGCCTTAGATGTTGCAGCAATCTGATGTGAGTAGTCTGTTAGACCCTCAAGCAGAACGCTTAGTTCGTCAGCCGTGTTAGCACGGACGTTAATCAAATCACCATTCGGTGACTTAACTGATACTTGTAACTTCCAGTTTTCTGTTGTCATTTATTTTCCTTCGTAAATTGGCAATGCTGCTTTACTCCACAGATATTGCACGATTGTAGGTTCGGTAGAAATATACCAGCCTTGCGTGCCTTGTCAAAGCCATCGACAAAGTATTCAAGTGTGTCCTGTGTATATCTACTTAGGTCAATCATCTCTCCTGTCCCCGATTCACGAGACATCCAGTAGTTTCCTAGATTGACTTCCACTCCCAGCATCATCTCGACACCCACCTTATAGAAGCCGAGTTGCAAGTCTGAGGTTGGTCTGCGTGCAGATGTCTTAAGGTCAACGATAACTAACTTACCGTCCACCTCAAAGATTCTATCGATAAACATCTTCACTGGTACACCTGCAATTTCTGGGTTCAACTCCAACTCGATAGCACGTACACCTTGAGGAGTTGTCCAGATTTTCCAGGATGGATTGTTCTTGCGCCACTTGATGTAGTTATCTACCCAAACGGAACCTTGTGTGTCCCACCATACAGCATCTTCCTTGTCAGGATTTGCTTTAGTTGAACGACCTGCAATGCGAGCCTTGCTTAGGTCTAAGTCTTTTGTTTCTTTGAGCCAAGCAATATCCCAATATGCGTTACTCATTCTCTAAGTCCCACATTTCTGCAGCATAGTGAAAGGCTCTGCCTCCTGCTGACCATACGCTGGGTTCTTCTTCTACCTTAAGCAGTCGACCTAAGTAGTACTGATAACCGCAACTCAGGTATGTTGTAAATGCTGAGTAACTAATGTGTGCTGGTAACTCATAGGTGTCAAGTTTAATCATCGATGCCTAGGAATTCGATGAGGTAATCAACATCTTCACGGACATCTCTAACTGCCTCAGTCAATTCGTGGATTGCATCATCAAGTTCTGCCATCACAATCTGAATATCAGATGTGGACTCGTGCTCGTGTACTCCTAGTAACCAGCCAATAACTTTGTTCATCATAACCTCCGTCTTGTAGTTGCTTAGATAGTACCCCTGAGAAGGACAGGAGGGTACTTAACCCAAGGGTACTATCTAAATCTATTGTAGTATATTATAATATATTTCTATCTGTTGCAAGTTTTAATCGGCGTGTCGCTGTCCTAATTCTATGGCAGTTAGCACAAACAACCTCACATTTTTCAATCTCTTCTAAAATTGTTTCTAATTTTCTTGAAAGAGAAGTTGCTATTGAAAATTTTTTATTGTCAAGATGGTCAAAGTCAAGTGCGTGTGGATGTTTATTGTAACCACAATCAGCACAGCCAACATTTATTTTATGATTTTTAATCAACTCACTTATTGGGTCAGTTCTATTTTTTATATAATCAGACATTGCTTTTTTACAACCATCACAGATAATTTCTTTACGTCTGTTATGTGCTTGATATCCACTGATAGTTCCACAAATAGCACTTTCGGGTCTACCCCGTTTGCGTATTGACATAATTATCCCGTCTTTATATAATATAATTATAACTATATAAGGCGCTCCGCGCCTATATATATTATATTCTTTCTTTATATAAGAAAATTATACACACAACCTAACCCGATTGGTAGTTCATTCGCCTTCGGCGTGTCGTGAGAATGACAAAATGACCCCCAAGGGGTAGATTGCTCTACCTCTCAGGGGTCAAATGGTCTGAAATCAGCCTTAGAAGGCTTGAAATCGGTACTCTAGATTACTTGCTTCCACGTCCAAACTCAGGGCTATTGGTGTCAAGAGCCTTAAGTACTGGACCAGCGATTGCTGCTACGAATGCTGAAGCCAGAGCCTTTGGGCTTGTCTCTCCTGCAAGGTAGAGTGCTGTCACTGCTGCGAATGCTGCACGAAAGTAAGTGCTAGCGATTGCGATTAGTTTTGCCTTCATCGTTATCTCCTTATGATTTGAATACTGGCTTACCAAAACCAACGACTGTCACAGCCTGTGACCTGCGTAGTTTCGAGCCATTCTTCTTCTTAAACGCACGCACCTTCAGGCAGACTTGCCCTCCGTTGCGCTGGTCGCCCTTCTTATCTGGGGCAGTATTGCCTTCGATACAGGTGACTGTTCCATCTCCGTTGTCCTTGACCACAATCCCAATATGTGAGATACGGTCAACTCCATCGTTAGGAAAATCAAAGAACACGATGTCCCCTGGTAGTGGCTGAGCAGTATCGCTTGCCTTCTCCCATTGGTTCTTCTTCATAAATGCTGATGCACCATTGACTGTTGATACACAGTTAGGAATCTTCAAGCCAACCTCGTTGGCACACCAGTTAACAAATGACCCACACCAAGGTAGGAAGTTTGCCTTTGTGAACGCACCGTACTTAGTCTCGTTATCCTTTGGTCCTTCGATGACTCCGAGTTGGCTCTTAGCCATTTCAATAAAATCTAAACGTTGACCCATATTACTCACCCTTCTTTGCATCAACCTTGGCAAATGCCTCGTTGATTTCTTCTGCTGATAGAGTGCCATCTGCTAGATAGAATCGGGCTAGTGCTTCAATAACCTTCATAGCACCTAGTGCGCCAGCAAGTACTCCTGCTTGCCACACTTCGATACCAACAAGAGAACCTGCTCCGATTACTCCGAGAGATTCTGCTGCAATGACTGCGAGGATTCGCATCATTACGCTCTTAAATGTATCCATTATTCTTTGTCCTTCGGGTTTCTTAGAGGGAAGGTAATACCCCAGATGACCAGGGAAATACCTATTGCATAACCAACCACCGTCTTGGCTGACCCCTCAAGAACTACCCAGGCAATAAACATTCCTAGTAGTGTCCAGAGTTGGTTGGCAATATCTGAAAAGAAGTTCTTCATTATGGTTTCCTCCTGTATGCAGCACCTGCTGATGCTGCTGAAATAGATGCTGTGGTTGCTATGTTTCCTGCAATGACGGCTGCGATGATTACCTTTTCAGATTCTTCTCGAACTTCAGGGGTCATATCTGCACCGACTGAACCAAGGGCAGCAAGGGCTGCACCTGGGTCTGTAAATAATTCTTGAAGCAAGGCTGCTGGGTCCTGTAATAATTGAACCGCTATCGCTACCTCTGCTGTCACCACCACACCATTAGATAATTCCACTGGCGTGTCTGGTTCCAATGATTCCAAATCAATCTCATCTGCCTGTACCATAGGAGGTTCAGGTTCTTCTAAAGGAGGTTCAGGTTGAACAGGCTCTGGAGTTGGTTCTACCGCAGGTGGTTCAGGTTCAAGTTCTGGCTCTGGTTCAGGAGTCGGTGGTGATTCAGGTTCTGGAGCAGGTGGTAATGGCTCTTCTACAGGTGGTTCTGGTTCCACTGCTGGTGGTGTCGGTGGTACTGGTGCTGGTTCTACTGGAACAGAAGGAGTAGGAGATGGTTGAGTTGGTTCTACTACTGCTGTCGTTGTCTCTGACGTTGCTGTGGATGTATCTGTATTATTTACAGAGGTCGACGTATCGCTTGTACTTGTCGTGGTATCAACAGTCGGCGGAACAGTTGGAGTTGTTGCGGTCTGAGTATCTGATGTTGCAGTTGGAGTTGGCTCAGGCGAAGGAGAAGGACTCGGCTCGGAACTTGGCTCTGGACTGGGACTTACACTAACTGGTTCAATGAATGCAGATGCAGGAATTGCCTCCCATCCATTATCAGTAAACCACATAAGTCTTACATTGGCTCCGCCACCATTCTCGTAGTACCACATTTCAATAACCATAGGAACACCTTGTGTGGTTGGTACGTCTGCGGTTGAACCGCCACCACCCTTGTCATACCAGTCATTGATATACAAAGTATTATCAAGATAGAGTCGAACTCCATCATCTGCGGGAGCAGTGATGTATGTAGTGCCAGTTGAGTTGGGTGTGAAGTTGCCACTGAATTTAACAATGACATCCTCTGACCTACTAGAGTTGAGTACCTGTCCACTGCCCCAGTTAAAGTCAATGTTATCGACCTGGGTTATATAGATTGGCTCCGCACCTTGTGGTAATACTGGCGCATTGTTCTGACCTAAGACATTATAAACTTCTGCAGTTAGACCATCCTCTGCATAAGCAGGAGGTATTAAAAAGAAAAAACTAAAACAGATAAAGCCAACGGCTAAACTATTTCTTACCTTGCTCACAAAGGAGTAAGTAGATTTGGTCAACGCGGGTTTCCAGCCTCTCAACTTGGTCTTTTACAGAACTGCCCCCGTTATTTTTAAGTTCACTGAGATAGTGTTTAACTAACCAGCGTGTTCCTGCACCGAAAGATGCAATGATAGTGACGACTGAGACTATTAACCCAGCCCAATCTGATGCTGTCAATTATGAAACCGTTCTAATCGTTACTTGGACAATACCGCCAAACCCATCGAATCGCTTATCTGGTGGGGTCATACG
>Ga0181355_1000894_pt1 | contig 13007 bp, 15 predicted proteins | sample Fa13VDMM15DN_FD_130099 | JGI IMG/M metagenome (GOLD analysis project Ga0181355, IMG submission 130099) | Freshwater viral communities from Lake Michigan, USA - Fa13.VD.MM15.D.N | ecosystem: Environmental > Aquatic > Freshwater > Lake | place: USA: Michigan | collected 2013-09-23 | reverse complement strand
GTCAATTTGGTGGATGGCCCCGCTGGCACTCACTGCATACAAATTGTTAAGACCGCCGCTGGATGCTGTAACGAACCCAAGAATGTCCCATCCAACCTCACTGATTGTATCAATGCTTTCCCAGCCTTGGTTTAGGAAGTTGTAGACTAGGATAGTGCTGTTGGACGTGTTTGCATCCAAACAAACCGCAAGGTAATAGCGGTTGTTGTAGTAGGCGCCAACGGCCTTGTAAGCGTAGTCGCGGTTAATCCGGTTGATAGTGGCCTGAATGGGCTCCGAAAGCGGAACGCCGGCACCGCGCAGGTTGTAAAGGTCGCCGAAGTTGGCCGAATAGACGCCGTTGTCCGAAAGGAACAGCACTTGGTTGCCAACCTGAACGATGGATTTGCGAGCAACGCAACCAACCTCGGATGTAATGAGCCTTACAGTGACATCAGCAATCGACCCGCTGACGCCAGACAGAAGGTGAATCGAGTTCCGATTGAACGCCAAAAGGTTGTCCTCAGCGAAAGGCTCAAGAGCCACAACGTAGTCCGCAGTTCCGGCGGTGATACGGAATTGATTTTGAAGCCTATCATAGGTGTCGCTATCGAGGATGTCGGAGGCGATGATTTCGTCCGATACGTTGCGTGCCGTTATGGTCGGCGAGGCTCCCGAGCTGCCGGCCATCGTGTAGGCATACGGCACCCACAAGCGGCGCTGATGGTAGGTGCCCCAAGCGGGAGCGGGCATGTGGGTGTAACCCGTGCCTACGCTGACCTTCTTGGAAAAGACAACGGCATGGCTGCTCATGTCGGCAACCTGCGCGTAGAACGTAAACGTGCCCGACGTTGGCACCGTGGCAATCGTGTAACCACCGTCGTTCTCCGTGAGCGTAGAGGAGCCATTTTCTACGACGTAAATCTTGTCGCCAACCGAAAGGCCGTGCGCGGCTTCGGTGACAGTGACAACACCGTCGGCAATCACCGTGTTACTAGAGGAGTTGTAGTAGGTCGGCTGGGTGTATGCGCCGTTGGCTACGCGAGTAAATGCTGGCGAACCGGAAAGTGTTCCATTCCACTCCAACGCCGTGCTACCGCCTATGAACATGATAACGCGGTCAAAACACTGGAGGAGTTCAACGTCGGACGTGATGGTTACGCCGGACGGGTATGCTATCGTTGTGGATGTGCCGTCCAAAACGCTGAATGCTATGGCGTTAAAGTTTGTAGCCCTGATGATGTATTCTTTGTTCTCGTCCGACGGGTTGGAGAAACGGCAGTAGCCATAGACTCCGTTTGTCTGGGTCCCGCTTAGTTTTGCACCCTGAACCGTGCCTGTCCCACCGTAGGTTTCGCTTCCGCTGGCACCTGCAATTTGAAACGTAAACGTGTCGATGTCGGTTACGGTTACAACGCGGTTGCCGTTGGGGTCTACGCTTCCGGTAAGGCCGGAAATGCAGGCTAGCGTGTTGCTGGCAAGGCAATGCGGCGTAAGCGTATTTACGGTAACGGTCGTGGTAGAGCGAGTGGCACTGTCAATCGAAACCGGATAAGACACGGTAATCGTCCCGCCATCCCACTGAAATTCGGTTTCGGCCGGAGCACCCGACGCCGAGCCCGGCATTGTCGTTGATATGACCAAGGAGCCCGAAGTTGTTCCCGAGTGGGCGGTGTAAGCCCCGTTTATGTCCCAAGGATAAGTTCCCGCAGATGCGCCAGTCTGAGTGAATCCACTAAGCGTTACCGACTGCGACGCTTCAACGTCAAGGTCGGCATCAAACGTAAAGGTTACATCCGCAAAAGCATCGACGCCATCGTGGAAGTAAAAACCGGTAACTCCAACGGCCCTATCCCCAACAAGGCGCCATGTCGCCGGAGAGGTCAGGCGAATTGCAAGTGTGTTGGCCGTAAGTGTCCCACCCTTGGCACTAATTCCCTTTCTGGTTTGCCAAGAGCCGTCTATGTCCATTCGGCCATTTACCGACTCGCTCACTTCGCCCGGCTTGAGCTGATCCCCACGAAGTCGGTTGTTTACGCGATAGAAACCGTTGTCTCCGGTCGTTACAACGGAGCTATCAAGCGGACCAACTGGATTGGTAGATGGCATTAGTCCTTAAACTTGCCGGTCTTCTTCACGATCTTGGCGTCCATGCGCCACTTCCAAATTACGTATCCCGCTCCAACCAGAGCGCCAAAGATGCCGGCGAGTTGGTGAACTTCCGACAGGGTGATGGTTGCGAACGCCGGGAAACACCCGGTTAAAACGTCCTCAATGCGCGTTTTAAGGCTCATGGTTACTGATAAACGTAGCGGATTCTAACAATGCCGCTGCCGCCGGCTCCGCCATAGCCAGAAGTCCCGCCGGCACCACCATTACCCGTGTTTGCAGTTCCAGCCGTGCCAGCGCCGGTTCCGCCTGAAATACCGTTGCCGCCCGCAGCAAAGGTGCCCGTTCCAATGTCAGCCGCACGCCCCGCCCCACCCGTGCCCCCGTTGCCAGCCGCCCCCGCACCGCCGCCACCACCGTCGTTACCGGCAGAAAGCCAGTTTCCGCCCGCAAACCCGTAGCCGCCGCTTGCGCTCGTCGGTTGTAGCCCCGGAGCCCCGCCCGTATCGCGTCCGCCGCCGCCGCAACCACCTGCCGCGTTCTCAGCACCGCCACCAATGGCTACAAGCGTCGAGAAAACCGAATTGGAGCCGTTTTGACCGGGACTGGAGCCGCCAGCACCCACCGTGACAGAAAACGAGCCTTTTGCGACGGAAAGGGCCGAGGAATAGACGTAGCCGCCACCGCCACCGCCCGCATACGACCCCGCACCGCCACCACCCACCACCATAACCTGAGCGGTAGCGCCGGAAGGTGCGTTCGTTATCGTAAACGTCCCCGAGGACGTAAACTCATGGGTCTTGTAGTTGCCGGACGTGCTCGTAGTGCCTCCGGTAGCGATAATGAACTGGCTAGCCGCCCCCGACGAGGAGCTGAATCCACGGGCCGAAGCCGCTGCGAACGTGCAAAGAACAGGCATGGCTTACTTCTTGCCCTGGTGGCGGACGCCCAGCCAAAAATAGATGCAGGCAAACGCAACCGCCACGATTTCGGGCTGCAACGGACCAGCCACCGACGCCGGCAGGTTGAAGATGTAGAAAGCCGCCCAAATGACCAGCGCGGGGCGGATAATGCGGGTCAGGGCCTCAACGATGGTAAAAAGACCGTGCATCCACGACGATGCCGTTTCCGGCGGGGTGTAACCGCTGCTGATGGACGCTTCCTGTGCCTTCGTGAAGGCTTGCAGTTCGCCTATGGCGATGTCGCGTTCCTTAATCGCCGTCAGCTCGGCGATGCGGCGCTTGCTCGCCGACCATTCCTTGGCTTCCGACGCGAACGTGCCTAGAAGTTGGGTAATACCACCCAACACAGTTCCGCCAGCCGCCGATGCAAGAAAGGAGAGAAGTCCCATGTTACCAGCGGACGAAGTAAATTGAGGCACGCTCCGCCGCAGAGAGCGTGACCAACGAGCCGGTTTGCGGCTCAACGCAAAGAAGACCGACCTCGGTTGCCGCAGCTACGATGGCGTGACCGACATTGGCCGGAGCACCATCGGGGCGATACCAAACCTCCGCCAAGGCCAAAGCCTGCGGAGCCGTAGAACTGTGCCACTGCTCAACCGCATACCTAACCTGCGCCAACCCAATCCAAAGCCCAGCAAAGCGGTTGCAGTCGAATTTACGATCCCACCTCGCCGGCATACCCGCCCGATGGGTTGCAGCCGCAAATTCCTCGTGAAGACCCGGAATCGCGCTGGATCGGACGCGGGCGTAACTCTCATCGCCCCTGACGCCAAGCAACGGAAGCTCATTTGCCTTGAGGCTTCCTGCGGCCGGGCTGGAAACCGGCTCCTGCTTGGAGCAGGAAGCAAGCGCCAGCGCGACCAGCGCAATGACTGGCGCTGCGAATCGCATTAGAGAGGATACAGCCCGAGGTTGGTTGCGACGCTCTGCAAAACGTAAGCATCATCGCCGGTCCAAGCCTCGTATTGCTCCGGCGTGAGGGAGGCAAGCAGGTTGGCCGAAACGGGCTCGTTGGCTGCGTTCTTCAACACCACCACAACCTTCAGGCCAACACCAAGCTCAACCTGCGCATTGACGCCCTCCAGCTTTACGGCCGGGCCATTGAAACAAGAAACGGGTTCGATGTTGATAGTCATGTTACCAAGTGGCGATTGCGACGCGCTTCCATGTGTTTGTTGCCGTGCAGACGTAGATGTAGGAGGCGTCCCAGCAAATTGTGCCAGCGGTGCCGGAAGCGGCGGCAGAGGCCGGCGTTTGGCTGTTGGTAATGCGGAATGCGTTGGACGACGCGGCGGCAACGATGGGGACGTTTTCAACCTGAAACACCGACGCTGTAAGCGTAACGTAGTTGCCGTTTGCGATACGTAGCCGAACCGTGCCACCACTGGCAGCGTTTACGTGCGTGTATGATGCAACACCCGTTATCGCGTAATTGGTCGTTGATGGGCTTGCTTGCCGGAACCAAACTCCGGCTTCTCCAGACGAAGCCGTCCCTGAGAGCAAAATTGTCGAAGCGGCATCGGACGCCGGAACAAGCGTCATATCGCCACCGAAGAAGCTCTTCAGGCCAACACCAAGGCCACCCGCCAGCGCAACAGACGCCGAACTGGTAGACGTTGCATCCGTTACACTCGTAGTAGTAAGCGTGGTAAACCGGCCTGTGCCGGCGGTTGTAGCACCGATATTCGTGCCGTTGATGCTGCCTCCGGTGATGGCAACCGAGCTGCCAACCGCGCCCGGCGGGCTAAGCAGAAGTGTTTTGAAAACGTCCATGCTTAGAGGAAATTGAGCTGCTGAACCTCAACCACGACATCCGTGCTCGCCGTGCGAATGGCACGCGCCGAATTGAACATCTGGCGGGTCCAGTAGGCCGGCGTTCCATCAACGTAGAGATACCCTCTTGTGCTGGTAGCCGCCGTAACCCCGTCAAACGTCACGCGGGCGTTGGCGTTATTGAACTGCACCAGAACGTGCGTCGTATCCGTAGCCAGCGTGAGGCTGGCGCTAAGGGCGGCAGACGAAGAACCCACCGTGATTTGAGTGTGGGTGGTCCCGCTCTGCGGGATAGCCTGCGAGGGCGTGTTGACAATGCGAGCGTTAGCCATGTTCAGCGGGATTGGGCGGTGTGGTGGCTACGAATACGCATCCCCGCATTGCGGTTGTTGCTCTGCGCCATAGCCGAGCGCAATTCTAGCAGAAGGACTTGCTCCGCATTGGCATCTTCAACCTGCGCCTTGGCGTGCTGTTCGTCGTAGCGAAGGAAGTCGGCATACGCCCCATAGGACGCATACTTGCTGAACTCAATCGGGATGGACGTGTTGGTCGTGCTGTTGAACGGGCCGTCCAGCCGCTTCTTGTAGTCAACGTAGAAGGTGGTGGCACTCTCGTAGTCGCCGATAACCTTGGCCCCGTCCACCGTCACCGTAAAGTCGTATTCCTGAACCGAGTTTACCGAGTAAGGAGCCTCGGCATACACCCGAAGGAACGTATCAATGTTGCTGAGGGTTTCCTGCGTGAACGGAATAACCCCATCCGTAGCGGCACGGGCCTCCCCGAGCTTGAGGTAGCGCGGCCAACGCTCGAACCGACGGTAAGCATCGTAAATGCGCCGGTTGATGAAGCTGTTTACCAGCGTGTCCTCTTCGCTCGTAAACGACGTGTTACCCGACAGGGCCTTAACCAGCGTGTAGACGTTTGTGTATGTCTCGGTTTCCATGTCAGACCCGATTGGGGCTCAAGTGCGGGTAGAGCTTCTGGAAGGTGCGCAGGAAGTCCTTGCTGTTCACTTCCTCATGCCCGTATTTCTTCACCATGCGCAGGTAGTCACCCTGATCCCAAACTGCCACGCATTTGCCCAACCCCTTGACCGACCTATGCCCCTTGAACGTCTGCGCCTCAAGCGCGGCCTGATTGTCACGAAACTCCTCACGCGCTTTGAGCAACTGATGCCCCGTTTTGAGTTCCTTGAAAATGGCCCGGTCAATCTCGCCGTCGCTGTAACGCGGCAATGCGGTGATGATTTGCATGAAAAAAGAAAAGGGGAGGAGCTTTCGCTCCTCCCCCCCATACTAGCACAACGGGTTGCTAGTTAGGCGGCGGAACCAAGATCGGCAATGCGAAGGCCGATAATCCACTCACCGGCCGTCAGGTTCGCCACGGTGCCGTTAAGCTCCATGTAAACCGATTTGGCGGTGCTGGCGTTGTTGATGTAGCCGTTCACGACGTTCACGGTAGTCGCCGAACCGGAATCGGTGCCGACAAACGCATCACCCGTGTTAAACGATGCGTAGGTCAGGGCATCCAAATCGAGGTTGTCAATGAACTCGTCAGGGTCGGCAGCGGTGACACCAACGTCAAGCGTCAGGTCAGACGTGCCGGCTTCGGCGGTCAGGTTGATGACTTCGCAGCGATCAACGATGCCGCCCGGAGGGACGGAGGCGATGATCTTCTGGTTGGCGGCGCCGAGGGTCGAGAGAAAACCCGTGGTTTGAAGATCGAGGTAATCGAACTTGAAAACGTGGGTGAACCCCTTGGCGACTTCGGGATTGGTAAGAGCGGGCATGTTGGTTAGTCCTTGGTTAAGGTTTAGCTGAGGACCGTGATCTTGCCGTGGGCGGCCGGATGGGAAACGCGGAGCGTGCCGGTCCAGTCAACCCAGCCGCGACGACCGCCACCTTCATTCATGCCGGCAGTAACACCAATCGGAATGAGTTCCGCGACCGAGTATTTGCTCGGATTGATGATGTAGCCAGTGTCCTTATTGGTGGTGTCCGGCGCGCAGTCCGGGTTCATGTTGACGATGGACACAATGCCGTGGTCCGAATCATACTGCGACACCTTGAGGGTAATCGTAGCGTCCGAGCTGGAGGCATTGAAGGTGCGGTAAGCACCCGAGGTCGTGTCCGCACGGGCGAAGTCGGAGATAACCCGACGAAGCGCCGTATCGGCAAGCAGGGTGAGGTTCTGCGCCTCGCCGGACGTGCGATAGATCGACGTGATGAGGTTGTTGAGAACGGTCTCGCTGAACGTGCCGGAAGCATGGATGCTGCCGGACGGGGTGCGATAGGCCGCAGGAACGTCGGACGGGCCGGCGCTGTCAATCCAATCGCCGAAGCCGCGCAGGGTGGACGCGGTGCCGGCGCCATCGGGAGCCGCACGGTCTTGGGTGCCAAGCAGGGTGGCTTCGATGTCGCGTTTCAGCTCCATCGTCGCCTTCATCTGCGCACGGGCAATGTCCTGCGGACCAACCGAGGTGACGGCTTCCTGAATGTCGGAAACCATGTAGCTCCGGCGGAGCTTGTGGACGTAGTTGCCGACACGGGCGACGTTCTCAAACGCATCCGTGAAGTCCTGAACGTCCGAGCCTTCGGAAACCGCCGTGGTGGACGGACTGGAGAGCTTGTCAAGGCCCCACTCCACAAAGGTGGCGATCGCCTTGATCTTGGAAGCGGTGGAGTAGAACGGGGTCTGCTCAGGAGCCAGCATCTCGACGGAATCGAGAAGCTGCTCGCGGTTCAGCGCGGCGGAGCCGGGCGAAGTGGTATCGTAACTGTTACTGAAGGCCATGTTGGCTTATTTTCGTGATGCTAGCTTTGCTGCTTGGAGCTTTACCCAAACCTCGGGGTCACCTGTCTTCCTAAAACGACTATCCAAGTCTTTGAGGAACGCTTCCGACTTGGCATCCACGCGGGCGGAGGGAGCCGCTTGCGTGCGCGCCGGAGACGGGGGCGTAATCTTCATGGACGGGGACTCTTGCGGAATCACCTTGCGAACGCCATACATGCTGTTCGCCGCGTGGGCGAAAAGGTAGTCCAGCGCCGCCTCGGCCTCGGGAACCAGCTTGCGGATTTTCTCCACTACCGGACCCGAACGAAGCGTTTCAAACTGCTTCCGCGTGTCATTGTCCGTGCCTTCGAGCCAAGCCAACTCTTTGCGCATCTGCTCGTCCAATTGAGCCTTGAGGGCCTTGCGACCATCACGCTCTTTCAACTCCTGCATCTGGGCAGGGATAAACGAATCACGCGCCTTCTTGGCCTCCAAAAGAGCCTTACGCAGTTCGACCTTGGTGTAATCTCTGCCGTTGATATTGGCAGCAATGTCATTTACCGACAGGTCGGAAGCCTCGAAAAGTTTCTCTTCCAACACCTCCACGGCTTGTGCCGCTTCCCGCTGTTTGGAACTGAGTTCCTCCAGCGTGGTAACGTCCGCGTATGGGTTGTTTTCGACTTTTGGCGTAGCTTGCGTTTTCTCCGCACGCATCCGCTCAACCTCGGCAGCAAGTGCAGCGGCTTTTTCCTCTGCCTGCTTTCGTTTAGCAGTCAGTTCCCCATAACGGGCAACCGCGCCACTACCGAGTTTCTTGGCCAACTCGTCCAGCTCTTGCTCGGACAAATTCCCCAAATCCAACTTGGAAAGAACGTCTTTCCGTGTGTCCTTGGGCTGTTCCGGCGAGGCTTGCTCCAATTCGGGCGTGTTTTCGGCCTCGGGAACCGTCGGGACTTCGGGGGCTGTCTCAGCCGGTTGCTCGCTCGTTGCAGGTTGCGTTTGTGACGCTTCCTCCTTCTTGCCAGTCAGGCTGGCTACGCGACGCTGGAGAAAGAACTTCTCAGCATCCATAGGCTTCGTTTCCACCGTATTTGTAGAGCCCCCGGCGTCGGGCATAGGTTTGGTATCGGTCATTGAATCACCGGATTAACGCCCCGGAGAAAGCTGACCGCATACTAGCACCCCTTATTGCATAACCGACTTAAACACCTTCAAGATACGGTCCGAGGCAATAAGCTCACCCGAAATCTGCTGAACTTGATCGGTGTTTGCCCGATAGAGTTCGGACAACGAAGCCTCTTTCTGCTGCTCGACAAACTCAACAATCACTTGGAAGTTTTCGTTGTGCTCCAACGCCTTTACAGCCTGCTCAAGTGTCGGCTTCTTCATTGCTGGATTCCTTGGGTTTGCATACCGCCAACCTGCGCCGGAGCCGTGCCTAGTTTGCCAATTTGGGCATTCTGCGCCTGCTGTATCTGGAACTGATACTGCTCTTGGTATTTGACCAGCCGCTTGTAGAACGCCTCGTCGGCGCTAAGGCGCTGCGACACGTCGGGCTGCTGGACATACTGTTGAATAACTTGCATGGCTATTTGTGCTCCGTTCGGGCGTGCGCCCATTTCCATGCCCGCGTAAATCTTGCTGAGATCGTCCATCACATCGCGCGTAACCTCTTCCGTAGCGGTCTTGGCGGGGCGAAGGACGGCATCGGCAACCGTCGGGCTAATCATGGAGGCAATGCTGCCAAGCAACAGGTCCATGTCAATACGCCCGTTAGCGTCTAGCTGCCGCAAGCTGACGAACTGCTGGAGAATCTTCTCCATGTTCTCCGGGTCGTTCATCAGCACGTCGAACTCAATGCTAATGTCGTAGTTCTCGTCGGCACTACCCTTCGTCATCGTCTGGCCCTCGCCCTTGCCCGTGACGCGGAAGAACACGGATTCCGGTCCGAACCGCTGATAGCACTTGAAGGCGAGCTTGATGACATCCCGGACGTGCTCCAAGAACTTGTTCACGAAGAACTGTTGACGCTGAGGAGCCAGCGGATTCTCGTGATCGAGGCCCATCACCTTGTTGGCCTCCATCAGCATCGTGTTCTCAATTTCGATGGAACCCGGATTGAACGGCGGGGTCGGGGCGAAGCTGATTTCGTTCTGCCGGCGATAGGGGATGATGGAACGCGGACCCCACTCCTTCGGCTCGGAGCCAACTGGGCAAAGCAACGGAGGCACCGTAGAAAGGCTGTTACGGTCAATTCGGCTGTCACGCTCGGCCTTCACCGTCATTTGCAGCCCGCGTAGCCGCTCGGGCACGGAAGCGCCCTCGTAGAGCCGCTGGGACTCTTCCCCGAGCTTCGTAACCACCACGGGGTAGTCATCAAAGCCGTTCATCAGGGAATGCTTGGCAAACACCTCGCGCCCCCCGTATTCAACCGCCAACGGGCAGAAAATGGTTTCGTAGATGCCCTCGGCGCCGTCTTCGTCAATGAGCCGCTGGTAGGCGTAAACCACGTCAACCAGCTTGTTCGTCAGTCCGCCCTCGCGAATGAGGTTGCGGTTGTTGATGGCGTCGCCCGTCCGGTAGTCCTTGCCGAGCGCCATTTTCAGAACCGCCTCGGCCCACTCTTCGTCCCAACCCAGCGTAGCCACCGCGTTTTCAATTGCCTGCGGCGTCATCTTGCGCAGCCGGAAGCAATGCGGGGCCGACTGCGGATCGCGCGTGTAGTTCGGGAAAATGAGGTCTTGGTCCGGCGACATGCTCTCCACGCAGGGGCAGTCCACGGAGTTGCGGCTAACCGGAATACGGGCTTTGCCGGTCTTGCGAAGGTCTTTCAGCGCAACCTTCATGCGCTTGGCGAACTTCTTGTCGTCAATCTTGCCGAAGAACTGGCTGAAGATGGCGAGGATTTCCTCCTCCTTGTCCTTCTCCATGATGGCGCGGGCAAGGTCGGGGCTGGCAGCCGCAATTTGCTCCAGCGTCACGTCTTGCAGGTAGGTGCGCTTCTCTTGAAGCCATCCTACATGCGTAATCATGATGCCCTTGGTGAGAAGGTCGTTCGCACCAAGCTCCATCTGCCGGCGAAACTCGGGGATGTAACTCGCCACCATCCACCGCAAAAACGCCGACACCGTAGCCGAACGCTCAATGTCGTCAAAGCCCACCGGATTTGCCCGGATGTTCGCCCGCTGGAGGGCGTTCATAAACAGGGCGATGTAGGTGTTAATCGCGTTGTCCGACAGGAAAACTTCCGTATCCGACGCATCCGTCCACGGGAATGCATCGGCACCCTTTTTGCGCAAGTCCTCCGACTTGCCGGCCCAAATGTTGTGTCGGGTGTCGAAGCTGGTCTTGGCTGCCTGCTGATACGTCGCAAGCCCTGTTACCGTGTCGTCATACGCCTTCTTCAAAAGCGCAACGCTCGGCGTTTCGCTCGTGTAAAGAAGTTCCACGTCGTTCTTGTCGTCCATACTTAGTTTTCAGCTTGCCGATAATCAGGTGAATGGTTTTAGGCCCAAGCCCGGTCTTCTCCTGAAGCTCCGGCAACCCCATTGGATAGTAGCACGAAGTAAGGCAACGGGTAAGGATTTCAAAAGCCACAAGCCGCTCGTGATGCTCGAAAAGCTCACGATTGGTCATCTTGCCGTCAAAGCGGTCTTCAGCGGGTAAGTTTTCCGATAGCTTCATGTCGGTAGGTGATGCCGTTGGAGTCCTGGATAACGTCTGCGTTGATGAGCTTGCCAAGCAGGCGGTCGGGGTGAAGGCGGCTGGGGATGAACACCGGAACCCGATGGCTGTTTTTGCCAAGGGTGATACCCCAAACCCAACGCTTGTTCGGAGCCTTGCCGATAATGCGCACCTTCACCCGCTCCGGCACCGCCAGCGGGATTTCGTGGGCCAGCCGCACCTTGTCCGCCCCCTTTTCCGTGAACCAAGAGCCTTCCTTGTCCTTGAACCAGTCCTCGCCCTCAATGCACTTGTGCTTCCGAATTTTGGACAGCTCAAGCCGGTTGAGCCGAAGTTCCTGCCGCAAGTCCTCGAATTTTATGTTAGCCATGCTTAGTATCCTCGTTTGCCCGTGATGACACGGGGCTTTTGATCGCCGATGTGGTAAATTCCCGTAAGTGCCGCGTAGCGAAGCACATCCACACCGTCTTTAGTTGCTTCCTCATAGCCTCCTTCGCCGGTGTAAAGCTGCAAGCAGGATATGGTGTTTTCGCACTCGCTGCTGATGTAAAAGTGGGGACGGTTTGTGGCATCTAGCCGCTTGCGACGGTCGTAGGCCATCTTCGTCTGCAACGCCTGCAACCCATCCTCAATGTCCAAGGCCGGAGCTGGCAGGAAAATCAGGTCTTGGTCGGCAAGGTCTTCGATGATGGAGGAAGCACCGCTTTCCTTCATGTATTTTGTCTGCCCCAGCCGAGGGTCAATGATTCGCTCGTGAATCACTTCGTTGGGCAGGTTTTCCAGCGAACGAATCAGTGCCGCATACTCACCGATGCCGTAACCACGTCCTCGCGCGCCGGGCCCCGCAACCATCTGCCCGTTTTTCTCCACCGCCCACTCCCCAACGTCCACACCCGGCCATTCCCGGTAAACCCAAAACGTTCCGGTCTCGTCCACGGCAATCCAAACCATGAACCAGTTCTTACGTCCCGCCGGATCAAGCACCATGTAGCGGGTAACGCCCTTGGTGGGTATGTCCGACGGCTTAACCACGTTCACTTCCGTTGAAAAGCAGGGGAAAGGCGTCTCAAACATCGCCGTAGGCACCCCATAGGCTGCCGTCAGCGTGTAATCGGGGTCCGCCTTGCTCTTGCACGTCTCAACAATGGTTTGGTAGCCGCTCCAAGGGTTGTCCTTGCTGTGAAAGTAGATGATGGCCGTGTTACGACTCTCGTTTTTCTGGATGTAGGGCACTTCGCAGTCCTTGCGGCCATGCAAAACCCGCATCAACTCCGCATCCCGCTTCTCCACCGTTTCACAACCCTTCAGAAAATACTTTACCGTCTCCGTAATGCCGTCCTTTGGGGTGAAGGTGATGAGCAATTTAGCGTTACGGGTAGCCAGACGCAGGTAAAGGCGGTCAACCAACTCCATTCCCAGCAAATACTCGTCCAGCCACGCCCCGATGTTGATCCACTGGGCATCCCTGGACCCCAACTCCATGCCCTCAAGGATGGATTGGTTCTGCTGGAACTGGGTGTAGAACTTGAAGACGATTCGGGAACCGTTCGGAAGCACCAAAGCATTGCCCGTAAAGCCGTTTTGGCTGCTGTAACTGATGTGAGTGACGCTTTCCGTCCGTTTGACCTTTAATTCAGCCGGAAGGGCTAGGTAAATGGCCGGCTGCTGAACCAGCAAAGACGTTTCTTCCGTCTGGCTAAAACAGTAAATCAGGCTTCCGGGGTTTTC
>Ga0181355_1000891_pt1 | contig 13022 bp, 18 predicted proteins | sample Fa13VDMM15DN_FD_130099 | JGI IMG/M metagenome (GOLD analysis project Ga0181355, IMG submission 130099) | Freshwater viral communities from Lake Michigan, USA - Fa13.VD.MM15.D.N | ecosystem: Environmental > Aquatic > Freshwater > Lake | place: USA: Michigan | collected 2013-09-23 | reverse complement strand
TATGCCTTGGGAAGCATTAGCTTCAAATTGCGTCAGACTTCTTAAAGATTCAAGGGACTTATTCAAGCTGGTCATATCTTCTGATTCAATGATTGCGGTCGATCAAAGGCAAGAAAGAGCAGACAACTCAGACTTACTACAATCAACCGGCGCTTTCTTCTCACAGATGAAGGACATGATTACGGAATACCCACCAATGGCTAAGTTCGCAATTAAGATGCAAGAAAGAGTTTCAAGGAATTACAAAGGCGGGAAAGAAGTCGAAGCCATGTATACAGATATGCTAAACGAGGTTGCCACAATAGCGCAACAAAGAATGGCAGCCGCAGCACAGCAACCGCCTGACCCAGCCATGATGAAAGCTCAAACTGATATGCAGATTGCTCAAATGACAGCGCAAGGTAAACAGGCGGAGATTCAAGCGACAGTTGCGAACAAACAAACTGAGCTACAAATCGAGCAAGTCAAAGCCCAGATGGACATACAAGAAAGGCAGATTAAGTCTAGCCTAGAACAAGCTAAACAAGAGCTTGAAGCATGGAAAGCTCAGCAACAAGTATTGATTGATAATAAGAAGATTGAAGTTGAAATCCTAAAAGTTCAATCCAACACAGCGGTCGAACAAGCTAATCAGCAAATTGCAGTCATGCAAACTAACATAGCAGCAACTATTGATGCGCTAAGGCTTGATATGGACAGGAAAGACAACGAGTTTCAAAAGCTTGCACAGACTGTTGAGGCTAAGAATAGGCAACGTGAACACATGGATAATCAGTTGCTAGAGATTGCAAGCCTAGTCAAATCAGATGCCCCAGACAAGAAAGAGAAAGTTAAGTCAGGCATTAAACGCTATATGTTTTTAAATGATGCAAGTGGTAATCCGATAGGGGTTCAAGGGGGCGACATTGAGGAAGCATCAGACAAGCCTAAGAAGCCGGGAAGCTTAGAAGGATAGTATGGGTCAGTATTTACCGAATCAGGGCGCACCATTTACGGCTACTAGTGTAGCTGCATCAGATGGTACTCAGCTTCAAGTTGTAACTTCTGGCTTTGCTATCCCTGATTATGATTATGTTGCAGTCACTTACCCCCTAACAACTCAAGAGGTCTATGAGTTTAAAACAGGAGGAGTAGCAGGAACTACAGTCGGCACAATAACAGTAAACTATGTTGATGCTACTAAGGCAGATATTTTAAATGTTGCGAGGACATAATGGCTGTAAAATTTAACCCATTATCAGGCCAGTTTGATTTAGTTAACGCAGCTCCAGATTTATCAGGCTACTTCTCTCTAGACCAATCAACGCCTCAGACTTTTACAGGTGGAGATGTCACAGGTACAGGAGTTATCAGCGTAACAGCAGGACAGATTGGACTTGCCCCAACACCATTAGATTTAGTTTCAGTTTCTTATTTTGGAGGATTATAAATGACAGCTACACCAATGTTTACTCAAGCAATCAATATAGGGATTGCTCGCATAGTTCCAGCAGATTTATCTAATCTAAAAACAATTTTAGTAGCAGGAGCAAACGGCACTTTAATTGATTCTATTTTAGCCTCAACTGATGAGTCGACAGGTAGGGATTTGCAATTTTGGACAACTTCACAAGTTAATATTCCTGCTACTGCTACCTTAACAAGCTCAGGGGTCAACGTATCAAATGGCGATACTGTTACTATTGATTCTAAGGTTTATACTTTTCAATCGGTTCTTACAAACGTAGACGGGAATGTTAAAATAGCGGCTTCTGCCGCCTTATCTTTAGCGAACTTATCCTATGCAATAAATAATCAGGGCGGAGTTTTAGGAACAGATTATGCAACTGCAACAACACCACACCCCACAGTAAGGGCAACAGGTGTAACAACTACAGTGGTTCATGTTACAGCAATAGCCAGTGGAACTAGCGGAAACTCGATTGTTTCAACTAAAGTAGCAGCTACATTAACATGGTCAAGCGCAACTTTAATAAATGGTGCAGCTTCAATTTATGTCGATTCTGTTCTTGCTACAGTTAACGTGCCGACAAACTCAGGATTCACGAGCAGCGTATCTATAGTATCTATATTGGATAGCGCAAGGTTTGGTTCTTCAACAGCCCCGACAGGCTTACAAATGGGCGACCCGAACGGCAATAAATTATTCAGGTTAGAAGCAAATGAGATTCTAAAAGTGAAAAGCTTAAGCACTGTAACAACAGCCCGTACGATTTATGTGAGAGCAAGCGGGGCAGACTTATAAAATGTTTGGTACTCTCAATCCAAAAATTCCAGCGACTAGAAGCGCAGACGGCACGTTAAGATGGAGCGCAAAAGGCTTGTCGCTTAACCTTGCAAACTCGAATACTTGGACAGGAGCGCAGACTTTTAGCACTACCACTACTTTTAACGCAGCCGTAAGTCTTAACAGCACAGTTAATAACAGCAACGATTTTTACAACTACGGCACGTTCAATAATTCTGGAACGATGAACTTGAATAACGCAAATGCCAATGACCTAACTTGCACTGGGACGGTAGAAGCAGCAACTGCTTTAAGGGCTGAAGCTGCAAGTGGTGGCATTTATTATGAATCGCCAAATACTGGCACTTATGTGGTCGCTAATTTTCCTATTTTAGCATCTTCAATTAGTGGCACAGATTCTGAAGCTTATTCCATTTATGATGATGGTGCGGGGACATTGCTTTCTTCTGGCGCAGGGACGATAGCTACTATTGATTATGCTACTGGAACGATAACAGACACTACGGGCGGATTGGTGTGGACTTTTAGCCTTCAATACACGCAAGCCCCGACAGGTTCGTATTGCGAATTGCTCCCGACAGGTCAAGCTACTTTTATAGATGCCGCTACTGGCACTTCCGTATCATTAAACGATGGTACTTATGCCATGAGCGCAGCTGGGAATCTATCTATAAGTGGGGACATTGGAGCAAACGCAGGAAACTTTTCTAGTTTATATTCTAGCGGTTCAGCAACTTTTGCAAGTGGGGTGGTGTTAAGTAATTCAGTAACTCAAGGGGCAGGAGCACCAGCTACGATATTAACAACTTTTAATTTATATGTTGATACAGTAACGGGAATTGTTTATGTGGATTAATTTATGACAAAGACATTTGCAAAAGAAGTAAGAGAAGATGAAAGCGAATTGCTTGTAGTAGTTGAGACTATGCAGAAAAGACAAACTTTTCCTATGAGGGCTTTAAGAATAAAAAGACAAGCACTAAGAGCACAGCTTGATGAAGTCAACGAAATGATAGCACAGGCGAGGGCTTTGAATATTGAAGGAGCAGAAGATGAGTGAAACACTAGAACTTGAGGCCGAGATTGGCAGATTATTTGTAGAGATTGAAAGCGCCAAGGCTTTTGTGACTCAAGCAACCCCGCAACTTAATCAACTGATAAAGAAGCTACAAGAATTAAAAAAGGCTGAATAATGAGCTTTTTCTTCTTTTACTTAGGCTATGACTCGCACGATGCAGCTAGAGAAGTAGCTGATGCATTTAAGAGGAAGCGAAAAGAGGAAGAAGAAATACTGGCCTATCTGCTTAAAAGAGAGCAGGGAAAGCCAAAAGCTTTTAAGAAAAGCACACTTAAGGCGACTCTACTAAGAAACTTTAAGGGTCAGGAAGTTAAGAAAGTAATCGAGGTTATAGCGCAGCCTCAAGTCAAAAGCTTAAAGGATTTAATCAAGAGCTATGAAAAGGTTATAGCGGCTAAGAACAGAAAGAGGCAGCAGATTTTAATGGCAATCGTTTTAATTGATGAAGATGACTAGGAAAATATTAGTTTACGATCCAGCTCAAGGGAAAGTTGTAGAGAGAAAAGATAGATGGGTAGAAGCCCCTAAGTCTGCTTATGTTATTGGGGATGATATGCCAATGACTAAATCGCCTATTGATGGCAAGACTTACTACACTTCAAAAAGAGCAATAAGAGCGCATTACAGGCAGCATGGATTCGAGGAAATCGGCACTAGCTACGAGAACGAGGAATACATAGAGAGAGAGGAAGAAAAGTACGCAAAAGAGCAAGAAAGAAACACAGATCAGAGAATTAGACAAAACTTAATTAATAGGATTATACATGGAAAACGTTGAGCAAGTTGAACAAATCGCAGCAGTAGCCCCAGAGGTATTCGAGAAGCCTGAAGTTTCTGAGGAAAGGCAAGATAAGCCTGAGAAGCAATCACTTAGAAAAACTATAGAAAGGAATTTCAAAGCCTCTGAAGATAAGCCGACTAATGGCACACAGACTGAACCAGCAGCCAATAAAAGCTTTGTTAATGGTGACAATCAGCAGCAAGAAACTAGGCCAGCAGAAACCGTCCTAGCCCCTGCAAGCATGAACGCTGAGGAAAGGAAAATCTGGGAAACCCTACCGACTGAGGCAAAAAAGTTTTTAAGCCGTAGGGAATATGAAACAAGATCGCACCTTACTAGACAAAGCGAAGGATACAGCCAAAAAGAAAGAGAAGTCTCTGACATCTTGCAAGCCGTAACCCCAGAAGTCAGGGCAGAATACACAAGGGAAGGCATCGCCCTGCCTGATTTAGTAAGGCGTTCAATCGCTTGGGATAAGAGAGTAAAAGAGGGGATTGATGGGGCTTTAGAGTTCTTGGAAGCTCATGGATATAAGCCTGAGCAATTAGCAAACTACAAATCAGAGCCAGAAAAGCCTGAATATCTGACAAGAGAGGAAGCTGAGAAGCTAGCTGAAGAAAAGTTTCAAAAACAATTTGAGCTTCAGCAACAATCGCTTGTTGTGGAGCAGAACGCAAATGTTTTACAATCATTTATAGATAGCAAGCCAGTGTTTAAGGGCGATCCCGGTACGGCCGCCCAAGTTGAAAACGCTATAGCTGAAGAAATTGAATACCTTAAATTTAAAGGCTTTCAAGGTTCAACAGCTCAGTTATTAGATACAGCATACGAGCGAGCTATCCAAAACAATCCGGCTTTTTCCAGTCTGAGAGCAGCACCTTTACAAGCTGCACCGATTGCAAAGCCTGAGAACATACATGAGCAGATGGAACGGGTGCGAGCTGCAAAAGCTGCCTCAAAATCTGCGTCCGGCAGCCTAGGTTCTGGCTCTCCCGCTTACAAATCAAATTCACTACGGGAGTCTTTGGAACGCAACTGGCATAAAAGCTAAGAGCTAAACAGAAACTCCTTAAGATTAATCTCTTTTTGGAGTTTTAAATGCCTAATATTGAACAAACCATTGTCACTACCCTCTGGGATCAGACTGACGAAATAGCGGATGAAGTAACCCGCAATAATGCCCTTTTACGTTATATCGAATCTAACGGGGAAAAAAGAACAAGAAACCTTGGATATGAAATCCGTAAGCCTGTTATGTATAACGATACAGCAGTCGGTGGATTCTATTCTGGATATTCTTCTTTTAACCTAGATGCGATTGACGATCTAACAGCTTTCGTTTTCGCAATCAAGCAATGCTACGAGCCTGTTGCTATCTCTGGACGTGAGAAAAGAGCTAACCAAGGCGATATGCAGCTTATTGATTTAGCAGAAGCTAAAATCAAAGCAGCTAGAGCAAGACTAAAGAACACAGTTAATACAAGCTTAAACGGTTTGGGTACTGGATTCGGTGGTCTTGAGTTTGACGGTATCAGAAAAGCCGTTTCAACTTCACCTTCAACTGGTTCATACGGTGGTCAGTCCAGAGTTACTGAAATGTATGCTAGAAACCTTGCGGTTACTGCAACATGTACAGCAGCAAACATTCAGGAAACTATCACTGACGCAATCAGCCAGACAGTAAGAGGTGATGAGCAAGCAGATTTGGGGTTACAAGATAACACTAACTGGAAATTGCTACATAGCTCACTAACTGCAATCCAAAGAATCACAAACAGCTCAGACAAGCTTAAAGCGGGTGGACGTTCACTGTTTTATGACGGAGTTGAGTTTGTTCTAGGTGGTGGATGGGGCGGCCCTTCTGCAGTATCAAGCGGATTAGAAACCAATTCTTGCAGACTTCTGCAAACTAAGTATTGGTCTTTTGATCTTCAATCAGGTGCAGACTTTAAACCTCTATCTCCAACAATGGCTAGACCTGTTGACCAAGATGCTTTCTTCACTGTGATAATAGTTGAAGGAAACCTCTGTTGTGCAGCGCCAGCTCTACAAGTTGTTATCGCACCATAATTTAGTGGGGGTTAATAGCCCCCATTTTTTAACTAATTTTTAAGGAAATATTTTATGTCACAATCAGGAAGTTTTGGAGTTAATTATTTAAGAGTATGGACTGCAGCGCAGTATGCAGCTACGCCCCCTGCCGCTTTGATGGATCGAGGATCTAACAAAGATGGCGTGTTTCAACTTGTAAAAGCTGCAAGCACAATTGCTCAGTATGCTTTAGTAAGTTTTGACAGCGTAGGCACAGCAGCCGAGGCTACTACAACTACATACGCTACAGCATCAGGCTTAGGCTTTGCTCAAGTTGCTATTGCAACAGGTGAGTATGCTTGGGTTTGGATCGGTTGCGGTGGTGGAGTTGGTTCAGGCATCAAAGGCAAAGTTGCAGCTAACTTTGCAGCCGGTGGAATACTTAACACTACAGCAGTAGCAGGTGTTGCAGATGATGCAGCAACTAAAGTTATCGGCGGTGCAGGGCTAACGCTAGATAGTGGATCAGGATCTTCTATTGAGCTTTATGCTTCTGGATTCTTAGGTCGTTACACTAACTAATCAGATGGGGGCTTCTATAGCCCCCTTTTTCAATAGGATCACAAATGAAAAGAATTATATATTTACTTGCACTACTTTCAGCAGCTTCAGCTCATGCAGATGACGCAGCAATCTCAAGATTGATGGGCTTAGGTATGCCGGGCGGCTTAGCTTCACAAGTTGATGCTAACTACTACCTTGGCACACTTGAAACTGTTGCAGGAGCTGGAACTACTGTTGCAGATGCCGCAGCACTTTCTGCTACAACTAACGTTCACAGAATCACAGGCGCAAACGGTACTGTTGGATGGAAGTTTGTAACAGCAACCCCTATTAACTCAGTTCAAATTTTGCTTAATACAACTGCAGGAGTTGCCAAAATATATGGCGAATCTGGAAGTACAGTTAATGGTGGATCTGCTGATGCAGCTTTTTCTGCTTTGACTGGTATTAAGCCAATCATCTGCGTAAAGACAGCAGCTTTAACTTATATTTGCGCTTAATAAAAGGAGCTTTTCATGTTTAAACGTTTACTTGGTTTAGTTTTAATCTTGGCAGTAACTTTGCCAAGTAACTCGTTTGCAGTTCCACCCCCTAATGCTATCGCTATGCCAGCACTAACACCGATGGCAGCGAATACACCGGGCAACGCTGTTTCTCAGGCTTGCGATCAGTTTGGGGTGTGTCTGGTTACTTCCGGCACAGGCGCAACGGACTTGGGGAAGGCTGAGGATGCAGCAAGTACAAGCGGATTTACTGGCGTAGCTGCTCTAGGCGTTAGAAATGACAATTTAAACACTCAGACTACTACTGACGGAGATTATAGCCCCATAACAACTGGTAGATATGGACAGGTAGCTGCATCTATTGTTCACGATGCTATCTTTGGAACTGCGCTTCAAGCTACTAAACCAGAAGACGCCGCCGCCGCCTCAGGAGATGCGCTGGTTGGGGTGGCAGGTCAAATCAATACAGGTTTTACGACTAATGCAGCAAACGGAGATTATGCAACGATTGCACTAGGCTCTGCTGGTAATGTTTTAAGCACACTAGCTTTTGATGCTAGCGTAAGCGGAGCGACTTCAGCGATTGCTAGAGAAGACACAATACCAGGAAGTGGAGACGCAGGGATTCCTATATTCATGTCTACTAATTCAGCACTAGCGGCTGATGCAGCGACAAATAATGATTACATATTGTTCCAAGGCGACGAACTAGGCCGCACAATAACAACCCTAGCTCCTGCGGGGGAGAGTTGGAGTTCATGCTCTAGTGCAATAGCAGCTATAACTGACACAACATTAAAAGCAGCAGTCGCTTCTAATAGAATTTATGTTACTGCATGGAGCTGTATTCCTAACGACACAGGAAACAATAGAATTATATTAAGAGATGGAGTTGGTGGAACAGTATTAGATTACGGCAACACAACATCAAATGCTGCTGGTGGTGGTAGTTTTCAAAGAACTTATCCTGTACCACTTAGATTAACTTCTAACACAGCATTAAACCTTACAACTAACGCAGTATCGTCAACCTTCTGCTGCGCCTCTGGCTACATAAGTGTGAACTAAGGATGAATAGGGTTGTAGTGCAGAGAATCTAGGGGCGTTAAAATATCCCTAGATAACCTTTATAGGAGAAATTATGGGATCAGTAGATTGGGAAGCGATAGAAAACCCGAACAAGAATAGAAACAAACCAGAATTTGAGAACGCAAACATCAAGTTTGAGGCTGAATGGATAGACGACAAAGATAAGCCTAAAAAAGATGGCACTTTTGAGCAGAAAAAAAGAGTAATTGTCCTGATTAATTATCCCGGTATGGATGTCACAGGCATCAGATGGGATCACATGTCACCAAGACAAAGACAAGAGCTGCAATCAAGATACGACCAATGGGAAAAGGGCGAAGAAATCACAGTACAAGGTACTCCGATTGTTAATTGGTCAGTTATGCCTAGAGCTACTTATGAGCTTTTCATAAGAGCAGGATTCCAGACGATTGAACAAATCGCAGCAATCAGCGGAAACGTAAACACAGAGTTACCAACAGAGCTGAAAAGATGGCCTAAGAAAGCTAAGGCTTTTCTTGATGCAGCGGGTTCAGATCAAGCACAAGTTGCTCACCTTTCTGAAGAATTGGCAGATGCTAAGAAGTACATAAAGCAGCTTGAAGATAAACTGGAAATGATGGTTAAACAGGCGGCGGTTAACTAATGAGTTTATTAAGTGCGGTTACAAATGTTGCACAAAGGGCGGGTTACTCAGTTGATTCTGTAGTAGTCGCCTCAGTAGATCAAACTACTGTGCAGCTTAGAGCTATGGCAAACGACATAATCAAACGTATGTCTTATGCTTACGAGTGGCCGCAACTTTTCAAGCAGGGCAGTTTTACAGGGGATGGAACGTCAACCTATGCAGCACCTCAAGACCTTAGCACTTATCATTTCGATTCATTTTGGAATCAATCAACCAAGTGGCGGATATTCGGCCCCTTATCTGAATCTGATTACGCCACTATACAGGGATATGGGCTTGTGGCCTATCCTTACGGTCAGTTTCAATTCCGTGGCATAACCGACAAAGAAATCTACATATACCCAGACTTTCCAACGGGTGAAATCGCAGTCTTTGAATACATGTCTGCTAGGTATGTAAGACCTCAAACATGGTTAGCAGCAACTATCTTTGCTGCAGGGGCTTACTGCTTTTATAACGGCAATTACTACTCAACTACAGCGGGCGGAAGCGGTGGATCAGCTCCAACTCATACAAGCGGAACTGTAGGCCTATGGACTTACTTTGAAGGGGCTTATGAGTCTTTTCTAGCTGATACAGACGAGCCGATTCTACCTCAATACATACTAGAGCAAGGGATGCTTGAAACCTTTGCAGGTCAGCATGGAATACCATGCCAGATTAGCTATGAAAGCGATTTATCTGAAGCCTATCAAAGAAAAGTGCCGGGTCAAATGATTTATGCAGGCGATCCGGGTTCTGGCATCTTGCAGATGGCAAGAGGCGGGGTTGTAAGTTTTGGGAAGGGTTTTAATTAATGGCAGAAGATAGACAAGCACTAGCGATGCAATATATGCAATTACTGCAAAGCGGAGTCCCTGCGGCTGAAGCTTTTAAGCAAGTATACCCTAAAGGAATACCGACAGCAGCGCAGCAAGCAAGAGAGGATTCTAAGACTAAGCAAGGCAATGCATTAGCTGGGACAGGTGGAACTATTGCAGGATTACTCGGCATAAAATACGGAACTAAGGCACTAGAAAGTTTAGGAGCTGAAAAAGCCAAAGAAGAAATCATTAAAGAAGGTACAGCGCAAGCTTTAGAGCAAGGCGCTGCAGAAGTTGGCAAAGAGGCAGCGGTTCAAGGGGCAGCAGAAGCAGCGCCTTCAGTATTGGGCAATTTTGGCTCTATGGGTTTTGGCCCACAAGCTGGAATCGTTGCGGGAACTGCTTTAACAGCTAAAGGCTTATCCGATTTAGCACAGAATAAAAAAGGCGATCCGCTATCAAGGGGAGTCACAGCGATGTCCACTTTTGGCTTTTCTGAAATGGGAAGGGCTTTAGGATTAGGCGGCCACAAATCTACAAGACAAGAAGCATCAGATAGAACAAATGAGCTTTTAAAAGCCTCAGACGATCCAGCGTATCAAGCTTACGTGCAAGGGATGCGAAAACAATACGAATCAGCCCCAACAGGGCCAGCTTTTAATGGCGGTCAATTTAATACTTTTGACGAATACAAAAAAGCAGGATTGAACGCACAGGATTTATCAGGAGTCTATGGAAATCTTAAGTTGGGGGCTGATTATGTGGCACTACCTCAAGAGCTTAAAAACGCTTTCACGCAATCACAAATAGACAAAGGCAATTACCAGTCTAAAAAAGGAGATGTACTTTTTATAGATGAGAAAACAGCGCAAAACGATTTTAGCAATTTTATATCAGGCGTTCAGAAGCCTCAAGCGGTGGTTGGATCAGCCATAGCTAGACCAGTAGCAGAACAATCAGACGCTTTCAAGAAAAAGCAATTAGCTCTTAACGGACAATTTGGAAATCAACTTTTACAGGCAATAAACAAATGAAAACAATCAAAGGCGCTCTAGGACTAGATCCACAACCTCAAGCAAAGGTATGGCAGAAAGCTCAGCCTATGCCACAACCTCAGATGCAGCAGCCTCCTATGAATCAGCCGCAAATGCCTCCAATGGGTCAACCTCCAATGGGTCAGCAGATGCCTCCACAAATGCAGCCTCCTCAGATGGGCTACGCTCAGCAAGTTATGCAGCAGCCTAATTTTCAAAGACCTAATCCAGTCAGCATGATGAGCCAGCAACAAAGAAATCCTAATTATTTACAAGGTAGATGAATCTAAATGGTCGGATTAAATCAGCTTAAAACTAGTCAGCAGAACGTTGAGCAAACGTTAGGGTACACCATGCCCGCACCTGTTGCTGGTCTTAATCTGACTGACCCGATAGATAAGATGGATCAGAGTTACGCACTAGCATTAGAAAACGTAGTGCCTAATGGCCTTAGCTGCATGGTCAGAAAAGGGCATACTTTCTTTGGTGGTTTAGAGACTGACGCATACGACATTCAGACGCTTGAGGGCATGGCAAACGCTAATGCCTCTTATACTTTGTTCGCTGCATCTTTAGGTACTAATGAAATCTACGATATAACTTCAGGCACTTTCACAAGTAGAGCTGGGCCATTTACTAACGCAATCTGGAATTGTGATACTTTTGGATACAGAACATATTTTGCAAATGGCGTTGATGACGTTCAAGTCGGCACTAGTTCAGCAGTAGCAGCAAGCACTTTTACAGGCATAGCTCTTAGCTCGCTTATTAATGTCTCAAGCTTTAAAGAAAGAATCTATTTTGTAGAGGAAAACTCCTTAACTATCTGGTATGGCAACTCAAGAGCAGTAGGAGCTTCAGCTTTGAACACTTACGACTTTTCCTTCGCTATGAAAGAAGGCGGCTTTTTAGTCTCATGCGGAAGCTTCAGCAATAACTATGCAGATTCAACTCAAGACCTTTTTTATGCGCTAAGCTCAGAGGGCGAAATCTTATTTTATAACGGATCAAGCCCTAGTGATGTCACAACCCCTTGGGGCTTAGTAAAACGAGCTAAAATTGGCCGTCCATTAGGCTATAGAGCTTTTGTAAGAATTGAGAATGATGTCTGGCTACTTACCGATCAAGGCATAGTTCCAATATCTGCAATCTTTGATTCAGCCCCTTCAATAGCACTTGAAACAGCAGGGCAAAAGATTAATCCTTTGATTGCTCAGTATGCAGCGGTTTTGCCGTTCTCTCATCTTTGGAGAGGTTGTTATCACTCAAAAGAAAGAAAGGTTTACATTACAATCCCATTGTCTGAAACCTCAACTATGCTTCTAGTTTATAGTTTAGTTGGTAACGCATGGACAACTTACACGTTTTACGAAAACAAAATAGCCTTAAAAGTCGCATCAGTTGCAGGGTCTTTATTTTATGGCGGCTTACTTGGGAACGTATACAACGGCGAAACAGGAAACGCAGATTATATTAATTCAGTAACAATCAACCCTACTAGATTCTTTGGGCGGGGTGCTTTTTCTTTCTATGGTAATCGTGGCTTATGGAAAAAGTACGCTCATATCAGGCCACTTCTAAAGACAGTTAGAGGCAGGAATCTCTCACTTGGATTAGACACAGATTTTAAACAGACTTCAGAAATAACAGCGATAGGCGCAAGCGTCTCAGCGGCTACCCCATGGGGATCTCCATGGGGATCTCCATGGTCGCCCGGAGTTGATTACATTTACGACAGATATGCAGTTAAGGGGCAGGGCTATTCAGCGGCAATCAAGTTTGGCGGTGCGATTAATAACGCATCATTAGAAATTAACGGTTTTGATATTAGATATATGCAAGGGAGTTGGTAATGGCAAAAGGTGCTTTAGGAAAAGATCCAAAATTTACAGTAAGCGAAGATGCAGCGCAAAGAGCAAGGCAGCTAAACAAATGGCAGAAACTAGCCAAATCAGGCGACAAATCAGCCAAGGCTAACATTGAAGCCATCAAAGCTTTTGATACTAAGGCGGCTAATCCTGTGGCTGCAAACCCTACGCCTGAGCAAACAGAGCAATATAATCAAGTTGTAGAGCAAGGTAATAATGCTCAGATGGATCAGTTTAGCCAAATGAAAGAGCAAGGCGATTTTAACCCTCAGACTATGGGGATAAACCAATTCAATCCGGGCGACTTTCAGCAGCAGTTTCAAGGTGCATACGATTCAGCTTTGAATCAATTCAAC
>Ga0181355_1000890_pt1 | contig 13022 bp, 12 predicted proteins | sample Fa13VDMM15DN_FD_130099 | JGI IMG/M metagenome (GOLD analysis project Ga0181355, IMG submission 130099) | Freshwater viral communities from Lake Michigan, USA - Fa13.VD.MM15.D.N | ecosystem: Environmental > Aquatic > Freshwater > Lake | place: USA: Michigan | collected 2013-09-23 | reverse complement strand
TGCCCAAGCCCTGCCATGTGCAGGGCTTTATTGCGCCCGCTATGTAAGTAAGCGCTTACTTTGACGACCCGTGTAAGTGGGCGCTTACTAACTTTTGACGACGACCCAGCAAGGCCGGGGGAGTAGGCACCCCAACGAACGCATAAACTTTTACCCGACCCCCCCACCTATTTCTGCCAAATTTCAACCTCTAAATTAGCGGTAAAAAGTGTCACACTTGTCAAGGGTAAAAATACCTGCTAAAGTGCCGCGCATGGACCAGCCTGAACAAGACACTCAGACATTCGAGCTTATCACTAAGCAGATTCGCCCTGACAGTGACAAGCCCGCAAGGCTCCCCTTCTCGAAGAAGACCGATGGCTTCAGCCGTAATGATGTTGTCAATGCTTTTCAGGATGCGTTCAGGATGATTGGCGGCGTGCAGCGCATGGCCCTGTGGGCTAACGCCAACCCCGACAAGTTCTACCCCCTGTATACCAAGCTGCTGCCAAGCACGGCCATACAGATAGGGGACAACGCACAAGTCGTCATCCAGCACGCCATTCCCCCTTCCGCACTAGACGAGCATCCCGAGTGATAGTAAAGTCGCTCTATCAGGAAAGAGCGTACTTCCACGCATTCCACCGCCGGAAGCAACGCTGGGCCATACTGGTAGCTCACCGCCGCGCAGGGAAGACCGTCAGCGTGATTAACGACCTGATAGAGAAGGCCAGCTACAACACTCGGCAGGACCCACGCTATGCGTACATCGCCCCCCTGTTGCGCCAAGCCAAGGACATTGCTTGGCAGTACCTTAAAAACGCCGCCGCCCCGTACCAGCCCCGTATCAACGAAAGTGGCCTGTGGGTGGAGCTATCTATACTACCCAACAAGCCACGAATTACGCTATATGGTGCCGATAATCCTGACAGTTTCCGTGGACTCTACTTGGATGGTTGCGCCCTAGACGAGTTTGGGAATATGAAGGCCTCCGTGTGGAAGGAGGTACTACTCCCCGCACTGATTGACCGCCGTGGGTGGGCCGTGTTTATGGGCACCCCCAACGGGCCGAACCACTTTAGGGACACTTTTTACGCTGCGCAGCAGGACCCTGACTGGTTTGTGGAGTTTTTGCCCCATACTAAGACAAACATACTCCGCGCTGATGATATTGCGGCCATGAAGAAGATTATGGACGAGGAGCAGTTCGCCCAAGAGATGCTCTGCTCATTCGAAGCCAGCGTGCGCGGTGCTATCTACGCCCGCCAGATGGAGACGATGGAGGAGGAGGGCCGCATAGGTGACTTCCCCCTTGACCACACCAGCCCCACGGACGTCATAATGGACCTCGGGTGGAGGGACGACTCTACAATCGGCTTCGTACAACGCAGGCCCAGCGCACTACTCATGGGCCACGCCTACCACGACAACCTGCGACCCATCAAGCACTACATCGAGTATATTCAGGACTATTGGTCCACCAACCGACTCAAGCCGGGACAGATTTGGCTACCCCACGACGCTAGAGCCAAGTCTCTGCAGACAGGCAAGTCAATTATAGAGAACTTTAGAGACGCCAAGCTGCGTCCAAAAATCGTTCCAAGCCTAGACCTGCTAGACGGCATTGCCGCAGCGCGTAAAACATTCCCTATCTGGTACTTCAACAAGCCAGCCACGCAGGACCTCGTCCTAGCACTGAAGTCCTACCACCGTGCGTACGACGAGGATAGGAAGATTTTTAGCGACGAACCCGTACACGACTGGTCCAGCCACTACGCCGATATGTTCCGGTACGCTAACATAGTCCAAAATCCGGACGGTACCCCGCAGCAACGGCCTGACATTAACAAAGTGCTTGCCACCGCCATGCCCACGGGTGTACATTACGGCTTTGCGCTGGACGACCTGTGGGACCTCCGAGGCGCTGGCCCATCTCAAGGAAGACCCTATGGCTGATTACGACGATAAAACACAAGCCCCCTACAGCCAGAAGTGGTGGGTGCAGCTATTGGACGAGGTTGAGAAGGAGATGGACAAGAAGTGGCGCGACAGTGGCGATCGCATAGTCGCTAGGTACCTTGATGACCGTTCTGGCGACCAAGTAACGATGGCTATTAGCGAAAACGCTGCCCGCTACAACATTTTCTGGGCCAACGTGCAGATTATGAAAAGCGCCCTGTACGCTACCCCGCCAAAACCTGGAGTTACGCGGCAGAATGGCGACAGCAAGGACGATGTAGCCCGCACTGCTGCCCTCATGCTGGAGCGCATGTTGACTATCGACGTCAACAAGGACACTAGCGAGATGCACGCCGCCTTCAAGCACGGTGTGGAGGACAGGCTGATTCCAGGCATGGGCCAAGTCTGGCTGCGGTACGACGTTGAGACCGCCGTGCGCGAGGTACAGCCCGCCACTTCAGAGACTTACGACCCCATGACAGGTATGATCACCCCTGCACAGCCCGCCATCAGCAAGGAGGTTATTGTCAAGGAGTCCGCCCCGTGCGACTACGTCCACTGGCGGGACTTTCTGTGGTCACCTGCACGCACTTGGGAGGAGGTGTGGTGGGTGGCCCGCCGAGTGTGGATGAAGAAGAAAGCCTTCATAACTCGCTTCGGCCAAGAGAAGTACGACGAACTGAAGGGGAACTACGAGACTGACCGCAAGAAGGGCCTAGGCAACGACTTGCCCAAGGGCTTTGCCAAGGGTCGCGTGGAGGTGTTTGAGTGCTGGTGTGAGGACACCAACAAGGCCTACTTTATCAACCGCCATTGCGACAATGTGCTGGAGGAGGTTGATGACCCGTTGAAGTTAGATGACTTCTTCCCCTGCCCCAAGCCGCTCTTTGCCACCCACACAACGTCTAACCTGTACCCACGGGCTGACTTTACCATGTGCCAAGACCAGTACATGGAGCTTGACATCCTCAACGACCGGATAACGACCCTTACACGGGCCTTACGAGTAGTCGGCGTGTACGATAAGCAGCAAGCCGAGCTCAGCAAGCTGCTCACGGGGCCGGAGTTTGCGATGGTGCCCGTTGATAATTGGAGCATGCTGGCCGAAAAGGGCGGGTTGAAGAACAGTGTGGACTGGTTCCCCGTAGAGCAGGTTGCCGCTGTGCTGGAGAAGCTGATGGTGCAGCGCCAAGCCGTGATTGGTCAAATCTACGAACTCACTAGCATCAGTGACATCATGCGCGGGGCCAGCAACGCCCGTGAGACTGCCAAGGCCCAGACGCTCAAAGCGCAGTATTCCAGCGTGCGCCTGCAACTCACGCAGCAGGACGTAGCCCGCTGGGTGACGCACGCCATGCGCATCAAGAGCGAGATTATTGGCAGACACTTCCAGCCCAGCACAATCATCGCCCAGAGCCAGATCGAGATGACGGACAGCGCCAAGTACGCTCAGGCGGCGGTAGAGCTGATCAAGAACTTTGACGCGGCTGAGTACCGCATTGAGGTGGGTGAGGAGACCCTGAGCATTGCGGACTACACCGCAGAACGTGAACAGCGCACTGAGTACCTCACGGCGGTGGGCCAGTTCCTGAGCCAAGCAGGCCAGATTGTACAGGGCAACGCAGACGCCATGCCGTTCCTGTTGAAGATGGTCCAGTGGGTCACAGCTAGCTTCCGCAGCAGCAGCGACATTGAAACGGTGCTTGACGAGGCCATTGCCCAAGCCAGCCAGCCCAAGCCGCAGCAAGACCCCGCCGCCGCTGAGATGGCGAAGGAGCAGGCTAGGGCCGCTGGACAAGCTCAGCTCGAACAGACTAAGAGTCAATTCACCATGCAGCTTGAGGGGGCCAAGTCCCAGGCGCAGGCCCAGCTTGTTGATGTGCAGGAGCAGAACAAGATGGCAATTGTACAGATGCAAACAGAGTCAGCAGAGCGGATTGCCGCCATGAACAATGAGGCTAAGATGATGGTAGAGCAGTTGAAGGCCGAGCTTACCCAAGGCATCAACGACGCAAAACTTTCCAGTGAGCAAGGCAAGCAGCAGATGACCCTGATGCTTGAACGCATGCGTACCGTACAGGACGCCTTGATGAAGGGCCGTGACCACCAGAACTCTATGGAGCTTGCTGAGTTTGACGCAGCCAACCAGCCTGAGTCAGAGGAGTCAGAGGAGCCTGAAGAGAAGGGTCCGGACAAGGACGCTATGCTGATAGAGGTGCTGGGCAAGTTGGCAGATTCTATTGGCAAGCCCCGCACCAAGCGAGTCAAGAGCCGTGACGCAGCGGGTAACATCATGGAAGTTGAGGAGTCCTAATGGCTGATAATTTTGTAGCGAATCCGGGGAGTGGCGGCGACACATTTGCTGCTGATGACGTTGCTGGCGTCAAGTACCCATATAGTAAGATTGACATTGGCGCTGACGGTGTATCTAGCCCCGTCACTGCGATTAACCCTCTGCCGGTTTTTACAAATGACCGGACTGCATCAGGAACGCTGACCACCGTTGGCACTACGGTTGACTTTAACTGCGAAGGATACTCGACAGCAAGTTTAGTGCTGAGCGGGACGCAAACCAATGCGCGAACTTACGAAGTTTATGTTTCGCAAGAGGGGACGTATTGGGCGTTTGTCAATATATTTGACAGTCTTGGTTTTCCTTACTCAACCATCAAAGATGTGTCCAGCGATGACAACTTAACCCAAGTTGCTGGTTTTACCATTCCTCATATTCTTGGCGTTACAGGGTTTCAATTTGTCCGAGTTATCCGCGCAGCCGGTGGTGCAGACAATTCAGCGGTTACGGTAAGCATCAGACTCAACAGCCAAGCTGGTTCTGTTGTAACCCTGAGTGGCGTTGCTAAAGTTGAAGCCAATGGTAATTTTCCTGTTACAGGCCCACTAACTGATACGGAATTACGCGCTACTGATGTACCTGTAAAGGTATCAAGTTTTAAGTACCCAATTAGTACAGGCAACAGCAGCACAACGCAGCTTGCGGCGGGTGCATCTTTTACAGGTGCTATTGAGACAGCGCAAGATCAGCCTAGTATGTCAATACTGATGACAAGCGACCAGCCAATGACGGTGACGATTCGCCAGTTCATCGACATTGCAGGGACATTTGCAGCGCCAGACATTGTTTTGTATGTGCCAGCAGGACAGGGTCTAGCTCGTTCACTGACTATCAACGGCAACTACCTACGGGTTATCGCACGAAACAACGGTGTTGCTACCACCACCACGTTTAACTTAAATGTGGCCTATGGCGTTCTAAATGACGCAGATGGCACAGGTGTGATGCCAGTGGTTGAGTTGCCTCTAATTCTGATTGGTCAAGCCACACAGACCGCAGTAGTCAACAACATTCTGAATCCGACTGCTGGTGCTACTGCATTGGGTGTTTCTGGGTATCGTGCAGCCTCTATTCAAGTTGTAGGTTTCGGTACAACGGTTACGGGCGGCACGTTCATATTTGAGCAGTCGAATGATGGCGTGAATTGGGCGGCTCTGCCTTTGTTTAATGCTGCATTGGTGACTGCCGTACCTATCACTGCGGCTATCACAGCGACACTTAGCTCAATTGTCTACACTGTCCCAATACGCTGTAATTTTTTGCGTCTGCGTATAGCAACCACAATCACGGGCACCGGAACTTTCGGCATACAAGCATTTAGTCGCCTAAGTACAGAACCTTGGACACCTACCGCAACATTAGTTGCAAGTAACAGTGCAGCAAACAACTTAACGCAAGTGTCGGGCAGTGTCACCGCCACTGGCGTTGCTGGTGCTGCTGCCCAAGGTGCGACCGCCTCAGGTAATCCTGTACTCGGTGGTGCGGTTGCTAAAACAGCCCAGCCTACAGCCCGTACAGACGGTCAGATCGTTACTCCTTTGTATAGTAAGGTTGGGCATCAAATTGTCATGATTGGTCAGGTTCGTGACCTTAATGACACTATTGCGCCAATCACACTGTCCACAACTGCAGAGACTACACTTGTTGCTGCCGTAGCTGCTGTGTTTACCGACATCTACAGCATTACAATTGCCAACACTTCGGCAACAGGTGTTCGGGTAGACTTCAGGACTGTAGCTGCGGGTGCAATTGTTGAAAGTGTGTGGATACCTGCAACTACAACGCTGCAACTTAATCCCTATGTGCCATACAAGCAAGCAACCGTAAACACGGCATGGACTGCTCAGTTGTCTGCAGCAGTTACTGACGTTCGTATTTCTGCTAGGGTTGTGCGGAATATCTAAATGTGGATTCACTTACTTACTCTAGGGCTCATTGACGGAGCAAGCGGAGCAACGCCGCCAGAGCCGCCTGTAGTACAGAACTCGGGTGGGTGGGTAGAGTACCGCAAGCCACCCAAGAAAAAGATCGAGCCTGCGTCGGAGCCGGAACTACTGGCTACAGGCGCTCCGGCTGAGGTGGTGGTTGCCAAGGCGCAGCCCCAGCGCATCGCCGTACCGCCGCCCGCCGTGGACAAGCAGGCCGTAGCCGCTGTGTCAGCCGCTGTGCAGCTTGTACGCCAAGCCGCCGAGCAGTACAATGCCACAATCCAGCGACAACGACGAGAAGAGGAAGAGCTGATGCTCATGTTCTAATATGCCAACTTACGATTATAAGTGCGCCAAGTGCGACAGCGAACAATCCGTGTTCCAGAGCATTGCCAGCTACTCTACAGCGCCCCGCCGCCCACAGTGCTGCGAGACCACCATGGAGCGCAAGCTGTCCGTAGTGCCTGCCAGTGCAGGGGCCTACGCTCTAGCAGGGGACCGCCATTATGAAGGCATGCGGGCCACTGACGGTACTGACATTGGTAGCCGCACTAAACACCGCGAATACATGAAGCGCAACAACCTCACTACGGTTGATGACTTCTCAAAGACTTGGAGTAGGGCCGCTGAGGAGCGTCAAGCCTTCCGCAGCGGTACACACCAAGACACAAGCCTGAAGCAAGACATTGCCCAAGCCATTCAAACTAAAACAGCATAGAAGGACATACCATGAGCGATATTGCAGATGACATCCGCAGTGCGATGGCGGAGACCAGCACGCCGGAATCTACCACTCCAGAGCCAGTAACGATTGACGTACCTAGCCGCGAGGTGCCTGACACAGCCCCCCCAGCTACGGACCGCCAGTCTACCGCAGAGGGTCGTGACGCAAGCGGACGCTTTGCCCCCAAGACACCGTCCAAAGATAACGAACAGGTACCTCCGGATGAGCAATCGACAACGCAAGGGGTAGCCAAGAATGGCGAAGTACAAGCGGTTCAAAATCAACAAGCTCAAGCGCCGACTGCGAAGGCTCCGGTCTCGTGGAAGCCTGAAGCTCGTGAGGAGTGGGCCAAGGCTCCACCAGCCATCCAGCAAGAAGCCCTGCGCCGTGAGCGTGAGATTAACGACACTTTGCGCACTACTGCGGAGGCTAGGCACTTCCATCAGCAGTTTCAGCAAATCACTGCTCCGGTAGAGCAGTTCCTGCGGGCTGAGAACACCAGCCCCATGCAGGCGTTCCAGAACCTGATGCAGACAGCCGTGGTGCTGCGCACGGGCACCCCCCAGCAGAAGGCCATGCTCGCTGTGGAGATTATCACTCAGCACGGCATCGACGTTGAGCAATTGGACAATTTATTGTCAGCCCGCTACACTGGCAAGCAGGCCGCGCCAGCCCCACACAATGACATTGTGGCCCTGCTAGACCAGCGACTTGCACCATTCCAGCAATACCTACAAACCCAGCAGCAGCAGGCTCAGCAAGTGCAACAGCGTGAGATGCAGACGCTACAGGAAGAGACCAGCAACTTCCTCAACGATCCCAAGTACGAGTTCGCCAATGACCTTGCAGACGACATTGCCGATATCTTGGAAATGTCCGCCAACCGAGGCCAAAAAATAAGTTTGCACGACGCATATAACCGCGCTACAATGCTGCATCCGACGATCTCAGAGATTATTCAGCGCCGGAAGACAGGACAGAGTGCTGCCAACGAAAGTGAAGCAGCATTGAGAGCAAGACGCGCAGCGGCCAGCATCACGGATAACGGGGCACCCTCGCGAGACAGTGAAAACGATGATAGTGACGATATTAGATCAGCCATCGCGGCATCTATGCGCAGCTTGACTCGTAGGTAGTAGTTAAGACTAACTTTCTCAAAAGGAGCCCTAAATGGCATTCGCAAACGCAAGTATCAGCGATATTCTCGCTACGACCATTGAAAAACGGTCGAAAAAGATTCGTGACAACGTCACGAAAAACAACGGCCTTTTGGCCTACATCAACGCCAAAGGCGGTGTCCGCGAGTTCAGCGGCGGCTCTTCTATCATGGAAGAGATTAGCTTTGCTGAGAACGCCAATGCTGGCTGGTATTCTGGCTACGACTTGCTGCCCGTATCGGCACAAGACGTTATCAGTGCTGCCAGCTTCGACATCCGTCAAGCTGCGGTACCTGTGGTTATCTCTGGCTTGGACATGCTGCGCAACGCAGGCCCCGAGCAGATGATTGACCTGATGGAAGCCCGCATGAAGGTGGCTGAATCCACGATGGCAAACTTGATTTCCCAAGCTCTGTACTCTGACGGTACTGGCGCAGGCGGCAAGCAGCTTATCGGGTTGGACTTGGCTGTACCCGTCACACCCTCCACTGGCACCTACGGCGGCATTGACCGTGCAGCGTGGGCCTTCTGGCGCAGCCAGCGGAGCAACATTGCTTCCGTCAGCACGACCACCGTACAGCCAGCCATGAACGCAATGTGGGCATCTACACAGCGCGGCATGGACCGCCCTAACCTGCTGCTGCTGGACACTCTCTGGTGGACACAGTACATGGGCAGCTTGCAGGCTCTGCAACGCTTTGCTTCTGCTGACTCGGCAAATCTGGGCTTCCCCACCATCAAGTTCATGGACGCTGACGTTGTTCTAGACGGTGGTATCGGCGGCTTTGCTGGCGCTCGTACTTGCTTCTTCTTGAATACCAAGTACCTGCACTATCGTCCGCACTCTGCTCGCAACATGGTTCCGCTCGCTCCAAACAAGCGTTACGCAACCAACCAAGACGCAGAAGTTCAAATCTTGGCCTTCGCTGGTAACATGACCTGTTCCGGCGCACAGTTCCAAGGTCGTCTGTCCGCCACTGCTTAAGGAGCAATATAACATGTCATATTATTTCGTTGACCCAGTTGCGGGCTATCCCAACCTTGAGCAAGTGGTCGCTGCTCCTACTAACCTTAAGGACTTGCCCATTGTTCCAGGTTTTATCGCTTCGGTGATCAGTCCTGTCTTTGGTCCCGGCGAAGCTGTGTTTGCCCGTGCTGGCGCGGGCATCCGCTTGGGCGGCTTGTGCATGTTCTTAGCTGTGTATGACACAACTAACCAGACGTACACACAGAACGTTATTGAGGTTACTGACACTACTCTGTTGGGACGCCCCGCTTGCGTGTATATGGGCAACACTGCACTGACTACCGGTCAGTACGGCTGGTTTATGATCGCAGGTATTGCCCCAATTAACTGCGCCGCGTCGGTGGCTATTAGCACTGCGCTAGGTATCGGTGGTGCGGGACAGGGTGGCACTAACTCCGCAGGTAAGCGCCTTCTGGGCTCCAATGTGGTGGCTGCGGCTACTGCTACGGTAGCCAAGGCGGGTACTGGTGTGAGTGGTGATAACCAGATCTTCTTTGCATCTGGTACACAAGGTATGTTTGCAGGTCAGTACGCATCGGGTACAGGCGTGGGATCAAGTGCCATTGTGTCTGCTGTGTTCCCAGATCGTGTAACTGTTACAGTCGTTAACTCTGCTGCCATTGCTGGTACAGTGACTATGACCAACAACAACAGCACGATCTTCTACAACACGGTACAGATGAATCGGCCAACATTCCAAGGTCCAATCACTTAATGTGACTTCTGCAGAGGGGGCCATAGCGCCCCCTCTTTTCCATCAACTAAAATAGGATCTAATATGGAAACACTTGAGTACAACCACGCAGACTTTAACGCAGCGCAAGCTGAGCAAGACCGCGCTCTGTTGGTTAAATTCTTCTCCACACCTTTGAAAAACGAAGAGAAAAGCCTTGTAGAGGGTCGTCCCATCTTTGATGATGTGGACATGATTGAGATTCGTGTACGTGGCACCAAGGACAACATCGTACAGCGGCCCGTGCGCTCTGACGACAAGCAACGCTTCCGCGAAGCGTGGCGTGCTCACAGCGAAGGCGAGAAGGCTGTACAGTCCGGTACTCCGCTGGCACAGTGGCCCATCATGTCAAGTAGCCAAGTGGAAGAAATGAAGTACCTTGGCTTTGTCACCGTGGAGCAGATTGCTAACGCCAACGACAGTGTGGTTGCCAATATCAGCGGCCTGCAAGGGCTGAAGAACAAAGCCAAAGCATTTATCGAATTCAGCAAGGGTGCAGCCCCCATTGAGCAGCTACAGAACAAGCTGGAAGCTTCTACTAATGAGGTGGAAACGCTGCGCCGCCAACTGGCTGAAAATCAACAGGCCCTAGCTGCTTTGACCGCCCGCATGGACAAGGAAGAAACAGCGAAGGTCGCACCTCGGTCTGAGCTCCCTAAGAAGTAAAAAGGACACCCCGTGGCAACCTTTAACAGACTGATTACATTTAGTACAGCGGTTTCGGATGTCATGGGCTCTCTAGGGCTCATACCTCCTGCGGACATGGTCGGAAGTCAAGACAAGACTGCTATACAACTTCGCTACCTTGCCAACAGGGTGGGGCTGGAGTTGATTAACGAGAATGCTTGGCAAGTGCTGGGCAAAGAGTTTACTATCATCACTGATGGTGTAACCGTTACGTACGACTTGCCAGTGGACTTTGACCACTTCTACCAAGACGCAGCGTGGAACCGCACTAACTGCATGCCAGCGGTCGGTAGTTTGACGACCCAAGAATGGGCGCAGATTACTGCCCGCAACCTTGGGGGTACGACATTCGCGTGGCTATACACCATCATGAACGATCAAATAACGTTCTTCGATGTGGGCACCACTCCACAGACCATTGTACTGCCATATGTCAGCCGTGGCTGGGTACGTACCGCAGCCAATGTATTGACTGATCAACTTACGGTAAATGATGACACTATTTTGTTTGACCCTGCACTATTCAAGGCAGCACTGAAACTGGCTTGGCAGATTGAGAAGGGCTTTGACAGCTCTGCTGCGCAGATAGCCTATGACAAAGCTCTGAGTGCAGCCACAGGCAAAGAACTGCCCGCACGCACACTCAGCTTGAGTACAGTACAGTACCCATATATATCAGCCAATAACCTGCCCTTCACTGGCTACGGACTGCCCTGATGCCAGTTAAACACCAACTAAAGAGCATGCCTGCCCCTACGGGCGGCTTGAATGCACGCGACGGTGTGGTGGACATGCCTGCAACCGATGCAGTAGAGCTTAATAATTGGCTACCGGACACTGGCGGGGTGCGGTGCCGCAAGGGCTACGCTGAGTGGGCTATTAACTTCCCAGGCAATGCGGCAGTGTCTACTATCATGCCGTACTTTCCTCCAGGAACTACATTCCCAAGCGGTTCGTTTCTTAGCTCACCAACCGTAATGCCTGGACAGCTATTTGCAGCTACAGACACTGCAATCTATGATATTTCCACTAAGACGAATGCCCCTGCTGTGTCTGTGGCCTTGGGTAGTGTGTCCTTAGATGGATGGTTTAGCCACGCAATGGTGTCAAACTCAGGTGGCAATTTCTTGCTCGCCTGTAGCGAGACCCGTGGCTACTACACCTACGACGGTACCAACTGGCTGCGGCGGGTGGCGGGCGCTGCTGCGGGGGAGATTAACGGTGTAAACCCGAACAACCTAGTGCATGTGAATATTTGGAAGCGCCGCGCATGGTTTGTGGAGCGTGACACTACTAAAGTGTGGTACCTGCCCGTGGATGCTATTACGGGCACTGTGGCTGCGCTTGACCTCGGCCCTCTATTTAAGCGGGGCGGGCACCTGTCCTTCACTACAAGTTGGACTATTGACGCAGGTGAGGGCATTGATGATTTCTTTGTAGCTGTGTCCTCCAACGGCGAGGTGGCTATCTACAAGGGCAGCGACCCATCCAGCGCCACCACATTCGCTCTGCAGGGAGTGTGGTACATTGGTCAAATACCCATAGGTAGGCGCGGATATACGCCCTACGGGGGCGATCTGCTTATTGTTAGTACAGATGGCATCGTGCCCCTGTCCGAAGTCACCCGTGGCGGTAGTGGTTTATTGACTGCATCTAACCGCGAATACTCTAGCAAGATAAGCATGCTCGTAGGTGAGGCGCTACGTAACTCATTCACTGTGCGGGGCTGGCAGTTGACTGTAGCCCCTGCTGATAGGTTGATGCTTTGCAATATTCCAGACTACAGCATATACACCGACCGACAATTTGCACTGTCAACAATAGTTAATCAGTGGTGTACATTGTCAAATATACCTGTGCGCTGCTACGGCTCTACAGGCAGCTACACATTCAGCGGCACCTCCACAGGTAAGGTCTATCTCCTTTTTAAGGATTTTTTAGACAATGTGAACTTTGCAGGCTCTTCTGGGGATTTAATTGTTGGTAAGATAGTGCCTGCGTACAGTAGCTTTGACCAGCCCGCACAGGTTAAGCAGTTCACCATGCTGCGCCCTGTGTTTGTCAGTGTCAAGGGAGTAGGGGTTAGTTCAGACGTCCGCGTAGACTATGCAGAGCTATCCTACTCACAACTAATACCAACACCGCCCCCCGTTACAGGAAGTCTATGGGATACGGCTCTGTGGGACACGGCCTTGTGGACCGCAGACAGTCGCGTAACTTACGCCGATTGGGTGAGTGTGAATGCTATAGGGGTAGCTGGTGCTGCCGAGCTTATTACGTCCAGTATTGCAGATGCTACATTGTCTCGTATAGACTATGTGTATCTTCCGGGCGGACCACTGTAAATAATGCTTGCCAGCGCGTGTTAGGCCACATACAATGCGGGTAATCGGCTGTAAGTCTACCGAGCTTGAAAGATTTAAGTCTAAGCTCGAGCCCCATATAGCCACTAGCCTCACCCCAATGACGTGGGAT
>Ga0181355_1000889_pt1 | contig 13024 bp, 11 predicted proteins | sample Fa13VDMM15DN_FD_130099 | JGI IMG/M metagenome (GOLD analysis project Ga0181355, IMG submission 130099) | Freshwater viral communities from Lake Michigan, USA - Fa13.VD.MM15.D.N | ecosystem: Environmental > Aquatic > Freshwater > Lake | place: USA: Michigan | collected 2013-09-23 | reverse complement strand
GTGTGCTATAATCAGCTAAGTATGTGATCCACCAGAAATATCTTGTACGGCACAATGTCTGTGCATGCTCAATGCTATCTGCCTTGCGCTCATGCGCAAATTGATTAGGTTTAGTCCCCGAATAGAATACGTCAAACATGATTAGAATAGATGAACTTTATAACAACACCTTCTGGCCCTGGATTAGAAAAAATCTTCCTGGATTTAGAGAATTTTTTTGTGAGCCTTTTGGACGAAGTGATCCAAACAGCGTAATGAACTATGGCAGAGATGATGCACACGAACACAATTATATATTCTTTTTTGACCAAGAGCCAATTCATTTGAACATACACCTGGGTACTTTTGAACAAGTCATCAAGTTAAACAAAGACATCCATCTTGATTATTATATTGCTCGATCAACCGATCGCATAATTGCAAAAATACCCAGAAGTAAAAATTTTAAAGGTCCAGGATATCTTGTGACCAGCGAACAAAACAGTGAGAATGTAGAAATTATTTGCAAAAAATTTAGTTGGAAACCCTTGTACTATTTCTTTCATGGATGGGCTGCGCTAGATTGGTATCGCGGATATGATCGAACTTTCTTGATTACTCCCCCCACTGAGCGTGAGATAACAAAAACATTTATTGCTCCAAATCGCATTGTTGCTGGTGAACGGCAACATAGATTAGAAATGTTGTATTACATTTTCAAGAATGGAATGACACACAATCATATCAGTTGTCCCGATACTTGTCCTGCAGAGAACATCAGCATACACCATGCAGTCAAGCCATTGACCACAAAGTATCCCGACATTGAATCTGTTTTTGCAGCGCAGACATTGCCCATTAATTTTGCAGGTGAAACCGATCATCCCATGCACAGTTGTTGGCTCAGCTTGTTTGATGAGTCAGCTGAAAGTCTGTTGTACTTGGTTACAGAAACTGTGGCCACAGGTCGTAGACATCACTTGACTGAAAAAACATTCAAGCCCATTGCCCTGGGCATGCCATTTGTTGTTGTGGGCACCCAAGGCAGTCTTGAATACTTGCGCAGCTACGGTTTTAGAACCTTTGGAGATATCTGGGACGAGAGCTACGATTCTGCCAACGATGATGTGCGTATCGAACGCATTGCTGAATTACTAAAGAGTCTGGATGTATTGTCTACTGAAACCAAACAACAGTTGTTTGATGCAGCTCAGGAAGTGATAGAACACAACTGGAATCATTTCTACAACGGTGGCTTTGAAGCAGTATTATGGACTGAATTAAACAAGATGTTGAATGGCATTGAATCTACTAGCTGACCAAGTGGTCAAGGGCAGAATATATCCTGCTCTGGCACGGCATCAAGCAAGACCCTACACACAGGGCTGGCGTGAGTTTGGTCAGCACTGGCCGCACACCATACCGCTGAGACTGCAGGAGTATTGTGATCATCATGGGGTAGACGTTCAGCTGTACAGTATCAGTGATGAGCTGCCGCCCTGTACATACTATCCTGTAGGCCTAGGATTCTTTGACTTTGGCATAAACTACTTTGCACTCATGGGCCCTGCTGTGCGCAAGAAACTACGCACAAACCAACTGCGTGTGTTGTTTTACTATCACGAAGGAGATAATCCCGCACGTATCAAAGACCGTCTGGATGAACTGGCTCAGGACCATTTGCTGCCGCCTGATTGTTATGTGTTTGTCAGCGCCAACACTGCTGCTAGAGATATTCCAGGATTTGTGTATTTTGCAGACTTTGAGCTGTGGTATTGGCAGCGTAATCAGGCCATAGCACCGTTGCCAATACATGCACAAACACGTGAACATGAATTCACAGTGCTAAACAGACTGCACAAATCATGGCGTGCCACAGCCATGGCTGACATGCATCGTCAAGGCCTGTTGAGCAACAGCTACTGGAGTTACTGTGAAACTGGTGAACTGGGCACAGACAATCCAATTGAAATTGACAGCATACCCAATCTTCGTCGAGACACCTTGAGTTTCTTGGCTGCTGCTCCTTATACCAGTGATCACTTAGACCAGGCACAGCGCAACAACCATTCTGAAACTGAATCCAAATATCACGCCAACAGTTATTGCAATGTTGTGATGGAAACACACTGGGACGCAGATCAAAGCGGTGGCACATTCTTGACTGAAAAAACCTTCAAGCCCATCAAGCACGGACAATTATTCTTTGTTGCAGGGCCTGCGGGCAGTTTACAAGCTCTGCGTGATCTAGGCTACAAGACCTTTGACACAGTGCTGGACACCATGTACGATCGTATTGAGGACAATACCCAACGCTGGATCCAATTGTGTGATGCAGTTGCACAGTCCAGACACAGATTGGCAGATCGATTTGAAACTGCACGAGCAGACATAGAACACAACCAACAGTTATTTGCCGAACTCAAGACACAGCGTTTAAATAGCTTGATCAAGGACATTCATGAGCAATATAATTAATTCATACACCAGCTGGCAACCACTTGAGGAAGTGATTGTTGGGCAAGCATACACCCCTGACTATTTTGATTTTATTGAGAATCCACAGGTACGCAATCAACTGCAACAAATCTTGTCGGAAACAGCTGAAGATCTGGACAACTTGCAAAAGACTATTGAGAAGTTTGGCGCCCGAGTACGGCGTCCTGATCTGCCCAACAAACACAATTTCCAACAACAACAAATTACAGGGGACGGTGCACCGTTGCCACCGCTGACGCCACGTGACTGGCAAATCACTCTGGGAAACAAGCTCTTGCGTGTGCTGCCCATGCAAGAGCTTGACACAGTTTGTGCCGAGTACGAAGCAGCTGGCCCTGGATCAGTTATCAATCCGCATGGACCCACGGGCTGGGATGAGAACTGCATCTTGAATGGCGCCAGTGCCAGCTGCATTGTGCGGGTAGGCCGTGATGTGTTCTTTGACAATTCAGACTTCTTGAAACCTGAACAATCACAGTGGATTGTGGACAATGTACTGAGTTCTGATTATAGAATACACGAAGCCATCACAGACGGGCACGGTGATGCGGTGTTTGCTATTTTGAAACCAGGCGTATTACTGAGCAGCAAGCACGATGTGAACCTGAATCTTGCTGCAGACTTTCCTGGCTGGGACGTTTGCAAGGTATGGGATAGTAGTATCTGGGCTGCCATGGAAGTGGGCAAGTTCAAGTACGAACAATCACCAGGCGCTTGGTATGTGCAAGGACAGACTCCCACAGCAGAGTTTACAGACTTTGTAAACACCTATCTAACCAAATGGACAGGCTTTGTTGCAGAAACTGTGTTTGATGTCAACTGTCTTGTGCTGGACGAGAGCCACGTGATCTTCAGTGCCTACAACCGAGAAGTGTTTGACTACTGCCGTAAGCATGGCATTGAACCTATCATCAGTGAACTACGTCACAGCTACTTCTGGGATGGCGGCGTTTCGTGCTGCACACAAGACATACGTCGCCGCGGTGGACCAGAGTCTTACCTTTAACTACAAACTCGAACGCCGTACTCACGTTCAAAGCGGTCTGCATCCGCACGATCATTAACCATGGGTTCTCCGCGTATGTTCAATGACGTATTAAGCAGCATGGGACAGCCGGTCATCACGTACCACTTTTCCAGGAGTTCTCTAATGCCTGAACCATCCGCAGGAACAGTCTGCACTCTGCTAGAGCCGTCATGATGCACAATAGCAGGAAACAAGTTAGGATGCCGGCAGACAGCGACTGCTTGCATATACCTACTAGTACTGAAACCGCGAGGCATATCAAAATACTGATCCACGTATTCTTCCAGGATAACTGGGGCAAATGGTCTGAATTGTTGTCTGCGTTTGATCTCATTCACTTGATCCTTTATTTCCGGGCCACGAGGGTCTGCTAGCAAACTTCTATTGCCCAGAGCCCTGGGCCCAAACTCTGCTCGACCATTAGCTACTCCTACGATTTTTCTAGTGACCAATTCATCCAGGATAGCATTCACAGGATAAGGCCCCTCAATGTCATACCCAAGATAGGCATTGGTCCAATTGATTCTACCACCCAGGGCCAGGGCAGCAGCGCCAAGACTGCTGCCCGCATCACCGGGGCAGGGCATGATCCAGATGTTGTCAAAATAACTTCCAATACGTTTATTGGCACTACAGTTAAGAGCAACACCGCCCATGTAAACTAGATTCTGGCTCCAGTTGAATTTCTTAGCACGGACCATCACATTCAAAATAAGGTCTTCTGCTAGTTCTTGTGCAGCCGCTGCAATGTCAAAGTCTGAATAATCACTTAGATACTTTTGAGAAAGTCCTGTGTGTACATTTTCTTTAAATCGAATTTCCCATTCATTGTGAATGAGATCGTAGCGTAGTCGATTGCTAATATTGTTTTGTCCGTACGCAGCCATGCCCATTAGAATGTATTCTTCGTCCATGGAACGTAGGCCCACACGAGCTGTGACTGCACTGTAGAACAATCCTATGCTGTGCGGATATCCCTGATACCAAAGTTTTCGATAAGTTGCCTGACCTTGGGAATTGTATTCTGCTCCCCAGATGGTTATGGTGTCCCATTCGCCCACAGCATCTATCACAACCACAGTGGCTTGATCAAACGGGCTGGTCTGAAATCCTGCAGCGGCGTGACTCAGGTGATGATTGTGACTGGACACACGATCAGGCTTGATCCGACTGCCCAGTTGAGACTTCAATATCTGTGCCACTGTGAGTTTGTTCCACTCAATGCCCTGGCCGCTGTAGAGTTGTCGCAGTTGCTTGGCCCAGGGACGTTCGTAATATGCCACATGTTTGGGATCATACAGCAATATGTCATCCAAGAGCCCCGGACAAACATCAGCGTCATTTTTCTTTTTGCTGTAGCGTTCTGAATGGCCGGCAAAAAGAATGTTGCCGTCATGATCCAGCACAGTGGCAGCAGCATCATGAAATCCTGCTGATATTCCCAGTATATTCATTTATAAATGAAAGGGTCTCTTTTGCGTAGCTCTTTGAGTTTTTTGCGGTAACGATATTCCAGGGTGATTCTTGCCCATAAGTTCTTTAGCCAGTTCATGTTAATTTCCTTATTTGTTCTAGATCATAGTCAGTATCGCTCCAGCGATATTCATATGTGGTTTGTGCTGTGCTAGTACTTATTCTATAAACGTCTTGATGCTGCGACAATTGGGTCCATATTTCTCGGTAATCCATGGTGCCAAAACTGCGAACAAGATCTACTTGTGCCACTTTAGGATGTCCAATTGTTAGACTTTTATCTTCAGGATCAAAGTTGTTGGCCACTAGCCATTCACGAAATTCAGATAGTTTCCTTATCTGCCAATGGAATGAACCGGGATCGTTGGCCCATTCTATATCAAAGTCGCCGGCTGCTTGGGTTTGAGATCGAAGTGTGCTGGTTACTAGTTCGTTTACACGGCTGTCTCGGCCTTCGTCTGTGAACACTTCCCAGTGGTGCTTCCCTACAGCTTTGTTCACGCCCACGTATACTCCACCTAGTGATCTATTAATTGTTTCTATTCCAAACAGTTCGTAATCTTCAACTGACAGTTCAAAGCGTGGTGCTGTCAACCAACACATCAGCTGCGACGGGCGTTGCCATTCGGGAGAAGTTTTTAATTTGCGAATACTCAGCACTAGACTTTCTAGTTCATGACACAACAAATTTAACTGACGTATATGCCAACGAGTTGTGTCATCTGCGGCTGTATAATAAGGACTCATGGCACCTGACACACCTTGCAGGTCTTCAAAATAGCTGTGTAACTGATTTAGGTGGGCATGATTGATTCCAAGATCAGTATCAATTGTGTTGGCCGGTGTAAAGAAGTCTTGTATAACATATCCCAGGTCAGCTGAATTAACAGCATGTATACTGCGATTGATTTGTGTGCAGATGTATTTGGGGTCTCGAACACTCTCTGCCCAGCCCAACCAGCAGTAATTTTTTTCCAGATGATGCTGATTCTGAATCAGCTGATTCAATGCTGCCAACCATTTGCGTGAGAGACTGTTGTCCGCCACGTCAATATACACCGACAGCTCTTGGTTGTCGGTGCTTCTCAAATCCATTTGAATAGTATCAAGCATGTTGGTTCCACCATTCTAGCACCGCAGGTCTTGCTGACAAAATATCAGCCATAGACGTTGATGATTTGCGTATGCTTTCTAATTGTAACACTCTAGCACGACCTTTTGCAAGACCCGGAACATGGGTGTCTGGCCATTGTTCTTGAAACGTAGGGCGTGATTTCAACTGAACTAGCACGTCACGCATGGCTCCTGAACTGGCATCAATCAGTTCATCCAGCCAAGGATGTAGCAGGTGTTTGGGCAGTGCCAGTGGACTCATCACAATATCTGGACCAAAACTAAACACCACTTTGGCCAGCAACTGCACACCTAGTTCTTGAGCCAGTTGTTGTATGGCTAGGACCTGTGTCATGCCCGGCAGAGTTAGTGTAAAGTCTATGCGCATCTGTCGCGGATGTGAACTGTATTTTAATCCTTGACGGAAATTTGCCAGCCAGGTGTTGTAGTCAAGCCCTGTTCGTATGTATTCTCCTGTGGCTCCTGTGCCGTCCAGACTTGCGCATATTTGCCAGTCGCGAATATGAGCCAGTATATCGCCAAATAGATTACGTCCACCATAATCAACTCTGCTGAGATTGGTATTATATCTGGCATACACTCGGCCGCCATCATTGAGTTCAACAATACGAGCCATGTAGCGCCAGTGCTGTTCATACATCAAGGGCTCGCCACCTACCCAGTATACTTCTTCCACACGATGCTGTTCCACCGCATCCGAGAATTCTTGCTCAATCTGACTGTCCTGGAACGCAGCGATCTCTTGACGAATCTCAGGCTGCATCCATGCATTTTTGGGATTGGTCCAGTCAACCATGTTATGCTGGCGTTGTTCGCTTTCCCATGCGCTGCTCAACATGTCTCCGCATGTTCTACACTTGAAGTTGCACAGGTTGCTGAAACGATAATCCCAGCTCACGGGCTGCATAGTGGTGCTGCCGTCTAGTGCGGTATTGCTGATTACTTCAGACAACTTGTGACCAAACAGGTGTTCAAAATAGGTACGATACACATCAGTGTTCAACAACTGATCGTTGCATACTTCACACTCAGGCAGGGTTTCTCCGGCCAGCATGCGTCGCCGAACACCGCGCATGTGGTCGCCATTCCAGTGTTGTTCCAGTGTGATAGGAATATACCGTCCTGTACCTGCGGCTGTGTCTATGTACTGAGCAAAATTCTGTGCAGGTTCGCGGCTGGCACAGCACATTCTGCGTTCAGTCTGCGGTGAGAGATAGGTGTGTGTCCACGGAGCAAGACATAGGGATTTAGCCATGTACAAACTCCAGTACAGGATCAATAATGGTGGTAGCACACAGATGATCCGTCAAGACAGTGTCAAAGAATCTAGAATGATTGTGCAGAATCTTTTGTTGCACACTAACCTGGTCCAGGCTTGCTAGATCAAAGTCTCGCACAATCTCCACAATACGATTCATTCTGGCCTGCCAGTCCTGGATATCATCGTAACTTTCATCAAACAACTCAGGGAATGTTTCAAACCCTTGTGATCGTAGATAGGCTAGATTGCCTGCGGTACTGGCCATTACAAATGGATGCTGTGCTGCAATGGGCTTGTAGCTTTTTTCACACAAGAACCAGTTGTTGTTGTGTGTCAGGCTATATCCTGATCTAGACTGATCGTCTATGTATGTTTCCACTGCTAGTGTAAAGCCTGTGTGATTGATCCAGTCCGGATTGACGTAGCGTTGCCAAGCAGGATGGTCCGAATCATTGTTTAGCACACGGCCGCGAGCACGATAGCTGTGTATACTGTCGTTGACCAGGTCGCCTAGTGCGTCATACAAATAATCACGATCTGGGCGATCCAGTCCAATGCTCATGAAGAATTTATGTACAGGATCAGGTGCAGGCACACGCCGATCTAGTCCAAACATAGCAAAGTTGGCCTGGTCCATGATCCAGTACCAGTAAGGCGTGGCCACTACAGCAACTCCGGGAATATCAACAGCACTGTGACCAGATATTACAAACATGCCCTGTCCTGGATGTGCCACAAATGCATCAAGGACCCATTGTCTGTGATCATGAACATAGTGTTCATTTTTGGCGTCAAATATCACTCGTTGGCCTTGTGCCAGCTGATGCACAATGTGCTCATGACCAGGACCGTACATGTCATAATAAAACACAGTATCTGTAGAGTACGTGACTTCAGAATCAAAATATTCCACAGCATAATCCGGCGGCAAGCGTGGTCTGAACCAGTGTGGCGCAGTGTCCTTGGTGTACATGTGTACCAGTTTAGCCATTTAATGTGTACTCAATAAGACTGGCCATTTCGGGGCAAATTGCAGCAAAGTCTTGATTTCTTTTGCGATCTAGATCTGCTATTTTCATGCGTAACATAAATCCGTCTGTGCTGGCACCACCATTCATGAAATCAACTACACCATCAATGTCCTTTTGGTACACAGCTGGAACAGCATTAGATTTCAAATAGTGTGTGACAGCAGATTTGGCAGCATCAGGTAGAGTAGCAATACTAAAATACCAGGCATCATGCATGATATTCCAGTACACAAAATCAAATTGCTGTTCCTGAATCCACCAGGCCAGCTGATCTATATAGTGTACATTGAACACATTCACTGTGCTGCAACACTGTAGCTGAATGTTTGGATAGTCTTCTCGCAGTCTACGGAAACGATCAATATTGTAGACCACGTCAAACCACACTGCGTTTGAACGCTGATATTCAAATCTTGCACCCAGATCATCTATTGAGAATGCAATTTCCACTGTCTTGAAATGGCGCCAAATCTCAATAGCCTTTTCCGGATATTGTGTGCCATTGGTGTTGTAGTGTATCTCAACTTGGTGTGCAATGCCACGATCAACAATGCCTTGCAACATGTCAAAGTGCTCGTTGATCATGAACGGCTCGCCGCCGGTGAATTCAATATAGCGTATGTCTGACAGTACTGTGTCAATCTGACTCCAGAATTGTTCATTTTCTCTGGGCCAAGCACCGGCCCGAAGCATTTGATATGCATGAGAACTTTTTTGTTCAGCCCGCGGCATGAAGTTCAATTCTTCTGCGGCAAACTGACTCGAACTCCAGGAGCCACATATACGACATTTTAGATTGCAGATGTTGCCCAGTTTTAGATCCAGAAACATCAAGGGTTTGGCATCAGTGGTCCATTCCTGATCAGGCAGCATGTGTTTGAGTCTGTTCAAGGTGTGTATGCGTTTGCTGTCACGTCCTGAACGTTCTTCGTTCCAGCACTTGCGGCATGTCTGCGGCTTCTCTCCTGCAAGAAACTGTGCTCTAAGATTGCGCATGTGATTGCTGTTCTGAATGTTCTGAAAATCAGCTGTGCTTAATTCAAACTTTTGTCCTGCATCGTCTACTATTTCATCATCGGCCAAACAGCAAGGCCGCACAGTGCCAATGGGGCTGGCTTCCAGACTGACCCAAGGTAGCACACACAAGGTAGGATTGGGTAGATTCATTCTATTATATTCTTTCCTATGCTGCGAAAAATCTTGATCAACTGTGGGTATTCGCTGTGTCCACGATTGTAAACGTTGTGTTGGTGAAAATCGTGTTCAGGCCAGGTACCCCAATTCCACATTTTCTGATAGTTAACATCAGTTATTCCAAACTGTTTGATGAAACGGTCGAACGCTGGTATTTCTTGATAATTGTTTTTTTGTACCACAAAGTCAGCACTTAGTTTTGTAGACAGTTTGTTATCAGTAATATATTTTTTAACCCAGGCAACATTATCCAACAACAGATCCCAGTTGCCGCCTACTCGTATTTTGTCATAAGTCTCCCGGCTAGCAGCATCAAAACTAATCCTTAGCTCACGAACCGACGGCAATAGCTTGGACACTAGGTGTTTTTTGCTTTGTAAATAGCTACCATTGGTTTGTATTGTGTAAGAGATGTTGGGCTTGTTGACTGAACTGATGTATTCAAACAGTTCCAAGTACGGTTCAGAAATAAAAGGTTCGCCGCCACACCAGCGTATATTAACTGGCTGTGTGCCAATACGGTCAATGATTTCTGTTTTGATACGCTGTACAATTTGATCATTCAATGATCTAATAACATGATTTTTGTTGTTGTTTATTGTTTCTGTTCTACAACTGGGACAACGAAAATTGCAGGTATAATCAAAGTCAAAAATCAAGTTTTGAGGAATCTCAAACACTTGGTATTCTGACTGTGACGTGTATAATAATGGTTCGTCATTGGTATCAGCATTGCTTTTATAATCATTTGATTTTACTCCCGCAAAGAAATTACAAATCTTATTATTACAGTAGTAATACCGGCCGTGATATATTTCTTGTCGTATACGCTGTGCTGTTTCGCTGTTGAGCACTGCCCATATATCAGTGTCATCTAGTATGCTGCCCACAAACTTTGGTATCCAGCTGGGACTAGAACAAATAAACGCATGCCCACGAGCGTTGATACCCAGTGTATTCCATGGTACTCTACAGCCATTGGGGCGATACTGCTTGTCAAAAAACTGTTGACCCTGTCTTTGCTGGTTGGATACAGCCAGATTGTCTTGAGAAAGATTAAATTCTTGATATGTCTGTTTCATCATGTCAACAAACAAATCTATTTCAGTCTGAATCTCGGAACTTTGTGCTTTTTGTCCAGATTGAAAGTCTTGATATGCAGGCCAGCTACCGCCGGCAAATATGCGATAATCTTTTTCCCCAATAAATTCATAGTGATTTACCATATCTCCAATGCCCGTAATTCTGGAATAATATCCAGCATGCGTTCTCTGCGAATGCTATCCAGTTCATGTGTTTTGCGCCAGAAGGTGTCTATTAGCGATGTGTTGTCTGTAGCGGTCATAAAGGTAATGGCACTTTCAAACCCTTGTGTGGCTCGCTGTAGTGGATCTTGGCCGCGCAGCCATTCAATGTGTTCACGATACCGAGCCAGCAACGCACCTTTGTACGCAGCAGGCGCTATGTCTATTCTATAGTGTACAGGGTCTTGCAGGATGTTTACGTTTAGATCCTGTGCCCGGATCAAGCCTTTTGCAACCCAGTCACGATGAAAGTCCGGCAGGTGCCATGCGTTCATGATGCTCAGAGTAGGACTAATATAGAAGTCTACTTGGGGACAAATGGCCAACATGTCTCGTCGATTTTGTTCTACCACAGTCCAGTCTGTGCCTTTGCGAATGTACTCACCACGAGCACCTGATGCGTCAAGGCTAGCACCTACGGCCACACTGTCAAACTGTTTCCAGTATTCAAACACACTATTGCCCTTTAGATCTGTATGTGTGAAGTTGGTGTTGTATATTAGTCTAACATCAAAGCGTTTTTTCTTGACCAGCTCGTCTAGGATTCGATAGTGTTCTTCCATCAGCAAGGGTTCGCCACCTGCAAAATAGATCTGTTCTACATAATCCAGGTGCGGTTCCAGCTGGGTCCACATGTCTGTTTCTGTGCGGCCTGCATAGTTTAGTACGGTGTTGTTGAGCTTCCAGGCAGGGCCTGCTAGTTTGGCTTGATCTTGATACCACTGGCTGCTGAATATATGTCCGCAGCTACGACATTTCAAGTTGCAGAGATTGCTGAAACGAATATCCCAGTAGGTCATTTCAAAAGGGGTTGTTTCTAGTTTCTTTACATGATGTCCGTGGTGCTTGTTGGCACTTCGCCGTCCTGAAAAAAATCCTGATTCTTCTTGTTCATAACAGCGTGTGCAGGCTGCATTGGGCGTTTCACTCAGCATGTCGGCCCGCAGGCGTTGCATGGGAACATCAGTCCATATTTCTTCCAGGGTATTCTCACGGCAATTGCCCACTTGCCCCACGCCCATTTCAGCATGACAGCAGGGATATGCTTCGCCTGTGGGATAAGCATGCAGGTGTATCCAGGGATAGATACAGAATGTCCGAGAATCTTTTAAAAGAAATTTTTCACGCTCATCAAGCTCGGTGGGACGTACTAGGTCTGTGCTGTTGTAATTATAGGGCATTGTACCATTCCGTTAGTTCAGGAAATGCTGTGGCAAAATCTTTGTCACGACGTTGATCATACTGTGTATAAAACTGGCGGAAGTCATTCAGCAGTTTGGGCTGTTCAAATGCGTCCGAGTGCGGTGTCTTGACCACGTCCAGATAGTCTATCAGGCGCTGTAGATGATTGCGTTCGTGCTCATGCCAGAAAGGATTGTTTCGATTTTGAAACAGCAATTCAGACAGTACCGCAGCATATCGCATGCGCAGATGGTCTGGCAACACCAGTGGACTTTGAAAGCTGGGGAACCGCAGGATATTCAAGGTCCAATTGACCTTGGATTTTCCGTACCGGATCTTTAGCTGATGCAGATACAACAGGTGATCACGCAAGGTGGGCAAGCACAAGGAATTTATGGTACACATGAAATGCACTGTGATGCCAGCATCCAGCAGTCGTATTACATTTGCTTGCCAGGCTGCATAGTCCAGGCCGTCACGAATGTATTCAGCTGCGGCATCTGTGGCTTCTTGACTGGTGTAGATCTCCACAGCAACACCTTGAGTGCTTTGAATCAGGCGATCTATGTCCACCGCAGCGCCTAGGTTTGAATTGATTGCCAAGCGGGTAGAGCTTTTGTTTTTGTTTTGTTTGAACCAATCAATCAGCTTCCAGGTCTCGCCCGACATCAAGGGTTCGCCGCCAGTGATTCTCAGTTCTTGAAGTGTCCGGTGGAGGTCTGACTCCCACCACTTAAAGAACGCTTCAACATAGGGATTAGTTTCACCAATGCGGTATAATTGAGCACTATCGTGAGTGTGAGTAAAGTGGTTGCGCCCATCAGACACCAAATTGGCATATCCGCCGTGCTTCTTGATGTCATTAACCCATGTGCTACTGAAAGCAGGGTTACAATAGCTACAAGCAAATTGGCACGTGCGGTCGAATGCAATTTCAAGT
>Ga0181355_1000888_pt1 | contig 13026 bp, 10 predicted proteins | sample Fa13VDMM15DN_FD_130099 | JGI IMG/M metagenome (GOLD analysis project Ga0181355, IMG submission 130099) | Freshwater viral communities from Lake Michigan, USA - Fa13.VD.MM15.D.N | ecosystem: Environmental > Aquatic > Freshwater > Lake | place: USA: Michigan | collected 2013-09-23 | reverse complement strand
CGATTTCCCGCAACCCGGCAAGGAAGCTCGCATCTACCACGCGCAGGACACCCATGTGCAATGGCTTTGGGACAACGCCGCCAACACCTACCGACTCATGCTCGAAACCATCGACTGCGGAGCCTTTTAACTTTCCCCATGAACACCAAACCAACAACCAAATAAATCAAATGCCCAATCCCATCCTCAAAATCAAACGCGGAAGTGGTTCACCACAAAATCTTTCCGCTGGTGAACTCGCAATCGACACAGCAAACAAAAGCCTGTTCGTAGGAACAGCAGACGGACCGCTCGTTATCGGCGGTGAAAATGTCTTTGCTAAAAAGACTTACGCTGATGCAGCCGTGGCAGCAGAGGCCGCGCTTCGCTCCGCAGCGGACTCCACCTTGACCACAAATCTCGCAACCGAGGTTTCGGATCGTGCTTCTGCCGTCTCCGCAGCCGCCGCGACCGCCGCGAGCAACCTCGCCACGGAAACTGCCGCAAGACAAGCCGGTGACGCCACATTGACCACGAACCTCGCTTCGGAAGTCACACGGGCGCAAGCTGCTGAAGGCACTCTCTCGACTAACCTCGCTGGAGAAATTTCGCGTGCCACCGCAGCCGAGCAAGCCCTCGGAACTCGCATCGACAATGTATTGAGCAACACCACGGCAGGATCGCTTGATTCGCTAACGGAAGTGGTCTCGGCCTTCCAAGCCGCAGATTCCAGCCTCAACGGAGCCATCACCAGCCTCGCTTCCACAGCCTCCACCGGCCTGCAAAACGAGGTTACCCGTGCCACCGCAGCGGAATCGGCATTGGGAGTTCGTATCGATGGAACCGTCTCAGCGGCCAGCGCCTTGGCCTCGCGGGTTTCCGCAGCCGAGAGCGATATTAACACCCTCGAAAGCGACTTGTCCGCAGAGATCACAAATCGCTCCAATGCAGTTTCTTCGGAGGCTTCGACCCGTGCTTCGGCTGATACCAGCTTGGGCAATCGAATCACCGCTTTGGAAACAAGCATTGATGGTGGAACTTATTGATATTCAATAACCAAGCCCGCCGAAGTCCAATCCCTCGGCGGCAACCCTCTCTATAGATGGCCAACCCAACAATCATTCCGAAACGCAGCACGGTCGCCGGGAAAATTCCCACCGATCTTGCTCTGGGCGAGGTGTGCATCAACCACACCGACCGGAGGCTATACACTCGGAATCCCGCGACTGGCGAAATATATAAACTCGCAGGCGCAAAGGAAGCACCCGACCGCATCTGGATGTTCGACCTCATCGGCGACACCACCTACCTCGGCTACCTCCTCTACTCGGCCTTCCCCAATTCCGGAAGCGTCTTTGACGCCACCGCATGGGAGATCGTCCGAACCATCTTTAACTCCGCAGGCACAACCTCATCCGAATCCAGCGCCACCGGCGCGTGGTCTTCCAAGGAGTCCTTAAATTATGCTTAGTCCACTCTACGGCCAACTTTCCCCGCTGCGCGTACCTACTAAGGCGGTAATCCAAGCGATTAGTTCTCCGTTGACTTTGCCAAATTTGCGTTTTTGGCTCGACGCAAACTCGGGATTATTCGATGCAACAAGTGGAGGCAATGCCGTGAACGAAAACAATTTGACGGTTGCAAGGTGGGAGGATCAAAGCGGAAATAATAGGCATTTTACACAAGGCACATTGAATAACAGACCAGTATTAAAAACATCTATTTTAAACAATAAGAATGTTTTGGAATTTGATGGAACAAATGATACTATTAGAGATTTAGGAACGGTTTCCAGTTATGCAAATTCTGAGAATGCTTATATTTTTTGCATTGTAAAAGATTTAAATCCAACCGGAGGCAATTCTCAGCATATATCTGTTTTTGTTGGGAGAGGAGTATCTGGAAGTTCACGAATGAACTGTTCCACAAGAATATCTGGGAATCTTTTTGCGGGTCAATTTCGCAAGTCAACAGAAACATTAAATATAGTATCAAGCGTATCTAATTCAAGTTTTAATGTTCTATCATATATTATTAAAGCGTCTAATGGGCAGCATGAATTAAGAAGCAACCAAAACCAAATTGCATTCGGAACATTTTCAGCCGGACCCTTTGCAAATGAGACCTCTTTAGGAAGAGCAATCGGCGGCCTTGATACTGCCGCAGCAGGGTTTTTCCTTCCAGGGCAAGTCGGGGAAGTAATTGTTGGGACGGGGCAATTAACAAATGCTCAAATTTTAGGCACAGAAGAATATCTAAAAATTAAATGGGGACTATGAATCGATTTTTTCGCACATCGCCACAAACTTACGAATTTATCCGCTCTGCAATGGATGCAGCCAGCGGCTACCCATCCACCTACGCCGATACTTGGTTCGCGCCAATCGCCGCCGCAGCAAAAGATGCAAGCGGCAACCCTGTTATCGCCGCGATTCCGCAGATTGCCGAACGCTTTGAGGCCGAGGGAGCCGAAGAAATCACCCCAGAAGAATACCAAAATCTGATGCCACAACCCGAAGAAAATTAACCCACACAAACCATGCTCGAACAAGTCTCCACCTCCGTTAAGTTCCTCGCCTTTTTTACGGCCAACACAACAGGCAAAACCGGCCTCACCGTCACTATCGACATTTACAATCCAAGCGGATCGCAAATCGTGACCGCGGGCAGCGCCACCGCTCTCGGCGGCGGGTTGTATTCCTACACGCTATCAACCGACAATTCCTCGGAGGGCGAATACGCCGCCATCTTCAAGACCACCGACTCCACCGTGGATGCCCAGCACATCCCCAGCCTCTGGGTGCTTGGCCGAGCAGGAGTCGAAAACCTCGATGCCGCGACCAGCACACGCTTGCCTTCGTCCAGCTACACCGCTCCAAGCACCCCGCCGACAGCTTCGGCTATCGCCACACAGGTGAGATCGGAGCTAACCACCGAACTCAATCGCCTCGACACAAATGTGGGGAGTCGCGCAGCCTCCGGGACGCTGGCCTCGGATGTCACAGCCATCAAGGCCAAGACAGACGGACTGAATCTGGACAGAGTCAACAACACCGCGACCCTATCGCACCTCGGCAACCTTCTTGCTCAAGCCAACAGCTAATGAACGCCGATTCGACAATGCTCGAAACGATCAGCCATGCGGCGGCTCAGTCCGACCGCTGGCTTTTCGTGGCGCTTTTGGTCATCGGCATTTCGGCTATTGGCATTTTGTTCAAATACTTCACGGCCCGCTTGGACACGCTCCAAGACCGCATGGATGGCCAGACTGCGGAGTTCGTCGCCCACCTCAAGACCGCCAACCAAGAAATGCTCGGCGTCATCGCCTCGGCCAAAGCGGTGATCGAGCGGGTCGAGCGAAAGCTGGAGTTAAAATAAGATGCCGAAGTTTGATTTCTACCCCTCCTTCAACGCCGGTGAAGTCTCGCCCTTCATCGACGCCCGGACGAGTCTGGAGAAATACCGCAGCGCCTGCCGCACTTTAGAGAACTTCCAAATCCTCCCCTATGGCGGCGTCATCCGGCGACCAGGCACGGAGTATCGCGGAGCGACCAAGTCGGCCACCACGCAGACCCGCTTGATCGGATTCAATTTCTCGACCACCACTCGGTTCATCATCGAGATGGGCGTTGGATACATGAGATTCTGGAGCGGGGCGACAGGCTTACCCGTGACCGTGGCCACGCCTGCCGCATGGACGACCGGCAGCATATACTCGGTCGGCAACTATGTGCGGGAATCCAGCGTCACCTACTATTGCAGAACCGCCCACACCGCAGGCACATTCGCAACCGATCTCGATGCAGGCCGGTGGGTGGCTCAGACGATCTTTGAGATTCCCACTCCCTACGCCACGGCCACCCACTTGCGCGAAATCCAGTTCGCCCAGATCAACGACATCATGTATTTCGCTCACGCGAACTACCCCCCCTACAAACTCTCGCGCCTCGCAGACAACAACTGGACTTTCTCCTCGGTCGTCTTCGACTACCCCCCGCTCCAAGAGCAGAACACCACGGAGACGGTCGTGAACATTTACCCGAACCCGGACACTTGGGTCGCTGGCACAAATTACATTCTCGGAGACTATGTCAAACCTCCCGCATGGGTCGCATCCACCGCCTACGCAGTAGGTGACATTGTGCGGAATGGCACCATCGCCTACGAGTGCATCACGGCAAACACCGATGCCACATTCACCGCAGCCAATTGGAGCGCCCAAAACCAAGCCAACCAGTCGTTTTACTACTACGCCATGAGCGCCCACCGCGCTGGATCGAACTTCGGCGTGGATCAAGCCGCTGGCAAATGGTCGCAATTCCCGATTCCGCTCAACGAAATGGGTAAATACTCGGTGAGCGCCGGGTCGGAACTCTTCCCGGCTTCTACCGTGGGTTCGCAAGTGGAACTCAAGTGGCAAAAGCCAAATTTTTACGCCGAGCAACTCATCACCGGGAACTATGTTTCCTCAACTCTGGCCGTGGAAGGTGGGTGGGATTTTAGCACTTCCGGCACATGGACGGCAACCATCCAAATTCTGCGCGTTCCCTCGGATGTCTTCTCGGCTGGGCGCATCGTGGCCACCGCCACGCGAAGCGGCACGGTAGTGAGCGTCTACCACCCCTTCCATGGATGGAACGATGGAGACCGCATTTGTGTGGGAGATGGCATTTCGACAAACAACTACGCCACGCACGGAACGACCATCACCGTCACCGGCACTCACACCTACACTTACACTCTGACCGGCAATACCCAGACCGGCTACCTCGACATCTACCCGGAGAACCTCACAAAAATGGAGATTGTGCGGGAATACTCCGTGTCCGCAGACCGCAATATCATCACTAGCGGAACGGAGTCCACACGCTGCGGCTTAAAAATCCGCATTCTGGATTGGGTTTCCGGCAGCGGGTCAATTGTTCAGAAGGCTCGTTTGGAGACCGACACAAAAATAACGGGAGGCATCGCCACCATCGTCGGATCGGGGCAGATCAATGTGGACAAATGGCTCGGAGAGGGACCGCGCCTCCAGCGCAACACCAAATTTTGGGCATTTAGCTCATTCTCCTCCACTCGCGGCTACCCGCGCTCGGTCGCCATGCATGAGCAACGCCTTTGCTTCGGCGGCACATCCTCCCAGCCGAATACCATATGGTGCAGTCAGATTGACAATTTTGAAAACTTTAAGACCGGCGTCACCGCAAGCGATGCGGTCCAATTCACCCTCGCCGCCTCGGAAGGCAATCGGATCAATTGGATGTATAGCCAATCCCAACTCCTCATCGGCACCTCGGGCGACGAGTGGACGATTGGCAGCGCCGATTCCTCACAGGCGCTCTCAGCCACCAATGTGCAGGCGAACCGGCAATCCTCCTACGGGAGCAAATACATGAAAGCCGCGCTCGTCAACGATGTCCTGCTTTTCATCCAGCGCAACGGACGCAAGGTGCGCGAACTTGTCTACGAACTCAACAAAGATGGATGGGTCGCGCCGGATTTGACCCTCCTCGCCGAACACATCACCAACGGCGAGATTGTCGAGATTGCCTACCAGCAACAACCCGATGCGGTGCTATGGTGCGCTCGCGGCGATGGAACCCTCATCGCCATGACCTACGAGCGCGACCAGAAAGTCGTCGGCTGGCACCGGCATGTCATCGCCGACAATGCCGATGTCGAGTCCGTGGCCACCATCTACGGCAACGGCACGGAGGACGAGGTCTGGATGGTCGTCAAGCGCACCGTCTCCGGGCAGGACTACCGCACCATTGAGCGGTTCCCGCTCCTCTGGAGAACCCACCTCGACAACCAGACCGCCAACTCATGGCGCTACCTTGATGGGTGGTCTGCCTTAGCCTCTGGCTCGGCTAACCGCACGATCTCTGGCCTTGACCGATTCGACGGCAAGACCGTCACCGTCATGCAAGACGGACAAGCTCCCGTGACCCGCACGGTCGCCAGCGGAGCGATCACCGTTCCTTTTTCAAATGCCGGTTACCTCGGCTTGCCCTACACCTCCACGCTTCGCCCCATGAAGCTCGATGCCGACTTTGAAGACGGCACCGCGCAGTCGCGCAAGAAGCGCATCCATCAAGTCGTCGTCCGCACACTCAAAAGCCGGGGGGGCGAAGTTCGCACAAATAATGGAACATGGTATGCTCTCGCCCCAACGACCACCACGGGCGACCAAAAGATCATCCTCGGCGGAGCGTTCGGCATCGACGCCGATGTCGATGTCCGCCAGACCGAACCTTACCCAATGTGCATCATCAGCATTCTTCCCAAGTGGGACGCCTACGGCAATGAGTGACATTCACATCCGCCATTACGAACCGACCGACTACGAGATGCTCTCGGAGTGGTGGCATGCCCACGGCAAGCACCGCCGCCCGGAGCCGATGCTCCCGAAGTGCGGAGTCGTCTGCGAGATCGACGGCAAGCCGGTCAGCGCCCTTTTTCTGCACATGGACAATTCCTGTGGGATGTGCATGGCCGACCATGCCGTGAGCGCCCCCGGCCTTTCCTTAAAAACCGCGATGCTCGCTTTCCGGCATTGTGTGGCTTGTCTCAAAAAAATGTCTCGCGAACTCGGCTACCACACCATGGCTGTCTTCACCTATCCCGGCATCGCTCGTCGTTTGGAATCTCAAGGATTCCGTGAATTGTCCTGCAAGCAAGTTGCCATGATCGCATCCACATTGGAGGAAGAAAAATGACAGGGGTTGAAATTTTCGCAGGAATTACCGCCGTCGCTGCCATCGCCTCGACCGGCATCACGATGTATTCGGCCAACGAGCAAAGCAGGTCTCAAGCCGCCATCGCCGAATACAACCGCATCCAGAACGAGCAGAACGCCGCATGGCAGCGCATGGCAGCGGAGCGGGCCGCGCAGGCAGATCAGTTCAATTCGGAGATGGCCATGTTCAACGCGCAGTCGCAGGCCGACCAAGCGAACATGAACAATGTCCTTGTTCAGCAACAGGCGCAGCAACTCCGCGCCCAAGCCGATGGCGAGGATCGCCAAGCCCGCGAGCAGGCCGACCGCATCCGCGCCGAGAAGGCCCGCATCCTCGGACTCCAACGCTCCCAATACGCCGCCGGGGGAGTGACCACCGAGGGATCACCTCTTGCAGTTTTGGCTGATACCGCCAACCTTTACGAAATGCAAATCGCCGATACCCGTCTCCTCGCCAATCTCTCCTCGGAGAAAAAACGCTACGAGGCCGGGATGAACGAACTCGTCGGCGACTTCAATTTGTCCTCGGACCTCTTCGCCTCGGCGATGAACAAAAAAGCCGCGCAGATCAGTTTCAATGATGCCCAGTTCGCCGAGAAAGCCGCCGGGGCCGGTTACCGAATCAACATGCGCCAAGCCGCCATCGAGCAAATGTCCGGCAACGCCACCGCCCGGGCCACCGCCATGGGTGGCTACTCCGCACTCGCCAGCGGCATCGGTTCTGTCGCCAACACCGGAATGACCGCCTACGGAAGCTCTGCGTCCAAATCAACCGCCAAACAATACGATGGATATGTGTCCAACAATGGAAACCTCGTTGGATACCGCCGCGCAACAATAGCTTAAAAATGCCCGCCATCCGACTCGCCGACATCCCCAACGCAGGACCGCAAGCCCTCGGGCCATCGACCGGCATCCTCGCCCCGCAGGCCGCGCAACTTGGCCGCGCTGCCATGGTGGACCCCAGCGGAATGCGAAACGCCGCGCAGTCGATGCTCACGCAAACTCTGGAACTCGATGCTTTCTCCCAAGAAGCCCGCGCCATGGGCAAATTCGCCGACTCCATCGGCGGGCTGGGCGATGTCGCCATGAAGTGGGGCCAGAAATTCGCCGAGGCCAAGGACTCTGCGGACATTTCCCGGGCCGAAACAATCTTGGAGTCTGCTTTTCAAAAACAGCAGACCGAGCAACTCGGCAAGCCGGTCGAAGAGTGGGGCAACCTGTGGAACCAAAACCAAGATCAAGCCAAGCGGAAATTGGCAGAAATCAAGTTCAGCAACAACGCCGCTGAAAAGGTCGCTCCCTATCTTGAGCGGTGGTCTACCCTTTCCTCGCTCAAGATCGACAACCTCGCCAAGAAAGAGGAGATCAAAGGATTCCGAGCAGATAAAGAGGCTAATGCCTTGGCGAAAATCGCAAACGAGGACTACGAGGGAGCATTTGCCGTCATGGATGAGTCGGTCAAAAAAGGCATCCATAGCGCGGAAGAAGCAACCTTGTGGAAATCCCGGTTGCTGGACGATGTGCAGCGCAAAGCCAAAGTCCAGCGCGAGGCCAATGTGGAATCCGACATCATCCTCGATCCCATCGGTTCCGAAAAAGAAGCGCAGGAAGCGGTAAAAAACGGCAAGTCCTCGAAATACTCATGGATGGAAAAATCCGATGCCGTGCGATTCTTTGAAAAATCACGCAACGAGGCGACCCGCTACCGCAATCAATTTGATGACGACACGGTGGACTTGATTCTCAAAGGCCAACTTTCCACCCCCGAGGAAGTCCGTGAACACGCGAAGGATATCCTTCCAGAAAACAAAATCCAATCCCTGCTCGGCATTTTCTCCAAGACCCCGGCGCAGATTGAGATTGGGCTAAAACTGCGTCCTTCGGTTTATGCTTTGGCAGACTCCTACGACCCCGGAAAAGACGACCAGAATCGCAGTAAGTATTTTGCAACCCGCGACACGATCCTGCTATTGCCCGAGGGGGAACGCGAGGAACCCTTGTCGATCTTAAGAAAACGGGCCAGCGACACCGAGAATACAACCGCGCTCAAGCAAGCGGTTAGTCAAATGAATGAAATGCTGGATGCCGGTCAGTTCGGCAAATGGCAAAAAGGCGAAGACAAAAAGCCGCTCAACGATGCCGAGTGGGACAACTACATCGCCGCAGGCAAAAGATTTTCTGATCAAAAAATCGCTTTGGAAAATTGGGCGAAAAACAATCCCAAGGAGGCAAGTGACCCCGAAAAAGTTTTTGATAAACTGAATAAAAACCTCGCCTACGAGCGACAATTCCAAAAGTTTCGCGAGGAAAAAGACCGCCCTCGGTGGTGGTGGGAATCCCCATCCAAATTAACTCCACCGGTTCCACCTTTGGAAGCTGACGATGCTTTGAAAAAAATCAGATCGAAGTCCTCGTTGAACAAAAATTCGTCACAAAAAGAAATCGATGACGAGGCAAAGCGAATTGATTTTGACACGCCTTTGCCAGAAATGACGATCTCCTAATTTATGCTGCGCCCCGAAATCATAGACGACGCAACCGCTTCGCAATACTACATCGATATCGACACGGCAACCGGGGATGATTTGAAAACCAAATCCTCCGCGCTGGAGACTTGGGCGCTTACAAAAAAAGCCGACCATGCCCGCCAACAGCAAGAATACATCACCAATGTTTTCACGGATTTTGAAAACTTTTCTTCCGAAGCGGGGCTAAACGAATTTGATGAGGAAGCGAGATTCCAGTTTGCGAACCGCATATTTGTTGCCGACCAGACAGGAGAAACGCCAGACATCCAGATGCCCATCTACCCGTCGAAACGCGACGAGGTGACAGACAAACTTTTTGGCAAGACCGGACTTTCTGAAATCGAAACTTTCAACCACATCCGCGATTCGCTCACGGCAAAAAAGGAAGCCGAGACGGCACTTCGCGAACTCCCCGGCGCTCTCGCCAAAGGTATGTTTTCCAAAGTCGCCGAGGGCAAGACCCTCGATGAGACCGATTCGTGGTTCCTCTTCCAAGATTGGAAAGACCGACACGCCGACAAGCTGGGCAAGCTCCCCGAGGGATGGGAGTCCGCCATGCTCGACCGCGCCGTCAAGCTCCAAGCCCGCAGCGAAACGATGATGCGCGACCTCGCGCCAGAATCCAAACGCGCCTTCGATACACTGCTCGCTTTCACCCGCCCGGAAGATGCCGAAGCCCTGCCAGAAGCAGGCCGCGCCGATGTGGAAAACATCTCCAAAGAATTCGCCAAGCTCACGCCCGAGGATCGCCAGAATATCTACTCGACCCTCTACTACGCCGCCGAGGCCGATGGCGCTGGCATGGGCAAGGGGTTCTTTGAAAAAGTGGGCGAAGGCATCGCTCGCGGTGGTGTGAATATCTACAACGATGCCGAGATGACCGCGCAGGATCGGCAGGCCCGCCAAAACATTTCCTACTTCCAAAGCCTGCTCGACAAGCCAGAGCAGCAACCCGACCGGATGCAGACCGCCGAGAGCATCCAAATGCAACGCGACATGGCGCAGCGTGGCGTCGAGGAAAACACCCAACGCCTCTCCGAACTTAAAGCCCTTCGCGAAATCCGGCAGATCGCCGATGGCACCATCGATCCCATCAAAACCGAGATGGATGGAATTTTGGGTTCTATCACCCAAGGCGCTTACGACTTCTCGCAATCCGCCGCTTACACCGGAATGGCCATGGTCCCGTATGTGGGACTTCCAGCCGTCATGGGTGCGCTTACCAACAGCAACTACCTTCGGATGCTGGACACCTACCCGGACATGGATGCCGATGCCGCATTGGCCATCTCCGGGGCAATTGCCGCTCCGCAGGCATTCATCGAACGATTCCAAAGCCGCGCCCTTATCGGAAAATCTCCAGTGCTGAATTCGTTGATGAAGAAGATGACCGATGTCCGCATCCCCATTGCCGGTCGCCTCGCCATCGGATACGGAGCCAATGTCGCATTCCAGACCGGGCAGGAGTTCGTGCAGGAAGCCATGCCGGTCGCTGCCGATCAGATCGCCGCCGCGATCCGTAGCGATATGCCAGAGTTCGATGCCGAAAAAGCATGGGGCGCTTACAAAGAACAGATGCCAGAGATTTTCTACTCCATGCTGTGGGGCGGACTCATCGGCACCGGAACCAGCACATTCCGCGAGTTCAAGCGAAACGGCCAATTTGAACGCTCGCTGGGCGAACTCGAAATGGTCGGCATCACCGGCGAGGCCGCGCAGGACATCGCCGCCGAGCAAGACCTCGATGTCGCCAATACCAAGTTCCGCGAGGCATGGAGCAATCGCACCCCGGAAGACATCCAAGCAGGCATCGCCAAGCGAGCCGCCCAACTGGAAGCCGCCCGCTCCCAACAGGACAACCCCGAACTTCCGATTCGCCGCATTGAGCAGAATCCAGACGGCACTCTCACCCACATCATCGAGAAACCGGATGGCACCGTTCTCTACCGCACCAACGATTCCGACGCCGCCGACACGGCCTTTGTTAACATCACCGGCATGGTCGGGCGGTCTCAACTGACCGGCACAACCCGTGGCATCGTGGAATCCCTGCAATTCATCGACCAAGTCAACCAAGCCGCCGGTCGCGGCGAGGATGTCCAGAAACTCCTTCTCGATGACGCTCCGCGCAACCTGCTCGATGAATACGAGGCAAACCCCACCGAGCAGAACCTCAACAACCTTTTCGAGACCGTCCGCTCCCAAGGCCAAGACATCAACGAACCCGCCGAACTTGCCAACTTCCCTGTCCTCGCCAGCAACGAAGGTGCTTTGGTCGATGGAGTTTTCCGCTCCATCATCAAAATTCAAGACGGCGCAACCGGCGACAAGGTCATGCGCGACTTCTCGCAGGACAACCTCAAGCGAGCCATTGCCGAGGGTCGCATCACGATGGATTGGGTTCGCGAAAACCTCAATCAAGTCATCCCGCTCATCGAGAGCGAGCGCAACACCGGCCCCGCACTCCGCACCGAGACCGACACCGATGTCATCGAATCCTTCTCCGATGTCGCCGTGGCTTACATGACCGGACGCATTCGCGAGGAACAGATTCCGCAAGGATTCCGTGGGTTCCTGCGCCGGATGGCCATCATCGTCAAAGACATCTTCCGCCGCGCCTACCGCCTCAAGCGAGCAATCGCCGAGGGCAAGGTGGATTCCAACTTTGAATCCTTCCTCGCCGACTCGGTCGGCCTCAACCAGCAGACGATGGTGGACACCACCCGGGAGCGAGTCGGCGGCGAATTGACATCCGGGCAGCTTAACTACAGCATCGGTTCCATGCCCGAAGATCAACGGGCCGCCGAACAATCTGGGCAACCTTCGCGTGGCGGTCAAAACGCGGAGGAATCATTTGGACGCCCATCTGAAGAGTTTGTCGAAAGTGATGTCAAAAAAACTTATTGGAACATCAATTCAGAAGGGGGAAGCATTTCTTTATACAAAGAAACGCCATGGGATGAAGATAGTGATTCAGCAACAGGAGAATCAAAATATTCTGTTTTCTATTCCGAGGCATTAGAATCCGACAGCCAAGACGAATACAGGTTTTCAAATCCCGCAGACGCAAAAGAAAAAATAGATTCGATTTTAAGAGAGGAAACCCAAGCTGCCGAATACGGAAAGTGGGTAGAATCCACAATCGATTCATTCCGTGGAACCTTTGATTTCAAAAAATCTAAATTTTTCACATCTGCTGAAGTTAAGCCAATCGGTTGGTCTTCTAAATCGTCATCGCGATATTTTAGCGTCAATCTTGATATCAAACCGGAACTTGCGGAGACATTTGATTCAAAAAATATAGGCGACTACGAAGATGGAACTCTTAATCTTCGTGTTAGATTTGCAGACCACGCTGAAAAATCGGGACCAAGTAACGATATTTCGATTGAAACCAGAGATTATCACTCTCAGCAATTTAGCCGCCAAGATTCAAAGACTGCTGAATCACAAATGGCAGCAGCAATAGCAGATGGCGTGCTTTGGAAAAAAATTTCTGAAATATACAATGACCCAGAATTAGATTTTAACCGTCCCGCGCCAGCTACCGGCGCGACCAACTACAGCATCGGGAAAAAACAAGACACCGACTACCTCGCAGCCGTCGAGAGTGGAGACATGGAGACCGTCCAGAAGATGGTGGACGAGGCGGCAAATTCGGCGGGCTTTAGCGTTAAAGGCTTTCACGGGACGCTTTCTGAAGAATTGCGGAACAACTCTTTTGACGACGAGGATGCTCCCTATCGAGGAGGACTTGTTGCATTCTTTGCAGAAGAT
>Ga0181355_1000887_pt1 | contig 13029 bp, 22 predicted proteins | sample Fa13VDMM15DN_FD_130099 | JGI IMG/M metagenome (GOLD analysis project Ga0181355, IMG submission 130099) | Freshwater viral communities from Lake Michigan, USA - Fa13.VD.MM15.D.N | ecosystem: Environmental > Aquatic > Freshwater > Lake | place: USA: Michigan | collected 2013-09-23 | reverse complement strand
GCCGGCCGATGTGCCGCCAGCAGATACGCCAGATCAAGCCAGCGTGCGCCTATCCAATGCCGTGAACAACATCTCCAAGGCCGACCCCGACATGATGGTGACGCTTCCCGGCACCGATGCACCGATGAAGCTGAGCGATGCCATGGATCTGATCGACCAACAAACGGCCGAGATGCTGCAACAGGGCGACTTTGTGAAGGCCGCAGCAACCTGCGCGCTGATGAGCGGCGACTAGATCATGCACAGCGCCGTGAGCAGCATCGGCAGGCCCGTCAGCACGGCGACGACGCTACTCTGCTGGCGCAGAGCGGTCCATGCATCCCGCGGGCTGAAGCCGGCCACGCAGATCGGGACAATGGCGATGCACAAGGCGCAGTACGCCAACAGGTAAAGAAGGCTGGTCATGAATCCCAATTGCATCAAGGTGGTACAGGCGGCGGCAGCGGCGGCTGGGCGCAGGGCGCTGACGAAGGCGGAACTGAAGCGCATCGATGACGACATGTCGGCGACGCTCAAGCTATTGTCCCAGAGGGACCCGAACTGGCCTTCGATGACCCGAGACCAACGGCTGACGGCGGCCAGCAACGCCCTGATGGCGCAGATTGCCGCGGATGCGAAGCGCGCGAAGGACAACGCGCTCCAGCAGATCGTGAAGCAGGCCCAGGTTGACAACTCGATCAAGAACATCCGGGCAGCCACCAAGGGCGCCAGCCTGACGGACGCCACCAAGCGCCACATGGCGAACACGCACAACATGATCCGGCAGATCCGCAACAGCGCGGTTTCTGGGCTCATGGACACCATCGAGGCCCTTGGAGATAAGACCGGCGCCGGGATGGGGCGGCGCTTCATGATGGCGGTGTTCGACGCCGAAAACCCGATCATGACGCGCGACGTCATCCGAGAGATTTACAAGGGCGCAGACGGGCACACGGGCAACAAGATGGCCCAGGCCGGCGCGAAGGCATGGCTCGAAACCGTGGAGAAGCTGCGCACGCGCTTCAACGCGGCTGGCGGCGATGTGGGTCGGCTGGACTATGGCTACGTGCCACGCAACTGGGACGCCAGCCGGGTGCGCAAGGCGGGCGCCGACAAGTGGGCGGCTGACATGCTGCCGGAGATTGACCGGGCGCGCATGGTGAACGAGGACGGCTCGCGCATGTCCGATGCCGAGGTGATGGACTTCCTGCGGTCATCGTGGGGCACGCTGAGCACCAGCGGCGTGAACAAGCAGGTTCCGGGTGAGTATCACGGCACCGGGAAGCGCGCGAACCGCGGCAGCGATCACAGGTTGATCCACTTCAAGGACGGCGAGGCGGACCTGCGCATCCGCGCCATGTATGGACGCGGCAGCGTGTTCGACGCGATGGCCGGCCACATCGGCGGAATCAGCCGCGATATCGGGCTGGTGGAGCGGTACGGTCCTGACCCCGCGTCAACGGCACGCCTGCGCTTCGACATGATCGCCCAGGGCTCCGGAAAGGAATTGAACGAAGCTATCGGCATGGCCGAAATCGACCCAAGAACCTATTGGGACATGATAAGCGGCAAGACATCCACGCCAGTGAATGAGCGGATGGCAAACATCGGTGTCACGGCGCGCAACATCCAGACGTTCGGCAAGCTGGGCGGCGCCATGATCAGCAGCATGACCGACGTTGCAACGGTGGCCATCACCACCGGCTACAACCGCATGTCCTACTGGGAGGTGCTCAAGGACGTGGGCCGACAGGTTGGCAGCAAGGAGGCGCGCGAGTGGATGAACGTGCAAGGCATCGTAGCCGACAGCCTGGCGCAGGGCATCGACCGGTGGAGCGGCGACTTCCTCGGGCAGAACTGGAGCGGAAAGCTGGCGAACGCTACCATGAAGCTGTCGTTGATGAACCGCTGGACGGATAGCATGCGGCAGGGCTTCAACATGGCCATGGCAAGCAAGCTGGCCGAGCTTGCAAAGAAGCCATGGGCTGACGTGTCGCAGTTCGACCGTGCGCGGCTGGAGCGGGCCGGGATCGGTGCGCCTGAATGGGCCGTGCTGCGGCAGACGACGCCGGCAAAGTACAAGGGCGGGGAATACCTGACGCCTGCATCCGTGAAGAATCAGGACGTGGCCGACAAGCTGGGCGCATGGATCATGGACGAAGGCGAGTTCGCCGTGGTCAATCCCGACCTGCGCACGCGCGCGCTCACCACGATGGGCGGCCAGCAGGCCGGCACGCCTGGCGGCGAGTTCGCGCGCACGGTCACGCAGTTCAAGAGCTTTCCGATTGCACTGATCAGCCGGCACTGGGCGCGCATGCTGACCGACTCGCGCGGACTGGACGGCGCTCCCATGCTGGCGAATCGTGCGATGTACGGCTTTGCGCTGATGACCTCGCTTACCGCCCTGGGCGCAATCGTGACGCAGACGAAACAGACGCTGCAAGGCAAAGATCCCATCGACATGACGGGCGACCACGCCGGCCGCTTCTGGACAAAGGCTTTTGCGCAGGGCGGCGGGCTCGGCATCATGGGGGACCTGTTCCTAATAGACCCCCATAATGGATACCTTGACGCCGGCACAATGCTGGTAAAGAACATGGCCGGCCCGACAGTCGGAACATTTGCCGAAGTGGTCGCGAAGGACGTGATAGAAAACGTGTGGCAAGAGGCGGCCGGAAAGGACTCTGATGCCGCCGCCGAGATTGCTCGGACAATGACCGGCTTGACCCCTGGCGTTGGCCTGTGGTGGGTTAAGCCATTTTTCGAGCATGGCGTGACGCATGCATTTCAGGAAAACATGAGCCCGGGTTATTTGAGTAGAATGAAGAGTCGGACCAAGAGAGATTGGGGCAACGAGTATTGGTGGAGGCCTGGTGAAGTATTGCCAGATCGTGCGCCAGATATTGGTATGGCAGTAGAGAACGCAGCGAGGTAAGTGATGGACGAGAAGCGCAAGCAGGAGTTGCAAAACATTCAAGAGATGGCGGTAGACCACGCCATTGAAGAGATGAACGCGGCGGCTACGCTGGGCCTGGCAACGAAGGAGGATCGCGGTGATCGCGGCTTCTTGACCGGAATGGCGTCCAAAAGCCTGGGGGTTGCCGTCAAGATTGAGCAATTCAAGATCCTGCTTGAGCGTCCGAAGACCGACCCACTGGAAGAGGAAGAGAATGAGCACCGCGCCGCCGACAGGCTGGTGAAGCAGGCGCGAGCGGACTTGCACGAGATCATGGAGCGTGCCCGTGCAGGTGCCAAGCCGCGAGCCTGAGAAGGCGTCGTTCCCGGAGTTCTTCTACATCTGGGCGCAGGATCGGCGATGGACAGTGCCGGATGTGCACTGGCGGGCTGTGCATTGGCTGGAGAACCGCGGCAATCTAGCGGTGATGCGCTGCTTCCGCGGTTTCGCAAAATCAACAATTCTGGCGGTTTACAACGCATGGCGCTACTACTGCGACAAGCAGTATCGAATACTGCACCAGGGGTCTGACGATCCGACGGCCTACAAGACCAGCCGCGACACTCAGAATGTTTTACGCCGGCACCCGCTTACGCGCGGCATGTTGTCTGACAAAGCCGGCCCCGTTGAGCAATGGTGGGTCGATGGTGCAGCGGACGTGCGGAATGCCAGCATGTACGCAAAGGGCATCATGTCCAACGTCACAAGTGCGCGTTGTGACGAGGCGCAAAACGACGATGTGGAGGTGCCGCGAAATATCCAGACGACGGAGGCAAGAGAAAAGCTCAGGTATCGACTTGGTGAACAGGTGTTCATCATGGTGCCTGGCGCGAGGCAATTGTATGTCGGCACGCCGCACACGCACGATAGTCTGTATGACGACATTGCGGCACTTGGCGCTGACTGCCTGACGATACCTCTGTTCAGGCATGAGCACCGCATCGAAGACGCCACGAGAATTGAGTACACCGTTCCTTTCCGCCCAGAATACGTTTTCCGCGGGATTGGGAAGGGCTCAAGCCTTCTTGAAGAGGGGGCGGATTACCGCGTCGATGGCGGGCGGCTGTGTTTCACAAAGGCGCCTGGCGGGCTGATTGACTGCTACGCAGGGTGCGAGTGGCCGGAGAGGTTCACGCGCGCTGATTTGGCAGATCGGCGCCGCAGGACGCGCACGGCCAACTACTGGGATAGCCAGTACCAGCTCCACAGCAAGCCGGTCCACGAGGTGCGCCTTGACCCGGAGCACATCCAGCCATACGACGTAGAGCCGCGCTTCGTGATGGCGAACAAGGTGCTCACGATGTGGCTTGGCGCGGTCCAGATCGTTGGCCACACGATGCGGTGGGACCCGAGCGGAGGAAAGCTCCGCAGTGACACATCGGCCGTGTGTCTTGACCTACAAGACGCCGCAGGCCGGCACTACTGGCACCGCATGCTGGCCCTGACCGGCGAGATTGCAGAGACGAGCGACGACGGCCGGCAGATCACTGGTGGCCAGGTGTGGCAGTTGTGCGATGTTATCAAGCAGTTCAAGGTGAGGCGCGTCACCATCGAGACCAACGGCATCGGCGGCTACGCCCCGGCGTTCTTGAAGCAGGCGCTGAAGCAGCGCGGCCTGATCTGCGGGGTCGTCGATGTTGATGCAACCGAAAACAAGAACCTCCGCGTGCTGGAGGCGCTTGAGCCGCTGATTCAGAGCCGCATGCTGTGGGCTCATGTGTCAGTGCTGGATGGCGACCTGTGGTCACAGATGAAAGACTGGAATGCGGCCACAAAGAACCAGGCGGACGACTTCCTGGATGCTGGTGCCGGTGCAGTCACCGACCAGCCCGCGCGCATCGGGCAAAATGTGGCCCAAGCGACGCAACAGCATGATGAAGACTGGCGCCCGACGACGGGTGTTTTTGAGGCTGTTCTTGAAGACTAGAGCGAAAGACGTTCCCCATGGCATCCATCATTGAGCAAACCCCTTACAACGAATACACGGGCAACGGCGTTGCGCCGGTCTATCCGTACGAATTCCAGTTGCTGGATGCTGGTGACCTGATTGTCACCATCGACGGCGTGGAGGTGCCAGCCTCCGACTTCACGCTCAGCGGTGTGGGCGTACAGTCCGGCGGAAACGTCACCTTCGCTTCCGCGCCCGCCAATGGGGCTGCCGTGCTGCTATCGCGCGTGGTGGCCTTGGCCCGCGACACCGACTACCAATACAACGGGGACTTGCGCGAGGAAACGCTAGACCGCGACTTCAACCGCGTATGGCAGGTGTTGCAGTGGGTTGTCGCGAAGATCGGTGGGGCGATCCGACTTCCGTACCCAGAGCGGGAGGACGAACTGCCGGCTCCGGCCGACCGGGCTAACACGCTGATTGGCTTCAATGGGGCCGGAGAGAGGACACTCTTCGCCCCCACAGATGGAACCGCCGCGGCCCTCGCCACCGCCCTCGCCGACCCCACCAGCGCGAGCAATGGTCCTGCGATGGTGGCGTTCAATGGCGCACTTGCCTACAGCAGCGGCGCTGACGACACCGTTGGTGGGCTGCTGTATACGTGCTTTGGACGCACGGCGCGTGAGATTGCGGCAAGTGTCACGCCTACGAACTACGCCTATGCGCCGGGGGATATTCGGAGGTATGGAGCCGTGATCGGAGTTGACAATACCGCAGCAATTGAAGCTGCCGATCTGGTGGCGTGTTCCGGCACGATCATTTTGTACGGCAACACCATTCAAGCCGAGGGCTTCGTGTATTTCCCTCCGGGCCGGTGGAGGGCGACAAACCTTGTCTATCGTGGCGCACCGTGGCGCGGCGCCGGAATCAATGTGTCGATCCTCGACTTTTATGCAAGCTCGGGGGCTTGTATTGACGCAGCAGGGACAAACTCTGCTCGCAAGCAGTTGTCAATCAGCGGCATGACACTGAACGGCAGCAACTGCACAGGCACATCCGCGTATGCGCTGAAACTTGGCTACAACCAACGCAGTCATGAAGCATTGCGCGGAGTGCGGATCGAGCTGTTCCCGGGGACGGGCCTGTATTTCTCCGGGCCATGCTGGATGATGGACTGGTATTCGGTATACATCTACGGATGTGGCACAAATACAGCATCGCGGCGAACCGGTATATACATTGACCCGGCGCTTGGCGCACTGGAATTGCTTGCATTCAACTGGTATGGGCTGTGGCTTGAGGACAACGGCTTCGCTGGTAGCGCAGTCGGTGGCGGCATGGACATTTCGACCAACGCCGTCGATTCGTGGAATTTCCACGGGGGCACGTGGGAAGGCAACTACGGGATTGCCGAGGTGCGGTTCAAGAATGGGATAAACATTCATGTTAATGGGGTATATCTCGAGGCGTTTCATACGCGCGTCGTGAACGGAATGATATTCGATGGTGTATTCGGAAGCGCCAATAACTGCCGCGTCACAGTAAGCCCTGGGGCGACAGGCGACGGCATAAAGGTTATTGGCGCGTCACAGTTGGCCATCGACAAGATGTATAGCAACATCAACTGGGTCAACGACATCAGCACAGCCAATACGTCTCGCGTGGTGCTTGGCGAGTCGGCGGCCCTGCTGTTCTCTGTGGGCGCTGGGTCGCGCTTGCTTCGTCGCGATCCTGCGCGTATTACGCTTACCCACGCACTTACCATCACATGCAACGCCGCACAGGGTACGCATTTCACTGTCACGATATTCGATAACGACACAATGGCCGCGCCGACGAACCCGAGCATTGGGCAGCGAATCACCTTTACAATTATCCAAAGCGGAGTCGGAGCACATACGATGTCTTGGAATGCTGTGTTCAAGCATGCGTGGTCCAATACCGGCAACACCGCCAACAAGCGCAGTTCAATTGAGTTTGAATATGACGGCACTAACTGGAATCAAGTTTCTGCTCAGTCGCCTTACGCCTAATTAGGACATATCATGCTGACCACGATCCTTCTTACCGCCGCAGCCTACTGCTCCGCACTCCACATCGTCCGCCGAGTGCGCGCATACATCCCGCAGTGCAAGGTGCGCGACAGGCTGGATGCCGTCATATCAGTGATGGGCGGCGGCGGGCCGGGCACGCCGAAGTGATTGAGGCCCTGCTGCTGACCCTGGCTGTATCGCACTACGGCTATGAGGCAATGGCGCAGTTTCTGGGAGTTGACGCCGGCCGAGTGTTCTACATATTCCAGGGCGCAGTGGGGGCCGGGTTCTTCTGGTTGGCGCCGCGAGCCATCATTGCGTCGCGCCATTGGTGGCCCGCGGCACTTCTGCATGCCGTGCAGCTTGTCGGGCTGGCCGGCCTGGCCGAGCAAACGCTCGTGGTCACGTGCGGCTGCGCGCGCCTCTATGACCCGGTGTTCCGCGCGCCACCTGGGCATGGCCTGTGTGGCGGACAATGGTACGGTGTCGGGCTCGCCGTGGTGGCGTGGCTCGCGTGGATGGTCTGGATGGCCAGGAAGGCGCAGTAATGTCTGACGTGACGGCAGCCGCAGCAGCGGCATCGGCGGCCACAGCCGGGGCATCAGCCGCTGGACTGCCTCCGCATGGCGTGCTCCTGTGCGCGGCCGCGGGTGCAATCATCGGCGTTTGGGTGAGCCACGCAGACGGGGCCGAGCTTTCGTGGCGCTGGGCGGGCGCTTCGATTGGGTTGGTGCTGGCATACATGGGTTTCGCGATCCTTGGGACATCGTTCATCTCGGCGCTGATCCCGGCCTACGAATGGATGCGCCCGCTCGGGCGGGTGCCTGAGTGGGCGATTGCCGGCGCCCTGTCGCTGGGTGGATTCTGGATTTTGCCCGTGCTCGCGGGCTTGTTGAAGCGGCGCGCAGGCACCATGGGAGAGAAGAATTGAGTATCGAGGTAATGCTGTCCGCCGCAGTTGGGGTGCTGGGCGCGGTCACCGGATCTGCCGCCTTGGCTGCGGCTCTGACGGTCCGCACGTGGCGAGAGACATTCGGTCCGGAGTCGCTGCTGTTGCTGGCTGTGGCCCTCATATCCGCATGGTGCATTGTTGATGCGGTGTACTTGGTCGCCAATGTCGGCCAGCTAGTCCTGCTGCTTGTTGCGTCGGCCCATGCAATCCGTATGATGCATGCCACTCAACATGCAAAAAGGCAATCTCATGGCAACCGAGAAATGCGCTGACGTGATGCGGACTGTGATTCATCGCGACGGCTCATACGCCATGTTCGCCGATGAAACGGAAGCCGCAAATTACGCGGTGCAACAGCGCGCATCGCTCGGTCCGATGATGACGCGCCAGCACGCGGCCGAGGTGGTCAGGCAGACTGCGCCCGTGGGCCTGGATCGCATGTGGCAGGCCGGCGCAAGCGCGTGGTCTGATGTGCCGAACGCTACGGCATGGGTGGACGACCTGCGGGGTGGCTGATGCTACGTGAAATCGACGAGTCGGCCATCGGGCCGGCGCTGAAGTTGCTGCCCGTTGGCATGGACACGCCGCGGGCGCGCATTCAACTGCTCGCGACGGGGCTGCAAGAATCCGGCCTTACTCACCGCGTACAGATGGGCGGCGGCCCCGCGCGAGGACTGCTTCAATTCGAGCGAGGTGGCGGTGTGCGTGGCGTGCTCACCCACCCAAGCACCATAGACCTGGCGGCCCGGGTGTGCGCCGCCAGGAAGGTCGCGCCGACCATGCAGAAGGTATGGGAGGCTCTGGAGACTGATGACGTCCTCGCGATGGCCTTCGGCCGGCTGCTGTTGTGGACGGACCCTTACAAGCTGCCAAGCGATGCCAAGGGCGGATGGGACCTGTACATGCGCACCTGGCGCCCAGGCAAGCCAAAGCCGGGCACATGGGAGTGGCACTACACACAGGCCGAAGACTGGGTGCTGCGCGGGATCGATTCCTGAGCGATACTCGGCGCTCCACAAGCTCAGGATCAATATGCACAACATTCAATCCCCACGCTCCGACGATGACGGAATCGAGGCAGAGATCAAGGCCAAGGGCCTGACGGCGCCGCGCATCACGCCGGCCGACATAGAGGCGAACATCTCCAGCGAACACTACTTTACCGCTGGCGAGGCCGCGAGTGTCGGCGCGAAAGACGTTTACCACCCCGGGCCGCCGATGACTGGTGCTCCATTGTCATTGCTGACATTCTGCGTGCTGGTGCTTCGCAACGGCTTCACGGTTACTGGCGAGAGCGCATGCGCCAGCCCGGAGAACTTCGATGCAGAATTGGGTCGCAAGATCGCGCGGGCCAACGCCATCAACAAGGTGTGGCCGCTGATGGGCTACGCGCTGAAGCAGAATCTGGCAGAGTTTTGACATGACGCCAACCCAGGTTTCGGCAGGCGTCATCGGCGTGTCGCTGTTTATGGGTGGCGCGATCCTAGGGCGCAAGTCTGTGCAGGCAGACTGGGATGCCGAAAAGCTGCAACAGGCCCGCGCCCAATCGGAGTACATCGCCCGCAATTTCGTGAGCCGCTCAATTGCCGAGGCTCAGTATCAAGCACTGGCCGGCAGATCTGCCAAAGTCCTACGTGAGGTGATCCATGTCCCCGCCGAGCCGCTCCAATGCCCGCGTGACACTGATGTGCGCGACGTGCTCATCCCTGGTCTGGCTGACCGGCTGCGCAAGCTCCGTGATGCCGCCGGTGTCGATCCCGCCACCCCTTTGGGTGCAGTGCAGTTTTGAGGCTCCGCCCAGCGAGTTGACAGTTGGGGGAGCAGAAGAGCGCCTGCTGCGCGCGGAGGAAGCGCTTGGCACATGCGATGCCCAGGGCCTGGCGATCATTCAGGCGTGGCCCAGAAACAACTAGGCCCACCGAAGTGGGCCTAGGATTTGGTCCGCTCAAGTCGAACCGCCGAGTGCCATTATCAGGGTCTTGGCCCTTGCCTTGTAGGCTGGTGCGACCGTTTTGCATCGGCTCATTGTCGCGTAGTGCTAGCTGCGGTCCAATCACAACCGCAGCTATCTGCACAAGGTGATTATGCCGCAATCGTAGGCCGCGGTCTAGGGGCAACACCGAACCACACGATAATATCGTGAGATGATCGCCTAGAGTGCGATCTGCCTATTCCTCCTAGGAATAGGCAGGATTTTGAGTCGAATCTGTACACAGTTGTTTCAAACTGCGACTGAACGCGCTTTATTATGCGCGCCCTGGCTCGCTGCTTCATTCGTCGTCGCCTCTGGGCGCTGGATACCATCCGCGTTGACGAGCCTCAAACTGCGCTGCCTCGTTCGCCCTATCCGCATCGCGCTGGATCTGCTGTTGCGCATTCTCGCGCGTGATCCATTTCCAAGAGATTGGCTCAGGGTCTGCCGCGAGCTTGTTCTGTCCCTTGTCGCACAGATCGGTGTCACGCACCCAGACTGCATCGACTCCAGGCCGCCATGCGTACGGAACCATGTCTGGCGCCCGGCCACACATCAGCGCCCACCAGATCCAGAGCGCTGCTTGCTCGTGGCCGCGGGCGTACTCCGCGGCGTACTCGGCAGCTATCGCGCGGTCGCTGTGGCGCTGGGCTGTGAGTGCGGAAGTGATGCTCATGACTCATCCCCGAATTCCAACGGGCCATTCGGCACGTACTCGACGGCTGGGCATTCGCAATCGTCGCACTCGTCCACCAGCGGCAGCCCACCAGCCCCAGTAATGCGCGGCCTTGGCGTGTAGCCAGCATCGCGCGGGCGCTGCGCACGAGACTGCCCAGCCATCGCCTCGGGCCATGCCTTGCTGTAGGCGTACCATGCGGCGGCCTCGATCGCCTTGGCTACCTCGCGCGCAATGATTTCCCGCCCTCGGCGTATCGATTCGTTCCACTGCTCTGGAGTCTCAATCGTCATCGCTCATCCACTCATTGCAAGCCAAGCATTCGCACTCATCCAGCCGATCAGGATCTCCCGGCGCATCGTGCAGCAGCGCGCGTGCAGCCACTGCGCGCAGAGCCTGGCGCTGAAAGCCAAGTTCTCGCAAGGCGTCTTCCCGGTCCATATCTCGGTGGTCGGCTTGGTTCATCACGCATCCTTCGGTGTGGTGGCATGGCAAAGAGTCTTTACTACCATTGCGCCATCCGGTGAATCACAATCGATCCTACGCACAGAGTGCTCACGACGACGACCCAGAGCCACATTGCAGCTTTCATCGTGCGCCTCATTTCCGCCCCCATGGCGCGCGCAAGATGTCGCGCAGTCCATAGAAAATGGTCGCCAGCACGAAGCCTGCCAGGGCGGCCAGAATGCTGCCGCGCCTCATTTATTCGCTCTCCAAAGCCACACGTGCACCGAATCAGTCGGCATGTCCAGCTTGTCCGCGATGTGACTCTCAAGCGTGGCGCCCTTGCTGTTTTGATGGCCCTCAAGCAGTGCCACGCCGTCACAAGTGACAAGCGCGGCGATGTCCCGCTTCATGTACTCGGACCAAGGCAGGCCCTTCTCTGGGCACACTTCCAGCGGAGAAACCACCTCGTACCCGGCTGCGCGCAGCAAATGCGCCGCAGTGGCGAACGCTGGCGCGTTGTCATCTTGGATGCCGGTGACCGGGCCGGCTATGTAGAGCTTCATTTTCTTCTCTCCTGCGTGCAAAGTGCTGTCACAAAAAGCTGGTCCCACGCCAGCGGCCTGCGGTGAAGCAATACGCCCATCGTGAACTCTTCGGCGCTGGTCGGCGGCGGCTTCGGAGGCTCGTGCAGTAGTCCGATGCAGAGGCCTGCCTTGGTCACAAGCACGTCGCGACCGTTGGCGTAGGCCGGCCCGACGTAGCCGGGAGGGATGCGGTCCGCCATCGGGTCACGGGTGATCATGGCTTCGGCTCCGAGGTGCTGTAGGTTATCTGCATGTGCACCTCAAGCAGGAACTTCTTCCCGCACGCGTCGCACTCGGTCGGCTCTGCCGGCTGGTCTGCGTCGAAACCCCACTCGGCTGCATCCCTGTGCACGCATCCGCAGTGCGGGCATACCGGAAATGCGGTGTTCGTTGTCTCGATCATGACGGCTCCAGGTTGAACCGCTTGCAGATGGCGTCAGCAGCGTCTGCCGACGTACCAGGGATGTACGTGTCGCCATCGCTGGCGCCGACAGGACGCCCGGCGCTCTTGGCGATACGCGCGCACTCCTGCGCCACGAGCCGGCCGTAGGCGTGCATCTTCGCATCAGCGAACACTGGCACTTCTGCACCCTGACTCATCCCGGCTCGCTTTTCTGCGTTGTTGCAGAACAGTACAAGCGTGCCGCCAATATCGACGCCCCAGCCATCTTGTTCCGGCAGCGGCAGCGGCGGCATTCCTTCGGCGCTCATTTTGCATCCCTCACACAGGTAATCGTCAGAGTGATCTTGCCGCCGTCTTCCGTTCGGTTGACGATCATCGATTCACTCTTGCATGCCAGCCTGATTGAGGCGAACGAATTCGCCGCATCTTGCACGGAACTATCGCACCCAGCCAAGGCCGCAAGAGCAATCATCAGTGCGCGCTGGTACTTCATGATGCCGCACATCCTGCAACTGAGCGCCATGCAGATACAGCAGGCTGCGGCGTATTGCTGGCAGCTTTCGCGCAGCGTTTCGGGCCACTCGCTCCCAGGTGCGCCGAAAACCATTCGTCGTAATCAGAGCTTTCCAGCCAGGCATTTTCTACCTGCTCAACGCAGCCAGATGGCCGCACCCTGAGAAGCCAATCTTCAAAAGCGGCAATTTCGGAGTTGCTTTTGCCTTTGAGACATTCAAGCCACTCTGCCAAGTCTTCGTCGTAGCTCGGCGGCAGTGGCATATCCGCGGCAACGGGAGGCGGGGCGCGATTCACGCGCGGGTGATGCGCGCTGCTGGCGTACATGATCCGTTCGCACCTCAGCGCGACGGACTCGCGCGCAAGCTCGGCGCGGAGGATTGCGAGGCGGGGGGAGGGTCGATTCAGCATGCGTGTGCTCCGGCTAGATTTGATCGAGAATTTCAGCGATGGCCTTGAACTTTCCCGCATGCTCCGGGTCTTCGTTCTCCATGGCCGCCGAAAGATCGCGCAGCACGGCCAACGTGAAGTCGTAGTCCGCTGCGACTTCATCGATTGCCTTGATGAATTCCAGCTTCTGGCTATTGTCAAGGCGCTTCGCCAGCCCGTGCGGGTCGATTTTTACG
>Ga0181355_1000886_pt1 | contig 13051 bp, 12 predicted proteins | sample Fa13VDMM15DN_FD_130099 | JGI IMG/M metagenome (GOLD analysis project Ga0181355, IMG submission 130099) | Freshwater viral communities from Lake Michigan, USA - Fa13.VD.MM15.D.N | ecosystem: Environmental > Aquatic > Freshwater > Lake | place: USA: Michigan | collected 2013-09-23 | reverse complement strand
TTTTATTTTCCCCATTTTTTTCGTTATTTTAATATAGATATAGAAAATAAAATTTCACAGGGGTAATTCGTAAATGCGCACTATAAGTAGCCCCATTAAAATGACTTGCGCACCTTTTAAAACACAGTGTCATAATTAAACGCCTAATTCACTATACTTTATTACATAATTTGGCTTCAATATTTGAGTCAATATAGAAGCCCCACCTCCTAATATTCTTTTTGCAATTTTTGAAGAATCGGACAAAAAACTAAAACCTGTTGAAAGTTTCCCCTTAAACTCTTTTTACCCCCTCGACCTTACCATAATGTATATTTTTGTTACTATTTTTTACATTATGGTAAGGTCAAACGAAATAAAGATTATAAGCCTCAAATCTGGTAAAAAAAAGTGTAAATTTATTTATTAATGAACATATCAACTTCTTTTAGTCCTTTCTCATAATTGAAAAGTTTAACTTTCTTTTGTTTCTTATCGAAATAAGAATAACCAAGCGAAACATAAGAAGGCATAAGATTATTAATCATAGTTAAAACGAGTTCTCTTGCCTGCAATTCAGAAAATACTTTAGGATACGCTTTTTTATTAAACCTGAAAGCCTTGAAATACATATCCTTAACAGTAAAAGTCTTTTTAGAATTCGATAATTTTTTATAATCCTTGGAATAATTAACACTATCAAAGTCAACCTTTATTTTCTTCATAAACCTCTTCAGTAATAAAATTTTAGTTGCTCTCTGATTAAGTTGGTGAACCTCTAGGTCATCCGTTCTAGATATCTCATGCAATAAATCAGCCTTGGTATTATGAACAGTTTTTCTAAAGTTAATATAACTATTAAAATATTGATTATCTCCAACAATTTTATCAAGAATTTTTCTTTTCTTTTTTTCAAGTCCATCAATCTTATCACATATATATAAATAACGCTTAGCCAAAGTCTCAGCCTCCACGGTTCTTATTTTCTTGGTTATTTTAAGGTCTTTCATAAGTTCTTCAACATCAACATTATTATTATAAATAATACTCTCTCCTTTATTTTTTAAAATATCAAGCGTATGAAATCTAACATTACGATACTTCTCATTAATAAAGAAGTTGTAATTATGAAAAGCGCCTTCAATCTCATCAATAGTAATATCCTTTCGTGGTTTAATAAGATCGCGGATATCACCTTTTGCTTTTTCATAATCATTAATAAGGTTATCAAAAACATCATAATGATTTCTATAAACAACTTGTCTGAAATATAGATTAATAACAATAGGTTGTCTAATCCTGCCAAGTTGCTGAATAATGGTAGGCGCTGTTAAATGGCATCCAAAATAGAACCCATAAACTTTAGCACTGTAGTTAAGGTCGAGCCCAGTAGTAATAACAGGGGACACAAATACTATTTTATTATTTAATTCTTTGCTATTTTTAAAATCATCCTTATTCCCCTCATCTGCGGAATAATATGAAAATCTCCCCTTTTTAATATTACTAATTATTCTTTTACCAGTTTTACTTTTACTCTTTTTATATTGTTTTTTAAGATAAACAATAACAGGTTGAAAAACCTTATTATAAAAATCAATGTTAGAATCAGAACAAATAAAAAGTGTTTCATCATTCTCAATATCTTTAATAATAATCTTCATCATTTCTGACATATCAGAGAATTCAACAACATCACATCTTTTTGTTTTAAAATTGTTATTGAACATAATAATATCTTTCTTAATAAAACCTTTAGTATCATCTTCATAATCGTCGTCTCTGTTGTATAATTCTTCTTCATCGATAAACTCATTTTTAGTTATAAAAAAAGAGGGTTTAAGTTCGAAAACTTTATTATGTAATTCAGATACATTTTTTAAAAATTGTAAAGTCTGCGTGTTAAGATCAGCATCAACGCAGAACACATAATCAGCCTTAACAATAAGATACATTAATATATTAATAATATCACGCCTCCTTTTTTTCAAACTATCTTTATTAGAAATATAATCTAATAGACTAGAAATCTCATCAAGAAATAAAATATATTTACGATTAGGATTTATTTTAATTCTAACTAAGGAATCAATAACACAAGACATGCCATTATATTTAGAGTCCCTGTCCCATGATTCCGAACGATGCAACTTTACCCCTCCCTTATAAAATCTAGTGTTAAGTATACTAGAATGATACTCTGCTAAAACGACTCTAATAGCAACAGAAATAAAAACATGCTCCGTAAATTGTGAACCAATCCACCTTAAAAACTCAGTCTTACCACTTCCAGTATGAGACCTAATAACAGTAATTTTATTTTTCATATTCTTAATACTAAAATTAGAAAGATTAGGCTTTCCGTCCTGATGCGTAATATATTTCTGGTTAATCTGTCTAATATCAATATCTAACTTTTCATATGATTCTAAAGGATTAATATGATGTTGTTTCTGAAATAAATAATAATGCTTCTTTTCTAGTTTTTGTTTTATTTTCTCAGTATTTTTATTATGTTCGTAAAGAAGAGAATAAATAGTGTAAGGCTTAACACCACATGATATATAATTCCAATTCTTGGCGATATCGATATCGATATTAATATATGATTTCTCTTTAATAACTTCAGTTAAAATATCAGCCACATCTTTACAATTACACCAAGACTTAGCACCAAAAATTAACTTTCTAATAGAATAATAGTCTTCGAAAAATAGAGGTAGTTCATCCAATAACAATCTAAAAACTTTTAGTTGTTTCGGGCTAGGTAAAATAATATTATCATCAAATAAGAATCCGTTATAGCGAGCCTCTCTAAAATACTTAGGGATAGATGAGGGTAGTTCGATGGCTTCATCAAATTCCTTAATAGCCAGTTTCATATTTATTCCTTTGAACTTCTTATTAAAAACCTTCTCACATTTTGATAGGTCATACTTACCAATTGGCAACATAATCCCGTCAAAACATAAAACGAGATTATCACACTCAGGCGCCAAAGTCTTTCTTACAATTTGTAAAAGTTTATTTTCCATATCACACAAAAGAGTATTCATAAACCCAGCCTTAAAATTTCTTTTCTCTTTCTTTGCCTTGCAATAAGTAATATAATCATCTGGATATAATTTTGAAAAATCATCATGTAATTTAATCATTTCATCACGATAACCTTTCAAATGTTCTGTCTTTAGTTCTTCTGGTAATTTATTAAAATCAGCAGTTCCTCCATTGGTCAAGGATAGATATAATGTCTTGCCTAGTTCTCGATTACCAATAGGCTTAAGATGTGCCTCGCGATTATTAATATATTCGTCGAGGTGATCATATTTAAAATTATTAGAACGGGCAAGATAAGATAAAATAACAGGATGAGCATTACACATATCAATATCTACATAAACTCCCTTGGCTAAAGTTTGTCTAACCTCTCGAATCATTCCTTGAAACGAAATAGACATATCAGCCATCATCCGTCCTTTACCATTCTTTTGATGATACTGAACCTTTAATGTTCCTTTTTCATCACAACTGTTCAATACATTCTTTAGCATTGTTAATGGGTCATAATCAGAATCAGAGAAGCACGAATCTCTAATATGTCCCCTGAAAGTTTGGAAATTGTCAATAATGTATTTTAGTTTATCAAGATTGATAGTTTCAAAAAAGATATTATTAGATGTCATCTGATATTATACTATAAGTTTATTTATTTTTAAGTATATTTTCACCGCGTTTAAAACTTAAAAATATATTTAAATACAAATCATATATAATAATAACATAACATGGCAAAGATAAAGACAAATGATATGAAAGAATACCGAGTTGAATATTATGCAAACAATAAAGAAAAGTATCAAGTAAAAAATAAGACTTGTATGTATTGCGGTAATACGTGCACTGCTTGTAACATGAAAAAACATATTAGAACGAAAAAACATTTAACAAATAAGGTCAATTATTTTCTATTACATCTTGCTGAATTTGAAATAGCGGGATATCAAATACCAGAATATTAAACGCATTATTTTGGGGTCAATATAGAAGCCTCCTAATATCCTTTTTATCATTTTTATCATTTTTTGAAGAATCGGACAAAAAAACTAAAACCTGTTGAAAGTTTCCCCTTAAACTCTTTTTACCCCCTCGACCTTACCATAATGTAAAAAATAGTATCCAAAATTTACATTATGGTAAGGTCAAAATTGAGAAAAGGATATTAGGGGCTTATATATTGACCCAAAAATCAGAAACAAACTTAACCAAAACGCATAACAATAAATTAATTATATAATTTAAATTATATAATTAATGAGTAAAATTACTTTAGAAAGCCTAGGATTAGAAATAGAACAATATATCAAGTTTCAAATTAATAATGAGGTTGAACTTTTAAAAAATTATATTGATAATGAAATAAAAAAAGTTGTTTATAATATTGAAACAATACCTGAGTTTAAATTAAAAAAGAAAGAAGAGACTAAAAAGGCAAATCTAAAAAATTTAGTATCAGATTATATCAGAAATAATGACGCAACACCTTTAGAAAATTATACATATCAGAAACCTCTAACGCAAGAGGAGACAGATTGCCGATTATATAATCATGGAATTTTACAAATATTAAAAGGAATGACTGGTAATGAAAGATTGATAGAATGCTCTAAAATTGAGGACTTTGGCGAACTTGAAAATATTAAAAATCTACAAGGAATTGAAAAACTTAAAGAACTTCTGATACAACTTAAAATTGAAAAAGATATATCGGGTTTATTTAATAGAGAATTTCAATTTAATAATCCGATGTTTAAAGAACTACAACATTTAAACGCACCAATAAATAATAAATAAATAATATATATTAATTATATAAATGAGCAAAGACCAATTCAAAGACCTAATGAATACAGTGAATTCTTTTGAAGAGAAACTAAATAAAATAAATGAATTATGCGAACAAAGCCGTAAAAGCATGGAATCATTTATTCTCCGTAATGATGCAGTCAAAGAAGCCCCGCCCGCAAAAGGAAAACCAACCAAAATAAAAGTAGAACCTGTTAAAGTGGAAGTAGAACCTGTTAAAGTGGAAGTTAAAGCAAAACCCAGAGGACGTCCCCCGAAAGTAAAAGAAGCGGCTCCTGCGAATTCACCCCATTCAGAAGAGTTCACCGAAGCAAAACCTAAAACACCTAAAACACCTAAAACACAAACTAAACGCGCAAAAAAATCGAAGAGAAGCGATGACGAAACGCTAACTTTATAAATATTTCTATATGTTCTTTTTTATATTTTACAATAAAAAAAAGAAATCAAATCCTAATTTATATGATTCGCGAAACGATTCTTAAAATATTAATGGAGATAGACAATCTCACAAAAGAAGAGATAGTCGATAAACTAAAAGGGTTAGTTTTTGAAAAAGATATAAATGTTGCGGTAGGTGATGTCTTAGAAGATATGGATATTGACGTTCAACATGGTTGTGTATGTTTGCCGTCGATATGTATAGGAAATAAATGCGACGTTGATTCAAAGGTGTCCATGTAATTTAAATCTGGATATGTAGGAAGTTCTCATTATCTTTGTCGTGGTCAGAGAAGACGTCAACAAGAACATCATCGGCAATCTTCTTAAGACCATAGTCGAAATAATAACTATCCATCTCAACTTTTCTAGGAGTCATATCAAACATATAATCGACCTTACCTTCTCTCTTGTTGGCGATGTCATCTAACATAGAACGCCTTTCAAATCCTCCCTGAAATCTACCAGAATAATTATTACCAGCACCATTTAATTCGTTATTAGTAAAATCTTGAAAGGCATTGTCAACGTATTCAACGACCGAACTATGTCTATTACCATTCTGTAAGCCGTACACACTGCGTATATCTTCTTCAAGAACAACCGCGAAATTAATACCTCCGATCGGTTTCTCAGCAATAGGAGTCGGCTTTTTAAAATGAACGTCCTGTGCTCCATACATAGTACCGTAATTCAACTCACGATAATCAGCGTCTGTATTCCGTCTCCCATATATAGTCGTATCTAGTTCTTGTTGTTTATATTTCTCTTGTCCCCTTTCCCATGTACCTGTCTCTTGACGAACCGATAAAGCATTTTGAGAGAACGCATTATATCTTGCATGGTAGGGCATAAGTTTTCCTTTATAAAAGTCGCTTTGCTCCTGTAAATTATTTCTTATTTTATTCTCGTAGTGTAAAAACCTATCGTCCGTAATTCCTTGATATTTATTTTTAATTTTATTAGCATCTATTTCATTTTGTTTTTCGATACACATACTAGTATAATCATCATCGTCTATGTAGTTAATATCATATATATGATCCTTTTCAATATCAACCATATATCCTAATTGATTGACAACCACGCCACCTCCTTCAGCAGTAGCCAAACCAGTTGTCAGGTGTTGTATTCCACTCCCGAAATTCTGAGCGATCTTCCTATTTGTTCTCTTAGACATTATATAATTAGAAACTATTATTTCATTTTTTTCATGAATTTGGAAATATCCTTATCGGGTATTTTAATACCGTTTTTTTGTTGCGGAATAGTGTATTCAGTTCCTATTTTTTCGGTTTTACCTTTATACGCCGACGAAGAACTATCCCAGAATTTTTTACTTCCAATTTTATAAAGTGGTGGGTCGTCCTCTGGTGCTTTAAATTGATAAACATATTCTTGTAGAGAATTCGCGAACTGCGATTTATAAACACATACCACCGCGCATTTATAAGGTTCTTTAAAAATGCTGTCTACATATCCAGTAATAATATCATCATCATCATTACATAACGACATAAATGTATTACATATAATTTTTCTATTTTCTTTATTGGGGTCTTTAAAAATTATGAGAACATCTGCATTGCGCCTTATCTTTGGTTTTAAAAAGTTTAAATATTGACTGAGGTAGAACACACTAATAAAAAGATGTCTACCAAGAATAAATAAATTAGCAATATGTCTATCACTTCCGATACCATCTTGTCCGATAACATCATCAAGGATGATTAAAATTCTTGGAGGTCTTGGACATGGTATTCCTTTTTTTATTTTGTTTCTATAATCCTTAATATTATCTCCCTGTTGTTTAATAATATTAGCAAGATGTTCAGGGTCATAACCATTTATTTTACATTTTTCAGGGATATATTCAAAATCGTTAGAAAAGCAACAAGTCTCAGAATAAACAATAGCCATATCCCATTTAGCGATCGGCGCCATTTCATATATAATTCTATTGAGTAAGTGAGTTTTGCCAGACCTTCTAACAGCGCTAATGATACAAGCAACATGGTCAATATCATACGCAAGCCGTGCAAAATCCATTTCAGGAGATGCGAAATGCGGTTCCTCTAAATCATATTTATCATTATAATCGTATTCTTCCTCATAACAACATTCAGCATCCGAGTCCTCATTATATTCATTCATATATAATAATATCTCATAATAATATATATAAATGCCACTTTTACAACTCCTTCTAGAAAAAGTCTCATCAAATGGAGCAAAGAATAAAGTATTATTGCCCGGAGGGATAGCAAAGCAACCTTTAACATTAAAATATTATATTATCACATTAGCGAATGCATATCCAACAAGTGCGATAACAGCGTCAGGATTTGAACCGCTACCAATAGGTACGATGTTAATTCAATTACCATTTTTGAATACTTACGACGTTAATACAAATTGTGTGATACAAAACGCGATAATACTTCCTGTAGGATATGATGCACCAACAACGAGAGTAGATGGAACCAATACAATATTTTACCGTCAAGTTTCAGGAATGACGGACATTCTATTTAACCCAGCAAGAAATATAGTTTCAGAGTTTGATAACTTTGAAGTATTCGATTATAATGGGGCTATAATAAATGTACCTTACTCAATAACTTTAATGTTCGAATATAGAAGACCCGACCAGATTTAATTTTCTAAAAAAAAAAATATAGAAATATAATATATAACATGGCTTCTTCTGCTTATGATACCTACGGTGCTATCTCCGTGAAAAACGTCAAACTCGACGAATCAGGACTTAAAATGTTCAATGCAAATGACGACACTAAATTTTGCGAACTCAAGGCAAGTGCTCCCTCTGGCCAGCATGTCCTAACCCTACCCAATGAAACTGGAACTGTTCTTTCTAGCGTATCCAGTGTTGCTGGTGCGAAAGTAAATATCACAGGGGAAACTGCAGTTGATGCCCTAAATAACTCTGACCAGTTTTTGCTTTATGATGCAAGCGCCACCGCAAACAAAAAGGTGACCGCTCAGGATCTGGCGACTTTCTGTGCTGGTGGCGGTGTCCCAGCAGGCACGGCGGGCGAACTACTTATCTATGATTCTGGAAATGCGGCGGCGTCTACAGCGCTTTCTGGGGACGTAACCGTGAACGCATCTGGTGTTACTGCTATTGGAAATGCCAAGGTAACCAATGAGATGCTTGCTGGTTCTATTGCTTATGGTAAACTTTCCCTTAACAATGCCATTGTCAGCGGAGACCTTGCGGGAAGCGTTGCTTATAATAAACTCTCCCTGAATAATAGTATCACCAATGCTGACCTTGCTGGCTCTATTGAAAACGGTAAAATTTTGGCTCTTACTGGTGTGACTGCAGGAACTGCGGCCGCTTCTCGTGCTCTTGTGCTTGGTGCTCAGTCCGAGGTGACAGGTATTGACACTGTAGGTGTATCAGTTGTGAACTTTGGTAATGATCAGTGGAGAATGAAGGTCGATGGCGGAAATCTCATTATGCAATTCAAGAACGGGCCAACATGGGAAACCAAGCACACTTTCGCCTCGAATTAATAACTATTTATTCCAATATTTTTTATTGTGATATATATAATGACATATGAGTTTGTTCGTTTTGAAAAGGCGAAAGCAAAGAATAAGAAATACAGTGCTATCTTGAGAGATACAAAAACAAACAAAATAAAAATTGTTAATTTTGGACAGTTGCCATATAAACATTACAAGGATTCAACTGGTTTAGGTTTATATAAGGATTTAGACCACGGGGATGAGAAAAGGCGGGATTCATTCAGGGCACGTTTTAAAGAGGCCGAAAAAGAAAAATATAGTGCGAGTTGGTTTGCTTACCATTACTTATGGTAAACTTAATTATAAAGTTTTTTTTTTATTTTATGATATATTTATATACGGATGGTTGGAATGCGCAATATACGGAAAGCCTATAACGGCACAGATTTAAACGACGAATACAGTGTCACAATTAATAAACACCGAGTCCCTTTAATTTCTGATAAAGGGACTGGCTTTATGTCAAAGTTTTCTAAGGGTGGAAAATTAAAATATAACCGCTTGATGAAAGCCGATTCTAAAACTCAAATGGAATATGTAAAGAGTGTTAGAACTATGGGACTGGATGTAAATGTTGATATACGTGAAACGGCTAAAGACGTTGGAGATTCTAGTATGAGTGATAAGGCTATTTTCAAAGGCAAGGCTGAGAAATTAGTTCCAATCAAAAACAGAACTACTCTGCGCGGTGTGGTTCCTGATTCTGTTGAAGCGCTAAGAAAAGGAATGAACCAAAATAAAAATGAAGATGTTTTTGAAGAAGAAGATCCTGATAAAGAAGATAAATTAAGAGCATCCCTAGAAGCAGAGCAAGAAAGCGAGATGAAACAAGATAAATATGCGGCATATCAACAGAGCAAAGCGAAGAAGTTTCAGCAATCACAGGATAAGAAATATAAACCATCCAGTATGCCTAGTATGTCTTCTAGTATGCCTCCTAGTATGCCTCCTAGTATGCCTAGTATGTCTAGTATGCCTATGATGGCATCAAAGGGAGGACATTTAAGCGGCCCTTCCCATGTTCAAGGTGGTGTTAAAATGCAAGCAAAGTCTACCATAAATGGAAAGCCAGTCAGTCAAAAGGTGGAACTCGAAGGAGGTGAATTTATTGTAAACAAAAAGGCAACTGAGAAGAATCTTAAACTATTACATAAGATAAATAATGAGGGCATTAAGAAAATGGATCCTGCCTACATAAAAAAATATAGCGGGACTCGTAAGTTTGTTACTGGGACTGAGACTAAGAAAACTGTATATAAAGAAACTACTCCAAATGGTAATCCTGTTTACGGATACTATACCGATGAGGTTTATAAAAGTACCAGTAAATATGGAAATAAAGGCGATAGAAAAAAGGCGCCCTCAAAGTACGATAAAGGAAAGACCTTCGAAAAATTAAAGAAAATATACAAAGAGGAAAACCCAGAGGAAACTAAGGCAGAGGAAACCAAGGCAGATGAAACCAAGGCAGAGGAAACTAAGGCAGAGGAAACTAAGGCAGATGACGCATCTGAAGAAAAAATAGACGACCAGTTAACCGTAACTGATGGAGACGGAGAAGACACAAAGATTGATGCTATGGTTGATAATATGGTTGAGGAAAAGGTTCAACCAAAAGAGAGAACCTTAAATCCACAAAGACAAAAACAAATGGAAAAATTTAGGAAAGCCATGCAAAGCAGAATAAAAACTAAATCATTCAAAGAAAGAATGGATAAAATAGAAGCTGCAAAAGTAGAACCTACAAAAGGAAAAGTGCTTAAAGATGCATATGCTAAAATGTCAAAATTAAATCCACCATCAGTACCGCCATCTATGGCATCAGCACCACCAAAGGCATCAGCACCACCTATGGCATCAGCACCACCAATGGCATCAGCACCACCTAGCGCCACAAGACCTAGCGCTTCATTTGCTCCATCACCTGACGATAGCAAGACGACAGGTCTAAAGTTAGGAGAAGACAAGAAACCCGATAAATCTATGTACCCAGTTGAAGTTCAGAAATACTTTGTCGGTGCTGATTTTAGTGCTCTTCTAAATTATGTCAAGACAAAAAATGCGCAAAAATTAAAAGACAAGACTGTTGATTATTTAAGAAAACTATGCCAAGATTTAGCCCAATCTCTGGGCGTTGCTCTCAAATATAACGGCACAAATAAGGAGTGGTTGCTCCTTCAACTTTACGAACTACTAACTATACAAATAGGAAAAAAGAGAACAGAACAAAAACAACAAAATGAAAATCCTAATTCAAAAGTCATGGCTATGGTAGACTTTGAACAACTCTTAGGAAAGGGTGCCAAACTGGATTTAAATAAACTCGACCAACAATATAAAAACGGTGGAGAAATTCCGCAATATAAAAACGGTGGAAGAATACCCCAACCAATGAAGATGGCTAAAGGTGGTAAGTATGATGTGAACGTTGATGTATTTAAAGCAGCATTTCAAAAGAATCCGAAACAAGTAGCCTCTGATGTGGGATCTATGCAAGGACGAACACTACAGGCGAACCCCTTATATCTAGATAGAGTCGGAGAAGAGATGAGGTCTATTGTTCCTGAGGAAGAAGGTGCTGTTCCTAATAACGAAAATAAATATGCGAGAAAAACATTTGACTTAGGCGATGCGTTATTCGGAGTTGAGAAAGATTACTCGAAACGTAACGCCGAAAAGATACAAGAACCAGAACAATTATTTAACGGCAATCTCGAGTTTAAATACGCGCCACCTAAAAAGAAAGGTCGCAAATTTATAATAGATAATTTATAAAGGTTATTTATAAATGGACAACCTAAAATATTATCGTAAATTTATTATAAGGGGTATCGTATCATCATTCGTCCCTTCTATCGTTACGACTATAGCATTGGAAGAAACTGCAAACCTTACAGAAAGACCTTTTAAATACGTATATAATTGTATTTATAAGGTAAAAATATTCAAGACTTAATTTGCATTTTGTTTTTATAATTTCTATTATGATATTATAAATGGCTAAGAAAAAAGTTATAAAACCTAAGAAGAAGACCGCATATGGGAAAACTCCGTATGATGAGTTCGAAAATTTAGTAAAAAAAAGTTTAAATTTATCAACGGATACTTTGGAGTTAGAACCAATCTATAAATTATTTAATGATGGCGCATATACATTTGATGAAATATTAAAATTAATAAAAAAGTTCTTGAAAAAATTGAGAGAGGATTATGAAGAAGACGAATCAATATTTTTATTGAATAATTATTTTAAGGAATATAAAACATTAGAATATAATGAAGACTATATACAGTCGTTGATAGATGAATTAATAGGACTTTATGGCGATGATAACGAATTATTAAATGACATTATAAAACAACAAGAAGAAGAAAAATTATTACTAGAGCAAGAGAATCAACAATTAGATAATTTATTAGAAGATCAAAAAAAGATTAGAGATATCATACCAGATAATACACCAGATACTACTACTACTACTACAAGACCTGATCCACAATTCATATCACCTGATGATATTGGAGACTTTCCAACATTCTACAAATTTTTGAAACAAGACAATCCATACTGGGATTCAAATGAAGACACGGCTAAAGCGATATACGAAAGTATTTTATTAGTTAAAAATGATGACAACGCGTTCGACTTCGATCCTTTCGGGGACTGGTACCTAAGAAATCAAGATTCATTAGATAAAGCGTATAATGATGAAGGACAATATCAAATAAATAGCGAAACAGGTGACTTAATATCACAACCTGAAAAAACTGGCTTAAGAAACAATACATACTTATTTTGGTTTGGTATGGTAAATGGAAGCATGGCCTTACAGGTGGATTACGAAGAACTAAAAAAAAATTATCCTAATTTAATATCTTACTTTACCGAAAAGTTTGGGAGTTATCAGCAATATGTCGAAAGAGATTCTGATGGCAATTACACAAAAGTAACAACGGCGTATAATTTGTATGGGGTTGATGCATCTGCAATTTTTAATATTTACCTAGATATGATTTACAACGATTATATTAAAGATAAAACAAATGATCAAATTAATACAGAATCAAAATATATTGATACGGATGTTATTGATTGGATTAGAATGATGTATGAAAATGAAAACTTTGATGAACTTAATAATGATTTATTCACTGCGTTTCAAGGTCAAAATACAACCGAACTTCAGACTATTTTAGATACAATGTTTGGGCT
>Ga0181355_1000885_pt1 | contig 13062 bp, 26 predicted proteins | sample Fa13VDMM15DN_FD_130099 | JGI IMG/M metagenome (GOLD analysis project Ga0181355, IMG submission 130099) | Freshwater viral communities from Lake Michigan, USA - Fa13.VD.MM15.D.N | ecosystem: Environmental > Aquatic > Freshwater > Lake | place: USA: Michigan | collected 2013-09-23 | reverse complement strand
ACGTCGATATGCGGGGAGCGGTAGCGGTCTAGGTTCAGCGACGGGAACTTGACCCCGAGATACATCGCCCGACGCATCAACACGGGCAAGTCGAACTGCCGACCGTAGAACGTGACGAAGCGGGTTTCCTGCTGGCCGTTTGGCGCGGCGTAGACCTGCGCCAGGTGCTCGAGCGCGTGGCCTTCGGTGGTTTCCGTCTTGCAAATCTCCACCACGGGATCATCTCCCCCGACCACATGCCAGCCGAGGGCCACGATTCTACATAGATCAGGGTCGAGCCCGAGCTTGCTATCTCTCTCGGCGGTCTTATCAGTAATAGATTTGGCAATCTTGACCGGATCGACCAGTCGCGAATCAGGCTCAACAGGGTCAAGCCATTGACCAGCCTCGGCCAATCCAGTTGTCTCTATGTCTAGAATAATATGACGCATTACACAACATCCTTCCAGTGGCGACGATGAACAATAAGATGAACAGTGCTGAGGTGAACACCGTATATTCTCGCCAACTCAGACTGAGACTTTAATGGCCACAGCGACCTAATTACGCGCACGTCTGCTTCTTTGAGAAGAGCGCAACCATTACGTTCGCCTCCAAGACGAGCGGCGCGGCCCTTCTGGTTTCTATCGCGCATGTTGTCTTGGTGGGTTCCAATGAACAGGTGTGTCGGATTCGCGCATTCGGGGTTGTCACAGTGATGACAGACGCACATGCCATCAGGAATAGCGCCGAAATGAATCACCCAGGATGCGCGATGCGCCATCATGTGACCGAACTGCTTCCCGCAATAAACGCGCCCGTAACCAGTCGCCAGCTTGAATCCAGCCCATGACCAGCAACCATCAGTCCTCGTAACGTGAGACCAAAAACGCGCCCACGGATCGGTAACGGCGATCATGACTTACACCAGTGACGTGAACGCGCCTAGCAGACCGACGGCCGGTAGCACCAGCGGCATCAACCAAGCGAACGGTATATCTTCGTCGGTCAACGGCGCGTTGCTCATCCCGGCGACTTCCTCGTCTGAGACATGGTGCGCGGGCATGTCGGGCTGGCGGTCCACCTTCCGCACGTAGTCGCGCCCGGCGATCTGTGGCATCCCCTTCGCCAGCGGCATGATGCTCACGACGTTGGCATAGACGCGATCCCCAACGTGGTTGTGCGTGACGTTCAGCAGGCAGTTGACGCCGATCAGCCGCTCGATGTCGAAGCCGCGTTCTTCCTCCGTGGTGAACTTCCGGCCGCGCCAGGATTCCAGATCCTTGCGGAGTCCGGCCTTTTCGTGGAGCGACAAGGTGTAGCGTTTGAAGACGAGATACGGCTTGCCGTCGTCCCGGTCTTCGTTGATCTGCCACGCCACGTTGACCTTGCGCTGCTTCTTCGTGACGCCCTGCCACGTCACGTCGAGAATCCCGAGGTCCACTACATCGACGCAGACCGCTTGATGCACGCCCGCCGGGGCCGCCTCAAAGACTTTCCCGTCGCCGCCTACGCTTGCCATGATTGCCATACCTGTTACCTCTGTTCGTTGATGTAGCGTTCAGCCCACTCGTCGCGGGCGTTCAAATCGTTTCGCATCTCGCGCCGAAGCTCCCAAATCGCGCCAGCGGACCAGCAGACGCCACTCCAGGCCACCAGCATCCCGACGGCCCACAGGACAGCGACGGCTTCGGCGCTCATTTGTCACGCTCCTTGAGCATGGCGTCGGCCATCAGGTACGACCATTGCGCGACGTTTCCTTCTCGGCCTGTATTCACTGGCCCGCCGGATGCCATCAGCCCGTTCAGCGCCTGCGCGGCGAAGTAATCCCGTAGGGTCATACCGGGGTAGTCTTGATTCGCACCGGGAGCGCCGATCACTGGAAAGGCGGGGTCCATACCTTGGCGTCTCATCGCTGATCCTTCGCGTCGTGCTGGTCGTCCGTTTCAAAGGCGGCCGCGCAATCGACGCAATACCACCAGCCGTTGATCTTGGTTGCCGCTTCGGCTTCCCCGATAAAGCGCCGGCAGTCGTGCGCGTGACACTCGACGCCTTCAGCATCGAAATCAGACAGCGGGCGATTCGTCGGGTCGAAGCTGTAGTCACTATCGGGGTCCAGACGGGTCATGATGGCACCTCAGCGATCTTCAGGGCATCGGTTGCAGCCAACACAGCGCGGCCGTAGGCGATGGTGTGGTCATGTCCGGGCCGGTCCTGATAGGCCACCAGCGCGGACGCTTCGAGTAACTGCCGCAGCGCCGCGGCCAGCATGGCGATCCGGGCGTCGTCGTGGTCGCTCATGGGGTCACCTGCGTAATCAGGCGGTAATTGTGAACCGCCGCCCAGCCCCACAAGCCCGAGGCGAAGGCCATCAGGAAGCGAGTCGCGGTGGGGTGGTCACGCTCCCACTTTGCCCCCATCCAGACGGTGGACGAGGCCGCAATCGCTTTCATGGCGGCGCGTTTGGCATCCGAGCCCCGCATCAGGGGATTGGCCTCGACCAGTCCCAGGTCGGAGCCGAGCGCCACCGATGTAGAGTGCAGATCGAGGACCGCCGTGGTCACCACGCCGATTTGCAGCCCCCTGGAAAGGCCAGAGGACGCGCAGCCGATACAGGAGAGGGTCAACAGGCCGAGCGCCCCACAGAGGCCAGCAAGGGGAAGCAGGGTGCGCCTCATGAGGCCCTCTCGGGCACGTAGCCCTCGATGGTGCGGATCGTGTCGAGATAGGCCGCCCACGCGGACTGCTGGATGGCCTTGTAGGCCGCCCACGCGGGCTGCTCGATGGCCTCGTAGGCCGCCCACGCGGACTGCTGGATGGCCTCGTAGGCCGCCCACGCGGGCTGCTCGATGGCCTCGTAGGCCGCCCACGCGGACTGCTGGATGGCCTTGTAGGCCGCCATCGCGGACTGCACGATGGCCTCGTAGGCCGCCCACGCGGGCTGCTGGATGGCCTCGTAGGCCGCCATCGCGGACTGCACCCGATCCGCCACGCCGATGATACGAGCCGCCCACTCGTCGCGATCCGCCTCATACCAACCGGGGACCGACGTTTCATCCACGCGTACCCGCCCCCACCCGGCGCCGTCTGGCAGCACTTCGACGCGGACCCATCCGCGCAAGAACAGATCGGCCCGGTCGTTCAGCCCGAGCCGCTGAATGATGACTTCATGCGAGTCATCTTCACTGAAGCGGATGGACCCATCTCGGAACGCAAGCGCCGAAAAGAATTGACACATTAGCTCACCACTTCCTTGGCAATTCGGGCGATCTTGTAGGCGCTCAACTGCGGGCAGGGCTTGCCGTTTTCGAGCAGGCTGAGCGCGGTCTGGCTGATCTTCCAGCGTGCCGCCAGCTCTATTTGCGTTAAGGCGTGGGTGGCGCGGTAGATCCGGATGCGTCTGCCGAGGATGGTGGCGGTGTCTTCGTTGTCCATGTCTACGATCCTACGTCAGACAAATAAACCGTGTCAACTAGAATCTTTGGGTTGCCTATGAAATAGTTTTGGCGACGCCGACATAGCGCAGGGATTTACGGGGCGGGAAAGGATCGGGCGCAGGGCGGTCTAGATCCGCCCGCGCCCCCGGTGGGTGGCCGTCCAGGCGTCCCCATCACAGAGATCCCCTGGCACCGGCTCAGGCACCGTTGCGCCCTTCCGGGGTCACAGACAGCGCCGAGGCGTTGAGTGTAGCATACTCAAGTCAGGGCGTCGGCTTCGGTGTTCTGTTCCCGAGGCACCCACCGAATCCGGACATCCCGTCCGCCATCCCGGAGGCGTGACAGGCGTCGATGGCCTTCGGCGACCAAGGGCTTCAGTCCCTCATTCTTGACGCCCCAGCGCCCATTCAGTTGATGCACGACCAGTTGCGAGTCCATCCGCAGTTCAATCGTTTCCCGCCCCGCGGCGGCCAGCGCGTAGTCCAAGGCGGCCAACGCCCCACGCCACTCCGCAATATTATTCGTGGCCGGCCCGATGCGTTTTTTCAGCCGGCAGACCACCACGCCGTCGCGCTTCACCACAACGCCAAACGTCCCTTGACCAGGATTCGGCCAGCAGCCCCCATCCGCATAGAGGACGAGGCGTGGCATGGGGGCGACGGTGAAGGCGTCCCACGCTCGCACTTCATCGAGCAGGGGCGTCCGTGGGGTCGGTGCGTGACGATGACGACGGCGTGTCATACGTACCCGTGTACTAACGGTTGTACCAATCGTTCGTGTACCAATCGTTCTTGATCATCCATGATGACGTAGGTGGTGAGGGAGAGGAGACGTTGAGCAGACGGACTCCTAGCAGGTCCGCCCGCTCAACGTTGATCCGATTCGACGCAGTATGGAGCCGTCGTCGTCAACGCCCGTGCGTGTTGTCTCTGCCGCCACGCACGACTACCCAGACTCTTCCGCCCCCGGCAGGGGTCGACTACGCCGCTCTAGATACCAGCAGCCACGGCGCCCCCTGTCGTAGTCCCTCAGCTGGGGGGCTTGCGTCTCACGATCATCCGCCCTGACGTCTGTCTCTACCGCCAGCGGACGCCGGATGTCTTGTGGGGTTGTTTTGGGAGGGCCGATAGACTAGACTTGCGCCTATCGGGTTGCCTCTTGTGCCACCACACAAGGGTCGATTCGTAACCGGCTGCGGACTTCATCAGGGCTCGCAGCCAGTGCTTTTATCCCATATCCAGGCGCACAGGTCAACCATGAACAGCGCCGATCAGAAAACGGCCCACCAGATCCGCGAGCAGGCCGCGCAGCTCGACACCCACATTCGCGCCCTGATCCATGACCTGCTGGAGGAGCGGGACGCCTTGAAACGCGCCAGCTTCCGCGCCGGCTATCAGGCCGCGCTCGGCGCCCACGGGATTGTGCCGGCTGAAGACGCCGACCCAGTGGAAACCGCTTATCAGGCGCACTATGGGGTCTGAGGCTTCGTCCGTGCCTGCCCCTTCGGCCAGCCCCGCTTGGTTTTCCGCGCATGGCTGGCCGTCGTAGCGATCTCAACCCGTCGAGCTGGGCTTAACCGTGCCGCCCGTGCGAGGCCACCTAATCGCCCGAGGGTGACGGCGGCGGGGTGTTTGGCGCCGCTCATGCCTGCTCCTGTTCGATCCATGCTTCGATGATGTTGGCCGTTGCCGTCGCCAGTGCGGCGGCCGTATCTGTATCAACCAGTCCGTCCCACTCAATAAAGGTATCTGTCCACACCTCCAAGGTATCGATGGTGTGGAGTTCATCGTTCACCCAGAGGTCGATTGTGGCGCTCATAGCGTCACCTTGTCATCACAGGCGAACACGTAGACGTACCCGACGTCCGTACCGCCCCGAATAAACTCCCGCGAGGGACTGGTGACGCCCCACCCGAGCTTGTCACAGAGCGCAGAGGCGGCCTGGTCGTGCCGCTCGCCGTGGTTCTCGCCGTGGTCGTAATTGATGGTCACGCGGCCGGGTTCGCCCCGTTTCCAGTCCCCGACTTGCGCGACAATGCGGGCGCCCCTGTGGTTCGTCGGGCCGATGAAGTGTGTGTGAATGGTTCTCATGATCGGGTGTCCTTTCTACAGCACAAACGAGTGCAACTGATGGTCAGGGAAGCACACGGGCGCAATCGGCCCGCGCTCGGTCGCCGTCACCATGAACCAATGCGAACCCCCGTGGAAGCTGTAGTGCTGAATAGCGACCACGTCACCTTCGCGCACGCCTGCGGCGCCGATAGAGACAATGGCGGTCTTGTACAGCGTCCACTTGGAAGGGACGGTGCCCATGTAGTACTCGAGTTGTTCCGAACGTGTTTGAGTTCCCATGATGTTTGTTCTCCCTATGGCTGGCCGGGTGGTCAACCGTTAATAGAATCAGCTTACGCCTACGATGATAAGCTTGTCAACAGAATAATCAAGTTGGATGAAAATAGTCTCTATCTCACTGACCGCGCATAAGTTAGACGCCTGTATATGGTCGCGAATCGGGCAGAATCGTCGATGCGGCCTCAAGTGAAGCTGCTATACGCCCCGGTGGACGGGCGCGACACAAGACACTCACAATCTGGTAACCTCCAGCGTATATGGATGACTCCCTCGACCAGACCCCAACCGAACCACCGTCCACTATTGGGTACAGTAGAGTCTCCCCCGCCCAAGCCGGTGCGATTGTCCGATTGAAACGCATCAATCCCAAACTCACGCATCAGGAAATCGCTGCCGCTGTCGGTGTGAAGTCGGTCGCTACGGTGTCGCACTGGCTGCATTCTCTGGACAATGACACGGTGCCAGAAGCCCGTAAGCACTTGAAATCACAAGCACTTCGGGCGGCCATGACCATTTCAGAGCAGATTGACCATACCGACCCCCGCGTGAGCCAGGGCGCCGCGAAAGCGGTCATTCAAGGCGCGGGAGTAATAGAGCGGGACCAGGCCATCCAAGTCGGTGTACAGGTAATAGTCGGCACGCCCCAAGCGCCGGCTGGCCGTGATCCATGGGAGATAGAGGGCAGCTAGACCCCTGATAGGCCTGGTTTCATGGTGCATGGCGCTGAGGGAAATGTAAGGAATTGCGCCTATAAATGCGTTTCTGTACAGGCGGGGAACAAGCAGAGCGCCCAGAAACGGAAAACGCGGGGCGCGGATCGACGGGACCCTCCACCCCTAGGTGCCTAGGCTAGTGCGCGTATATAGGTTTCCAAAAGTGGGGTGACGTGCCGTCCGCGTGGTCGATGGACGGTGTAATGGCAGGCGTAGCAGAGGATGGCGATATTGTCGGGCTGGTTGTGGGTGGGATTGCGGTTGATGTGGTGTCGGTGGAGTCTGGTGGTGGTGAGGCAGTTCTCGCACTGGGTGAGTGCGAAGTGATATCTGGCGATGCCTCGTCCGTACTCGTGTATTTTCCTGAGGGTCCGGTCGTGGATGGTCCAAGCGTCCCCCATGCAGCGTTTGGAGCAGAACTTGGGTCGTTTGGTGGGGGTGCTGCAATGAGCGCACGGCTTCGTGATGCGTGGTTGTGGGGCGTTGATGCCGGCGTATCGACAGGCGAGGCTACAGTTGCGCCGTCGTTTCCACTTACCATAGGGTTCTTGGTTGCCGGTGGCGCTTTTCCGTCGCGGCATGAGTACGCCGCAGTGTTCGCAGTGTTTCTCCATGTGGTCGAGAGAATTTTAGCACGGATCGACCGGGGACCCTACCCTCGGGGCTGGGGCTAGTGTTGATACTGAGGTGCCTGAATTTCTGATGTCGCTGCTGTCGTGGCTGCGGTGTTGTTCTGCGGTGGGTGTCTGGGTTTCTCGGGGCGGTGTTGTGAGTGGGACCCGACGGGGGGTGGATATGGGGTATCCAGTTTGGTGTTGGTGTGGTGTGGGGGAGAGGAGTAGAGTAGGCGCATGGCGGATCGGTTGAGTGGGAAGCGTCTCCACACGGCGGAGACCTTTTGGGGTCTGGTGGACATTTCCGGTGGGCCGGCGTCGTGTTGGCCGTGGCAGGGGAGTGTAGCGACGACAGGGTATGGTCAGTTATCATTCCACCGGCGCAACACCAACGCGCATCGGGTCGCCTATACGCTCTGGCATGGTCAAGAGCCGTGGAAGGGGATGCACCTTGACCATCTCTGCCGGATGCCGTTGTGTGTGAATCCGGCGCATCTGCGGATGGTGACGCCCCGTGAGAACACGATGGCGGCGGGGTCATTGGCGCCAGCGAAGCGCAACGTGGAGAAGACGCATTGCCCGAGCGGCCATGCCTACACCCTTGTTAATACGCTGATCTCGCGAACGTATGGCACGCCCAAGCGCCATTGCCGTGAGTGTGGCCGGATTCGGGTGCGCACACGACGTGCCCGCGTGGAAGCGATGGGAGCCTAATGGCAGACCTTACAACTTTGCTCGCCAAGTTCCTGGAAGATTTGTATGCCGGGTCGATCACGCTGACGGGGGCGGTGTCGGCGGCCACGTTGACGTTGGGTGGGGATGTCACCCTCTCCCGTGGGTCTGCGAATCGGCTGGACTTGGCCAGTGGTGATAGTTTCAATATGGTGGGCGGCGGGTCGGCCTTGATGGTCAATACGGTGCCCCTTTTTTCGACGGCGGCCCCGACGATTACATCGGCTGGCACCAGTCCGACCCTCGCGGGGACGACCACGGCGGCCTTTCGCGTGAACGTGGGGACGGGTGGCACGGCGACGACGATTGTGCTGGCGCTGCCCACGGCGTCGACGGGTTGGAACTGTTTTGCGGAGAACATCACGGCGACGGCGGCGAACCGGGCGAATCAGCGCGTGGTGATGCAGTCCTCGACCACGACATCGCTCACGGTGCAGAACCAGACCATTAGCACGGGCGCGGCGTTGGCGTTCACGGCTTCGGACATTGTGTCATTTATCTGTATCGCGTATTAGCCGATGAAGACGTTGTTTCATCGTGCATGGGTCGGAGACGGCCTGGCATCTTCGACTGGCACAGAGGTCACGTCCATGATGATGCAAGCGCTCGTGGTTCTGCTCCTCCTGCTCAGCACGGTCGCGTCGGCGCAGCAGCCGGTGGCGGGGACGGAGCGGCTGGCGTGGAATCACGACGGGATCAATGTCACGCGGTTTGAGCTGGCGGTGGATGGCGGGGCGCCGGCGCCGGTAACGGTCACGATGGCGGGGGTGGACTATACGGCACCGCTGCCGGCGTTGACGCCGGGGACGCATACCCTCACCCTCGCGGCGTGTAATATCGCGGGGTGTAGTGCCCCGCTGTCGATCAGTGTGCGGGTGGTGGTGATTCCCTCGCCGGTCACGAATCTGCGGGTGAGTCCGTAGCATGGCATTGCTGCTCGTCATGGCCGTCTCGCGCACGCACGCTGATCCCGTGAAGGATCAGCGTGGCTGCTACAAGCGCGGCGACATTGTTGAGGTCTTGGACGACAGCAAGCACGATGGGGACATCGTGGCGAACCCGATTGCCCCGCCATTCGTGCTGGTGCGAATCACGGGCGTGACGCAGGCGCAGATCGAGCGACTGATGGAGTCTCACACGGTTGAGGAAATCGTGGACGGGCAGACCAGACAGCGCGTGGTGCGGCGGCGGAAGTATCGGGTCGATGTCGATGACGTGCCAGCGGGCATCCTCGCTCAGTTGCGTGACAACCGCTACGTCGAGGTGACGTGGGCGCAGGTCAAGAGCTACATTCGGAACAAAATCACCAACACGGTGGAGGCGTAGATGCCGACCTTCTACGTTGACCCGAACGCGACAATCGGCGGCGACGGCCTATCGAATGCGCTCACAAATGACGGTGGAGGTCACCGCGCCTTCCAGTCACTATCTGAGTGTGAGGCCTCACGCAACACCGCCGTGGGTGGGTCGGCGCTGACGGCGATTGAGGAATGGATTTGTTCGACCAACGGGGGCGCGGCAGACGACATCATTGCCACCATCGACGGGTGGACGGCGACCAGCGCGGCCTACTACATCGACATCAAGGTCGATGCGGCCTATCGACACAATGGCAGCTACGACACGAGTAAGTACCGGCTCGCCAACGGGAATAATCCCGTGTTCGCCTTTTACGAGCAATACACGCGACTCGATGGGTTGATCTTTAAGTTCTCGGCGGGGTCTGCCGGAGCGTTCGCCGTGGTGACTTGTAACGAGGCATCTGCCGCCAATAGCCGCATATCGAACTGCGTCATTGATGGGAACGGCGTCGGCACCGGCACCGGCCTCGCCCTTGGCGATTCCTTTCTTGTCTATAATACGTTCGTGTATAACTGCACAGCCGATGGGATCATACGAGGCAATTCCGCGAATCCGTCTGTGTATAACTGCACGGCTCGTGCGTGCGGGACTGGGTTTAGAGGGCACTGGAGCGCGACCATGCTGGTGCGGAACTGTCTTGCGGATGGCTGCACGACGGGATTCGCTGATGACTATGCGGCGTCGTCGAGTCACAACGCGGCGTCTGACGCGACGGCTCCAGGCACGAGCGTGGTCGATAACGTCACGCTGACGTTCACAACGTCCACAAGCTGCATTCTTGCCGCGTCGGGTAATGACGAGATCATCGACGATGGCGTCGATCTCTCCGGCACCTTCACGACCGACATCCTCGGCGTGACCCGCTCCGGGACGTGGGACATTGGAGCGTATGAGTATGTGGCGGCGGGGGGCAGTACCTGGGGCGCCCTCTTGGGGCTTCAGAATAATCGGCTGGTCCAATAAATGGCACACCTAGGCGACTTCGCGCTCGAAACCACCATCTACGCCAAGTTCTGCACCGTGACGACGACGGGCGCCCCGACGCAGTTGGCCGGGAGTCCGGTCGTCAGCGTCTACGAGAACGACGACAACACGCAGATCACGGCGGGCGTCACGCTGAACGTGGACGAGGATGGCGTCACGGGCCTCAATCAGTTGGTGATTGTGGCGACGGCGGCGAACGGCTACGAAGCCGGCAAGTTCTACGATGCCGTGATTACCACCGGCACGGTGGGCGGCACGTCAGTGGTGGGCTACTGCGTGGCGAGTTTCACGATCCAGGCGGTCAGTGCGCTCAGGCCCACGGTCGCGGCACGGACGCTCGATGTCTCAGCCGGTGGCGAAGCGGGGATTGACTGGGCGAACGTCGGGACGCCGGGCAGCACCGTCGGCCTGACCGCGACCACCGTGGCGACGGTGACGACCACGACCACCGCGACCACGGCCACCAACGTCACGACGGTCAACGGCCTCGCCGCTGGCGTCATCACCGCTGCCGCCATTGCGACGGGCGCGATTGACGCCGATGCGCTGGCGACGGATGCCGTGGCGGAAATTGCCGACGGCGTGTGGGATGAAGACGCCACCGCGCACCAGACACAGGGCACCTTCGGGCAGGCGATTGGCGATCCGGTCGCGGATACCAACACGATCTTCAAAGCCGTGGTCACGGATGCCACCGGCGCCACGGTGGGCGTCGATGTCGTTGCGGTCAAGGCGGAAACCGTGGAGATCCTCGCAGATACCGACGACATCGGCGTGGCGGGTGCGGGGTTGACGGCGTTGGCCTCGCAGGCGAGTGTCACCGCTATTGACGACTTCCTGGATACGGAGATCGCGGCGATTCTCGCAGCCGTGGATACCGAAGTGGCCTCCATCCTCGCGCTCCTCGATGACGCCCGTGGCGAACCCGGACAGGGCAATCCTCCGGTGAATCCCGATGCGATGACGAAGATCGACTACCTCTATAAAGCGTGGCGGAACCGCTCGACGCAGACGGCGAGTGAATACGCCCTCTATGCCGACGACGGGGTGACCAAGGATCAAGAAGCGGCCTGTTCGGATGACGGCACCACCTTCGTGCGAGCGGAGATCGTGACCGGGCTGTAAGCGATGGCCATCGACACCGCTGCGAAACGCTTCTCCGCCATGAACCTCCTGTGCCCGTGGCGGGGGATCGCGGTGCTGCCCTCGGGGACGATTGGCGCGGCGGCGCGGCAGACCGTCCGCTGGCTTTACTCGGGGATTCTCGCGCAAGCGGGGATCATTATTGGCTACTACGCGGACATGAACACCCGCTTACGGGTGTATTTGGTCGCGTATTACGGCCTCAGCGGCGGGCAGGATCTTTCGACCTTGACGCAACGCTATCTCGATGGACTGCCCACGGGGGACCGGACACAGAAAATGCAGCAACTCATCAATGACGCGACTGGAGCGATGACATGATCTGGATCGTGGGACTACTGGTGATCGTGGTGGCCCTCGTCGCCGCGGGCACGCTGGCGACCTGGCATGCCGTCCGGACGTTACGTGACACGCTCCAGTCGCAGGACTAGGCGCGGGCCCTGGCGGCGCAGGGCCGGCGTACGGAGCGGGAGGAGGTCTTGCAGTTTGTGCGGGACCGCGTGACCGAACGGGTACAGGATTTCACGGCCGGAGGGGGTCGGGAACGTCTGCGACAACGGTTGCAGGCACGGATGGGCGAGTCCCATCAGCACAGCGGACGCGAGGACGGGGCGCAGGGCGCAGACGGGCCTCGCACGGAGATGACACATGGCTGAGACACGACGCTTCTATCAACCCGTGGCGGTGAACGGGACGTTGGCGGTGAGTGGGACCGTGACGGCGACGGGGGTGGTCCGAGCGCCCCGACCGACAGTGGTGAACTTGGTGCCGACGGCGGTGACGTTGACGTTGGCTGATGCCTCCCTGGTGTCGATCCAGACGCTCGCCTCGGGCACACAGACGTATACGCTCCCCACGGCCGCGAGTGCGCCTGGGGCGGTGTTTACGTTCATCTGCCAGCATGCCTCGTCGGAGATCCTGGTGAACCCGAACGCGGCGGATCAGATTTCCATTAAGGGGCTGGTCGATCAGTCCACATCGGTGAAGCCCGCGGCGGGGACGGGGATCAAGAACACGGCCGCGACGAATGTGATCGGGGATCATATGACGCTGGTGTCGGACGGCGTGCTGACGTGGTACGCGATTGCCCAAGCGGGCATCTGGGCCAGCCAGTAAGACCGATGGACGTCCTGCATCCGACCGCAAAATGCTGCTGGTGTCAGCAAGCGCTCGCCAAGCGCGACGGGCACTGGTGGTGTCAGGCGGTTGAGTGCAGGACGCGCCAACGGGCGTGGGCGATTGAAGTCCACGAAAAGCGCATTGAAGGCGGGCGGTTCATGGGGTACCGCCCGCGCTTCTGGTGGGTGCCGCTGCCCAAGCAAGTCGCGTTTCTGGAACTGCCGGGGAAACGGAAACTCCTCGGCGGGGCGGCGGGCCCTGGCAAGTCGCACGTCTCCCGCTGTGGGGCGTATCGGCTCTGCCTGACCGTCCCGAATCTCAGCGTGTTGCTGATTCGGAAAACGCGCCCGGAGTTGGAACGCACGCACATTCGGAAGATGCGGCAGGAACAACACGATCTCGGCTTTACGTGGATGGAGCAGGCGAAAGAATGCCGGTTTACGAATGGCTCCGTGATTGAGTGCGGACACATGGAGGACGAGGCGGCGGTGCAGAAGTATCTGTCGTCCGAATACGACCTCATCATCCCCGAGGAAGCGGTGCAGTATCCGCCCGATGCCTTGATGGAGTTGATGTCCCGCGCCCGCACGTCGCATGAGCAAGTGAAAGCCCTTGGGGGGCCGTGGGT
>Ga0181355_1000881_pt1 | contig 13077 bp, 10 predicted proteins | sample Fa13VDMM15DN_FD_130099 | JGI IMG/M metagenome (GOLD analysis project Ga0181355, IMG submission 130099) | Freshwater viral communities from Lake Michigan, USA - Fa13.VD.MM15.D.N | ecosystem: Environmental > Aquatic > Freshwater > Lake | place: USA: Michigan | collected 2013-09-23 | reverse complement strand
TACCCTAATTTTTTAAAACGGCGTTCATCTTGTCCAAAATAATGATTTACAATTTTAAATTTCTTTGCATCATACTGTTTACTTAAAATATAATCTTCCGAGGTGTCGTACTTATTGGGGAATACTCCGAATGCCTCAAACACGCTGCGGCGAGTTAAGAAAAATGCACCAATGGCAAACGGGGTGAACTGTGTCATGACTTTATTAAACACACCGAACAGACGGAATATAATGGATGCTCTCCATTCAGTTCCATAGTTTTTCGGACTCAAAGTAACTAAATCTAACCCTTCTAGGTGAATGCATTGTACCGCATCATATATGGCGCTTGGTGAAAAGAACCGCACATCAGCATCAAGAAATAAAATATATGGAGTAGTAACTAATTTGGCACCATTGTTTCTTCCTTCAGAAACTTGCCCACCTTGAATTGTCTCAATGTTCAATCCACGTGACCATTCTTTGATGATATGTCGGGTGTTGTCTGTGGAATTTGCATCAGCAATGATAATTCTCACATCTCCAATTTCCACTGAGCGAAATAAATCTCCCAACAAGTTGCCGATATATCCTTCTTCGTTTTTACAAGGAATAACAATGGTGACCAAATCTTTTAACTTCATACCACCTCACACCCGCCGGCGCCGCCGCAGGCCACTTCCCCCGATAAATCGGTGGCATCATCTAACTCCACCACCTGACTTAAATCAATATTATGAAGATGTTCAACTAATTCTTCGTAATGTTCTGGTGCAATGTCTTCGAAAGGCGCTTGAATGTAGGTATGCTCCGAATGGGGTAAAACGCTTAGCGCGGTAAAATTTTCCTTATTTGCCCACATCCATTCCCCAACTTCTTCCCATTCATTTGGCTTAATCGTTACGGTGACAGATACATTGTTCTTATTTTCACCCTTACGATGGCCGGGTTTGACCCATTCCTTCCATACCTTACTCACACGGGCAAGTAAATCTAATGCGGTTTCTTGGCGAGTTACCGCTCCCACCGGAGCCTTCTGTGGAACCGAGATAACAGCCTGTTGGTTTGGCTTGAAGTATTCATCTTCCAACAGTTCTGGATGATTAATCAGCAGATATGTGTAAATGCTTTCATTCTTGCCCACGCGAATACGACGAATGTAATATTCATTGTGCCACGCATGAATACCCGAAGAGGAACCTAATACCAATGAAGAAGTACCACTTGGCTTGACGGTCGTTGTCCGAGCAGCCTTATTAATACCAATCATACCAGCAATTCTTTCATTTTCTGCCTTCACCACATTTGCTGCTTCCTTCATATCCAACTTCAATACCGCCCCAGATGCAATGCCCGTCATACCAACACCAATCAACGCTTCACGTTCGGTGGTACGTTTCCAGATATCACGAAGATAATGGAAATTGGTGTAACTTGCCTGCAACGTTCCGATAAATGCGGCTGCCTTTGCCCGTGCATTATAATCGTCTTGGTCAATAATATCCGACGCATTGATTTCGCAGAGGTTGCAGAATTGAAATGGGCGAAGAGAAATTTCCGCACATGGATTCAGCCCCCAACTTGCATCATTCGTAAAGAAGAATCCAGGTTCACCAGAACCACTTAATTCAATCTTCTTCCACAAGTCAAGGAAGATTTCCTTTTCAATCTTGTGACGAACAATCACCGCAGAGTTATTTGCACGACCACGTTGTGGTTCATTCTCCCACCAGTTGCCGAACTTGCAAGTCAACATATCGTCGTCGTCCAAATTAAACAACGCAATCATTGCCGACCGGCGAATACCACCCGACAATACCGCATCGGCAATATAACACATAATGTCATGCACTTCCAGTGTGGTGAGTTGTTCACCGTTTGCCTTGCGGTCTAATACCTTTTGGATATTATGCAAGCAATCCTTCAACGGTTCCGCGCCGGGTGCTTTTCCACCGGCCGTAATCAACATTGCACCCTTTGGACGAATGTCGCGGAAGTCAAACAATGGATACGCCTTGCCCTTCATGTAAGCAGTCACTAACACCTTCACGGCATCTGCCCATCCTTCGATGCTATCCGCAACAAGGTAACGACGAGACTTGGTTGGTTTATTAATTTCTGGGAGCTTTTCTACGTGCTGACGTTGTACGGAATATCCCACACCAGTTCCCGACAACAATAGGAACATAATTTCACTGAATGCATCACTGTGGTCTACGGGAAGAAAACAGCAATTGTATAAACGAGTATTGTTTAAATCAACTGGCTTTCCCGCAAACTGCAAGGAACGCATAGAGGGGAGGATTTTCTTATCATATACAAATTTATATGCGGCATCAATTTCCTCTTTCAACTGAGGGAACTTTTCTAGATGCATGTTCTTATTTCTATCAACTAACTCTGTCCATGTTTCTCTACGTTGCTTATCTGGCACGTATTTTGCGTACTTCATAAATGTCGTAATTTCCGACAATAATTTTGATTCTAGCTGCATTTCGGGCAATCTCCGAGCGGTTTGGGTTCGTTGGTTCTAATAATTATCACTCACTCTTCCGAAAAATCATCGTGGAGTTCAGATAATTTCTTTGCAAGAGTCTTTTTTAACATTCCTTCTCCCGCCTGCATTTGCTTCTTCAACAGAATGCCCTTGGAGGAATTTTCATCATAAATTTCAATCTTTCCAAGACCAGTATTCATATACACAGGCAGTGTTACACCATCGACGCCAAACCGATTTTTCATAATATGTGCTCGACCAGTATGATTTGCTTTATCTTCCAGTTTACGCGACAATGAAATTACCAAGTCAGCCGTCATAATTTTCTGATAGGATTCGGCAATCTTGTCTGCTTGAATTACATCGTCTTGAATACTACTGCGTTGCGTTTGTGAAGCAGTCCAACAGGGAATACCCATCTCACCGGACATACCACGTATTTCTTCGTAAATTGCTCCAAGTTCTTGATGTCGTGCTTCTATACGATCTACTGATCGCATGAGATCTGCGTAATCAATCAAAATTAGATCGGGCTTTAATTTATTACTTACAAGATGGTCAAGATGTGCCCGAATTGTATGCACGGTAATGGAACGTGCGGGATAATATTTAATGATAATATCACCGGTTACTCCCGCAACTGCTTCTTTTACAACTTCTGGGTGATTGGGTACATTTCCAGGTTCAATGCCCGTGAAAATAGTGTCGTATCGAAGTCCAACATAATTCTCATTTAATTCCAATGTATAATACACCACTCGTTTTCCGGCCTTTGCTGCATTTGCTCCAATCGTGGCAAGCGCCCAACTCTTGCCAATACCAGAAGGAGCAGCGATAACGCCCAGTTCACCTGCCCCCAATCCTCCGCCAATCAACTGATCTACAGAATCCCATCCCGTAGGAACAACGATACGAGAAATACCCGATAATCGAATACCAATATCGTCTCTCCAATTATGTCCAATATTACGAGGCTGTCCTGCCTTCATCGCCCCATCAATCAAATTCTTAATTTCGCCATATTGCCCAATCTGCAGCAAATCGACGGATCGAATAATTGCCGATTTAATTGCTTGATTCTTTGCGAAATCTAGAAAACTGTCACGGATATATTCCAAATCGTCGTCGTTCTTTCGTTGGAATGCGGATCGCAATTGATCCTTGATAGCAATCTTCAACACCTCATCATTCACCGAATCCAACTTAACCTTGAAAACTTCTAATGTCGGCAATGACTTGTAATCGGCAAAATAATCAATCGTCGTATCAACAATCCATTGCCCCGCATTCGATTCAAAGAATTTAGGATTTAATACATCTAATGATTGCTGTAGGAATTCTGTAGATGACAATAAATTTGCTAATACTTTTGCTTGAAATACGCTTCCAAATTTTGTTAACGTGTCTACCGTCGTATCATGCTGTGTTGTCATTATTAAATCTACTAAGAGGAATGAAGTTCTGCGATAACCAACTGTCGTAGTTGGGGAATGCTTGTAGTAATCTAGACTTCATCATCAACTTTGTCAAGTCTACCTTCCGCAATGAAGTCGATGTCGTCTGAAATCTATTGACTACCTTCATTTTAGCATCAATAGACATAATACTTTCATGGAGGTTCATTAATGTAATATTTCGTTCAATTATATCTTCATTATTCAGAATGTTCTCAATCATTTTTGGAACCTTCTTTATATTTGCATATTTATTGCGAATCATGTCTACCGAAATTTCTGCCGTTGGGTCCGCAATTTCTGGAAGATACTTTTTTAGATTAGTTTCTCCCACACCCTTTACTCCATCAATATTATCACTCTTATCACCATCTAATGCACGAAAGAAATGAAAATGTTTAGGATGAATGCCATAATCTTCCAAGATTACTTGGTCACTAAATGTTTTCTTTTTGATAGGATTATAGATTTTGATATTTTCTGCGGCAAGTTGAAAGAAATCCTTGTCGGTAGAATAAATAATACTATCCCCACCGTCTGCCGTAACCAATTGTGATAGATAGGCAATCACATCATCTGCTTCTACATTGTCCAATGCAAAAATAGTAACGGGTAAACATTCCAGCATTTCAACCAATGATACCAACTGCCACTTCATATTTTCTTTTTCTTGTTCATCCGTCGTTAAATCATAACTCCGGTTCAATCGAACGGGCGGTTTACGATTTGCCTTATACTGCGGGTAAATCTTTCTGCGACTTTGGCTCCCACCCTTTCCATCAAACACAATGATGGTTCGGGTGGGTTTAAACGTGCGAATGGCAAGACCTAAACTCTTAAAGAATCCAATCATACCCCCAATGTGATTTCCATCGTCGTCCATTGAAGGTACTGCAGAATACGAACGAATGAATAAATTCATTGCGTCAACCAACAATACCCGACTATTATATGTCATGCCTTGTGGGTCTTCCTCAAACTTCATGTTAGTAAATACATCCTGCAAATTAACCATGTAGAATTTCTGGTTTAATAACGGGTGGAGTACCCGTAGCACTTGTTTGGGTACCACCAGTGGTCCATGTGCCCATCAAGTTTGGTGGAGTAATCGTATAGGCGTGTTCCTTCTTGACAGAAGATGTTTGCATTAACAACCGACGAAGTTCTAATTCGAAATCGTCACGGCGGCCAGCGACCATATTCACTGAGGGGATGCCAATCCATGACTTATCATACGCAGACAATGCAATCTGCACAATATCTTCTGGATTATTCATCTTCAGTTGCCGTTGAAATACTCACATCTTCAGGATCAAATTCACTCTGATACTTCATAATCAATGAATCACAAATTTCACTGTAGAGTACTTGCTTTCGAATGGGATCTGCATCTAAGAATCCTTGAAAGTCCTTGGATTGAAACTTCGTTTCTTCTCCCGTAACAGGATCGACATAGGCATACCATGCACCTGCCTGCTTGATAAGTTTATTTTCCTTCAGTACCTTCAACCAACTACCCAAATCGTCAATGCCACGATTAAAGTAAATTTCAAATTCTGCCATGCGATGTGGCGGTCCAAGGCGATTCTTCACAACATTTGCCTTCACCTTCACACCAATCACATCACCGTTTGAATTACTAATCTTACCGAGCAACGATAACCGAAGACGAGTGGATGCGTGGAATGCAATAGCCTTACCACCCGAAGTTGTCCACGGATCAGAGAACGCCATTGCATTCATCTTCTGACGGAGTTGATTGGTGAACACCAGTGCAATTCGTTCCCGACCAAGAAGGCCCGTGATCTTACGCATTGCCTTACTAATGATAATGGCCTTATCAGTGGCATATCCATCCTTTCCGAAGTCTGCTTCCATTTCCTTCTTTGTGGATGCAGCGGCTACAGAATCTACGACGATGGTAACAATCTTATCTCGCTTCTTGGGATCTTTCCGAACACTTTCAATAATAACGGTGATTGCATCAAAGATTTCTTCAACCGTCTGTAACTGAACATATACCAACTTATTCATGTCAATACCGACTGCCTTAAAGAACTCTGCATTGACCGCAGTTTCGGTATCAATAAGTACCCCTACTCCACCCCTTAACTGTGTGTTTGCGATCAACTGTGCCCCTATCAGAGACTTCCCAGACCCCTCTAACCCAGTGAGTTCGGTGATTCGCCCAACTGCAATTCCACCATTCGGCCTATTGCTGATTGCGACATCCAACATCGTTGCTCCCGTAGAAACAAAGTCTGTAAAGTCGGTTGGCGTTGATTCGCGACCGTCAAGAAAAAATGCAACTTGATCGCTGTCCTTATTCATTTTATTCAAAGACTCTGCAATAAGTTGGGCCAGTTCATCGCGATCTGGTTCTTGAATAACCTTTTTATCTATTTTTGTCATAATATGTTCCTATAGTATAATAACGTGAATGACCCACCATAGTAATATAGTGGGCCACGCAAGTAAAGTCAAGTGATTTTAGTTATTAAATACATCGTCAAATTCGTCAACCATATCCTTGACTGATTTTGACTTAAGTTCCACGGATTTAACTGCCGTTGGAGAGGTAGGATTAACAATTGATGCTTCCTTCACGGGAGCAGCAACTGGCATAGTCTTCGCTGCGTCTGGATCAAGATAACGTTCCAGTGCAACCTTCAATTCTTCGTAGGTAGGTTCTTTAAAAATTGAACGAATGTCAGGTTGTTCCGTAAGAAACTTCTGAATCTTCTCGGGAGAATCGGCCAACGGCGTTTGGTTTGGCTTTGGACGAACCATTGTCTTTGCAAAACTGGTATCACTCTTTTCCTGTGGAATATACTCCACCACAACATCCCGACCGTTCTGCACATCGGTAATGTCACCATAATCAGGATCGGAGATAATCGACAACAATTCCGTGTATACAATCTTACCGAACGACATGAAACGAACACCCTTCTCTTCTTCGCCGCGAACGATGATGGGAACGAATGTACGGAGCTTTGGACGGAATGGACGTGCCTGCATCCAATCATCCTTAGAACCACCTGCCTGCAACGCATCGGCAAATTCTACAATAGGATCACGGTTGCCGTTTGAGGTGGGAGAAAGATGTGTCTTGTTGCCAAGATAATGGAAATATAATTCAACGAAGGGATTTTCCTTGTTGTCCTTCCACGGAACGATGCGAATAACCGTCTTTCCTTCCGTGGGCTTCCAGAGTGCGTCGGTGCGGTCGTTCTGACGAGTAAACTGGTTGAGTTTCGATTTGAGTGCTGAGATGTTAATTCCCATACGTGTGTACCTCTTAGTGTTTAGAATGTTTTGTTTAGTGAGTTTAGTGCCCACTTTATAAAGGTAGTGGGCTGACCTTAGTTTGTCAAGAGGTAAATATTATAATTCAATAATATCTGATAATTTTGTATTTACCACTTTCAATTTTCCATATGCAGTAACTAATACTGAATTTTTTAATTCTTCCCAATTAATACGAAAGGATTTATCTAATACGCCATTATTTTTCATTTCAATCAATTTATTAATTGCATTTATTGTATAAATTGTATTCGTTTGTTTCTTTCTGTGCACCGAAATGGTGGATGCCGGTGGTACTACATTTGTATTTGCGTTTGTAATATTATATGTTAATACCAACTGGTTTGTATCAGCAACATTTTCCAGTAAATATAATTTATTGAAAACTAAGGTATATGAATTTTTTATAGTATCAATGGTATTTTCTAATTCGTTTACGGAAGTGAATGTACACAATAATTGTGCGTCATGGTTCATATATAACATCCATTAAAGGTATAACAACCTTCTTATAAATATTATACAACACCGTCAAACAACCATCAAACTTCCGTGGGGGTTATGTATTTAAGAAACTGCACGACCTTTTAATTGTTCCCAATCCTTTTCTGGTCGGTCTATGGTAATATTACGATTCCACACAGAATCTAATACGGGAGTGGGTATATTTAGCAATTTTGCTACGTGACGAATGGCAGAGATATCCTTTGGAAAACATGACCCAGAATATCCCCTGCGACCGTCTGGGCCAGGAACTTGCCAGTGCGATTTACCCGCACGAGAATCAAACGGTAATGTTTCTCGCACAACTTCCCAATCCACGTTCATTGCACGGGCAATGGATTCCATTTCGTTGGCAAATGATACTTTCGTAGCAAGAAATGTATTGCATACATATTTGTAAAATTCTGCGTCGGTTGAATCAATAATGTTTGCATACTTAACACTTGTAACAGTGCTTTTTATTTCTTGTAATACTTCCCACGCAATATCGTGTCGGGCAGTTCCCGAAACCCCGAGTAATATAACATCTTGTTGTAAATAATCTGATTTGTAATTTGCTTCTGTTAAAAATTCAGGATTGAATAATATGGTGTGCAACGGATTTGCCAACTGTAACTGTAATGTAGTTGATGGGGGTACCGTTGATTTTATAATTACTATCTTGGGTGTGCCGCTGTTGCAAATATCGGTCACCACAGATTGCACAATAGATATGTCCGATTCTCCACTAGATTTCATAGGAGTGGGGACCGCCACATATATTAAATCAGATACTTCTGTTAATTCCGTTAATGTTGCACACGTTGGATTTGTTGCAGAATTAACATCAAATGTGTGTACCTTGCGGTTTTTTAGTGCATATGCGTTTAATACCGCACCGCCCACGTATCCTAATCCAACGATTCCTATCTTAAAACTCATAACCATATCTCCTTAATATTACCGTATGTATTCCCCGAATATACCCGCACTGGGAATGTTTTATTTTCTTCTAAAATGTCTTGTATCTGCTGCAATAGTTCGGTATCCATAGTTTGTATATCCAACAGTATACTATCATATGTATATAATACCAAATGCGCCGTTGTATTTTTTATGAGGTCAATAATGCGTGTGAGTTTTGGTAATGTTCTTACCATTTCCAACGATTGCATGTAATAGTTAAATAATTTGCTTGCATTTGGCGTGATTACATCAACCGTAATACCACTGGGTAATTCGATGGTATTTGTATATTCATATTGCTTTCTATGTTCATGAATCTTTTCAAATAATTCAAAATTATATGTTTCTCTACTCATTCCATACATAACTTCAAACGTTCTCCGTTTACTTTCCGCATACATATCTTCAGTAATATCCATTGTATTAAAATATATTTTGGCAAGTTCCGTATGAATAGATTGCTCACTGGGTAATTCTACGTTCAATTCATTTGCCATTAATCGTAAATGATATGCCTCAAAGTCCATTTGAACTAATGATCCAAGCGGATATCTACTAATGAAACTATCACGGGAACCATCTGATTTGTTTAGTGCGGCAAAATTCATTCCGCCAAATCTATTACTTGGACGACCTGTTGCAGTATACGGATTATATTCAGTGTATACCATGTTGGATTTGAAGGCACGCATTGCATCCGAAGAAAAGTGCTGTGAGAGCACTGTTCTATCTATACACATTCCGGCATTTTCAATATTCTGCAACGTGTTCAATAATTCGTGCATATACGTATACTGTTTCGATGGCGTATATACATTCATAATTGGTAATAATTCTGTATTATAGTCGGTGAGAATGTTGCTCCACACTGTCAATGGAATAATTCGATTAACGTTGCGCATATTATAAAATGTAGTATACGTATCATTTACATATGGCGTAAAGAAATCTTTTAATACTGGTATATTGAGTTGATGAATGTAGGCTACCGCCGCAAGATCAATATACGAAGTTGATAGTACTTTAGAGTTTGCCGTAAAGCAGAGTGCATTACCAACGGGCAACGCAAAGTGTGGGGCATCATCATGACTAATAGATACTACAAAGTGTTCACCGTTCATGAACGTTATGCATACACATAACAGTTCATTTTCCATGACATGATAGTATAAATCACGAAAGATCGGTGTGCAAATATGCATCTCCCGATCCATCCGTGTTTTTAACTTGTTATATTGTTCATAACTATTAATAACCATTTAGACCTCTTCGGCGAACCAATACTCCAGATAACTTGTAATATACTTCAACAGTCCCCCAAAAGTCAAGTCCGCCTCGGAAACTACTACACGGTTTGTATCTTCTACCCCGAAAATCGTTACCCCGTTTAATAATGTCATATTTTGTTTTTTACCAACAATCTTCCATTTTACGGTTGTAGTAATGAATCGGGGATTTTCTTTGAATTCCTCATATTGACTATTATCTACTTCAACAATAAAATCTTTATCGGTGACCTGCCGCACAAAATACCGCATAATAAATTTATTCTTGGCATCTGTTTGTGTAACCGTGGGTAAAACTTGTTACGGCATTTTATCTAACGTATCTATTAATTGCTGTTCGTTAGATTTATAAAGTTTCTGTATTAAGGCAAGGTCGATCATTGTCGTCTTGCCTCATTTAATATTTTGGGGTTGCCCTCATTTAATATTTTAAACATGGCTTCTTTCCACTTTTTTCCTAAGTAATTAAACGTGGCATGTACACTGGTTTGCCATCCATCCGGCCCGATAGTTTCTTCTATACTCATGACTTGAAATGCACCGAACGCTTTATAAAATGCCGGCAATCTATCAATCCAAAACAATTCCCCAACTCGCAATCCGGCAATTCCAGGTAACGAGAAGTCGGCAGAGATTGATAACGCACCAGGTGATGCACCAAATGCATTTGCATATACCCCGTCTGCTTCGTTTGCAATAGACGCAACCATGTATTCTGGAAATACTTCTATGTATCGGAATAAACTTTGTAGTCCCGGAAATTGTCGTATTTTTTCTTCTACCTTGGTTTCCAGTTCGTTTAATCTTGCATTTACTTGATCACGCATTTGCTGGGCCTGCGCACATTCCTTACACTTTGCCTCTTTTTTAGCAGTTTGTTGAGCAGTTGGTGTTGGACCAGCAGGTGGTACTGGCGTTGATGTTGGCGGTGCTTCAACGGCGGCGTTCCACTCGACGTGAATGTGGCTTTTGCTACTAAACTCGTCTAAAACTTCATACCCCCCGAACCCCCTCCATAATCTTAGAACATCATCGGCGTGTTCTCGTTTGTGTACAGGTATATCTATAGCTTGATTATTATAGTGCGCAGACTTCTCTATATGGCCACCAACAGTAGTATACCCAGCCTGTGCGAATATTTGATTTTCTGTTATTGCAAACTCTTTGGCCCACGTTGATACATTTGCTGCACGCTGTATTGCAAATGTAGAGATATGCGTATTTACATTTGCTTGTACTTGACTCTTAGTTTTAGGAGGGGCCCCGCCAGTTACTATATTCGTTTTTCCGCCATATACTCCTGAGCTGTTTGGTTGTGGACATTGATTACAAATACTACCACTTGCTGCAAAATAATCATCCGCCGTTTTTTTATTTTTTATTAAATTTGCATTGTCAGCTGACATACCGTTTACATCTATCGGTGTTGCCGCAGTTTGACTGCCACCGCCGGCGGTGAGTGCAGGCGTTTGTGCATTGGATTGTCCACATATACCGGCGTCTTGTAATAGTTTAAGACGTTCAGTTTTAGGAATAATCGTTATATCTGGACCTTGTGCGCTACTATCATAATATTGCTTACGATCTGCACCTGTTTTTGTACCCATTAACGAGATAATGGCAAACATTTGACGCAAGCTATCATTGGGATCGGATATTTTTGGAGATTTTGCATAATCGGTAGGTTCTGCATTTGCTGCAGTTTTCTCACGTGCAATTTGTTCTGGTGATTTATTTAAATTTGCTAAATTTTCTATGTCAGCGCCCTGTACTAATCCCCCGTTAGCAATTTGTGCAAACATTAGTTTTGGTAACGACAAATCTACGGTGCAATCAATTAATTCCGATCCCACTAATTTACCAGTTTCCGTTACTCTAGTATATTTGTTAAATACATGTACGTCATTTATAAATTTTTTCACTGCTACATCAGAACTTTCTCGAAAATTTGCATCAACCACCATATAATTATACGAGTGGCCGGTGGTCTGATCGGCTTCCGCAACGTCTAATGTTAATTTCCAATAGTTCTGCGTTGCCGCATTCATGCGCTCTAGTAAGTTAGTAATACCACGTAATATGGTATTACCAGATAACATACATTCTTGAATTGCCTTATGATTTAACCAAATGCCTGCACTTAAAAATCCCCGGTCAACCTCAACACTTCCACTGACAGCAGATGTTGATTGATCGAACAGTCCCTTGTCGGGGCCGCCATCATAAAATTGTCTGGTTTGATCAGTTTTTGCATAGAACGTTTGTCCCGAGGTTGGTAGATTATAATTTGGATTTTTCTCTGCTTCGATGGCCGCCTTTTCATTAACAATAATCATGGTATCAGGTCGAACAGATCGTAAAAACTTATTCATACCAACATACGATTCATATGGATCATTGATATATTTCATATTGGCAACATTTGTTTTCGACCGATCATAGTCCGACGCATACGGTAATAATAATCCTATTTTCTCCATTTCTTTACCTTCTACTGCTTTAGCAAAAATGGATTTTACGCCCACCTTATCATTATTTAATACCACGTTAACAAAAAATCTCCACGATATAAAATATGCATCTTCACCAAATCCACTTTCGTCTTCACTAATGTTTGGCTTCTTATCTGTATCAGTTGGTTCTCCGCTACTTTTATTTCCGCGCTCAAAATATTGCACGTGGTTTTTCCAAGCGGCTGCGGCACCCTTTCCATTTTTGGTAGCATCAAGTAGTGATTTAAAGTTATTACCACCGGCCGTGGTTTTAGAAAAATACGAAAACACACTATTGGTATCGGTACAAAAATATTTTGTGGTATCATCTTTTGCAGGAGTTACTGTATTGATCGTTGAATATGCCCACGAATCTTCTGACGGGCCTACAATTTTCACCGTACAATTAAACGATCCATCGGGATTTGATTTTGTATTAAATCCGGCAACTCGACCAAACATCCACATGTATTGACCCTGTGATGGATACGTATACTTTTCTAAAATTTCTTCTAATCCTAATTTATTGAGCGCCAATTTATCCTTAAGTAATTTTTCTACCTCTTCACGATTATGCCACGGAAATAAATATTCGGAAATATTATTCAATT
>Ga0181355_1000880_pt1 | contig 13077 bp, 12 predicted proteins | sample Fa13VDMM15DN_FD_130099 | JGI IMG/M metagenome (GOLD analysis project Ga0181355, IMG submission 130099) | Freshwater viral communities from Lake Michigan, USA - Fa13.VD.MM15.D.N | ecosystem: Environmental > Aquatic > Freshwater > Lake | place: USA: Michigan | collected 2013-09-23 | reverse complement strand
TTCAGCTTGATTTAAGGTCACCTCTGAACCTGGGATAGGAACTGTGGAATACTTACCTCTAATATAACCTAACATCTCCTTACATATGGCTAAAGTATATTCAAATATCCATTGTCTTCCCACAGAATTTATTCTAGTATATGTTGGGTTGGCATAAGGAGCATTTGATACATTACTTACTTGGCCTGTTGAGTTAGGTACTATAGGTACATTTCTTTCTGATTTTAAAATATATTGGAATAATAAGTTTGGTACACTTCCATTAGGGATAGGAAATATTCTTAATTTATTATTGGTTATTTCAAAACTGTAATTTGATTTACGAATTTGATCATTAAGTTCAATTTGTTGAATACGTTGTAAATCAAAGTTAAGGGGCATTAATACAAAATTAATAGCAGGTGAGTAATTACCCCAACCAAAACTATCCAACATATTCATCATACCTGTTCCTGTACCTGCATATGGATCAAAGAATTTAACAATTGAAGGTGGGGCCTCATAGAATATACGTTTAATTTCAATATCTCCACTTGCTATGCCATTACTTATTGCCCATTGATTTAGATCATAATCTTGAACACTAGAGGTTAATGGTAATAATCCTCTTTTCCAATCTACATTTCCTCCAGTTCCTGCTTCCTCAGCATACTGTTGACTTACTCTTACAATATGAGAAAAATTAGGTTGAATGACACCCTGATTTAGATTTGAACCAGTTGAAGATCCTTCAATATCAAGATAATTCTGGTATATTTGATTAGCATAAACTTCATTTCCATATGTAGTTACAGCTTCTTCAAAGGCAGCATAAAAATTTACATCTTGCAATTCTACCTCCATTATAGGATAGCCTAAACGTCGAGCACAAAACAGAGCTACTTTATCAGCATCTGTTTGAAATTGAGCTTCACCGTCATAAAACCCAAAAGGAGTCTTACCAGCAGAGAATGAACTAGAGCCAGGATAAATAGGTATATTCATGATATGTATTTATTATACGTATAGCAAAAACTATAAAAGATCTACTTATCCTTCACAAGAAGAGCAGGTGTCTGATATTCGTTGAAGGTTATCTCCTCTTAATACTGATTCTGTTCTCATATAGTAAAGAGTCTTAATACCTAATTTCCAAGCCTCCTTATGGACCTGAGAAATCCATTTTGGTGAATCATTAGGATCAAAATTTAAGTTTAATGATATGCCTTGGTCAATCCATTGATTACAAGCAGCAGTTTGTTGTACAATACCTAACTGGTTAATTTCTTTAAATGTTAAGAATATATTCTTTTCATCCTCATTTAAAATGTAATCAGGTAATCCAAGTACTGAACCTTTATCTTTTAAAATTTGTTCCCATACTAAAGGAGTATTATATCCTTTTTTCTCAAGTAATTCCTCTAGTTGTTTATTCTTTTTGATAAATGTGCCTTTGGCTGTTTTTAAATTATAAACATTAGCAGGGATTGGTTCAATAGAAGGAGATACACCTCCTGATATATGAGCATTACTTACAGTAGGAGCAATGGCTATATGGTGAGTATGTCTTAGTCCTGTACCTTTACACCATTCTGGTTCACCATATTCTTTTGCTTGATCTCGAGATGCTTTTAAAGCTCCTTCATAAATAAATTCTGAGATTTGTTTACGATATGCTGTTGAGGCAATACTTAAAAATGGTAAATTCTTTTGTTGAAGGAATGTATGCCAACCTAAAGCTCCAATACCAATAGCTCTACCTTTTTTAGCTGAACGAACTGTATTATCCATAAACTTCATGTTTTTGGCTCTATCAATAAACTCCTGTAGTACTCCTTCTAAAAACCAGCAAGATAATTCTGGTAGAGTCATTCCATTTTCAAATTTATAGTCTTTCCATTCATCCCATCTAGCTAAATTTAAAGATGAAAGGCAACAAACAAATGAATGTAATGGATCAGTATATAATAGAATTTCTGTACAAATATTACTACTGGCTACTTCTAAACCTAATCGTTTATATCCTTCAGGATTTGCTTTATTGACATTGTCTTTAAACATCATATAAGGTTCTCCTGTTTCTAGTCTTGTTTTTAAAATTTCAGCCCATAATTTTTGCGCTTCTGGGATTTTGTTTTCAACAGCCTCCATAAATTCATCTGTAATAACTACAGCGTGATGAGAATTTAAACATTGACGATTGATGTCTCCTTTGGGGCGACGAATCATTAAAAATTCCTCAATGTCTCTATGATTAATATCAAGATAAAATGCTGTAGCTCCTCTTCTAACTGAGCCTTGATTTGTTGCTAAAGTAGTAGAATCATATATTTTCAACCAGGGTACTACTCCTTCAGACACACCATTGTCTTTAATAAGTTCTCCTCTCCCTCTAATTTCACCAATATACATTCCAACTCCTCCACCCTGAGATGCTAATCTCATTAATTCAGAATTTGCATCTGCTATTCCCTCAATTGAATCATCAACATGTATTGTAAAACAAGAAATTGGTAATCCACGTTCAGTTCCCATATTTGATAGAACAGGAGAGGCTAAACATAACCAATTTTTTTCCATCGCCTCTAAAAAGTAAGGTTGGAGTTCTCTTTTTCTTAAACGGCGGGCTGCTGCTTTTGAAACTCGTTTAAATGCTATTTTAATATCTTCATGTGGTAATAAATACCCGTTTGATAATATAGACAAGGAAATATCATCATTCCAATCATAGTAATTCTTGCCCTTAATCCAATTTGATGTGTCTATTTTCATAAGTATAAATTTTTAATTATTCTGTTTTTAATTACGTTTTTTATTTTAATATTTGTTGGGGGCATATCCAAATACTCTTTCATTTCATTGAGTATTTGATTTTTATATGATTTATAGAAATTAGCTATTTCTTGTTTATTCATAATGGGGAGATTTTTATTGGTTAGAGATCGGACCAATCTGATGTTGATTTAGAGTAGGATGAGGGTCTTTGAGCAAAAAAGTCCTGGTGTTCTACCCCACTTGTTAAATGCCCAAACCATTCCATCTGTTGTAATAAATTAGGATTAATATCGTTATATAATCCTTTATAACCTAATTCTTCTATTTTGCTATTGGCTCTGGCTTTAATGAAATTTTTTAATTGATCTTTATTTATTCCATCAATATTACCCATTTCAAATGCTTTATCTATAAAATCAAATTCTAATTCTACTGAAGTATAACAAGCATTTTCTATTTCATCTTGTAATTTAGAAGCATTTAAGTCAGGATTTTCCTTCATTAATGTTCTGAATAGCCAACAACCTGCCTGTGAATGTAATGATTCATCTCTAACAGACCAAGCAACAATTTGGCCTGTTCCTTTCATCAAATTTCTAAGCTGAAAGCTCATTAGAATAGCAAATGATGAAAATAAATTTACTCCTTCAGTAAATGCAGAAAATACAGCTAATGATAGGGCTTTATCTTCCATAGTATCAGAATTAGTTTCTACTAGACGATCAATTTTAGCTTTAGCAGCCTTATCCTCTAAAAATGCTTTAAAATCATCTAATCCTAGTTCTTCATTTAAACGCGCATAAGCCTCTGCATGTATTGCTTCAAAAGCCCCAAATGTAGAACCCATAGCTACAATTTCTGGTTTTGGAAACCACTGAGTAACTTTTGAAGACCAATAATCATTTACATGAACCTCAGTTTGAGCAAATGATTTTAGAATATTTCCTATTAAGTTTTTTTCAGAATCTGTTAATTTTAATTTAAAATCATTTATGTCTGATGCTAAAGGAACCTCATCTGCAAGCCAGTGTGCACGATGTTGTTGTTTATAGTAATCAAAGGCTTCTTGGTATTCAAATGGTTTATAGTATTCTCGAACCTGTGTTATCATAGCTTTTTGTTTCTTTAATTATAGATATTATATGCCCATTTCAAAAAATTTCTTCTTTAATAATTTTCTATTTACTTCTTCCTCCGTCATATTATTGGAATGAATCTCTTCATTATACTCTTCTTGTAATTCAATATGCCCTGTTGATGTGTCTACTTTAGCAAAATATGACATACCATCCATTCCATATCTATTTTTCATAATATGGACTCTACCTGTACCATCTACTTTATCTTTTTTCTTTCTAGATAATGACATAGCAAAATCAGTAATCATAATTTTATCATATGAACCAGCAGCTTTATCAGCTTCAATAACATCATCTTTTGCCCCTGCCCTATTGACTTGAGATACACTCCATACTGGTATATTTAATTCTTTAGCTAATCCTTTAGCACCAGTATAAACATCATCAATTTCAATTTTTCGGTCAGCTCCTTTACGAGGAGAAGATAATAAATCCACATAGTCAATAATAACAAGATCAGGTTTAAAATCAAAACTTTCCAATTTCTGAATATGGTTCTCTATTGTATAAATTGATGTTCTGCCTGGAGAATACTCTTTAATAATTAATTTACCTGGTAGATTTTCAGTTGTATATTCAATTTTATCTCTATGTTTTTTTAATTCATCAACAGCAATACCTGTAAAAAAGGCATCATACCTTTTACCTACATAAGTTTCTCCTAATTCAAGAGTATAATGGACTACATTATAACCATTAGCTACTGCAAATGCACCTAAAGCAACTAACGCCCATGATTTACCTCCGCCAGGATTACCGAAGATTAAACCGAAATCTCCATTACCTAATCCACCTTGTGTTATCTGGTTGATGATAGGCCAAGGTGTTGGAATTACATTTCTTTCTTCTTCCCTAAATCTAGATTCAATTTGTTTAAGGTATTCATGACCTATATTTTTATCCTGACCTGATTTTAAAGCATTATTGATAAGATGTCGAATTGAATCATAATCACCAGCATTTAATAAATCTACACTATTTAGTAGAGCCTTTTTAAGTTGTTGGTTTCTACAAAAATTAGAAAATTCTTCTTCAACATAAATTGAGTCATTCTCTTCTTGAAGGTAGGCATGTTTAAGTTGCTCTTTAATTGATACCTTTAAAACATCATTATTTACCTTTTGTAACTCAACTTTTAATACATCCAAAGTTGGAGCTGCATGATACTTAAGATAATAGTTTAAAACTTCTTTAATAATCCATTGATGTGCTTGGTTACCAAAATACTCATGTGTTAAAACATCATGAATATTAGTTAAAAACTGTTTATTGTTCAATAATGAGGATATGACTTTGATTTGAAAGTTATATCCGTATTGTTCTATATTATTTAATGTTGATGGTGACATAACTTTATTATTTTAAATTTAAAAATACATTTTTTGCCCAATCAAGTGGATTACGGATAATTTTTTCAAGATTATCTTCTTCTTGCAATTTATTAAATATGCCTGAATTGAATTGAGGTGTTCGGGAATCAATTATATTATTAATGTATTCTTCTCCTTCATGATCTATCATAGGTTCACTTAAATCCATTAATTTATAATTTTGTTGTATTCGTTTATAATCTTGTAATATACGAGCATAAATTATATGTTCTTTAATATTTTCCTCACATATAGAAAAAATATCATCTAATGATAAAACTTTTTCAGTTAATTGGGGAAACTTACTTAATAATTTCTTTTCACCTAATCCTTTTACTCCAATTACTTTATCAGATGAATCGCCTAATAATGTCTTATATAAGATAAAATTTTCAACTAAAACACCAAACTTTTGTTTAACTAATTCTGGTGAATAATATATTTTTTCTGTAGGACGAAATACTGTGATATTGGGTTTAATTAGCTGGAGAAAGTCTTTATCATTAGAAACAATATAAATTTTATTATCAGTTAATACAGAGGATAAATAAGCTATAATATCATCGGCTTCAGATTTTTCTAATACAAGTAGTTTAACAGGTAGAACTTTTAGATATTGAAATAGTCTAGATATTTGATTAATTTGTGAATCAATCTCCTCATCTTTATCATCAAATATTCCTTTAGAATTTATCCGAATAGAAGCCCTCCCTGATTTATACTCGAGAAGGATATTCTTTCGATTAAGAGAAGAGTTCTCACCATCAAACACTAAATAAATTTGACTAGGATCAGTTTGTTTTATTAAATATCCTAATGATTTTAAAAATCCTCCTAATCCACCAATATGATCTCCTTTATTATTTAAAGTATTAATTACACTAAAGTTTCGAAAGAATAGATTTAAGGAATCAATCACTAATACATTTTTATTTTCAGAAAATTCATTAGTAACATTGTCTAATAAATCTAGTAAATTTTTCTTATTCATTATACTTTAATTTTTATATATCCATTGAAATCCATTGGAGGTTTTACTTTTTCCTGTTAAACATAAATTGATTGCTGAGATATTAAAATTTAATTCTTTAGAAACACATGATTGAGAAGGCCATTCTTTTATAAAGTTTCCATTTAGATCATATTGAAGAATAGACTTTAATCCTTTTCCTATTTTATTTTTACTTATATTAATACAATGTTCTTCAGTTCTTTTTATCTTTCCTTTAACCCTTCCTATATTTAATAATATATTCTCTTTTTTGTATATCCATTGAAATCCTCCTGATGTTTTATACTTTTTTTGGAGACAACTATTTATATCTATTTTTAAAATATTATATACTTCTAGTTGAGAAGGCCATTCTTTTATAAAGTTTCCATTTAGATCATATTGAAGAATAGGTTTATAATGTTTTATTTTAAATTCTATATCTCTTTTTTTATTCTTCATAGAATGATTATTATTTATATAATATTCTTTTAAAGATCTTGATCGTTTAACATTAGAATCAGGCGATTGGATTTTAGGTCCTGCTTCCCCATCATCTATAAAACAAAATAAAATATTATCTTTTCCTAAGGTTTTAATCATTTGTGTTTTATGAAAAATTTCTCTTTCTGATAGAGAAGAAATATCACATTCCTCTATGATGTCAAATATATGATTTCCAGGACCATATTTTTTAAGAGAGTCATATATAATTTTTTGATTTTCGCATTTTAAATTATTATATTTGTAATATCTTGTTATAATATCTTTACTTTTTCCAATATAAACTTTACCGTTAGGATTGGTTATTTTGTAAATTCCTGTAATACCTGTTTCTGGCTTTTTCATCTTCTTGTTCTTTATTTTTCCAATAATATTTTTTACTCCATTCTTTTTGAGCTTGAAGTTTTTCTTCTTCAGTGAGATATTTTTTAATTCGTCCCATCAATTATATATATTACAGAAATTATAAAAATAACAAAAAGACTAACAAAAAAGATTATAAATTATTCATCAATTTCTAAGATATCAGTTATATGTTCTTTTTCACTCCATTCACTATCATCTTCTTGAATAACATAATCACCTTTACCTAAAATGTCAATCCATTCATGAGCATGTTCTTTCTTGTATTTAGAAACTATTTTAGCATCATCTGGAATAAAACCATGGACTGTACTAATGATAGTACCTTTAGTTGTAATACCATTAACGTGGTTTTTATCACAGGCAATCTTAGTACGTAAAGCAAACTCTACTTTCTTTCCATCTTTTTGAGCCTCAATTTTAGAAGTACCAGCGTTAGTGATATTACCAAATGTTAATACTAAAGATGAATCATAATAGAATGTATCACCACCTTTATTAGTCATTCTAGGGCGAGACATAGGTGTTTCAGCAGGTGCTACTCCTGTTTTATTTACAATCAATAATGTGTTTGTGTAAGGATAATTTTCTTTCCTAGATAAAACAACTTGTTGATTAATAAAGTTACCAAATTGAGTAGCGATTGCTCCTGCGTTCCACATTGGATTATTTTTCCCTTGATCTAAACTTAGCTGGCATGGTATAGAACCTACACTATCCCACATAAACAAAAGATCATAAGGTAGATTTCCTTTCTTTTGTTCATCAATCAAGTCAGCTATAAATACAGCTATATCCTCAATTGAGCTTAAAGTACTACGGTCTCGGTAGATAAAAAATCCATTATGGTCAATAATATTACCTTGTTCATCAAGAACATCTTCCATCTCAAACCCCATAGTTCTCCAATGTTCCCAAGAATGTTTCATTTCAGTAATAATAATAACTGGTAGAATTCCTGATTTTTGGGCGGCTATAACTGCTTCAATAGATAAAGTGGATTTACCTGTGTTTGATTTTCCTCGAACCATTGTAATATGACCCATAGGAATACCTGGTAGTGATAAAGCTTTTTGTAGAGCAGAAGAAAATGGAATCCATTTTTGCTCTTTAAATTTTACATTTGAAATTAATCCTTTTTTATCCTTAAATGAATTTAGGTTAAAACTAGATTTAATTTCTTTGGAGACGGTCTCCATTAAAGATTTGTTAAGTCTTTTAGCCATGACTGTTTATTTATAATTTAGAATGGTAAATCGTCTTCAAATAAATCATCAAATGATTTTGATTTATCTGGTTTAGCTGGAGCTTGATATTTTTGTTTTGTGACTACTGGAGCTTTTACTTCTTCAACAACATCTTCTTCATCTTCTTTTTCACTATCTTCTGGTGATAACCATTTACGTAGTACTTCCTTCATTTGGTCAAATTCCATCTTATATTGAATTTCAAGAATATCAGGCTGATTATCAAGCCATTTATCAATATCGTCTGCGTCTTGACTTAATGGAGTTTGTTTTGGTTTAATTCTAAGTGTGGGTTTTAAACCTTGTCTTCCACCAACATCACCCATTACCATCTCAACTGTAAAATCTCTACCCTCACTTACATCAGTATAGTCACCATAATCTTCATCATCAGCCATACCCAAAAGTTGTAGGTAAATATTTTTACCAAATTCCCATAAACGTACACCTTTGTCTTCTTCTCCTCTAACAATTACAGGAGCATAAATTCTCATTTTAGGTTCAATTTGTTTAGCTACTGACCAATCTTCCCGGTCATTACTTTGACGTAATTTTTTAGAAAATTCAACAATAGGATCTTTTTCACCCCAGTTAGTTAATGCTGCAATTGGAAATTTTCCAAATCCATAATGCACCATAAACTCTTTAAAAGGGAATTGTGGGGTGTGTTTTGAAGGAACAATACGAATTTGATATTTACCTTCTTTTTTAGGCTTCCAGTAGATAGTACTGTAGTCAATTTTTTCTCGCTTAGCACCTCCTGTGTTCTTGGAGTTAAGCGACTGCATCTTGTTTCTGATTGCTTTTAAATCCATAATATATAACTTTATTTATTAGTGTTTCCTATATGATACGTAACTTATTTTAAATAGCCAAACTTGTTTTAATTAGAGATCAATAATTTTGTATAGTTTGGTTTTGAGTATTTTTAATTCTCCTTCTCTAGTTAATATAACACTATTTCTATAATGGACCCAGTTAATTGGGAATTTAGGATCTACTATACCATTATTTAATGCTTTAACTATTTCATTTAATCCGTTTAAAGTATACAAAGTGTTAGATTCTTTTTTACGATGCACTGAAATGGTGTTGTCTAACATATTACTATTTATTGAGTCAAGATTATATGTTATAACATATTCATTGTTACTTTTAATATATAATACAAATACTTTATTGCTAGTTAACGCGTATTGTTTTGTTATATAATTAAGTAAGTTATCTACACTTTCCTCTGGGGTAAAAGTACATAAAAGTTTATTTCCCATCTCTAAATCACTATTTGTCATATGTATGTAGTATTTTATTCAAAATTTAAGTTTTTACCTGATTTAAATTTAACGTTTAATCCCCTATTTTCAAATATAGATAAGATTTCATTTAAAATATGTTTTTCCTTATCATCAAAATCAAATGTGAAAGAATCATAAACATATAAAACTAATTTAGTATTATAGCTTTTCAATATTTTTAAGATATCCCACATTATTAAGATATTTTGGGCTGTTTCCCTGGCTTGGAGATAATAGTTAAATAATTTAAACGGATTTAACTTCTCTAGTTTGTCCTTATAAAATATATGTTTGCCTATCTCTTCTTGTATTTGACCAGTTTGATTAAATTCTTCCCATATTTTATCTACAAATTCTTTCATCTTTTTAAAGAATGGAAGATCTTTATATTCACCAAAATCTCCTCCATAAAACATCCTAAATGTTATGGGTTTTGATTCATCATAACTTACTCCATACATATTGGCAAATTCTTGATGAATGTCTTTGTTTTCAAAATCATAACCTATAAGATGTCCTACCATTACAGGATGGTAAGCAGAAATATCTATTTCAATGAACCGTGAATTTTGAGGTATAAAACATTTTTTAGAACCATCTTTTTTATTCAATGCCATAAAATTTATACCATTGAAGTTATTTGAAGGTCGAGTTGTTAAAGTATTATACCGGTATTGAGTAAATATAATATCTTGGTTTGGGGTTTCAAAATAGTCTTCAAATAGATGAGTATCAACTTTTAAACCTAATTTTTCTATAGAACCGAACACTATGGGAGCTTTATGGGAAAACACCGAAGATAAGGGCGTATAACAGCATTGCTTTATGTCTTCATATATCTGCTCATAGAGTTGGTAGTGCTTAGATATCGGTATTATTTCGTTAATTTCCGTGTTAAATTTATGTTTATGGTAATACCTAGAATGCACTGGAGAAACTGGTTTATTATACTCAGGAATATTTAATCCTATGTCATGGATATTTTTTAGAGGATAAAAATTTAATAAATGTTTTTTATCTAATGTATAAATATTTTTAAATGATGAGATAAGATCATCCACATCATCTTCTTCTAAAGATAAGGATTCATTATGTTTTAAGCATAAAAAATATCCTTTGTGAGCTTTTAGGGGATGAATATAGATTAAAGAAACAGTTGCCCTTGAAGGATGAACAAATGGAGAGTTTGGTATAACTTCCATAAATATATCTTCATAACCTCTAGCGTAGAATTTATACAGCTGTTTACTATCCTCAATGATGTAAAACATCAAATACTTTTTAACTTTGATTTAAAACGTTTTGATATATAATCTTCAGCGCTCTGTCCTTCAGCATAATTTATACCAAAGATAGGAGATTTGCAAACTATATTTGTCATATAACAGTATATAGGACCATTATATTCTTCACGAAATGTATTCTTGATATCATCCACGTTTAAAATCCTTCGTTTACCACAATAACTTCTAAATGTTTCAGCTGTAACCCTGGCCCATTTGTCAGTATCATATTCTACTTCTAAACATCTAGATTCATTAAATCCAAATCGTAACTTTTCAGTTGAACCTTTTTTCTCTGCCATAACATAAATATACGTAACTTATTAGTTTAAGCCAAACTTATTTTAGTAAGTTTATTTGACCTATAAAATCATACCATTCACCTGTGAAATCTCTTACTTTAATTTTATATATGTAAACATCTTGTTTAACAGAAGTTCTATTATATTTTCCGTCCCATCCTTTAGTCATAGGTTCTAGATTTTTATATGATGATAATAATTCTCCCCAGCGGGAAAATATTAACATTTCTGCTTCTACAATTCCAGTTCCATAAATTTTAAATGTATCATTTAACCTGTCTCTAGTGGGAGTAAAGGTGTTGGGAATGTAAACTGTAAAATTAGAATTAATATATAAATATTGGTAGATAGAATCTGTACATCCAAATTCATTTTCAACATGCAAATATATCACATAACGACCTGTGTCAGCAGGGAATGTATATGATAGATGAGTTTCAGTAAATGTTTGAAATTGTATTTCCCAGGTATTATATAAATTACCTTGTGACAAATTAGTAAATTCTATTTTAGTGTTTGCCGTATTAGGGTTTTCTGGTGAATAAGCAAATCCAGCTGATGGTAGAGGATATGTTTTAATTACATCAGTAAATGTAATTGTTGAGTCACATCCTTTATCTGATATAGCAGTTAAAGTAACAGAATAATTACCTGCTGTAGTATATGTTAAATTTATATCTTCTGTATAGTAAGTATTTAACCCTATATTCCATATGTAAGAATTTATAAGTCCTCCAGGGGCTATTGTAGTTTGATTATCTAAAAATACTTGTAATGGAATACAACCTTCAAATTGACCCCCAAAATTAGGTATAGGCCTAGGATAAACTTCTAGAGTTTGTAATAAACTATCTTGACAACCATATTGATTAGTTCCAATTAGATGTATTTGATATTGGCCCCATGGATAAACTTGTTTTGGATTGGGGTTAGTTGAAAATAAATTACTATTCAAATACCATTCATATGCTACAGCACCGTTTGATAGATTTGTAAATGTTACTGAGTCACCAGCACACTCACTAGGTGATATGAAGCTAATAAATGGTAGTGGATAAACTTCAAACTGATTATATGTTGTATCAATACAACCATCAACTGATTGAACAATCAATTGCACTGAATATACGCCAGGTGAATTAAATGTATAATTGAAGTTTTGGCTATTTTGTGAAGTATTATTTGTTAACCAACTCCAAGATGAAATCTGACCAGTTGAGTTATCTGATAGCAAGGTTGGGTAAGTTAAACAGTTATTGTTTGGAATAATACCAGCAATGGGTATTTGATAGTTTCTATATTCTTGAACTAGAGTATCTAAACACCCATCTGTATTTTGCACAATTAATTGAACCTGATAAGTTCCATTTGTTTGATAGATATGAGTAGGGCTAGTTTGATTAGAGGTGTTGCCATCTCCAAAATTCCAATTCCAGGAAGCAATGTTAAATAAACTTAAATCGGTGAATGGAGCTATCATACCACATGAATCAGGTAACACAAAGGCTGCTGTAGGTTTAGGATATACTGTTATCAAATCAGAAATAGTATCAGTACAACCACCTTGGCCAGTAACAATTAAGGTAACTGGGTATTGACCATTTGTGTTATAAAAATGACTAGGGTTCTGTTGGGTTGAGGTTTGACCATTACCTAATGACCAATTCCATCCTATAATTTGAGAATTAGTTATAGTTGATTGATCAATAAAGTTGAAAGGTATTCCATAGCAAGTAGGTGTATGAGTAAATTGGGCTGTTGGAATAGACCAGATAGTAACCGGTTGAGTGATAGTATCAGAGCAACCTTGGTTAGAACTTACTACTAAG